>MDSY01014654.1_pt1 | contig 319430 bp, 290 predicted proteins | sample 811131 | NCBI WGS metagenome assembly MDSY01 (sample SAMN05326643, study PRJNA326480) | marine metagenome | isolation source: seawater | place: Atlantic Ocean: South West | collected 2010 | reverse complement strand
TTCGTAATGGCCATGCCATCCGCGATATCGGTGTGTGCAAGGAACCTAGTCATAGATTTTATTCAAGACCACGACATGGAGGATAAATTTGACACGGTATTGGCCGATATTTACGCCCACCTAATCCACTCTACGCCGTTGGTTGGCGGCTCATTTCGTGCGCCTGTCCATTGGCAAAAGAAGGAATCGACTCAGTTCGCGACGGTTGGGCTGGAATTTGATGAGGGCTTTATGCTCTCGGTACATTTCTTCCTACCTTCCGTTCGCATTCATCAAGATGGTGGGTTCAAAGACGTATTTGAGGATGACGGAACGATCTCTAATGCCCTCAACGAACGAGTAAAGAAAAGTATCGAGTCAGCACATAAAAACGATCCGGACATGAAAGGTGGCCTAGTCCTTATCGTTGGGTGCGGATGGGGGAAAGGGTATGCCGTCTCGGAAATCGTTGTCGAAAACGAAGATTGGCTATGCGTGTCAGTTCCCGTCTCGGATTTAGTGCGAATCAGTTGGGTGCCCGACATCTCTCCAGAATCCTTTTTCCGGGTGCAGCAAGGCTTGAAAGCAGCACATCTTGCGGGATTGCAAATATTCAACATAAACGGCTTCTTAAATCTGATCGCGTGGTCTCGAAAAAATAGTGGCCACATCATTCCACATGAATTGCTGGTTGACGCCGAGTTCAATGATGACGCGCCAGCGTTTTTAAACATTCCCCAAAATCTCTTGCGAGACCTCAGGTGGGAAAGCGATTTTGGCCGCGATAGGCACCGGGCAGAAGACATCCACGGTAAATGGCACGTTGTTCAACGCGTCTCGACTGGCACGGATGAAAGCTCAGACGGCAGTCATCAACTTTATGCATCGGTTGACGACATCGACCTAGGCACATTGTCAGCTGTGTATGACGTCGGCTTGCCGATCTGGCTTTCGATTTCTGCGCCAAATTTTCAACGTCGCGAAACCTTGTACAGAATGTGGGAGATGGCCCGCATTTGGTTGCCTAGAGTGGTTAGCAACATTGAGCCAGTCCTAGCGGGCAGCAAAGAGTATGCCCCTCTTCGAATTGTTCTTGTTTTCGCTGACTCAGATGAATTCAGAGTTTCGGAACCCTTGCCAACGCCGGACGAGTTGCGGCAGGCCGTTGGTTTGAAAACAACGGGAAACCAAAACGAAATCGAAATTCATTTGGACCCAGGGTTTATGAACGGATTCCGCTTACCCAAAAACTATGCGGAGCAAGCCATAGTTGGTGGAATTTTGGAAGCGATCTTCACGCATATTGGCAAACCTTTTGACGACGACGAAATCGAAAGTTTGTTGAAGTCAGTGATTAAAAATGAGGACGCTAGGTCATTCCACGCCATTCAAGGGCACACGTTTCTCCAGTTTGTCGAGGGAGCGCTTCCACCCAAACTTGTCGAATTGAACGCGTCTGACGACGCACTTGTCAAAATTGGCATGGGGCTACCTCCAGGCAGCCCAAGGACCGACAACAAGATTGTCGGGGTGGATGACTGTACTTCGTTCATTGAAGGCGTCGTCGATCGGCTATTGGACAGATTACACGAAGAGCTTGCGTCGCTCGAACGACGGCAAATGCTGTTGAAGATCTATGCAAACATCGAGAAAGGAAATGCACAAGAAGACCAATGGAGGCGAACGTCAGCCGCCATTATCGGGCTACACGGCGAAAACCGAGAAGGCATCCAGGCTTATATCGACCACAGTTCAAAATATTCTGGTGCAATCGTCGCCTGCCGAATTGTCGCCGAAATCGCATTGTGTGCCTGCCCATTGGGCTCGGGACAAAGAATGTCCAATCTCGAGCTCAGCCGAGTCATGGCGATAACATCTTTGATTTATCGCCTTGGCGGATTGTCCGATGCAATCAAATACAATGCCCTGCCACCTGAACTACACGTTTCTCCCTTTGGCGATATTTTATCTAAAGATGACTTTGGGAAATTCGTCGTTCAGCCAATGTTATCGAACGTAATCGGACAACGATTCAAAGAGCTCGCTCCGTGGCAGAAAAAGAACTACGAGGAGCCAGAATTCGTTCCGAGCGTAAAAGACAAAATTGATAATGAGTTTTGGGAGATTTGGACCGAAGAGATGGGTTTCGATATCGACCAAGCGAGGAATATCGTTGAGAGCCTCGAAGATCACGGCGTCAAAAATCAGAAAGCGGTCTTCGAACTGCAACGATCTGAGCTTATCGAGCTTTGTGAAAATGAAACAGTAAAGCGGGAAACGGTCGAAAGGTTCTTAGGTCGGTTCACGCTCGCTACCCGAAAAAAATGGGCGACCCCACCTAAAGGGTTCGCTGTTCGTGAAATCTACCCTTGGCGATTAGGGCGCAGGCTCTCACTGGTTGCCAGGCCAATCTTGCAATTCGAAACAGAGCCAGATCCAACGCTTATTATCGCCCCAAATTCTATTCGGCAAAGCGTGATGTACCTTATCAGTGGGGCGCACTCTGGCCGCTTAGGTCAGGAGTTTTTCGAATCTTCTAAAATGAGGAACGAATGGTGGGGCAAGGCAAGTTCTGGACACGCTCACACGAGATCAGTCGCCAACAAATTGCAAGACGCAGGATGGCAAGTGCGAGTCGAAATCGGACTTCCAGAAATCCTCCAGAGAAAGATGGAGCAAGAGTTCGGAGACGTTGATGTCTTGGCTTGGCACCACGAACGCAATGACGTCTTGATTATCGAATGCAAAGACCTTTCGCTTGCCAGAAACTATACAGAAGCGGCCCATTTGCTCTCTGAATATCAGGGCATCGAGAAGAATGGGGAACTTGATAATCTGGCAAAACACCTACGCCGGTTTGAGATCCTTCAAGCCGAGCTAAAACAAGTAGGTGCTTTCTGCGAAGTAGACTCACCAAGCCTACATTCCGCTCTAGTTTTCAAAGGCATCGTCCCCATGCAGTACGCGAAGATCGATGCGTTAAAGGACACGTTCGCCGGAGATATCGAATCCTTTATCTCAAACTTACCTTGATTTGGAGCAGCTCCTATTTCGTTCCCCTCTTCGTTCCCCAAAACCGAAAAATCCGCCCGTCGTCGGCGGCAAAAATCTTCTAACTTATTGAAAAAATTGGCGCACCCGGCACGATTCGAACGTGCGACCTCTGCCTTCGGAGGGCAGCCAAGTTACTTCAATAACTCAACTGCGTGTGCCAACGAGCTTGTTGAAATCTCTTTAGAGTCAAGCTGTTACCAAGTGAATCCTAGATAGCATGGTGTTACACGTCAAGTGGTGATGGAAGGGATTTGGCACACCAACTGTGCCAGGATTGTGCCAAGCCTGTTTCTTACAATGGCGTGGCATCGAGAATTTAATGGGTGGGGAGTAGGCACGTTCTCTCCGCTCAATTGCTAACGGCGGGGATATAACTAGCCCCCTATGGGGGGAAATCGGCGCGGCCTTCTTATCGAGTTAGCCTCTAGGGAATTTGTTCCATTTTTTCGAATGCTATTGCCATGCATGCAAAAGCTGAATACAGCAACTTGCATTGCAAATTGCTTGCTTGATTCTCTATTTAAGATTGTACACTCGGCCAATGCTTAACGGCTTGATAGTAAATTCCGAATAGTCTCATAGGCCTGAAAACAGGTTAATAGTTTTAAGGTATAGGATTACGACATGCCTCCGGTTGAAGAGAGCTTTATCCCATTCATCAAGTGGGCGGGCGGCAAACGTTGGTTGATGAATAGCCATCGAGATTTATTCCCGAATGATTTTAATCGATACTACGAACCTTTCTTGGGTGGAGGAGCATCTTTCTTTGCCCTGAGTCCTAAGAAGGCATCCTTAACAGATATAAATGCTGACTTAATCGGAACGTATACGGCAATCCGAGATGATTGGCAGTGCGTTCATAGATATCTAAAGGCACATCAAGAGCAACACTCTAAAGAACACTATTATCTTGTGCGAGCCTCTCAGCCTTCTTGTATCTATTCAAAGGCGGCTCGTTTTTTGTATCTTAATCGTACTTGTTGGAACGGTCTCTATCGAGTGAATCTAAAGGGCGAGTTTAACGTCCCAATAGGTACGAAAACGTCTGTTCTGATGGATACGGATGATTTTGAAGGTATCTCAATGGCCTTAAAAAACATCAGTATTTATAAGTGTGATTTTGAGATTGCCATAAATCGTTCTAGAGAAGGGGATCTTGTATTTGCAGATCCTCCCTATACGGTTAAGCACAACAATAACGGATTTCTAAAATACAATGAGCATATCTTTTCGTGGGAAGATCAGGTCCGCCTCCGAGATGCTTTGCGCAGGGCAGTAGATCGTGGCGTCAAAGTCGTTGTGACGAATGCGAACCATGAATCCATAAGAGCCCTGTATAATGATTTTGGTCGATTTACAACTGTTGGTCGTGCTAGCGTTCTCTCTGCAAATGCCGCTTACCGTGCGCCGGTCGAGGAGCTAGTGGTGTGCGCCTAAAACGCGGGGGGGGGGCGTTGTGAAGCGAATTCTACATTTTGGTAAAATAGTTCTATCCAAGATCCCTTTGTTCGGGGGACTCGTACATGCTCGCCGTCAGGATTTTACAAGCGCTGCGTCCGAAGTCTCAGTGAACGTGATATTCTCTACGCTTCCGATCTGGCTTGGGCCTATAATTATTTGGATATTATACTTTCAAGATAAAAACCTACAAAGCCTTCTTGCTGATAATATAGCAGAAGGCGAATTCTATATATACGCCACGACATTGTTGTCCCCACTGTTTTATTTCTTGTGGCAGGACGTTAGGGGTGCAAAGTCGTTTCCATCAGGATTGTCAATATCTGTCCTTTCGTTCGTTGTCGTCTCTCTTTCTGCGGGGTTGTATGGCGCACGAAAGGCAAACGTATTCATTTTTGACGCAGTCACGCACAACGGTGGCAACGTTTCTCTCCAATTAAATGACGCGGGGTATCTAAAGTTCTCGATGATCATTTATGGGCTCACGCTACTGATCGTTTACATCGCACACGTATTCAAAAATTTGCGGCTATCCGGTGCGGCGGCTGTTGCAGGTGATGAGACCCGAGATTTTGCTAATCAGTTCGCAGGAAGAAATCATGGCTGATACTGATTTAAAAGAAGATCCAAAATCCATCACTATCGACTGTTTGGAAGTTAAGCAGCCGATTGGAACATTTTATGCGTGCTCAATCCCTTGGAGGGACTTGTGTGATATCGCTAATTTTGATGTTCGGCGAGTTATTCAAGAAGAGCGGGATGTTGAGCGTTATCTCGGTATTCAACGTCCATTGAATACATCCCGGGTAAAAGAGCTTGAAGAGTATGTGACCTATTTTGATGCAACATTTCCATCGTCCATCATTATCGCTGTCGATGCGAAATGTGCGGACTACGATCCGCAGACAAAACGGATGACGCTTTCAAATTTCATCGGAAATGATGAAGAGAAAGCGATTAAATTTCGGCATATAGCGCGCGTCCTTGACGGCCAGCATCGAATAGCAGGGCTCTACAACTACAATGGCGAAAACTTTGATGTTTCCGTATCGCTGTTTGTAGGTGCGGACATCGCTGACCAAGCGCAGATTTTCTCAACAGTGAACCTTGAACAAACGAAGGTGAATAAAAGCCTCGCGTATGACTTGTTCGCTCTGGCGAAGTCGAGAAGCCCACAGAAGACCTGCCACAATGTTGCAATAGCCTTGGACAAGGATCCAGAAAGCCCGTTCTTTCGCTCGATTAAACGCTTGGGCGTTGCAACAGATGGTCGCGTCGGAGAGACGATCACTCAGGCAAACTTCGTTGAGTCTTTGATGAGGTACATTTCGCGCACACCGAAGAAGGATCGAGACATACTCCTTCGGGGTGGAAAATTGCCGCCAGAAAACGCGGATGTACTGGAAATTATGCCATTAAGAAATCTCTTCATATCTGGGAAGGATATGGATATTGCAGACCTAATCTGGGCGTACTTTGATGCAATAAGAAAGCGCTGGCCAGAAGCATGGGCTTTCCGTGGACAGGGTTTGATGCTGAATAAGACTAATGGATTTCGGGCCGCAATGAGGGTGTTTGGCCCCGCGTATTTGCATCTCGCAGTCCCTGGCGATCATGTTCGCTCAGACGCATTTCTAGACTTGTTTGCTCGATCTAATCTCAATGATAGGGATTTTACTACTGACCGCTTTGTCCCGGGAACAGGCGGAGAAGCCGAACTGCGACGAACGTGGATGGCGGAGTTAGGGCTGCAATAACAAACCAAACGCTTATAATGTCCGTGAGGGTTGTCCTATATTTTGCTTAAGAATTAATATTGAAATTGATCTCCTCAAGGCGACTGAGGAGTGTCTGCACACATTGGTTGGTGCTTAGAGGGGCCATTTACAAAATAGATACCTCCTCGTTTGAGCGGAGGCAGTTTAATCTGAAAAATAAATCGGTAACTGCGGGCAGCCAATTTCGTCCTGCGGAAACAATGCAACATAATATTGATTCATAGCTTCTACATAGAGGCGATAGGTTTCGCGCAAGAACGATCCCATCCCATCTATCAACTCTTTCTCCCAAAGCGAACGACTTACTACAATCCTATGCTCTGACCTGCTGTTGTCGTTCACGTCGCTATCACCCTCTATGCCCACAGTCACTTTTAGAGGCTTGAGGCTACCTGGTTCCAATTCCATTATCACGATGCACAATGGATTGTGCAGCCGCTTAGCGGTTGCTCCGACGCGGTACAGAAATGGTGAAAAATTAGTTGCCTTGTCAAAGCACAATCTCAAGACAGTATCTGAAAGATTACGAAAGTTATCTAGATGGCCCTGTTCCGTTAACTGCCCGAGTCGCTTCTCGTGTATTGCTAACGCACGAGGCAGTTCATCTGAAAACACCGGTATAGGGTCAGAGTGTAATACAGCACCCACCGATTGAGATATAATTGAAGGATGATTTTGCAAACTATCTATAAATTCAAGAATAATAGAAGGGTCGTTATTTTTCAGAATTTCTCCAAATACAAATAGAGAACCTCCTACGGCATATAGTGCGGATCTAATAGATGTCTTAAGCCTATAGACTGTATCAGATATGAAGGCCACCTCATTAGGTATTGGCAACAACCAGTCTCTATCGAGATTGTGTATCTTTACATCAAAATCGGGCACGTGAACGCTATTTAGGAAACGTTCGGTATCTTGTCTGGTCTGCTCCTGCAGGATGGCTTCAATTCGGTCTAATGCGGTAGTTTTTGAAGTAACTTCAAATTGTTCTGTTCTAGCTTTAGCGCCGACAACATAGCAATCAAAGTCAACGTTGTTTTTAATAGCCAAATTGTCAATTATATCTTTGGATGTTAGCAAATACATTTTTTCATGATCTTCTTTTCCAACGTGTACGAGCAAGAAGAAGCCTCGTAGTGGATTGCCGTGATCGTCACATACGTATTTAACGTTGATGTAATGAGTGGTTTTGGTGCTCTTAGAGAACTTTGCTTGAACTACGCCAAGGCGTGGAGGGAGTTGGTCTGTAAATCGCGCTTGAAGGTTCGCTAACTCGATAATGAAATCAACACCGTCTACATCAACCGACCGCTTCATGACCCAAAAGCGATTGAGTAAAAAAGCTTGGCATCTAGCCTCGCCTAGCTGGCCCCCTTCCATAATTGTGGTAGTTTTTTTGCTCATCATTAACTCCCCAGGTGGCCGCTTGTCGCTCTCATTTGATCGAAGGTAAGTGGCTGGTTGATTGATAAGCGCGCAACCCAAGTTTGATCCCGCGCCATTCGTGTCCGCGTAGAATAAGTTACCAATACAATAGAAGGGGGGTGCAACTAATGATTTCAATTATTGGTAGTTTTCTTGATCGGTTGGACGGAGCCTAAGCTCCGCCCTTTGCCAAGTTCTCTCTTTTCCATAAGGGTTGGAGGTTCATGTAGTTGCACAGTGCGGCAACTTCATTCTCATCCCTTCCCGCCGATAACGGGGTGATGTGGTCGACCTCCCATTGGCCATATTTTGACCACGTCATGCCTTCGCTGAATTGATTCTCGATATGCGCTTTCAGCTTTCTGGCAGAGCATCCGAGCGCATCCACGGGACCGATAGAGCCGCGTAGCGCTTGCCCAGATCGCCGCTGGACATTCCGATACATCCGATAGGACGGATCATGCATGGAGCGCTGTCGCTCCCGTTCTCTCGCTTTTAGGGCGTTGCAAAGCACGCATTGGCGGTTGCTGACAAAGCGTCCCGCATTGTGACCGTTCTTACAGGGCTTTCCCGTATAGAAACGAGAAAGGCCGCGCAGGGCGGCCTCTTCTCGCGTGAACGGTTGGGGGTGAACGTTGGATTGTTCTGTCACCGATTCCTTTCAGATTAAGATTTCACGAAGTACGTTTTCTGACCGCGACCAGCACCTTCCACCTGATAGCTGACACCTGCCGTCATCATCTCATTGAAGAGTTGATGGGTTTCGTCTTTCAGTTTCGGCAGAAGCTTCTCAAACGAGCTTTTCGGGATTCCCAACTCGCAGAGAACCTCTTTCACAGGTGTTTTCCCAGGGAGCAAGTTCCCTAAGAAGCTCATAAGGGAAGCTGCGTGTTTTGACGTACGGGGTTTTCTTGTCGAGCCTGAATAAGCCCATTTGGCGACACGCACGCCCGGCATTGAGGTCTTGATAAGCTCAAGGATGTCGTCTGCGAGTTGCCCGGACGGCAGTGCCAGATAAACGTCTGTCGGTTCGCAATTGCCGAGCTTATCGATGACGCGGCGGCATCTTACGCGATTGATAGCTTGAATAACCTGAGTGGCGATTGCACCTGTGCTCAATTCTTTCAGGATACCGAGGACAAAAACCGGGGCCACTATCTGCCCCAAGAAGAGCAGGCCGTCCGCGCCGGCCTCTATTTCGACATTCCCTGTGAACGCTGGGGCGCCGTTGGCGGACGTCGGGCGCGTACTTTTCACATCCATTTGGACCGGGCTTTGAAGGCGCCAGCTTCAGAGGCCCGAACACGACAAGTCGGCGCCTCGGCCGGCGTCGACATCGATTACCTGAACCGAATGGCGGACTTCGCCGACAGGACCGACCTGGTTGCCTCCGGCGGCCGAGACGCCGAAGAGATTCGCACCATTCTCTCCGCCGTTGACGACACGACGATCAGGAGGAATGGCCGCATTGCGCTCACACTGACCATGGAGCTGCCCCGCGAACTCGATCAGACCGCCTGGATACGCATCGCCGATACCCTCGCGAATGACCTGGAGGAAACAGGACGCCCGACCCATTGGGTGATTCACTGCGATCCTGCGGCTCACAATCCTCACATCCATCTTGTTGCAGCTGCTCGACCAGTCCGGGACGGACGGGTAACGCGGGAAGGTGTCCGCGGGCGCCCTGCCGAAGAACCCATCATCTGGAACACCAAAGAGAAGGTGCGCGAACAGCGTCGAAGAGCGGCAAATATCGTGAACCACGAACTTGACGCTGCCGGGCTGGATTACATGTTCCATCCTGGCCGGCTTGCTGACACCGGACTCGTCAGGGATCCGAAAAGGCGGGTTCCTGCGCGGGCCTGGTACAAGGACGGCCAGCGGGACAGAGATCCGCAAGCAGTTGCCACGGCACGCGCCCATCACACCTCACGTCGAGAGAGGGCTGCCAATCGCACGTCAGGCAGAATCCGAACCGGCCAAAAAAGAACATCCGTCACTTTCCAGGACATTGCGCGAACCACCGAGCAGCTCGAGAGCAGCAACTTCGAAATCAAAGATCCATCGAAGTGGATAGATGAACATTTGATCGCGCCCATACGCATCGCCTTTCCGAGAGAACGGCATGACACAGCAAAGGCATTGATGGGCGAGCTATTGGCGGCTCGAGAAAGTGCCGACTGGCCAAAGGGGCGAGAGCTTAAAGCGTTCTTGAAAGACACGATCGCCCCGCTCATACGCGTTGCCGCGTCAGAGTATCCTGCGCCCGAAGCGACAGCCCCCTCTGGCACACCGACGAAACATTTGGCGAATGTCGCCAAGAAAGGCGCACACGCCGCGCCGGACAGAGATTTGCTGCACGAACTTCAACAAAGAAACGCCCACCTGCAGGAAGAGCTCTTGAGCTTGAAGACGCGCACCGCAGACGAGATGCCGGCGACAACGAAGCAGCTGAATTACCTGAACGATCTATTGAAGAAAACCAAGTCGTCACTTCCAGACTCTGACGATCCTTTAACCCAAGGCCAGGTCGGCACCTGGATCCGCGAGCTGCAGAAGCGGCTCACCAGCCAACGAGAGAGATCTCTTAGAGGCCATGCGGGTTTTGAACGCTGATATCAACCGATATGGAGCAGAACAATGACGACCGTCGTTGGATACGACAATAAGATGGACCTCAGCTTGGTGCATGCAGAGGAAGACCTGGAATGGGATGAAATCCTCGACGATTTACGGAAATCATTTCCGGATTATCGCTTCGTCGGCGCATTCGAAGGTGAGTGCGCTCCAGTCGGGCTGTGGCGCCGGGGGCGCGTACCGAGATTGTTCATTGACCTCGAAACTCGAGGACGCTGGACGGCAGTAGGCTTTGACCCTGCCGGCGACTCGACTTTCCTCTTCCGGGATAACTGTATGATTGCCGAATTCCGTGAACGGGCATTCAACGCCAGGCCGCATAATTCCGTTCTTCTGATCGCGATACTCGCGGGCCATCCGACCCTCACATTGAGCGCTCAGACATACTGGGACGCAGCAATGGAGATGGCCCAGGAACGACGGTCGATGGAGATTCTGTGAAGCCTCGGTATTCCTTTCGCTACAAAGGACGCACTGCGGGACCTAGGCAAAAGACACTTAAGGTTTGGAAGAATTCTTTGCCGGAGATGAATACGGCAGAGGCTTTAATCCGAGCTCCTTTAGAAACTCGTTATGCTTGCTCGTCGCCGCGTCGATCTGGGCTTCTAAAGTCACCAGCTCATCATGGACCGCACCGAGATCAATCTCCTCTTCCTCTTTCGCCGTGCTGACATAGCGGGAGATGTTAAGGTTGAAGTCGTTGGCCTCAATCTCGTCCATCTCCACGCGTCTGGCGTAACGCTCAATGCTCTCCGGGCGCTGCCGGTAGGTGTCGACGATCTTCTCGATGTGCTCCTCCGATAAGTAGTTCTGCCGCTTGCCCTTCTCAAAATGCTCGGACGCGTTGATGAACAGGACATCATCGGGCTTCTTGCATTTCTTCAGGACGAGGATGCAGACCGGGATGCCGGTTGAGTAGAACAAGTTCGCCGGCAGGCCGATAACGGTGTCGATGTGCCCGTCGTTGAGGAGCTTTTTGCGGATCTTCGCTTCCACACCGCCACGGAATAGCACGCCGTGCGGCAGGATGATCGCCATCGCGCCGTCGTCCTTGAGGTAGTGAAAGCCATGCAGCAGGAACGCGAAGTCTGCTGCTGACTTCGGGGCCAGCCCATAGTTCTTGAAGCGCACGTCCTCGGCCAACGCCTCGCTCGGATCCCAGCGGTAGCTGAACGGCGGATTGGCGACCACGGCATCGAAGTAAGGCTTCTTCGCCGGGTTGGTCTCGCGGAGCATGTCCCAGTCGTTGGCCAGCGTGTCGCCGTGGTAAATCTCGAACTCCGAATCTTTAACCCCGTGCAGCAGCATGTTCATCCGCGCGAGGTTGTAGGTGGTGATGTTCTTCTCTTGCCCGAAGATCTTGCCGATACCGTGCGGTCCCATGCGCTTGCGCACATTGAGCAGCAGCGAGCCCGAGCCACAGGAGAAATCCATCACGCTAGCGAGGTGTTTGCGCTTGCCGGTCTTCGGCTCCTGGCTGTCGAGTGTGACGATCGCGGAGAGGATGTCCGAAATCAGTTGCGGCGTGTAAAACTCGCCGGCCTTCTTGCCTGAGCCCGCAGCGAACTGGCCGATCAAATACTCGTAGGCGTCTCCCAGCGTGTCGCTGTCCGTGGAGAACTCCGCGAGACCCTCGGCGATCTTGGTGATGATCGTGCAGAGCTTCGCATTTCGGTCTTCATATTTCTTACCAAGCTTTTCGGAACCGAGATTGATTTCCGAAAACAGCCCGGAAAACGTGCTCTGGAACGATTCGTTCTCGATGTACTTGAAGCCGGCCTGGAGGGTGTTGAGCAGCTCGCCGTCCTGGATGCGGGCCATGTGGGCGATGCTGGCCCAGAGGTGCTCGGGGCGGATGACATAGTGCGCCTTTAGCCGCATCTGCTTCTCGAACGCTGACACATCTTCAGGGTTCTGCTCGTACCAGACGGACAGGGAGGAGCGCCCCCCGTTGCCGATGGCATTGGGGTCAGGGTAGTCGCGTCCGAGTTCCTTCTTCGCGGCCTGCTGGTAGTTGTCCGACAGGTAGCGGAGGAACAGGAACGCGAGCATGTAATCGCGAAAATCGTCCGCGTTCATCGCACCGCGGAGCTGGTCGGCGATGGCCCAGAGCGTCTTGCCGAGCTTCTTCTGGTCTTGGTCAGTCATGATGGGTTAGCTCTCTGCTCGGCAGCTTCAGGAACAAGCTCGGGAAGTGCAAACTCAAAACGTTTAAGAACATCATTGAGAATTCTGCGAAATAGATCTTTATTGTCCTCCACCATCTCAACTGGCTCGTTGATGGCGTATTTGCCGTGGCTCAGCAGATTTAGTGCACGATTGTAGAGGGCCTCGTCCTCCAGCCCTGCTAGGCAGACCTTAAAGTCTTCGTGTCCTAAGAAACTCGCCGTTTTCTCTAAGACGCTGCGCAGAGCATTGAAGTGGTACGTATAGAGAGTTCCTTCCTGCAAACACTTCCGAAGTTCAGCGAGAGTCGCCACATGATGAAAGTATGGTGTATCTCCAGTAGCTCGTAACGTGAATACTCCCTCGGAGTCCGGTCTATGCAAGAAGTAGCGCTTCGTTTTGACTTTTTCTTGGCCTTCTTTTGCCCTTCCGAGCTCATTGCACATGACGTTGAAGAACAACGCGTGGTGAGATGAGAAAACAATTTTAAGCGGATCTGGCTCCCCGTTGACGCCCTTGCGAGATGCCGCTTTGCGTAAAAGTTCCGCCAGATCACAGGCAATGGCGATAGCGTTGTTGTCGTCCAGTGACGAGATGGGGTCGTCGATGTAAATGTGCTTTACCCACTCATACGATGGGTGCCGATCAATGACCCTCTCGCATATCGCCATGAACATGCACCATATGAAGATCTTCTCTTCCCCCCGAGAGACCTTAATTCGATCTTCATCGTCTTTGCGAAAGCTCACCGCCCACTTTTCGTAATCGATATCAAAATCGAAATCGACGTAACGCGACAAATATCCTGCAATGGTTTCATCCAGTGCAAGCTCTGTGAGGCCTTGAGAGAATGCAGAACTATCGTTGATCACAAGGTGTCGGTCCGTGTCACCATCAAGATCGTTGTGCCAGACAAAGAGATCCTCTGTGTACGCATTGAAATAGAGTGTATCTGGCGTTCCTCCGCCTTTTTTCTTGCCTTGATTTTTGAACTCCATCGACAGGCGCGTCTTACCCGCTCGGTTGTAAGCATAGAGCAAGACACAATGGAGGTCGTTGATGTCGCTTCGGAGCTTTCGCGAGAGAGTCGTCAAGTTCTTAAATTGATAAATCTTTGGCTTTCCACTCATCGTTCACTGCCCTTCAAGCGACGGGAAGAGCTGTTGCATCAGACCTCGCTTATGAGTCCAATGCGCCTCGATCTTGGCCATTTGCGCGCTAATCCGGGTATCGAGTTCCGAGAGGCAGTCAGCGATGTGTTTTTGCTCCTCGATATCGCTCGGATAGCACAGTGGTACGTCTTCAAGTGCTGATTTGCTAACCGCGGGCACCACGCCACCAGCGTGGTCGATCAAAGAAACATTGGACCAGAGATAGAAGAGAAACTCATCGAGGATCTTCATCCTAATTGCCTTTACGCCAGCCGTGTTGTTGTCGATGACCGCTGGCGTACTCGTTACAACGCGTCGGTTTGATCGGATGGCTTCGCCGATTTTGGCGAAAATGATCGTTCCCGCTGGCACGGGCTTAGCCCGAATTTTCTGGAGCACGTCTGGGTCTATGTAGTTATTCGCCTCAGAAATAACTCTGTGACCCCTTTCGATCGCGCGGGAAATGTCACTGACCTTATAGAAAGGGTACTGGCCCTTCTTATTTCCCTGAAACTTCTCCGGAAAACCGTAGCCTGGAAGCACTTTCGCGATGTCGCGGCAGTGACCTGATTTCCAATCGGGACAATCTCGGAACTCCGGAAACCGAAGCCGGGGTTGGGTCTCGCCAGGCAGAGGGAAAAGCCGCCACACCAGCCCCTGCTTGTGCTGCCGAAGGATTTCGAGCTTCCGACCTTCTGCTGCGATCAGATTGTCTAGCGAGCCGAGGCAGTCAGCGATCTTCTGTTGCTCTCCAAATTTGGGATCGGGAAAGCAAACAACCTTTTCCTTCAGTGTGGAAAAGTGCCGCTTGTATTCTTCCATCATCACTGGTCTGTGGTTCAACTGGTGATAGAGATACTCGGTCGACACGCGTTCATCTGCGGTGAAAATCTTGATGCCGTCCGCCCCCTGCGCGAATGGCTGACTAACAAATTTAAGTACGCAAGTGTGATCACCGAAGACGATTACCGGAAGTGGCTTCTGGATGACAGCTTCGTCATCATTCGTCCATCCGCAGATAAAGCTTTGAGACTGGTCGATGATTGGAAATCGGCCATCTTCTAAGTAATTGGAAGTAGACAACTTTTTTGGAGGAGTGACGGTCTTTACGAGATCACTCACCTTGGCGTGGTACCACCCGCGGCTTTGCATATACTCCGGGAACCGCCGTTTCGGCACCAACTGCGATGGCTTGTCAGATATCATCGCGCATACCCCTGCTCGTAAGCGCCGAGCCCCGAAATATCCCGGCCGTGGGCGCGCTTGTTCAGGAGCGGAACGAGATCAGCCATCAGGGCAAGTTCTCGTTCGCGGCGCTCGCGCCAGCCTAGATCAAGCGGCCCCATCAGGTCTGTCAGTTGCTCGCCGTCAAAGATCATTCGCTGGAGGATGGTGTCGACGAAGGCAGCGAGTGCCTCTACTCCCAAGCCATGAGCCTGCGCCAAATCCTCAATCTCCTCGGCTTGCTTTGCGGCTTTGAATTGCTCGTAGCCGGTGCGGATCGCGGCCTCGTCAAGGCCTTCGCCCTCCTTGAGTGAGCGGACGTACTCGGTGATTTCTTCCCGCTCGTCGAGAAACTTGGCGTCGGACTGGATCAGGCCGATGAGCTGTTCGCGGCTAATCCTGAGCTTCTTCGGATCTTGACCCGAGTACTTTGTGATCAGCTTCATGATGTAGTCGTAGTCGATGACGGCGGAGGCAAAGAGGACGAACTCGAAGTCGAGTTGATCGACCTCGGAGTTGGCCGGCTCGCCGTCCTTTCCGAGGGTGCCTTGCTGCTCTTTGAGGCGTTGGGCGGTTTCCAGATAGGCGCCGCGGAAGGCGCGGAGGTCGTCCTTGGGGAGGGCCTGCTCGATCTTCTCACGCTGCTCGTCGGTGAGGTCGGTGTACTGGCTGAGCTGGGTCTGGAGGCGTTGGACCTCCTTGAAGCGCTTAATGAACTGTGCACGGGCGTCGTCGCCCATCAGGTTATTCACCTGATCGGGCTTGGCGGCGAGGCCTTGCGACTTCATGAACTCGTCGAGGTCGGCGATGGCCTGCTGGAACTGCTCGATAATGACGGGAGCCTTATCGACCAACCAGATCTCACGGGCCCGGTCAGCCTGCGCACCGGAGAACAGAGCGATGGCGGCGTCGACATTGTCCTGCTGCTGGCGGAAGTCGAGGATGTGGCCGTAGGGCTTGGTCGCGTTGAGAACGCGGTTGGTGCGGGAGAAGGCCTGGATCAGGCCGTGGTGCTTGAGGTTCTTGTCGACGTAGAGCGTGTTGAGGTACTTAGCGTCGAAGCCGGTGAGGAGCATGTCGACGACAATGGTCACGTCAATCTTCTCCTCGCCCTTGCGGGGTAGGTCGCGGTTGGGAAACTGCTGGTCCTTGATGCGCTGCTGGACGTCCTGGTAGTAGAGGTCAAAGTTGTTGATGTCGTGGTTCGTACCGTACTGCTGATTGTAGTCGGCGATGATGACCTTGAGCGCGGTCTTCTTGCCTTCGGGGTCGTGCCGGTTGTCCTCCTTCTCCTGGGGGAGGTCCTCCTGGATCTGCTGAACGTCCTTGTTGCCCTCTGCGGGCGGCGAGAAGACGGCCGCGACCTTGAGGGGGACAAAGTCGGGGTCGGCGGCCTGGCGTTCGGCCTGAAGCTTCTTGAAAACTTCGTAGTACTCGATAGCGTCGTTGATCGAGGCGGTCGCCAGCAGCGCGTTGAAACTGCGGCCTCCGGTCGCGGCATCGTGCTTGTCGAGGATTGCTTGCGCGACCGCCTGTTTTGCGAACGTCTGACCCTGCTTTAGGGCGGCGCCGTCCTTTGGCTTGTAATAGTCGACGTGGAAGCGGAGGACGTTCCGGTCCTCGATCGCGTGGGTGATCGTGTAGGCGTGGAGCTCCGTCTGGAAGAGGTCCTTGGTGGTTCGAAGGGTGGCGACATCTCCCTCAACCTGCTTGACCGTCGCATTTTCCTCGAAGATCGGGGTTCCCGTGAAGCCGAATAGCAGGGAGTTCGGGAAAAACTCTTTGATAGCCTTGTGGTTCTCGCCGAACTGCGAGCGGTGGCACTCATCGAAGATGAAGATCATCCGCTTATCGCGGAGGTGTTCGAGCCGCTGCTTGAACGTTGACCGCCCTTGAGCGGTGTTCTGCTTGTTATGCTTGCTGTTCTCGTCGAGGGCGAGACCGAGCTTTTGGATCGTGGTGACGATGACCTTGTCAGCGTAGTCGTCGGACAGCAGGCGGCGGACCAGCGTCGCAGTGTTCGTATTTTCTTCGACGCAGTTCTCTTGAAACCGGTTGAACTCCTCTCGGGTCTGGCGGTCGAGATCCTTACGGTCCACGACGAAGAGGCACTTGTGGATGCTCTCGTTGGTCTTGAGGAGCGTCGAGGCCTTGAAGGAGGTAAGCGTCTTGCCCGAGCCGGTCGTGTGCCAGATGTAGCCGTTGCCGCAGTTCTGATCGATGCAGTCGACGATGGCCTTGACGGCGTAAATTTGGTACGGGCGCATCATCAAGAGTTTCTGCTCGCTGGCGATGAGGACCATGTATTTGCTGATCATCTGGCCAAGCGTGCACTTGGCGAGGAACCGATCGGCGAAGTCGACGAGGTGAGTGATCTTCGTGTTGTCCTCAGCCGCGAACTGGTAGATCGGAAGAAAACGCTCATCCGCATCGAAGGCGAAGTGCCGCGCATTGTTATTCGCGAAGTACCACGTATCCGTGCGGTTGCTGACGATGAAAAGCTGAAGGAAGCAGAGAAGCGTCTTGCCGTATCCGTTGCCCGGGTCGTTCTTGTAGTCGACGATCTGCTCCATTGCCCGCCGTGGGCTGATCCCAAGCGTCTTGAGCTCGACTTGAACGACGGGGACGCCGTTGATCAGAAGCATGACGTCATAGCGATGGTGGCTGTTGTCCGTATTGATGCGGAGCTGATTGACGACCTCGAAGGTGTTCTTGCACCAGTCCTTGATGTTGACGAGGGTGTAGTTGAGCGGCGTGCCGTCGTCCCGAATGAACGCCTCCCGGTTCCGGAGGGAGCGTGCCGCTTCATACACGTCCGGTGTGACGATCACATCTAGGAGGCGCTGAAATTCACCATCGGTGAGTGTTACACGATTCAGGGCTTCGAACTTTTCCTTGAAATTTGCTTCAAGCGTGTCCCGATCACGGATGTCGGGACGGTACTCGTACTTGAGGTCCCCTAGCTTCTCGATCAAGCCTTGTTCTAGTTGCTGCTCTGTCATTGATAGTGTCCAGATTGATCGAGTTAACTTCGTTTAGACCGGTGTGGCAAACGTCGGAAATCCTGGTCCCGCTCCTTTTTTGCTCTTCGCAGGCGAATCCACTTTGAATTGTATGAATAAATTTTCAGCCAGCACAACAGGCGACCAGGGCAATTAGAGAAGTCCGAATCTCCTCCTCCTAACCAAGCTCTTTCGCAACGTCCGAAGCTTTCAAATGCGTATATCGCTTCAATGATTGCCAATCCTTATGCCCGGTAACTATCGCCACCTTCTCAATAGATAGGCCTCGTTCAAACAACCGGCTGGCAGCCTCGTGTCTTAAATCGTGAAAGTTTACGTGCTGGAGTCCTGCTCTCTTCCGCGCCCGCTCAAAGGCATTCTTGATCGCCTCTGCAGATGTTGGAAGCACCCTAGGGTCGTTTCGACGCTCACACATGAGGACCAGCAGGACACTGATCGCGCGCGGAGAGAGCGGCACATCTCGCGGGACGTCGATTTTTGTCTCAGGCAGGTGCGCTATAGAACTGACGAAATCCACATTGTCCCATGTGAGAGAAAGCAGTTCTCCTCGACGCATTGCGGTCTCAATAGCCAGAATCACTGCGGCCTTCAAAAACTTGTTACGAGCAGTATCGACCTCAGCCAATAACTTCTTTTCGTCTGCTGGAGAAAGCCGCACGGCTCGCTGGTCATTCGCCTTCGGCCGCTTAACATCTGAGATGGGGTTTTCAATCAGACCCAGTTTTTTGCGCTCAGACTCGATCACCGCATGGAGAAGGTTGAGTTCTCTTTTGACCGTCCCTGGTTTTACTTCTTTCAGGCGCCGGTCACGATATTCCTCAAAGTGGTGCGTCCGTAAGTTCGACATAAATCGCACTGACAAGCTGGGTTCATTCCGAACAAAACGCTCTAACCGCAATCTTTCGGCCTGGGCGCCTTTATGAAGAGGAGTCACGTCTCGGATATATCGCTCGATTAATTCTTTGAATGAAGTGCGTTCAGACGCGGACCTGTCAACGAACACAGCGCGAGCCATTTCCGATTCAATAACGCTAGCCCAAGCTGCTGCATCTCGCTTGTTGTCGAACGTTTTGGTTTGAACCGGATGTCCCTGGCGCCGAACTCGGACGCGAAATTGGTAAGGCCCGCGCTTTGTTATTGATGCCAATTCATACCCCCATCACAAAGGATACGAAATTGGACCACCAGTGGACCAAAAAATCAAATCCGAAAAATTAATATCGGAACATGCGCCGTAACGCGTTGAAAAATTTGGCGCACCCGGCACGATTCGAACGTGCGACCTCTGCCTTCGGAGGGCAGCGCTCTATCCAGCTGAGCTACGGGTGCTCTGGCCTGCGCGGGCGATGATCTGGCCCGCAGCGGTCGGGCGGACCATACCCTTAACGATCCGCCCTGCGCAAGCTTCCGATTAGTCTTCGCGCAAGCCCTAAGGCCCCCGGGCGATTGCCGCCTGGCCCCGCATGTCCGCGCCGGACGGCAGGGGGGCGGTGCGGTCGGTGATCCAGGACAGGATGTCGCCCCAGATCACCTGGGCATCCAGGTCGCGGAGCAGCATGTGGTAGCCGCCTTCGTATAAAGCAAAGGTCTGCCGATCCCGCGCCGCCGGGGGAAGCCCGCGAACCCAATCCAGGGTCGGGCCGTCGGGGATGATGTCGTCCTTGGCCCCATAAAGGATCAGCGCCGTCTGGTCGAAACGAGGGGCGGCGGCCAGGGCCTGATCCATCAGGCCGACCAAGCCGTGAATGGTTTCCACCCGCGTGCGTTTAATGACCTGCCAATCGCGGCCCAGGGCGCGCAGCATCTCGATATTGTCGGACGGCTGGATGTTGAGCCCCTGCGCCGTCAGGCGAAAGGTCGGGATTGTATGCGACGTGATCCAGAGCGCCGCCTGCTCATACCAAGTCATGGTCGCCCGGCCCCAGACGGCGGGCGCGGCCAGGATCACGCCGTCGGCGGCGGGCTTTTCCCCGCCCTCGCCGGCCGCACCGGTCGCGGCGACGATGGCGACCGCACCCCCCATGCTTTCCCCCAGGACATAAACCGGAAGGCCCGGATGGGTCCGCCGCACCAAGGCGACGAAATCGGTCAGGTCGCGGGCGTAAGCGTCCGTTCCGGCCCAGAGGCCGCGCCGCACGCCGTCGCCGAATCCGCGTTGGTCATAGGCGTAGGACAACACCCCCCGTGCCGCCAGCCAGCCCCCCGGTTCGGCGAAGAAATTGGAGTAGTCGTTGAAGCCGTGCAGCGCGACGATCACCGCCTTGGGCGGCCCCTCGGGCTTCCACGACCGCACGGACAGGCGGATGCCGTCGCCGGCGACGAACCAATCCATCATGAAATGGGGTTCGGCCTTGGATGGACCGGCGGGATAGGTCAGCGGCACCGCGCAGGCGGATAAGAAGCCGCAAAGAGCCAGGACGATCAGCCGCCCCGCGCCCCGGCGCGTCATTACCGGGCCGCGCCCTGCGCGGGGGCGAGGTCCGGATCGCCCGAGGTCAGCCGCAGGAAGACGTCTTCCAGGTCCGCTTCCTTGGTCGACAGGTTGGTGATGACCAGCCCGGCATCCTGAATGGCGGCGATGATTTCGCCGGAATGGGCCTGTGACGGCGGATAGGACACGGCGATCTGACGCGGCCCGCGCATCTCGACATGAAAGGCGGTCAGGCCCGTAGGCACTTGGTCGACGTCGCGGTCGACGGTGATCAGCATTTCCTTGGAATCGAGCCGCGCGAGAAGTCCCGCCGTCTCGTCACAGGCGACCAGTTCGCCATGGTTGATGATCGCCACCCGGTCGCACAGGGCTTGGGCTTCTTCCAGATAATGGGTGGTCAAAAGGATGGTCGTGCCGCGCGCGTTGAGGTCGCGCATGGTCCCCCAAAGCTGACGGCGCAGTTCGACATCGACCCCGGCGGTGGGCTCGTCCAGAATCAGGACCTTGGGCGAATGGACCATCGCCTTGGCGACCAGCAAGCGCCGCCGCATGCCGCCGGATAGCGAGCGCGCATAGGCGTCGGCCTTATCGGCCAGACCGACCGCGGCCAAAATCTCGTCGGGGCGGCAGCGGTCGGCGGGCACGCCGAACAAACCGGCCTGCACCTGGAGCAATTCGCGCGGCGTGAAGAACGGGTCCAGGTTCAATTCCTGCGGCACCACGCCCAGCGACAGCCGCGCCGCCCGCATGTCGGCGTCGATATCGTGGCCCCAGACCCGGGCCGTGCCCGAGGTTTTGATGACCAGACCGGACAGAATGTTGATCAGCGTCGATTTTCCGGCCCCGTTCGGGCCCAACAGGGCGAAGAACGAGCCCCGGGGGATGTTCAGGCTGAGCCCCTTGAGCGCGGCGACCGTATTGCCGTCCGAGCCGGGGACGTTGCCGCCGCGGCCATAAACCTTGCGCAAATTGCTGATTTCGACGGCGTTTTCGGGCCCGTATTCTGGCTGAGCGTTGGAATTGGGGACGGTCATGGGCTCCTCGGCGGGCCGTCGCCGCGTTCGGCCGGAAATGCCGTTCGCGCCGGAATGATGCCGCTGTGTATTGATTGTCGGGCCGCAATCGGTATCATCCGGTCAAGCCCAGGGTCAACGGTCATGGCCGCTGCCGGGGCGCACCCATTAGCGAGCCGAGGATTGGACATGGACCCGGAAGAACCCATCTACGTTGATACCCCGACCGTCGCCTGCGACGGGGGCGGCGGCGCGCTGGGCCACCCCAAGGTGTTTCTGAAGTTCGACGAACACGCGGAAATCGTCTGCCCCTATTGCTCCAGGCACTATCGCCTGAACCCGGACGCCCCGATCGCCGCCCACGGCCATTGATCCGCGCCGTTCGGTTCTTTTCTTTGCCCCCTCGGCAGGGAACCGCCCGCCGGGCCCTTGGCCTGTCCGCCCAACCGCCTGAAACAATGGATTCCCCATGACCGATCAGCGCGAACATGTCTTTCTGGTGGACGGATCGGGCTTCATTTTCCGCGCCTACCACGCCCTGCCGCCGATGAGCGCGCCCGACGGCACCCCGACCAACGCGGTGTTCGGCTTCACCAAGATGCTGATGAAGCTGGTCGAGGATACGGAAGCGGATTACGTCGCGGTGATTTTCGACCGCGCGCGCAAGACGTTCCGCAGCGACATCTATCCCGAATACAAAGCCCATCGCCCGCCGCCGCCGGAAGACCTGATTCCGCAGTTCGAGCTGGTCCGCAAGGCGACCGCCGCGATGAACGTGGCCGCGGTCGACATGGAAGGCTTCGAGGCCGACGACCTTATTGCGACCTTCGCCCGCCAGGCCCAGGAACGCGGGGCCGAGGTGACCATCGTTTCGTCCGACAAGGATCTGATGCAACTGGTCAACGAGCAGGTCGTCCTGTTCGACGCCATGAAGAACCGGGAAATCGGCCCGGAACAGGTGGTCGAGAAATTCGGCGTCGGGCCCGATCGGGTGGTCGACGTGCAGTCCCTGGCCGGTGATTCAACCGACAACGTGCCCGGCGTTCCCGGCATCGGCGTGAAGACGGCGGCGCAGCTGATCAACGAATACGGCGACCTGGACACCCTCTTGGCCCGGGCCGAGGAAATCAAACAGCCGAAGCGTCGCGAATCCCTGATGATCCAGGCCGACATGGCGCGGATTTCCCGCGAACTGGTGACGTTGAAGAACGACGTGCCGACGGACCGCACCATCGACGACCTGCGGAAGAAATCGCCGGACCCCGAAACGCTGCTGACCTTCCTGCGCGACCTGGGCTTCAAATCCCTGGCGACCACGGTGGAAAGCCGCCTTGGGAGTGGCGCGGCCGGGGGCGATAGCGCCCTCGCGGGCCTGCCCGCTGCCCCGGCCAAGACGGAATACGAGCTGGTTCAAACCCTGGACCGCCTGCAGGCCTGGATCGATGCGGCCTACGACACCGGCGTGATCGCCGTCGATACGGAAACCGATGCCCTGGACGCCATGGGGGCCGGGCTGGTCGGCGTCTCGCTGGCCACGGAGCCGGGCAAGGCCTGCTACATCCCGCTGGCTCATGTTTCCAGCGCCCCGCAGGGTCAATTGGACCTGGGCGGCGATGCCGGAGACGCAGGGTCCGCGCCCGAACAGGTTCCGATGGACGCCGCCCTGGCGGCGCTGAAGCCGATGCTCGAGGATCCGTCGATCCTCAAGATCGGGCAGAACATCAAATACGACATGCAGGTCCTGGGCCGCTACGGGGTCGAGGTCGGCCCGATCGACGATACGATGCTGCTCAGCTACGTGCTCGACGGCGGCCTGCACGGCCATGGCATGGACGAGCTGGCGCGCGATTTCCTGGACCATGACACCATCAAGTTCAAGGACGTGACCGGCAGCGGCAAATCGCAGTTGTCGTTCGACCAGGTGCCGTTGGACAAGGCCCTGGATTACGCCGCCGAGGATGCGGACATCACTCTGCGCCTGCACCAGATGTTCAAGCCGCGTCTGGTCGCGGAACATATGGTCACGGTCTACGAAACGCTGGAGCGACCGCTGGTCCCCGTGTTGCGCGATATGGAGCGTCTGGGCATCAAGGTCGACGCCACGGTTCTCAAGGGCCTGAGCGACGATTTCGCCGCCCGCATGGCCGATCTGGAAGGCGAGATTCACAAACTGGCCGGGCGGGAATTCAACATCGCCTCGCCCAAGCAGTTGGGCGAAATCCTGTTCGACGAAATGGGATTGGAAGGCGGCAAGAAGACCAAGACCGGGGCCTATGGCACCGGCGCGGACGTGCTGGAAGAATTGGCGGCGCAGGGCCACGACCTACCGCAGCGGGTGTTGGATTGGCGTCAGTTCGCCAAGCTGAAAAGCACCTATACCGACACCCTGGTCAATCAGATCAATCCCAAGACCGGGCGCGTGCATACCAACTATTCGCAGAGCGGGGCGGCGACTGGGCGGCTGTCGTCCAACGATCCGAACCTGCAGAACATTCCGATCCGCAGCGAAGAAGGCCGCAAGATCCGCACCGCCTTCGTCCCCGAGCGCGGCCATACCCTGATGTCCGCCGACTATTCGCAGATCGAATTGCGCCTGCTGGCCCATGTCGCGGATATCGCCTCGTTGAAGCAGGCGTTCCACGACGGCCTGGACATTCACGCCCTGACCGCCAGTCAGGTCTTCGGCATCCCGGTCGAGGGCATGGACCCCATGGTCCGCCGCCGGGCCAAGGCCATCAACTTCGGCATCATCTACGGCATTTCGGCCTTTGGGCTGGCGCGCCAGCTGGGCATTTCGCGCGGCGAGGCCGGGGAATACATCGACGCCTATTTCGAACAGTATCCGGGCATCAAGGACTACATGGAACGGACCAAGGAACAGGCCAAGAAGGAAGGCTTCGTGACCACCCCGTTCGGGCGCAAGGTCCATGTTCGCGGCATCAACGACCGCAACCCCAACATGCGCGGCTTCGCCGAGCGCGCCGCCATCAACGCCCCGATCCAGGGCGGGGCCGCCGACATCATCAAGCGGGCGATGATCCGCCTGCCCGACGCCCTGACCAACGCTGGGCTGAAGGCGCGGATGCTGTTGCAGGTCCATGACGAATTGATCTTCGAAGTCCCCGACGCCGAGGTCGATGCGACCCGCGCCGTCGTCGCCCGGGTGATGTCGGGCGCGGCCGTCCTGTCGGTACCACTCGACGTCGACGTCGGCACCGGCGCCAATTGGGACGAAGCGCACTAAACCTCCCCATCGGCCAGCTGGCACACCCCTTGCAGCGGTCGTCGGAGCTAACGCGACGATCGTGCAGGAGGAGAGCCATGAACATCGATGCCGTGTCCCCCATTTTCGGGCCGCAGACCAACCGCAAACCGGAAGCTCAGGACGCCGGGTCGGGTTCGTTCGCCGAGATGCTTGCCGCCTCCGTCGAACAACAACCGACCGAGGAAGTCAGCGCCGGTGACGACGACGTGGCCTTCATTCGCGACAACGGATTCCGCGCCTACGCCGAAGAGGTCGAGAAGCGGAAGATGGAAGAGCTGCGCGAGCAAATCCTGCAGCGCATGGGCCTTTCCGAGGAAGACCTGGAAGCCATGCCCGCCGAACAGCGCGCCCAGATCGAAGATCTGATCAGCCAGGAAATTCAGCGCCGCATGCAGGCCAGCGAAGAACTGGATGAAGACAAGCCGTCCACCATGGCGGCCTCGGCCGACATGGCCCGCGCCATCGCCGACCCCGGCCACACGGGGGCCGCCGGATCGGTCATGCTGGCGGTGATGGAAGCGCGCGACGCGCTGGACGTCGGCGAAGTCACCCGGTCGAATTTGCCGGGTGACCAGGAAGAATCTGCCTAGTCGACACTGTTTTGCCGCCTAGATGGCCTGGGTTCCGCTGCCGTTCGCGGCAGCGGTCGCAGCCGCGCGCACACGCAGATGTACCGCGACGCGGGCGCCCACGCGATAGGCCAGCAACGACAGCGCGATTCCGGCATAGATCAGGGGCTCTAGCTGAAAGCCTTTGCGCATCATCACGAAATGCAGCGGGGCAGCCACGGCGGCGACGTAGACCAGCTTGTGTAGGCGTTGCCAATTGCGCCCGCCCATCTTCTTGACCATCGCCTTGGGCGAGGTCACGGCCAGCGCCAATAGAATCACCAGCGCCAGCATGCCGACGGTGATGTAGGTGCGCTTCAGAATATCCTGCCAGATCGCGGCCCAGGCGAAGTACTGATCCAGCGCCACGTAATTGACGACGTGCAGCCCCGCAAAGGCAAAAGCGTAAAGCCCCAACATGCGGCGGAAGCGCATGATCGCGGTTAACCCGGTCAGGCTGCGCAACGGCGTGATCGCCAGCGAGATCAGCAAAAAGCGGATCGCCCAATCGCCCGTGTATCGGTTGATGAATTCCGCCGGGTTCGGGCCGAACTGCCCCTGCGCCCCCAGCCACAACAACCACGCCAAGGGCAGCATGGCTGCCACATGCACGACCGGCTTGGCCAAGGGAGCGTTCAGTATTCTTTGGGCGACTGGAGTCTGGCGCATCGTTTGGTCCAAGTAGGGCGGGTCAGTAATTCAGGTCCAGGTCCATACCGGCATAGAGGTCCGCGACCTCGTCGGCATAGCCGTTGAACTTCAGCGTCGGTTTGCGGATCGGCAAACCGAACACGTTGTTGACGCCGATTTTCTTTTCCGTGGCCTGGCTCCAGCGCGGGTGGCTGACCTCGGGATTGACGTTGGAATAGAAGCCGTATTCGTCGGCGTTGGCGTCGTTCCACGACGTATGGGGCTGCTTGTCCGTGAACCGCATCAGGACGATCGACTTGATGGACTTGAAGCCGTATTTCCACGGCACGACCAGGCGCACCGGCGCGCCGTTCTGGTTCGGCATCATTTCGCCATGGACACCGACGGCGAACAGCGTCAGCGGGTTCATGGCTTCGTCGATACGCAGCCCTTCCTTATAGGGCCATTCCAGAATCTGGCGGCGCTGGCCGACCATTTGGTCCGGGTCGAACAAGGTTTCGAAGTAAACGTATTTGGCTTTCGAGGTTGGGCCCAGGCGCTTGATGATCTTGGCCAGGGGCACGCCCAACCAGGGCACGACCATGGACCAGGCCTCGACGCAGCGGAACCGATAGACGCGATCTTCGATATCCTCGGCGCGAATCAGATCGTCCAGGTCATAAGTGCCGGGCCGCTCGACCGCGCCCTCAACCTTAATCGTCCAGGGCGTGGTTTTCAGGCCGCCCGCGTTCTGATGGGGGTCGCCCTTGCCGGTGCCGAATTCATAGAAATTGTTATAGCTGGTCACCAGATCCAGCGAGGTCGGATCCTCGCCCAGGACCTTGGCGTTGTACTTCGGATGGGGCGTGCCGGAGAGGGCCTTGCCCGATGCCGGGCGATAGGCCGCCTGCGCCGCGTCGGGCAGCCAGGCCGGCATGGTCGCGGCCAGGCCGCCGAAGCCCAGCGCCTTGATGATCGATCGCCGTTCGTCGAATACGCTTTTCGGTGTGATCTCGCTGGACGCGATGGGGTTGCTCGGGCGTTGGCGGATGATCATGGCGGGGTCCTTCTTAAACTGAATCCGACAATTCGGCCTGCTGTCGTTGCCTTGGTTGATGTGCTGCGTAGTATATGCCCCCGCATTAAGGCGAACAGGGGGCAGCGCCGTCACATCTTCGCGAGGTGTTTGCGAGCAGACTGTGATTTGCATCGTTCCAATGGCGGAAAATCCGGTGTAGGAGAATCACCCATGCGCACCCTCTATCATCTTTGGATGTCCCCCTTTTGCCGAAAGGCCCGAATCTTCCTGGGCGAAAAGCGGCTGGAACACGAACTCCGGATCGAGAACATCTGGGAGCGGCGGGACGAATTCCTCGCCCTTAACCCGGCGGGGAACGTGCCGGTTCTGATCGAGGTCGATGGCACCGCCATTTCCGGCGCCGACGTGATTTGCGAATTTCTCGATGAAGTCCACGGCGACCCGCCGTTGATCGGCCGCACCCCGGTGATCCGGGCCGAGGTCCGCCGCCTGACCAATTGGTTCGATGAAAAATTCAACCGCGAGGTCACCGAGAACCTGGTCGGTGAGAAACTGTTGAAGCGCTTCCTGGGCCAAGGCGAGCCGAAGGGTGCCCGGATTCGCGCCGGGCACGTCAACATCCACATGCATCTGAACTATCTGTCGTTCCTGGTAGAACGGCGGCGCTGGCTGGCGGGTGACGATTTTTCAATGGCCGACGTTGCGGCGGCGGCGCACCTGTCCTGCGTCGACTACCTGGGCGACGTCCCCTGGGAAGATCACCCGGAAGCCCGGGATTGGTACGCGCGGGTCAAATCCCGGCCCAGCATGCGCTCTGTCCTGTCGGACCGGATGCCCGGCTTTCCCCCGCCGCGCCACTACGCCGACCTGGATTTCTGATTCTACTCTCCGCACCGCCTAGCGTAGCGGCGGGCCGCCTTCCTGCTGTGCCGGCTGACCGATGCCGTCCGGCTTCACATCCATGTGTTCGATGTTTTGGCGGGCCGGTCCGGCGGCGGCGCTATCCGGCATGGCATTGAGAATTTTCATCCAGTCGCTGCGGGCCCCGGCATCGTTTCCGGAAAGCCGTCGCAGGATACCGCGCTCCAACAAGGCATCAGGATTGGTCGGGTTCAATTCCAGGGCCGTATTGGCGTCGGCCATGGCATCCTTGGGCCGGTCCATGAAACGGCGGGCGCTGGCGCGCAGGGCATAGATATCGTCGCGCGACGGCGCCAGGTTCAATGCTGCGCTAAGGTCGGCATCCGCCCCTTCGAAATCCTGACGCGCGGCCCAGGCCTGGGCCCGGTCGACCAACAAGTCCGGGTCCCCCGGCTTCAGGCCGATGGCGAAGGTAAAAGCGCGGGTCGCATCGATCGGGCGCCCTTCCAGCAGCCAGGCCTGCCCCGCTTGCTCGTACAACCCCGCCTTGATCACAGGCTCTTCGATGGAAATCTGCGCCAAGCGTTCCAGCCGCTTGGCGGCCTCGGCGTATTGTTCCAATTCGATCAGCGCGACGGCGGCGCAATGGTCCGCTGGATCGCCCCCGCCCATGGAACGCCAGGCGATCGCCGCTTCGAATCCGTCCTGCGGCCGTTTGCGCGCCAAAGCCATGCAACGATGGTATTCATCCAATTGCTGGGTCCGCAGCTTATCCTGCGACTGTTCCTTTGCCGCGTTCGGGTCCTGGCCCAACAATCCCTGCGCCAGCGCCGACGGAACGACGGTGCAGACGAACAAGGCCGCACACAAGATGGCGCGGACGGAACGGGAAACTTTGGGAGGGACCCCTGGCATGGCATGTTGCCTGTGGTTATAACCGTCCCCGCTTATAGGGGGCATTTCGCCCGCTTGTCGACCAGCGGCATGCAACGGGGGCATCCATACCATGAATAATTTGTTCTGTTTCGGCTTGGGCTTCAGCGCGCTGACATTGGCGCGACGGCTGATGGACGAAGGCTGGATCGTTGCCGGAACCTGCCGCAGCGCCGAGAAATGCGAAGCGATGAAGGGCCGTGGCATCGAAGCCCATATGTTTGACGGCACGGCCCCTTTGGACCCCGCCGGCGAAGCCGCCTTGCGCGCCGCCGATCACCTTCTGATTTCGATCCCGCCTAATCAGGACGGCGACCCCGCCCTCAATAAAACCGGAACCATCCTGCGCGACATGGCGGGCCAATTTCGCTGGGTCGGATACCTGTCGACCACCGGCGTCTACGGTGATACCCGCGGCGCGACCGTGACCGAAGATAGCCCTCTTGCCCCCACGTCTAATCGCAGCCGGCAGCGGGCGGAAGCCGAAGCCGCTTGGCTGGAACTTCATGAACGGGCCAGGCTGCCTGTCCACATCTTCCGACTGGCCGGCATCTACGGGCCAGGGCGCAGCGTGCTCGACCAGCTAAAGCGTGGCAACGCGCGCTGCGTCGACAAACCGGGACACAAGTTTTCCCGCATACATGTCGAAGACATCGCCAATGTTCTGCGGGCCTCAATCGGCCAGCCTGCGCCAAGCGCGATCTATAACGTCTGCGACGACGAACCAGCCCCTCAGGCGGATGTCGTCGCCCATGGTGCGAAGCTGTTAGGCTTACCTGCGCCGACGCCCGTGCCGTTCGAACAAGCCGCCGAGACCATGTCGCCGATGGCCCGCAGTTTCTGGCGCGACAACAGGACCGTCAGCAACGCACGCCTGAAGCGCGACCTGAACTTACGCCTCGCTTATCCCACCTATCGAGAAGGCCTCGCGGCCATCCTGGCGGACGGCGAATAAACTTATTTCCTTTTATCGGAATTTTTTCCTTGACGTAAGCCCTGGATTTTCGTAAGGTCCCTTCAACGGCCGCTACACGTGCGCCTGCACTGCGCCGCCACCTCCACCCAAACAGACCGCATTCACCGACCCGGCCCGTCAGGCCGCCGCGACGGCGGCCGTTCGCACGCGCCCCTTTCCGGAGAAACTCTCTATGAATACGCTGCCCCATCCCCCCGCCGCCCGGCGCGGGGGACGTCCCGCCGCGCCCGACGGCTTCGACCGCAAAGCCCTGATCGAACAATTGATCGCCAGCGACGGCGGGCTGGAAGACATCTTGGCCAAGCATCCCCGCGATCTGACCGAAGACGAAATTCGCAAGGTCGCCGAGCATCGCCTGGCCCTGCCCGCCGGAGACGAGAAAGACGCCCTGGACGGGTTCGAGCGCGCTTATTACGACCATGTCTATGGCGACGCCCCGGCGGCCCGCGACGAGACCGGGCGAATGATGGCGCCCGAAGCCCGCCATCCGCTCAACACCACGCCAAAGCCCGCCCGCACCGCCGACGGGCTGGAGCTGTCGCAAGCCGTCGCACGGCTGGCCGAGCGGGTCGCCGATGTGGCCGAAACGCAGGGTTCCCGCGATGCCGTGCGTTATTTACAAAGTGGCTTGACCATTCTGAACCAAGCGGTGACGACCTATGCGGATCGCCAACCGGGCGGGCCTCGTCATGCTGGCGGGCCGATGTTCCAGGACCTGCGCGACGACGGCGATGCCGGACCGAAGACACGGAGCGCCATGCGCACGGCCGCTGCCCGCCTGGGGGCGGGCAAGGTTGAGGAAGCCCTCGCCCTGGGTCAGTTCGAAACCGCCCTGCAGAACCTTGCCTCCGGTGGCGCGGTCGATGGCCTGCGTGATGCCACGACGGGCGCCTTCGGCACATTGTTCCGCGACACCGGTCAACAGCTCCGACCGAATGTCACCGAAGAAGGCGAAAGCCTGCAAATGGCGATCAACGACCTTGGCCCCGGCCTGTTGGGCGCGCGCGATTACGCCGCGATCCGCGAAGACGGCGTGATCGGGCCGAAGACCCTGGCCGCGTTCAAACGCGTCCTGTCCGCCGCCGGCCCCCGGCGCATGACCGAAGCCATGGGCAGGAACCTCGGCTTCTTCATGTTCGACACCCCCAAGGTCGGGCGGCGGTCGCTGCTGCACCCGCCGATTTACGGGACGGCCAGTGCGAATGGTCAAAATTTTGCCGAGATATAGGATTTTATTCTTGATCCACAAATGAAGACCTGTCATAACGACGGCAACGAACGGGCGAACTGCGCCTGCGTCTCTCCCCATCCCACAAAAGGAATCCTGATGTTTCGGCACGACCCGGCCGCCATGATGGCGGCGGCGGGCGCTTTGCTATGCGCGGCCATGATCGCGCAGGCCACGACCGCCCATTCCCACCCGTCTCCCGACGACCAGCCACCGACCATGGCCGCGGCACTGTCGGCGGAGCAATTCCGATGATATCCGCCTCATCGGTCGCGCTTGCCGCGCTGGCCCTGTCCACCGCCAACTTCATCGGCATGTTCGCCCTGGCTTGGGGCGGCTGGCACCTGCGTCGCTTGGCTGCGGAAGCAATCGAAGACGCCCGGCACGAATTTGAATCCGGCTTCGCTTTCTTGGACGGACGCATTCGATCCCGTTCCAAACCGCGGCGGCCTCACCCTATTGAACCAGCAGGAGACTGACTATGAGCCGACCCAACGACGTCGCGACGTCAGCCCGCGACCAAGCGGCGGCGAAAGCAGCAGACACCTTGGCCCGTACGATCTATGGCGAAGCCCGGGGAGAGCCCGTGCGCGGCAAGGAAGCCGTGGCCGCCGTGGTTATGAACAGGGTTCGCCGCGCGCGCGCCGCCGGGGGATCGTACTGGTGGGGCGGTTCGGTCGAAGAGGTTTGCCGCCGCCCGTGGCAATTTTCCTGTTGGAACCCGGGCGACCCCAACCGCGCCAAGCTCCAAGCCGTCGGGGACGACAATCGCGTGTTCCAAAGTTGTCAGCGGATCGCCCGCCGCGCCCTGGCCGGAACGCTCGGCGACCCGACCGAGGGTGCGACCCATTACCACGCCAAATCCGTCAATCCGCCCTGGGCTCGCGGCAAGGCCCCGGCGGCGGAAATCGGCAATCACCTGTTCTATTCGAACGTGGAGTAACAACCATGTTGAGCGCCCTGATCGGCCCCGTCGTCAATGGCCTGTTCGGCATCATCGACAAAACGATCGAAGACAAGGACGAAGCCGCCCGCATCAAGGCGCGTCTGCAGGAAATGATCCTGACCGGCCAGATGAAAGAGATCGAGGCCGCCGCCCAAACCATCGTCGCCGAAGCCCAAGGCGACAGTTGGCTGCAACGCAACTGGCGGCCTTTGTTGATGTGTCTGTTCGGCGTGATCGTCGCCAACAACTACATCGTCCATCCCTGGTTCGGCGTGCCCATGCTGCCCCTGCCGCCGGACATGTGGGAACTGCTCAAGATCGGCGTCGGCGGCTATGTCGTCGGCCGATCGGTCGAGAAAGGCATCCGTGTGTGGAAAGACACGCCCTGACGCCGCGCACTTGCCCCCCCTTCATTGAAACCCCGGAGCCCCCAAATGGCAGATCACATTCAGATCGGCGACATCACGCCGCGCAAGCATTACACCGCCGATGGAACGCAAACCACGTTCACGTTTCCCTTTCCGATCTTCAAGGACGCGGACCTGGAGGTCTATCTCGACGACGACCTGCAGGCGTCCGGATACAGCGTAACCGGCGCCGGCGAAGACCTGGGTGGGGAAGTTATTTTCACTACCGCCCCGGCGCTCGGCGTCGCGGTGACCCTGCGTCGTCGCCTGTCCATCGCCCGGCAATCCGACTTTCAAGAATCGGGCTCGTTCCGCGCCCGGGTGATTAACGACGAATTGGACTTTCTTGTCGCAGCCCTTCAACAGGTCGCCGACGACGCCCGGCGCTCGGTCCAACTGTCCGCTACCGATCCAGATGCGGCGCTGGCCCTTCCCGATAAGGAAACGCGCAGTAACACCTTCCTTGCCTTCGACGCCGACGGGAGGCCCGTCGCGGGAACCGGTTCCGTCGATGGGCTTCCGGTGTCGACTTTCGCGGCAACCCTGTTGGACGACATCGACGCCAACGCCGCCCGGACAACGTTATCCGCGCAGGCGGATCTCGGATTGGCCACCCCCGCCGTCGCCAATGCCGGAAGCGTCCTCAGCGTCTCGCCCGAAGGCGACGTGCACTACGACCCGACCCTCAGCCACGGCGCGCATCTGACTGCGCTTAGCCACGGCCTGTAACCATCAATCCAGGAGACCCGACATGGCAACCACGCCCGATTACCTTGGCGCTCGCAACACCCAATGCACGATCATCGAGAACGGCGACGGCACCACCGCGAAAACCGTCTTCACCGCCGGTGACAGCGGCGCGCGCGTACATCTCATTTCCGCCTCGACCGACGACACCACCCCGTCCCTGCAATTGCTGAAGAACGACGGGACCACCGCCTGTATCCTGGCGACGTTTCAACTGCCGACCAATTCCGGTCGCAGCAGCGGCGCGCCGGCGGTCGATCTGTTGGACCCGTCGGTGATCCCGTCGATCCCTGCCGACCCGGGACAATTCCTGACCTTGGGCGCCAACGAAACACTGCAAGTCGCGATGACCGCATCCGTGACCGCCGCCAAGTCGGTGCACGTCATTGTCGATGGGGTCGACTACTGATGAGCACCCGCGGTGGCCACGACCCGCGCCGACAAGGCCCGGGTCCGACGGCGCCGCAGGCGGAGGACGGTGGGCTGACCATGGGCCTGCACCGCCAGACGGCGCATATCGACGACCCCGGCGCGCAAACCCACGACCGCATGCATGGCATCGGTCCGTCGCGCCGCCAGGTCGATCATTTCAAACGCGAACGGTATGTCGATATTCGCGCAACCAATTGCACTGGACTAATCGCCGACGGCAATTGCGACGGCGATGACTTTTGGATGCCGCCGAATGGGAATTGGTGGACCTGGCCCGGCATCGGCGGATCGGCAGGCAATCGCAACGGCGGCACCATCATGAACCAGGCCTTTCCCGGCAACCCCAGCGGATACGATTTCGCGGGCGGGCAATCGACCAATGATGTCGCCCTTGGCGATTGGGCCACCCCGGTGCGCACGGCCTATGCCATTGCCGAAGACGGAACCCTGGAGACCGTCCGGCAACGCACGATCACCGGGTTCGGTCACGGCACCGGCGGCGCGGGCGACGACAACTACAATTGCTATTCCAACTGCAATTGCAATTGCGCCTGCGCCTGCGACTGTAACTGCGATTGCGACTGCGACTGCTTCCCGGCTGGCACGCCCGTAACCCTGGCCGATGGCACGCAGCAAACGATCGAGAAGCTGCAACCCGGCGATCTTATCCGGGGCGCCTTTGGGCGGACCAATCGCATCGATGAAATGTTCACCGGGCCGATCGGTCAGCGCAGCGCCTTTATGATCAACGGACGCTATTTCGTCACCGGCGGGCATCGCATCTGGTCGCTCTCCCGAGGATGGGTGGCGGCGGAGCCCGCCGATTGGTACGCGGCGATGAAGCAACCGGGCAACCTAGAGCGGTTTGCGAAAATCCAGGGCCATGCCACCCCACCGGCGGACGGCATCTACGCGCCCGACAGCGAGCGCCCGAAGCAAATGCGCATCGGCGACCGCCTCGCCTGGGGAAGCACCGACAGCTTCCTTTCGGTCGAGAGCATCGAGCGCATTCATCATGACGGCACGCTCATTCTGTACGAGCCGATCTGCCACAACGGATCTGGAAGCTACGAAGTCCACGGCGGTCTGTGGGCTGTCGCCGGTCCCGACTATGCCTTCCCGTTTTACAACTACATCAAAGAGGAGCCCGGCCATGACCTTCGACCGGCTGTTCAACTGGGACCGTGACACGGCCCTTGCCGTTGCGCCGCAATTCATTCGCCTGCATCCGAACTGGATCACGACGGGTAGCTTGATTCTGGCGGCCGTCGGCTTGGCGACGTTGTCTATCGACCACAGTTTTATCGGCGGCGTCCTGGGCGCAGCCTTGATCTTCGCATCCCGCTGGGTCGATTGGATCGACGGCTATGTCGCCCGCGCGACGAACCGCTGCAGCACCCTGGGCGGGCTGTACGACATCGCCGTCGGCTACCTCACCATGGTCACGGTGATGATCGTGATTGGGCTGCGCGAAGGCGATGTCCTCCTGGCCTGCACTGGCGCCGTGGCCGCGATCCTTCTTCGCCTCGTCTTGATGGGATCGGGTTGGGCCTTGGCCTGTCGACAGCGCCTGGCTGTCGTTCCGTGGAATCCGCAGAAGCTTTTGCTCACCCGACAACGCCCCTTCATGCGCCGCGCAAAGTGGGCGCTCGATCTTTGCCGCAACGACTACTGGATTGTCGCCTTCTCTTTGATCGGCGGCGGCCTGCGCACTTGGGGCTGGGCCTACACGGCGGCGGTGATCGTCTTGACCGCTTGGGTGATCTTGGCGACGGGACGGTTTGTCCGACGCGTGCCGCCGGCGGCTCCGAAATTTTCACCCCCTCCCTGCAAAGATGGGACAGACCGATGTTGAAACGCGCGCGAAGAACCTGGACCACGCCCGGCACCACGGCCGAGGACCTGTTGCATCGATGCATCGTGGCCACGGATCATTTGATCCTTCGCACTTGGTACCGCCAAGGCGAAGGCGTCAACCGGCCCGGTGACGGCAATGCGGGCGACAACCTGCTTGGCGAAGATTTGGATGAACGACTGACCGGCATGCTGTTGACACCGGTCGGCGAACTCGTCGTTCCGTGGAACGCAACGACCATGCAGGGCGGGTCTGTTCATTACGTCAGCACGCTGTTTGACGGCAGCCCCGCCCCGACGGGATACGACATGATGGAACTGGACGACATGGCGGCGCTGGCCACTGCGTCGCAACGGCAGGCCGCGCTTTATCATCACTGGGATCACAAGCAATACGTCTTCATCTTCGGCTTCATCAGCCGAATTTTCGACACCACGGGCATCGGCTTGATTCCTGCCTTGAAGATCATCACCGACGGCCAACCGGCGAACTTTTTAGATGACGGCGTGATCATCGAAGCCCGCCTGGGGCCGCTCGGTTTCATCGGCGATTTCGACCACACCAAGCCGGCGAACGACGTGACCTATCGAGACATTCGCGAGACCCTGCCTAATGGCGATCCGAACCCGGCCTTCGGCCGGTTTTCGATCCCGCCCGCCATGCCCCAAGGATGGGAGTTCGGATAATGCCTTATTGCCTGACCCTGACCCGACCGCCACATGACCAAACGGACGAACCGGTGATTCGCCAGCTGATCTACGACCCGGCGGTTTCGACCCTTGTCGATGAATGCGATAACGGCACGCGGATCGTGCATCCGTCTTTTGTCGGGGGAGCCCCCGCCTCGTGGCCCGTGCCCCGCCGCGTCTCACCGGACAACCCGGGCATCAAACGCGACGTACGCACCTTGAAAATTCAGATGGGGTTTCGTTGCAACTACGCTTGCGCCTACTGCAACCAGGCCAGTTGGAACAGCTTTCTGGGGGGTGCCGTCGAAGACGCCCGATTGTTCCTTCGGAACCTGGATAGTTGGTTCCATCCAGCCCCGGATGACGATGTGCGCATCGAATTCTGGGGCGGCGAGCCGTTCGTTTATTGGGCCAAGTTGAAGATTCTCGGCGACGAACTCCGCCAACGCTTTCCCGCCGCGCATCTGAATGTCATCACCAACGGATCGTTGCTCGATGACGAAAAGGTCGATTGGCTAATCGACCGGCGGATCGCCGTACAGATCAGCCACGACGGCCCGGCGCAAACGCACCGCAATCCAGAGGACATTCTGGACGATCCGGAAAAGCGTCGCCTGATCCGTCGTCTGATGATGGCGGCGGGACAGCTTGAACCGCGTCAAGAAGAGGATATCCAAGAGCCTCGATTCGGGTTCGGCTTCGGCACGGTGCTGACACGGTGGAACTATTCCCTCGCCGCCGTGCGCCGTCATATCGAAGATAAACTCGGCGTGCCCCCAGGCAGCATTTCATCCAACACCGAGGAAATCCTGCTGCCCTATGACGACGACGCCTTGGCCTGCGTCCCCCAGGATGAAACGGAGCATCGCGAAGCCCTGCACGTCCTGTTCAGCGAGGCCGCCAATGGCGAGACCGTCCCCGGCTGCAATTCCGTGCGCAACAAGATCGAGGACTTTCTTCAGTCTCTCGGTCGGGGCCGACCGCTTGCCGCGCTTGGCCAAAAATGCGGCATGGATCGCGACCACGCCATCGCCGTCAATTTGATGGGCGAGGTCACGACCTGTCATAACGTCTCGGCCGCCGACGCCCGGCATAACATCGGCAACGTCCACGACCTGGATGCGGTCCGCCTGACCAGCGCGCGCCATCATCAAACGCGCGACGAATGTCGGCACTGTCCCTTGGTCCAACTGTGCAAGGGCTCGTGCATGTTTCTCGAAGGCCGCCATTGGCAGGCCGCCTGCGACGTCAGCTTCACCTACAACACCGCGATGCTGGCCGCTGCCCTTTACTACCTGACCGGCATGACCCTGACCCGGATCGAAGCCTTGGACGGGGGCTTCATCCGCCGCCCGGGCATCACGTCGGTCGAGGCGATCCGCCTGTCCGCCGCCGCATAACCACAACCCGAAATCGCCATGAGGATGCCATGCAAAACGTCGCCTTCGACGTCTTCGTCGCCCTGTGGAACAACCAGCAGGATCTAAAGACCCCGGCCCTGCACATCCGTATGGCGCGATGGCTTCAGGGCGAATGGGAGGCGGGCCGCCGCGAACTGCTGCTGATGGCGTTCCGCAATTCCGGCAAATCGACCCTGGTCGGTTTGTTCAGCGCCTGGATGCTATGGCGCGAACCGAACCTGCGCATCCTCGTTCTCGCGGCGGACCTGGCCCTGGCCCGCAAGATGGTGCGCAACGTCAAACGCATCATCGAACGCCACCCGCTGACATGTGACCTAAAACCCGCCAGGGCCGATCAATGGGCGTCGGAGCAATTTACCGTCAATCGCCAGGCCGAGCTGCGCGATCCCTCGATGCTGGCGCGCGGCATCGGCGCCAACCTGACCGGCAGTCGCGCCGACGTGGTGATCTGCGACGACGTCGAGGTTCCCAACACCTGCGACACCCCGCCCAAGCGCGCCGACCTGCGCGCCCGGCTGAGCGAGATCGAATACGTCCTCGTCCCGGGCGGGTTGCAGCTTTACGTCGGCACGCCCCATGCCTACGACACGATCTACGCCGCGACCGCCCGCGCCGATAGCGAAGACGGCAAACCGTTCCTCGCCGGCTTTCGCCGGTTGGAGGTTCCGTTGATCGGGCCGGACGGCGCGTCGCGCTGGCCCGAACGTTTTCCCGCCGCGCGGATCGACGCCATCCGCGAGCGCAGCGGCCCCAACAAATTCAAAAGCCAAATGCTGCTGGAGCCGGTCAACATCCTGGACAGCCGCCTCGACCCCGGCCGCCTGCTGCCTTATCGCCACGCCCTCGACTATGCCGAGCGCAACGGCAGGGCCGAGTTGACCCTGAACGGCAAGCGCCTGGGCTCGGCCTCGTGCTGGTGGGATCCTGCCTATGGCGCGCCGGGTCGTGGCGACGCCAGCGTCGTCGCCGCCCTGTTCACCGACGAGGACGGCACCCATTACCTGCACGCCCTGCGCTATCTGGAACACGACCCGGCCAAGGCCGCGCGAAGTAGTGCGGGCGACGACGCGGAAAACGACGAAGCCTCGCAGATGTGCCGACAGGTCGCGGACTTCCTCCGCGATCATCACCTGCCGTCGGTGACGTTGGAGACCAATGGTCTGGGCCGTTTCCTGCCCGGCCTGCTGCGCCGCGCCCTGGCCAAGGCCGGGGTCGAGGCGGCGGTGATCGAAACCGCCCAGCATCGGGCCAAGGACCTGCGCATTCTCGATGCCTTCGACGCGGTGCTCGCCGCCGGTCGGCTGCAGGCCCACGACAGCGTCTGGCAGACGCCGTTCATCCGCGAGATGCGCGAGTGGATGCCGGGCGGGCGATGCCGCGACGACGGCCTGGACGCCGTCGCCGGATGCCTGTTGAGCGAACCGGTCCGATTGTGCCGCACCCCTCCGCCCGGCGGCCCGACCCGCCCCGCGCCGACCTGGCGCGGGGCGGGAACCTTCAAGGCGAAAACCGATTTTGTTCTCTGACGCAATTCACAACCAAGTTTCCACAAAACCGATTCCAGGAGCACAACATGGGAACAATTGACACGCCAGATAAGCTTCCTCTCCACAAAGGCACGACATCTGACAACCTGAGTGGCGCGGGAGGTTCAGATGGCTTTGGAGGTTTTGGCCAATCCTTCATCAATCAGTCGGTAGGACGAAATCAGACAAACGAGCCGAAGGATGTATGGACTGCTTCCAGTTTTCTTCACGCCAACAATCATCTCACCTCCCCAACCCAGGAAGCGACGGAGGAATTCAACCGCGGAATCGAAGCCGCTCAGGTTCAGTTGAATGATCTGTCGGATGGGGGATTGCGTGTAGACGGTATCGTCCGACCTTGGGGGCCGACTGAGGTTCTGAGCCAACGCGCAATTACGTCAGGGAAAATGCATTCACCATCGCTTGCGGAAAAACCAGGAGAGAGCGGAAAGCCCGCCTCTGATACTAATCCCCTAAAGGGAGCTTCTTTCTCTGCCCAACTTCCGCCATCGTTGGTGGCCGATAAAAAGCGGGACGGGAAGGTTTCTCTCCCGCCGATCCATGATCAAATCCCACCACAGCACGGCAAACAAAGCACCCAATCTGTTTTGCCGAAACCACACGGTATTCTCGATCAAGGTCAGAGCAATCCGCCTCGCTCATCGGCGAAGCCTTCGTCTGATAATCCCCAAGTACTTAAACGTCTTGGAGAGCTTCAAAACATCCTTGCCAAACGCCGGGTAGAGAAGACGTTTGAAATCGACCCAGCTGGTAACCCGACTGGAAAGATGGACACGGATGTCCGCGACGATATTGTCGATTTCGGCGGTCAACTTGGTAACGCGGCAATCAATCTGATCGATAATCTCATCATGTTGTTGACACGCGGACAATCGCCGTCAGCGGTCATTCCAACGTTGAACCCTAAGCGGAAGAAAGCTGACCCCGCATGATCAACGTTGGCGACATTTGACCATTGCTATCGAGAGTCTGTACATATTTCCAAGGAACGGATACAGCTGAAAGAAGCACTAGGAATGTTTGGTCCGGTGAAATGGTTTCCGGCCCAGGCCGTCGCGAATTCCAAGAGATTTTGGCGCCGCGCCGTACTTGTCGGCGCCCTGATCTGCGTCCTGCCTTTTACCGCTCAAGTCGGCATGCGGTTGTATTCCTGGTACCTGTCGCTTTACCGGATAAATGATCTAGCGTCGGAAGAAGCCTTGCGGGAGAGTTTTCGCCTGGTCGTTCACGGCTTCGATTCCCAGGACAAGGCCATCGTGTTTCCAGCCCGCAAGTGGACGGGCAGCGTCCCCGTTTACTTCGACGCCTCGTTACCCGAATGGCACCGCACGACGATCCAGTCCTATTTCCCCGTGCTGGAAAACCTAACGGGCCTTCGGTTTCTTGAAACTCCGGTTTTCGACAAAGTTTGGCACTTGAATGTCTTCTACGCTGCATCGGCGAAAGAAGTAACGAAGCTTGCCCATCAGCGAGACCTTGGGCCCCGTTTCATCTCCGAATACGGCGAAGCCAATTGCTACGTAATCGTCGACCCGGAACAGGTCAACCACAGGATTGGTCGGCTCGTCGTCTTCAAGCGCGACCAGGAGCATCCATTGGCGGTGTCGTGCGTATTGGAGGAAATGCTGCAGGCACTTGGCCTTCACGCCGACCGTGCAACATATTCACCATCCTTGTTCAGCACCTTCACCAACCCCCTGGAAATCCCGCTGAACGATAGAATTTTGCTGCGCACTTTGTACGACCCGACGATCAACAGCGGCATGCGCGAAATAGAAACCGCGGCGCTTGTCCCACAGATCATTCACCGGCTCGTGGTCGGAGTGAAAACTCGTGGCGAAGAAGCGCTCTATCAACACCAACAGGAATGACGGGAGTCCCGCAGATGCCCCAGGCCTCCGACACAAAGGAAGGCCCGGCCCGCGCCTTGCATCTCGCCAACAAGGCGCTGCGCGAAGCCGGCTTGGCGCGGCAGGCGATCCTGTCCCATGAACGGCAATGCGCCGAGCGGTCGCGCGAAGCGGCCCAGGCCTTCGACCGCATGGGGCATGAGCTGCGCAGCTTCATGAACCAGACCCGCGAGTCTCGCGTGCGCCTACATGGCCGCATTGATCAGACGCAGGATCGCATCAACGAAAATCAAGTCCAGGTGCTGGAGGGTTTCGCCGCCCTGCGATCAGGTTTGATTCAAGGCCTGTTCGCGGCGACGGTCGCGCTCGCGGGCGGAATCGGGGCCATGGCTTGGTATCTGCTGACGCATCCCAAAGGAGGATAAGGTACAGACTGACTACACCGCCGTCGAAATCCGATGGATCAGCTCAGCCATGGTTTCCTCGGCGATCTGATTGTCGGCCTGGCAGGTGCCGGCGGCGCGGTGACCGCCGCCGCCGAAGCGCAGCATCAACTCGCCCACGTTGACCGGCGACGAGCGATCGAAGATCGACTTGCCCACGGCGAACACCGTGTTGCGATCCTGCTTGCCCCGGACCACATGCATCGAGATATTGCACTCCGGGAACAAGGCGTAGATCAGGAAGCGATTGCCGCAGTGGATTTCAGTTTCGTTCCGCATGTCGATCACAGCGAGCTTGTCGTGCATGGTGGTGCAGCGGCGCAGCTGTTCCTCGAACATCGGGCGATGTTCGTTGTACAGGTCGATACGCTCCTTGACGTCGGGCAGTTCGAGAATTTCCTCGATGGTATGGTTCCGGCAATCCTCGATCAGCCCCATCATCAATTCGTAGTTGGGAATGCGAAAACCGCGGAACCGGCCCAGGCCCGTGCGCGGGTCCATGATGAAATTGAGAAGCGCCCAGCCCTGCGGATTGAGTACGTCTTCCATTTCGTATTGCGCCGAGTCCGCCTGATCGACGGCGTCCATCAACTCGCCGGAGACGAAGGGAAAGGCTTCCTCGCCGCCAAAGTAGTTATAGACCACGCGCGCCGCCGAGGGGGCCGTCGGGTCGATGACGTGATTGTCGCGCTGGCCGCCGACGCGTTCGACCTCGCTTAAATGATGGTCGAACGCCAGATAGACGCGCTCGTCGAACGGCACGTTGGTCGAAACGTCGTTGTCGGTGATATCGACTTCGCCGTACTGCATCTGGCGCGGGTGAACGAACAGAATGTCGTCGATCAGCTCCATTTCCTCGAGCAACACGGCGCAGGCCAGTCCGTCGAAATCGCTGCGCGTGATCAGTCGGAACTGACGCCCGCTTTCCTTGAGCGCACGGGCCAGCGGCTTGCCGGCGCCGAAGATCGGCGACTGGATCGGCTGTGTTTTTTCCGGCGCCGCCGGGGCGGGTTCGGCGGTCGGCGTTTCCTCGGCGGCCTCGACAGCCGGTTCCGACGCGGAGGGTGCCGCCACCCGCTGCGGCGTGCCACCGCGCACGGCGGTGCCGATTTCCAGCGTTTCGAACCAGTTCAGGAAGCGGTCGACATCGGCCCCGGTAAACACCAAGCCCCGTTGCGGAATGATGATCTCAGGCGCGGCTTCGCGCACGCGGCGGATCCATTCGTCGCGCGCGGCGGGCGAGCCCATCCAGCGCTGATGAAAGCCGGTCAGATATTGCAGGTGCCGGTCGAAGTCGCGCACGACGAAGCCGTCGCGGTCGTCGGGCGGGACCAGCGCCCCGCCGATATCGCCCGAGAACAAAACCTTCGCCGCCGGATCGAAGACCGAGAAATTGCCCGGCGAATGTAGGTAGTGCGCCGGGATCAGTTGCAGTCGCCCGCCATCGCCGAAACGGATCTCCATGCCATCGTCGGGCACGGCGACGAAGTCGGCTTCGCGATCGTAATGGGTGACATAGCCCAGCCACAGCCAGGGCACATGCACCTTCAACTCGTCGACGCAGACCTCGCGCCACAAGGGCAGAGACGAACCTGCGTCGGGGTCTTCATGGGTCAGGATGATGTGGCGGATCTGCGCCAGCGGCACCTCGCGCTCAACGGCGTCGAACACAGAGGTGAAAATCTCGACCCCGCCCGGGTCGATCAATACCGCCTCGTCGCCGGCACGCACGATCACCTGGTTGGTGTCGACCAAATCCGGCGGCTTGCTGTTATCCTGGCCGATCACGGTCCAGGACCGTGTGCCGTCACGAAAAACCGTTTCTGAACGCACCTTGGGCAATCCCCGTTCTGCGGTTCGGCGCGGTCGCCGTTTCCACCCGATGGCCAGTCCAGCCAGCGAGAAGCGCCCGAATCCGATCGGCGCTCACAATAGAAGATTTTTCTGAACAACGCCAAGGGCTTGTGCAGGTTCCGCCAATCGGCGGACCGCATAACCATGGCGACATTCTTTCCTCAAACGACAGGAGTATTCCCATGGGCGGAACCACCGGCGGCCCAAAGGATCTGCCCGCGGCCCCGGCGGCCGACGTCAATGCCCTTGGCGATGGCCCGGCCTTGAGCCTGCCTCCGGACTTGTCCGGCGGCCTGACCCCCGATTTCGCCGCGACTGCGCCGGAGCCGCTTGCTCTCGAACTACCCAGCCTGACCGGCTCCATTGGGCCGGGCCGCGACAATTTCCCCGAGGACGTCTGGGGCGCCAGCTCGATCATGGCCGCCAACGGCCTGATGGACGCGCCGACCATTGAGGCCGGACCCGCCTTCAACCAGGGCGTGACCAGCGCCCAGGAACTGTTGGGCGCGACCAGCATCGACGGCTTCTCCCTGAAAGGCGGCGAGACCGAAAAACTGGTCCAGAACGTCTTGCAAAAGGGGCAGATCAACCTTCCCGCCAGGGGGCTGACGCCCCTGCCGGAGGCAGCCTCCCCAACCTCGCGGCCTTTGGCCCCGCCGACCGTGCCCTCGCTCTTGGCCGCCGAGGCGTCGCGCCCGGGCCAGAGCCAGGCCGCCCAGGCCCGCACCGCGCGCAAGGTTCAGGACGCCGCCGCGCAATCGGTCACAGCCAACAAGCCTCCGCAACAATCCATCCCCCGCCCGACGCCGCCCAAGCCGGGCGTCCTTGGCCTGCCGCAGTCCAGTGAAGCGGCCGCAACCAAACCGCCCGCCCCGGCCAAGTCCCCAGCCCCGGCCAAACCCCAACTCGACCCGGTCAAGGCGGCGAGCGAGTTCCGCCATATCGCGACCTTCAAGCTGGGCACGTTCGACCGGGACGGCGCGGGCGCACCGACGCTCCAGGGCGGCAAGCTCGACCCCGCCAAGGCCCAGTTGATGGAGCGCGCGTTGAAGGCCCGCGACGCCAACGACCTGGCCGCGTTCGAGGCCATGCTTGGCAAGAAGGGGAACAGCCTGTCCGGCCCGGAGAAAGCCTTCATGCGCGCCGTCGCCGAGAACCGCTTCGAAGACACCACCGACGCCGAGTTCGAAGCCCTCGCCACCGACGGCGTGAACTTGATGGCGCAGACGCCCGCCGCCGCACCCGGCAAGCCGGACCTTGATACCTTGATGGCTCGACAGCCGGCCTACACCGAACAGGATATCCTCAACCAGGCCCCCACCGACATCGAAGCTGCCCAGCAGCAGATCAACGCGGCGGGCGGGAATGGGAAGCTAGAACTCGCCGCCTCAACCCACCCGAATTCCGCGCCAACACCGCCCGTATCCGTCGGAACGCCGGTTCTCCCCGGGCCGCCCAAGACGCCCCCACAAGTTCCACTATACCGGAATCAGGTCATCGCCCGCCAAGGGAACGAATGGCCAAAGCAGCATGAAGCGTTCAGCCGCCTCAAGGGGATCTCCTATTCCGAACATTTTGCTTATATGGAAACCTTCGCCGCCGAAGGCGGCAGCGACGTTAACACAAGTAATGGCGCCACCGCTGGAATCACCCAATCGACCTTGGACGACCTGATCGACCGAGGGAAGATCATCGGCATCCCCAAAGGCACCGCGCCGAAATTGCTCAAAAGGGATGAACGAGCCCAAGTCTATCGGGTCTATATGGACGATGCCCTGAACCACGTTGGCGGCAGCCAAGCACTCCGTGACCTAACCGATGCGTACGCAGCGGCGGCGCTGGGCGATACTCTTTTTCGCCATGGGCGTACGGGTGGCGGTGAGATTGTCCAGCGGGCGATCAACAGGGCCGTGCCCAATGCGGTGAAGGCCAAAGGCCCCATAGGGCCGCAAGCTTTTCCCGCGTTCAAACAAGCAATCTCCGACCCGGTCACACGCAGGAAGGTTCTTGATGGACTTGCAGAGGAACGGAAAGAGGCCGCCATTTTTGAGGAAATACAACGAAATCATGTCGATCGCGCGACCGCCATCAAGGCGGTGCAAGGAGAGTTCGCCCGCTTCGATCACTTCCGGTTCCAAAAGGCATCCCAGAAATCCCCGTGATCGTGCTTGCTGAAATGAAAGTACAAAACCCGCCAAGAGCTCCCTTCCTTGCGCAGGACATAAGTAAAATCCGGCTCAGAGCGGGTGCAACTATGATCCGGAGGGCAACCCTCGCCGTACTGCTTCGCCGGATCATCCCGCGTGGCGGTGACGCATTGATCGTCCGGGGAACATTGCCAATATTCCAGACGAATAGCGAGATCATCCGGTCGCCAAGCCTCGTAGTCTATGCCTCCCTTCACCCATTCGCCGACATTGCCTGTCCATTCCGGGATGTCCGCCTGTGTCAAACGACGTCGATCGAGGACCCGGAGCTTATAGATGTTAAGCGCACTTAGACCGGCGAACCCACCGCCCACGTACGTCGTCGTATAGCCGACCCGCCGGCAGAGATCGCGCTTCGCCCAGATATGGCAGGCCTCGAAGGTCAGGATCGTACAAATCGGTGTGGTCGGGTTGCCCACGCAGTCGTCATAGGGCTGCGCCTTAGCCGGTAAAATAGTGAAGGCATCCGCCGCATCGACGCGCGTGGATGTCGCAACCACCGCCCAGGAAAAAAGTAGAATGAGCAGAATATGCCGCATGCAATGAGTGTACCCATCCTCATGGCCGCATCAAGACACAAAGGGTCTGAAGTCCGAATCCACATCGAAGGCACGATTCTGCACAAAGCGGATGACACGTATGATTTCGCCGACAATGACGACGCCATGGGCGCCTATGAGTTGCAGCAATCCGGTCGCGGCAAACCCTTCACGGTTCGTCAAAATTGGAGCCAGAAGGTGAAAGGGAGCGTCAAAATTCTCGGTACCGACGACAACGGCAAACTGATCCTCGGCCAGCCCAAATTTCAGTGGGCGTGGTGGCGGCCTTAATTGTCGGGCTCCAAGTCTACGCCATGCTCCCGGTTCATCCCGTGGAGGCACATTGTTACGATTTCCGGGTTTATTTCGAGGGGCCGAAATCGGAGCGGCTCAACGCCCTCTACATCAAGTGGATCGAAGAGAAGGACCAACCGTACTTCATTCGGAGCGGGAGAATCTCCAGCCGGACCTCCTCAAAGAATGGTACCGCGTGATCGAAGCGGCCATCGCCAAGGACGGCATCGACATCGAAGCCCGCCGCGAACATCCGAGCATTTGGCCGCCCCATGAATGGCCGATCCCGCCGCAGGATTAACTAGACCACGGCCGCCAGCGAGTTCCGCCATATCGCGACCTTCAAGCCGGGCCGGTTCGAGCGCACTGTTCCTGAAAATCGAGGGCGGCGCGCCGTTGCATTTATTTAGTTAGATTTTCTGACGAGTTATCCCGCTCCGGATAACCCAGGGAGCGCGGGCATCCGCCCGTGCCGTGGGCCCGGCCCTCGAACCCGACGCCGCCCGTGGCGGCGGCCCCTTGCTACATGCCGGGGCCGCCACAACCGCCGGCGCGCGTCCCCTCAACGCGACATGAATTCAAGGAGTCCGGATTTCCGGAAGACACATATGTCGACACAAATCGCACAATCCTTCATCAAGCACTTTCAGACCGACGTGCACATGGAATACCAGCGCGTCGGATCGAAACTGCGCAATACGGTCCGCTCCAAGAACGACATCCAAGGATCGTCCACCACCTTCCAGAAGGTGGGCAAGGGAACGGCCTCGACCAAGGCGCGGCACGGCATGGTGCCGGTCATGAACCTCGACCACACGCCCGTCGAATGCCAGTTGCAGGACTACTACGCCGGCGACTGGGTGGACGAGTTGGATGAGATCAAGACCAACATCAACGAACGCCAGGTGATCGCCCGGGCCGGCGCCAACGCGTTGGGCCGCAAGACCGACGAGCTGATCGTCGAGCAGCTGGACACCAGCACCAATTATGCCGGCACCGGGGCCGACGCCCTGACCAAGACCAAGGTCCTGACCGCGTTTGAAATGCTGGGCGACGCCGACGTTCCCGACGACGGCGACCGCTTCGCGATCATCGGCTGGAAACAGTGGACCGACCTTTTGAAGATCCCCGAATTTTCGGACATGGACTTCGTCGGCTCCGAAGACCTGCCATGGCGCGGCATCCAGGCCAAGCGTTGGCTGGGCACCTTGTGGATTCCTCATTCGGGCCTGACCAAGACCGACAGCGTTCGGTTTTGCTACTGGTTCCATAAAAGCGCTGTCGGCCATGCCGTGGGCAAGGACGTCAAGACCGACATCACCTGGCACGGCGACCGGGCGTCCAACTTCGTCAACAACATGATGAGCCAAGGGGCCTGCCTGATCGATCCGTCGGGCGTGGTTTCCATGCGCTGCCTGGAAAGCTAAGGAGAACGATCATGGCATTCGTTTCGAAAGACCTGAGCGTGCTCAGCTACGCCAACGGTTTCACCCTGTGGCATTACGCCACGGTCGACGCCGCCGCTTCCGTCGACACGGCGGGCTATTTCAACGACGCCGCGCACATGCTGCGCGTCGGCGACATGATCATGGCCAACGTGGACACGGACGGCACGCCCGGCGCGGGCCTGTTCCTGGTCAGCGCCAACACGGGCGGGACGGTCGACGTTAACGACCTGACCACCGTCGGCGGTTCCGACACCGACTAAACCCGACGGCACCGCGTTCCTGGGGGCGCTCCGGCATTCGCCGGGGCGCCCCTTTTCGCATTCGCAATTTCCCATCCAAAACGGAGTCCCCGCCATGGCGTTAAGTCAGATCGCGCTCTGCTCGCGCGCCCTTTTGAAACTGGGCGGCACCACCATTACCTCGTTCGACGAAGGCACCGCCGAGGCCGAAATCGCGGCCAACCTTTTTCCGTCCGTGCGCGATGCTTTGTTGTCGGCGCATCCGTGGAGCTTCGCCACCGCGCAGCAGCGCCTGCCGTCCCTGGCGGCAGAGCCGGTCGCCGATTTCACCAAGGCGTATCAATTGCCGGCCAACTTCCTGCGCGCGCTTTCCGCCGGGGGAAGTACGCGGGGCAGCGGCCTGGAATACCGCATCGCCGAGCGACGGCTGCACACCAATTCGCCCGAAGTCGTGTTGACCTTCATCTTCCGTCCGGCGGAGATCGACTTCCCACCGTTCTTCGATCAGGCGTTGATCACCCGCCTCGCAGCCGAGTTCTGCATCCCGCTGACTGAAAGCACCTCACGCTCGGAAACCTTGTTCCGCCTGGCCGATCAAGAATTCCAACGCGCCAAGACCATCGACGCCCAACAGGATACGCCGGGCCGGATCGCGGATTTCTCGTTGGTGGAGGTACGCGGCTGATGGCCAAGCTGACGACCCTCAAATCCAACTTCACCGCGGGCGAGGTTTCGACCCGATTGGTCGGCCGCAGCGACCTTAGGTCCTATGCCAACGGGGCCTCGCAACTACGCAACGTCATCATCCAACCGACCGGTGGCGTGGCCCGCCGTCCAGGCACGCGTTATGTCGATCACGCGGCAGGGCCCGGCAGGTTGGTCGCGTTCGAATTCAATACGGAGCAGACCTACCTGCTGTGCTTCTCTGATGAGCGGATCGACGTCTACACCGACGGCGTGCGGACGGCCACCGTCGACGCACCCTGGACCGAGGTTCAGATCAAAAAGCTGTCATGGGTGCAAAGCGCCGACACCTTGTTGGTGGTCCATCCGGATGTTCCGCCCAAGAAGATCACGCGCAGTTCACATGCCGATTGGCAGATCTTCGATTGGGTATTCTCCGAAGAAGACGGGCGCATCTATCAACCCCATCACAAGTTCGCCGAAACGGACGTGACCTTGGCGACGAATACGACCTCGGGCACGATCACGGTCACGGCTTCGGCCGACGTCTTCGTCGATGATCATGTCGGCACACGCTTTCGTATTTCCAACAAGGAGATCGAAATCACCGCCATCGCTTCCCCGACTTCTGCGACGGCAACGGTCAAGGAGACATTGGCCGGCACCGCCGCGACAAAGGATTGGGAAGAGCAATCGTTCTCCGCCGCCCGCGGCTATCCCGCCGCCGTGACCTTTCACCAGGACCGGATGGTGATCGGCGGGTCCCGCGACCTGCCCAACCAGATTTGGATGTCCAAGTCGTCGGACCTGTTCAACTTTGATCTGGGCGAAGGCCTGGACGACGAGTCGATCGAATTCGCCCTGCTGTCGGATCAGGTCAATGCCTGTTCCGCCGTATTCTCGGGCCGCCACCTACAGGTCTTCACGACCGGTGCGGAATGGATGGTGACGGGCGATCCGCTGACCCCAGGCTCCGTTCAAATTCGTCGCCAGACGCGCGTCGGCTCCCCCGCCGACAGAACGGTGCCACCCTGTAACGTGGACGGGGCGACGTTGTTCGTTCCCCGCACCGGGCGTGAGCTGCGCGAATTCCTATTCACCGATGTCGAGCAGGCATATCAATCGCGCGACTTGGCGACGATCGCCGAACACTTGATCAAGGATCCGGTGGATCAGGATTTCGATCCGCGTCTGCGCAATCTCAACCTGGTCATGGCCGATGGCACGATGGCCATGCTGACGATCTACCGGGCCGAGGAAATTACCGGATGGTCGCTTTGCACCACCGAGGGTGAAATTCGATCCGTCTGCACCATCGATGACGACGTCTATCTGCTGACCGAACGGAACAACGGCTACTTCATCGAAACCTTTGACGAGACGTTGCAGGTCGATTGCGGCCTGACGCTGGCCGACAGCGAAGGCAAGACCGAGTGGACCGGGTTGAACCATCTGGAAGGCTGGACTGTCAAAGTCGTCGCCGACGGATCCATGCAAGGCGAACAGACGGTGACGGGGGGCAAGATCACCCTGACTGTCGCCGCGAAGGAGGTTCGCGTCGGTCTTGGTTACGCTCATGTCATTCAACCTCTGCCGCCGTCCGTCAACGGCGGGCAAGGGTCGAACCAGGGCGGACGTCTGCGCTTGGTCGCCGCGACCTTTCGTCTGAAGGATGCGTCGGCGCTTCGTCTCAACACCGGGCGGGGATTCATCGATGTGCCGTTCCGCGAATTCGGCAATCAACTGCTGGACGCGCCGCCGGTCGCGTTTTCCGGCGATCGCACAGTGCGGGCATTCGGCTGGCGTCGCGACGGCACCGAGGCGCTATGGCGTATCGAACAAGACACCCCCCTACCCTTCACGCTTTTGTCGGTCACCGAAGAGATCAGCGTGAACGGCTGATCGCCTCTCCCCGTCGACACCATTTTCAGGAGACCCAACATGGCTGAATTCGCCGTTGCGGCCGCAATGACCGCCGCCAGCGTTGCCCAGAAACAGATGCAAGCCAAACGCCAAGCCACACAAGTCGAGGCCCAACGCCGCCAGCAGGTAAACTCCATCCAAGAGCAACAGACGATCCAGAACCGCCAGCGCCGGGAAGAGCTGCGCAAGGCGCAAGCCACACAACGCGCACGTTTTGGCAGCACCGGCCTAAACGCCGCCGGCGGTTCCGCCGCCAGTGTGCTCTCGGGCCTGGCGCGTCAGGTGGATGAAGCCATCGTCGACCAAAATGCTCTGAACAAGTTGCGGATCGACGACATCAACACCAATGCCCTCACGCAACGAAAAAGCATCCTGGGCCAAGCCCAAGACGCGATGTTCGACGGCGGCATGAACATCGTGAGCATGGGCATCGGAAAAAAAGGGTTGAACCTGTTCGGCGAGTAAGCCGGCCGGGCATTCCGCACATGACGACTTCCTCTCTGCCATCCAAGCCGCTGCGCGCGATGGCGCGTCGACGGTTGCCGAAGCTGCTGCGCAAGGCAGCTTCGGACTATGCCGCGTTCGCAGCGCAATCTCCGCCTACCGATGCCAAGGGTTTTGCCGCACATCAGGCCGCCTGTAAGGCGGCATTGGCCCATTTGGACGCTGGCCTGAAGCTGCTCGCCTGGGCGGAAGGCGCGGACAAAACCCGGGACAGCGCGAACGACGACCTGACCCGCATGCTCGACGCCGCCCGCGCCGCCGTCGCCGAAGCCGACGACGCCTCCCCGGACGGCGAAGCAATCTGAACACGCAACCGCACCCCCTCAGCCATTTCAAAAGGAGCCCATCATGGGAGGATTTCTCGGATCTTCACCCAGCCTGCCGCCAGTGGCGGAACCGGAACCGACTCCGGACCCCGACGAAGAAGAACGTGAACGCCGTCTCGAACGCTTGGAGCGCATGCGCAGAGGACGCTCGGGCCTGATCACGACGTCACGGCGCGGTCTGCTCGACGAGCAAGACAACACCGCGGCCAACAGCACCGCGACGCTCAAGACCAAACTTGGAGAATGACCATGACCGAGATCACCCCGGAAGCAGTACTGCGGCGCTATCGCCTGGCCGCAGGCCGGCGCGCGAATTGGGAAACGTTGTGGCAAGAATGTTTCGACTTCGCCCTGCCGCAGCGGGAGACTGCCATGGGTGGCCCGACTGGCGGCGCCAGCCGCAAGACCGACCGCCTGTTCGACGGCACCGCGCCGGACGCCGTCGACCAATTGGCGGCCAGCCTGTTGGCGCAATTGACGCCCCCCTGGGCGCGGTGGTTCGGTCTGGCGCCCGGCAGTAAAATCGACGATGCCCAACGCGGCCAATTGTCGCAGGAACTGGAAGCCGCCGCCCAGGCCTTGCAATCCCATTTCGACCGCTCGAACTTCGCCGTCGAACTGCACCAATGCTACCTGGACCTGGTCACGGTCGGCACTGCGAGCCTGATGTTCGAAGCCGCGCCGCCGGGCGAGCCTTCGGCCTTTCGTTTCACCGCCGTGCCGTTGTCGCAAGTCTGCTTCGAGGAAGACAGTTCGGGCCGCCTCGACACGACCTTTCGGACCAGCCGTCTGACGCGCACGCAGATCCTAGAACGCTTCCCGAAAGCAACGCTGCCCGACTCCCTTAAGAAGAAAAATACCACGGAAGGCGAAGACCCTTCAGCCGACATTCTCGAAGCCGTATTCCCGGCCAAGAACGGATTCGACTATATCGCCCTGATCGACCCGGGTGACGGCGGCACCGGCGACCAAAGCGCCACCGTGTTAAAGACCGGCCGCTTCGAACGCTCGCCGTTCATCAATTTTCGCTGGCTGAAAGCCCCCGGCGAAATCTATGGCCGGTCGCCGGTGATGAAGACCCTGCCCGACATCAAAACCGCCAACAAGGTCGTCGAGTTGGTCTTGAAGAACGCCTCAATCGCCGTGACCGGCATTTGGCAGGCCGACGACGACGGTGTCTTGAACCCGTCCAACATCCGTCTGACCCCCGGCACCATCATCCCCAAGGCCGTCGGCTCGGCGGGGCTCAAACCGTTGGAGGCCCCCGGCCGGTTCGACATGTCGCAAGTCGTATTGCAGGACCTGCGCGCCGCGATCCGCCGCGCCCTGCTGGCCGACCGGCTGGGCCAGGTCGACGGCCCGCGCATGACGGCGACCGAGGTACTGGAACGGGTCGCGGAAATCTCGCGGCTACTGGGCGCGACCTATGGCCGCTTGCAATCGGAATTGCTGACGCCGCTGGTCACGCGCGGTCTGGCGATCCTGACCCGGCGCGGCGAGATTCCGGAAATCCGCATCGACGGACAGATCATCGACCTGGAATACAAATCTCCGCTGGCCCGCCAGCAGGCGCAACAGGACGTGCAGGCGACCCTGGCGTTTCTCGACGGCCTGTCCCGCCTTGGCCCGCAGGCATTGGCGATCATCGACGTGCAACAGACGGCGCAAACTTTAGCCGCGGCCTTCGGCGTGCCGCCGAAAGTTCTGAAGACGCCGGACGACGCCGGGATGGGAATGGGCATGCCGTCCCTACCAATGGACCCGTCTGCTCTGCTTGCCGCCGCCGGAGGCGGTCAGCCCGCCGGTGATGATGGCGACGCCATGGGGATGGACGGTGACGGCCTTGCCGCCGTCGCTTCGACCCTGGGCAACGCGCTCGGAGGCGCTCTCGCCGGCGGCGCGACGACCACGTCCGCCCCCGTCAACGGAGACACCTGATGCGAACGCCCGAACCCGTATGGCCCTGGCGGCCGGAGGACTTCACCCCGTCGCCCGCGCGCACGTCCACCACTCCGTTCGACGGCGAGCATCTGCCGCAGTTGGCGGCGCGGTGCTTTCGCGGCGCGGATGGTGATGTGCTGTTGGCTTATCTGAAAGCCATGACTCTCGATCGCGCCCTCGGCCCCGACGCCGCCGACGCCACCCTCCGCCACCTCGAAGGACAACGTCATTTGGTTCGCCACCTCAGCCAGTTGATCGACCAGGGCCGCCACGGCCCCGACCATTCCCCCATGCCGAAAGGAACCGACGCATGACCGATCCCAATTCCAAGTCCTTGCTCAACCAATCCGACCTGCCTGGCGCTCCGGATCAAGCGGGTGATTGGCCCGAACATGACATCACGCCAGAGGCTGGTGCGGATAACGGCATTACCATCGCCGCGCCCGACTACCTGCCGTCCAAATTCTGGAACGCCGATGCCGGCGAAGTCCGCGTCGAAGACCTGGCCCGGTCCTATGCCGAGCTGGAACGCCGCCTGGGCGCCGCCGGGGGCGACACCGTGCCGGACGACCCCATGGGTTATCGCATCGACCCGGCGATGGAGGGGTTGAGTACCGATGCCGAGGTCAACGCCCGGCTGATGGAAGCGGGCTTCACTCAAGGGCAGGCGCAATTGGTCTATGACCTGGCGGCGGAAAAGTTGGCCCCGCTGGTGCGCGAGCTCGCCCTCGACACGGTGCAGAACGACCACCGCCGACGCCTCGCCGACCATTTCGGCGGCAAGGATAGATGGGCGCGCACCTCGACCCAGTTGGAAAGCTGGGGCCGGGCGAACCTGCCCGACGCCGTGTTCGACGCCCTGAGCCAATCCTACGACGGCGTGCTGACCCTGCACCGCCTGATGTCGGACGGCGAGCCCGCGATGATCTCGGGCGCGCAACCCGCACCCGGCGGCCGCAACGAGGGCCAACTTCGCAAGATGATGGACGACCCCCGCTATTGGCGTGACCACGATCCCGCCTTCACCGCCGAAGTCCGCCGTGGCTTCGAGGTACTCTATCCCGACGAGGGGTGAGCGCGTCTCCTTTCCGCAGCTCCCCTTCATTTTCGGGCCGGGGCGCCGGCTGCCTTCGCCTCCTTGGCGCCGGCGCCCCGTTTTCTTTTTTCACGCCGCCCCTCAAACCACAGGAGGCTCTCCATAGCCGGAACCACCGGCGGCCCGAAGGACCTGCCCGCGGCCCCGCCGACCGGGTCTTCGCTATTCGCCGCCGAGGCGTCGCGTACGGGCCGGAGCCAGGCAACAGATCGAACGCCATGCCGCCAACGCCTTGGCGATCTCATCGCGCATGGCCCAGTTGGATAAGCTAGCGGAACCCAACGCAGGCTGGGCCAAGACAGCCGGCGCCTTCCGGGCGTGTTAAGCCAATCCCGCCAACAGGGCGTCGAGGGTTCGGGTCATGCGGTCCAGGTCGTGGGGTTCGGACAGGCGATGGCCACCGTTCTTCACCAACTGCACTTCGACGTCGTCGGACGTCAGTTGTTCCTGAATCCGCAAGGCGGTCTTCCAGGGCACGTCGTCATCCAACAGGCCATGAATCAGGCGCACGGGGATATCGAGGGCGACCGGATGGTCGAGCAGCAAGCGGTCCCAGCCGTCATCGATCAGCGGCTTACTGATTCGGTAAGGTTCCTGATCGTCGTAACAATTGGGCAGGTCGACATAGCCGTCGCGGTCCATCTGCGCGCGTTGATCGTCGGTGAAGACGTTCCACATCAGATCGCGGGTAAAATCGGGCGCGGCGGCCAGGCCGAGCAACCCGCGGATTCGCGATTTCCGGGCCAGGGCGACCAACAGCATGATCCATCCGCCCATGGACGAGCCGACCAGAATCTGCTCGCCTTCGGTCAGGCGATCCAGCGCTGTCACGGCATCGTCGGCCCATTGGCCGATCGAGCCTTCCTCGAAAACGCCGGACGATTGGCCGTGTCCGGTATAATCGAACCGTAGGAAGGCCTGCCCCCGGGCGCGGCAGAATTCCTCGAGCGCCAGGGCCTTGCCCCCGGTCATGTCGGATTTGAAGCCGGTCAGAAAGACGACGCCGGGAGACTTGCCAGCCAAACGGTGGTAGGCAATAGTCCTGCCGTCACCGCATTCCAGGATTTGCGGCGGAGTGTCGGGTGTAACGTCTGAACCAGAAGACATGATCGATTTCCATTCATGAACAAGATGCCGGACCATAACACTGGCGGCGGCGAAAGCGAACGCGCGCAATCCGCCGGACAACCCTCCCCAGACGCCCCCACGGGCGAAGGCCGCCGCGCCACGGTGCTGCAGGTGCTGCCTGCGCTGGGTGCGTCCGGCGGGGTCGAGCGCGGCACGGTCGAGATCGCCGGCGCGGTGGTCGAGGCCGGGGGCCGCGCCATCGTCGCCTCGGCGGGTGGGCCGCTGGTTCATGACCTGGGCCGCGTCGGCGCGGAACATATCGAGTTGCCGCTCGATTCGAAAAACCCGGTCACCCTTTGGCGCAATGTCGACCGCTTGGTTCAAGTCATCAAGGACGAGAACGTCGACATTCTGCACGCCCGCTCGCGCGCCCCGGCCTGGAGTGCCTGGGCCGCGGCCAAACGCACGGGCTGTCATTTCGTCACCACATTCCACGGCACCTATGGCGCCGGCAATCATCTGAAACGGGTCTACAACTCGGTCATGACGCGGGGCGAGCGGGTGATCGCGATCAGCCAGTTCATCGCCGGGCATGTCCGGCAGTTGTACGGCGTGCCCGCCAACAAGATTCGCGTCGTCCATCGCGGGGTTGACCTGGACCGGTTCGATCCGGCGCGGGTGACCGCCCAGCGGGTGGTCAACCTGGCCACCGATTGGATGCTGCCCGACGGCCTGCCGGTCATCATGCTGCCCGGCCGGTTGACCCGATGGAAAGGCCAGCCGGTGGTGATCGACGCCCTGGCCCGGATGAAGCGGCGGGACATCCGCTGCCTTCTGGTCGGCGGCGACCAGGGACGCGAGGACTACCGCGCCGAACTGGAATCGATGATCGCCGAACGCGACCTGAACGAGGTCGTGCGCCTGGTCGATCACTGCGACGACATGCCCGCCGCCTACATGCTGACCGACGTGGTTATTTCGGCTTCGACCGACCCCGAAGCCTTCGGCCGGGTGATCGCCGAGGCCCAGGCCCTGGGCCGCCCGGTGATCGCCACCGACCATGGCGGGGCCAAGGAAACGGTGATCGCGGGCGAGACCGGATGGCTGGTGCCGCCGGGCGACGCCGATGCCTTGGCCCAGGCGATCGAGAAGGTTCTGAAGCTGGATAGCGCCCAGCGCAGCACCCTGGCCGGAAAGGCTATCGCCAACGTGCGCGACAATTTCTCCAAAGCCACCATGTGCAGCAAGACGCTGGACGTCTATGACGAGGTTCTGGGCATTCGCCCGGCAAGCTGACGAAGCCATGGTCTCGGCCGCTTCCTCCCCCACCCCCGCCAATATCCTGGTCATCAAGCTGGGGGCCCTGGGTGATTTCGTTCAGGCCCTGGGCCCGATGCAGGCGATCCGCGATCATCATAAGAACGCCCGCATCGACCTTCTGACCACCCCGCCCTTCGTCGAGATGGCCGAAGCCTCGGGCCTGTTCGACCGCGTCATTCCCCACAAGCGCATGAAATGGAGCCAATGGTCCAAGATCGCGGCCTTCCGGCGCGAGCTTTTCGCCGGGGACTATGGCCGGGTCTACGACCTGCAAACCTCTGACCGGTCGTCGTTCTATTATCATTTGATGGGACCGGGCGAACGCCCGGAATGGTCCGGCATCGCCAAGGGTTGTTCCCACCCCCACGCCAATCCCGACCGCGACAGCATGCATACGTTCGAGCGCCAGGCCGAGCAGTTGGCCATGGCCGGGATCGACCAAGTCCCCCCGCCCAATTTGTCGTTCGCGACCCGGGCCGCGGACCTGTCGCGCTTCGCCCTGCCCCGGCCTTATGGTCTTTTGGCCCCGGGCGGCGCGGCGCATCGCCCGGCCAAGCGCTGGCCCGCCGACCGTTTCGCGGCCCTGGCGGCGCATCTGGCCGAACAGGGCCTACCGCCCGTGGTGGTCGGCGGCCCGGACGAACGGGACCTTCACGACCAGATCGTGCGGGACGTGCCGGGCGCGATCAGCCTCGCGGGGGAGACCTCATTGCTTGAGCTGGCGGCCCTTTGCGCGGGCGCGGCGCTGGCCGTCGGCAACGACACCGGCCCAATGCATATGGCCGCCATCGGCGGCGCGCCGACGGTGGTTCTCTATTCCCACGATTCCAATCCCGCCCTCTGCGCGCAGCGCGGCCCCGCCGTGACAATCCTGCGCCGCCCCTCCCTAAGCGAGCTTTCCGTGGACGAGGTCACGGCCGCATTGCCGCCCCGTGCTTGACAGAACCCGGCGGATTGCCGATATAAACCCCACCATGTACGGAAAATTGACCACTACCGGCGCGACCACTACCACGACCCGAAAGGGGCTGTGACGGTACGCTGTTGTCTTTCGTTCCGTTTCGGCCCTCCTCCACCCCGGCAGGAGGGTTTTTTGTTCGCAACCACCAAATAGATTTATGACGATGAACCAGACAGAAGCAGCAAGCGGCGAAGTAAAGGTAACGCTCCCGGACGGCAGCGTGCGCCAGTTCGACGGTCCGGTGACGGGCGCGGACCTCGCCGCGGATATCGGGCCCGGCTTGGCCAAGGCCGCCCTGGCGATCAAGATCGACGGTCAGGTGAAAGACCTGTCGACCCCGATTACCGCCGATGCCCAGGTCGCCATCGTCACCGCCAAGGACGAGGAAGACGCCCTGGAATTGCTGCGCCACGACTGCGCGCACGTGCTGGCCGAAGCGGTGCAGGAGCTTTACCCCGGCACGCAGGTCACCATCGGCCCGACGATCGAAAACGGCTTCTATTACGATTTCGCCCGCGACGAGCCCTTCTCCAGCGACGATCTGGAGAAGATGGAAGAGAAGATGCACGAGATCGTCAAACGCGACACGCCCTTCGTGCGCGAGGTCTGGGACCGTGAAGACGCGATCCGTCATTTCGAAGCCGCCGGCGAAAAATATAAGGCCCAGATCATCCAGGACCTGCCCGGCAGCGAGGACATCAGCGTCTACCGCCAGGGCGACTGGCTGGACCTGTGCCGCGGCCCGCACCTGCCGTCGACGGGCAAGGTCGGCCATTCCTTCAAGCTGATGAAGGTCGCCGGGGCGTATTGGCGGGGCGATCACCGCAACGAAATGCTGCAGCGTGTCTACGGCACCTGCTGGTTCAACGACAAGGACCTGAAGGCCTACCTCCATATGCTGGAGGAAGCGGAAAAGCGCGACCACCGCCGCCTGGGCCGGGAAATGGACCTGTTCCACATCCAGGAAGAAGCGCCGGGCGCGGCCTTCTGGCACCCTAAGGGCTGGACGCTGTACCGCACGATCCAGGGCTATATGCGCAAGCGCCTGGACGACGCCGGTTATGTCGAGGTCAATACGCCGCAGGTGGTCGACCGCGCCCTGTGGGAAGCCTCGGGCCACTGGGAAAAGTTCCGCGAGAACATGTTCATCACGGAATCGGACGAGGAAAAGGTTCTCGCCATCAAGCCGATGAACTGCCCCTGCCATGTCCAGATCTTCAAACAAGGCATCACCAGCTATCGCGACCTGCCGCTGCGCATGGCCGAATTCGGCTCGTGCCATCGCAACGAGCCGTCCGGCGCGCTGCACGGCCTGATGCGCGTCCGCGCCTTTACCCAGGACGACGCCCATATCTTCTGCCGTCCCGACCAGATCGAGGCCGAGACCAAGATCTTCATCGAGCTTCTGTCCTCGATCTATAAAGACTTCGGCTTCGACGAATTCATCATCAAGTTCTCGGATCGCCCGGAAGTGCGCGCCGGGTCGGATGAAACCTGGGACCGCGCCGAAAAGGCCCTGTTGGACGCCACCCATGCCGCCGGTCACGACCCGATCCTGAACCCGGGCGAGGGCGCGTTCTACGGCCCGAAGCTGGAATTCGTGCTGCGTGACGCCATCGGCCGCGATTGGCAGTGCGGCACGCTACAGGTCGATTTCGTCCTGCCCGAACGCCTGGACGCCCATTACATCGCCGAGGACGGCGCCAAGCATCGCCCGGTCATGTTGCACCGTGCGATCCTGGGCTCGTTCGAGCGTTTTATCGGCATCCTGATCGAGAACTATGCCGGGCGCTTCCCGCTGTGGCTGGCCCCGCATCAGGTCACGATCGCGACCATCACCAACGCCGCCGACGATTACGCCGCCGAAGTCGCCAAGGCTTGCCGCGCCGCGGGCCTGCGGGTCGAAACGGACCTGCGCAACGAAAAGATCAACTACAAGATCCGCGAACACAGCCACGCCAAGGTCCCGGTAATCATGGTCGTCGGGGCCAAGGAAGCCGAAGCCGGAACCGTCGCCCTGCGCCGTTTGGGCGGTAAGGATCAAGAAATCCTTGCGCTTAAAGACGCGATAGATACATTAATGGCGGAAGCGGCGGGGCCGTTGGGCGCCGGGGCAGGCTGATAAGGCCGCCCCACCAAAAATCACAATAATGGGGTAGCGTTCACGTTCCGCCGGGACGGGGGTATTTTCCGGAACCGAGCCCCCTTGTCGCAACCGATTGAGGAGTAAGGCAATAGCACGCCGCCCCATGCAGCAGACGCCGCCGTCCAAAGACGGCCCGCGCATTAATGATGATATTGACGTGGCGCAGGTGCGCCTCGTTGACGCCGACGGTGAAATGGTCGGCGTCCTTGCCACACGCGAAGCCATTGAAATGGCGGCCGAGGTCGGTCTCGACCTGGTCGAGGTATCGCCCAACGCCGATCCGCCCGTGTGCAAGATTCTGGACTACGGCAAATTCAAGTACGAAGCCCAGAAGAAAGCCAACGAAGCCCGTAAAAAGCAAAAGGTCATCGAGGTCAAAGAGATCAAGATGCGCCCGGGCATCGACGAGCACGATTACCAGGTCAAGATGAAGGCCGTCCGCAAGTTCCTGGAAAACGGCGACAAGGTCAAATTGACCATTCGCTTCCGGGGCCGCGAAATGGCTCACCAGGACCTGGGTATGAAGGTTTTGGACCGCGTTCGCCAGGAAGTGGACGAACAGGCCAAGGTCGAACAGTTCCCCAAGACCGAAGGCCGCCTGATGACCATGGTTATCGCACCCCGGTAATCATCGGCAGGCGGGAAGGAACGGCGCATGCTGTCCTTCTTTTTCTACGGAACCTTGATAGACCCGGATATACGGGCCGCCGTTCTCGGCGGCCCGTCGCCATTTGCGCAGCCCGCCACGCTTTCCGGTTTCCGCCGCGCTCCTGTCGCCGGGCGGGATTATCCGGGTATCACACCCGCATCAGGGCATTTGGTCGATGGCTTGCTAGCGACTGGCATAAGCCCATTCATGGCCGCCCGGATGTCATGGTACGAAGGCGACGAATACCAACCGGCTTCACGCACCATCATTACCGATGACGGCCAACAGCAATCCACCTGGGTCTACGTTCCGCGCCCGACTGTGCGCTTGGCGACCGGCGAGTGGTCGCTGACCGATTGGCAACACCGTCGCAAACGCGCAGCCCTGGGCTGGATTTCCGCCACCATGCACCACCAGCCCAAATCCGACCTGGACCGTTCGGTCCGCCAATGGCGGCACCGCGACCGCCGCCCGACCCAGGCCCTCTAACAGCCGCGCGCCCCAACGGCATGGCCGCCATCGCCTGAAGGCGCCCGGCATCGTCAATCCAAACAAAAGCCCGTCCCGATTTATCGTCGGGACGGGCTTCGCTTTTTTGATTCCTGGCCTGTGTTCGTGCCGAATTCGGCCCTCGTATCTCGGAATGATCTTATTCGGCGGCGAGGGGCCGGTCGCGGATGATGTCCATGATCTCGGCGGCGGCCTGCGGAATGTTGGTGCCGGGGCCGTAGATCGCGGCCACGCCCTTGGCGCGCAGGAAGTCGAAATCCTGCGCCGGGATGACGCCGCCGCAGACGACCAGGATGTCGTCGGCGCCCTGGGCCTTCAGCTCGTCGATCAGGGCCGGGACCAGCGTCTTGTGGCCGGCGGCCTGGGACGACACGCCGATCACATGCACGTCGTTTTCAATGGCCTGGCGGGCGGCTTCTTCCGGGGTTTGGAACAAGGGGCCGACGTCGACGTCGAAGCCGATATCAGCGAAGGCGGTGGCGATCACCTTGGCCCCGCGATCGTGACCGTCCTGCCCCATCTTGACCACCAGCATACGCGGGCGGCGACCCTCGGCCTCGGCGAAGGCGGCGACGTCCTGGCGGATTTTCTCGAACCCGGCGTCGCCTTCATAAGCCGCGCCGTAAACGCCCGAGATCGAACGGTTTTCGGCCCGGTGGCGGGAATAGACTTTTTCCAGCGCGTCGGAAATCTCGCCGACGGTGGCGCGGCGGCGCGTCGCCTCGACCGCCAGTTCCAGCAGGTTGCCTTCGCCGCTTTCGGCGGCCTGGGTCAGGGCCTGCAACGCGGCCTGACAGGCGGCATCGTCGCGGGTGTTGCGGATGGTCTGCAGGCGCTTGATCTGGCTGTCGCGGACGGCGGCGTTATCGACGTCCAGGATGTCGAGATCGTCTTCTTCGGCGCGGGCGTATTTATTGACGCCGACGACCACTTCCTCGCCCCGGTCAATGCGGGCCTGCTTGCGGGCGGCGGCTTCCTCGATCACGCGCTTGGGCATGCCTTCCTCGACCGCCTTGGTCATACCGCCCAGTTCTTCGACCTGCGCGATCAGTTCGCGCGCGGCCTGGGCCAGCGAGGCGGTCAGGCTTTCGACGTAGTAGCTGCCGGCGAGCGGGTCGATGACCTGCGGAATGCCCGTTTCCTCGGCCACGATCAACTGCGTGTTGCGGGCGATGCGGGCCGAGAACGGCGTCGGCAGGGCGATCGCTTCGTCCAGGGCGTTGGTGTGCAGGCTTTGCGTGCCGCCCAGAACCGCGGCCATGCATTCGACCGTGGTGCGGATCACGTTGTTATAGGGATCGCGCGCGGTCAGGCTGACGCCCGAGGTCTGACAATGGGTGCGCAGCATGGACGAGCGCGGGTCCTGCGGCTCGAACTGCGCCATCAGTTCCGACCACAACAGGCGCGCGGCGCGCAGCTTGGCGACTTCCATGAAGAAGTTCATGCCAATGGCGAAGAAGAACGACAGGCGCGGCGCGAATTTATCGACGTTCAGGCCCTTGCCCTTGGCCGCGCGCACGTATTCCAGGCCGTCGGCCAGGGTGAAGGCCAATTCCTGCACCGCCGTCGCGCCCGCTTCCTGCATGTGATAGCCGGAGATCGAGATCGAATTGAACCGCGGCATGTTCAGGGCCGTGTATTCGATGATGTCGGCAACGATCCGCATCGACGGGCTGGGCGGATAGATATAGGTGTTACGCACCATGAACTCTTTGAGGATGTCGTTCTGGATGGTGCCAGACAGCTTGTCCTGCGACACGCCCTGTTCCTCGGCGGCGACGATATAGCCCGCCAGCACCGGCAGGACCGCGCCGTTCATGGTCATCGAGACGGACATTTCGTCCAGCGGGATGCCGTCGAACAGGATTTTCATGTCCTCGACACTGTCGATCGCGACCCCGGCCTTGCCGACATCGCCGACCACGCGCGGATGGTCTGAATCGTAGCCCCGGTGCGTCGCCAGGTCGAAGGCCACGGACAGGCCCTTCTGACCGGCGGCCAGGTTGTCACGATAGAATTTGTTGGATTCCTCGGCCGTCGAGAACCCGGCGTATTGGCGGATCGTCCACGGGCGGTTGGCGTACATGGTGGCGCGCGGGCCGCGCACATAGGGCGCGAAGCCGGGCAGGGTGTCGAGATGCTCCAGCCCCTCCAGGTCCGCCGCCGTATACAGCGGTTTGACCGCGATGCCTTCCGGCGTCTGCCAGGTCAGGTCGTCGGGGGATTTGCCCTTCAGTTCCTTGGCGGCGGCTTCCGCCCACTTGTTCATACCGTCTTTATCGCCACTCACGTTCGTCACTCCATGGTCTGCTGGCCGAATTCCCCCCTTCGGCGTTCGACCGGATTATACCCAGCCCGGCCCCCGGCTGAGGATTTTTTTATCGATCCGGGGCAGAAATCGGCGGATTTCCGCGATGCTGTGGATAACCACTACATCTATTGTGGATAACTATATGTGGTGGGAGCGGTTGACGATTTGGCGAAATCTTGTAATCATATGCCCCGTTCCGGCCCGGTTTTTGGCCGTTTCCGGGGCTCTCGGGGCTGTTTTGCCCCACCCCATGTACAGATATAGGGTATCGGCGGCGGTATTTCCGCATTGCCGACGTGAGGAGAGGCAAGGGTAACAATGGATACAACGAACGAATGGACGCCCCAGCGGGTCAACGCCCTGATTGCCTTGTGGGATGAAGGCCTGCCGACCAGCGAAATCGGTCGCCGCCTTGGCATCACCAAAAACGCCGTGATCGGCAAGGTTCATCGACTGGGTCTGGCCAAGCGCGGCTCCCCCATCAAGGACCGCCCGGAAAAGCCGGAAGTGAGCGTCAACCTGGTGACCATGGCCAAACTTCGCCCCGGCATGTGCAGCTGGCCGGTAGGCGAGCCCGGCGACGCGGATTTCCATTTCTGCGGCGAAGAGTCCGTCGACGGCAAACCCTACTGCCGCGAACACTGCGCCAAGGCCTACATCAAGATCACCAAGGACGGCCGCAAGGTCGCCGCCGCCTGACGCCTTTTCGGCGCGCCCGCACCAACCGGTGGCCACGTCGGATGGCCGCGGACGACGCGCCCCGCCGCCTGCCCGAACTTTCCCCATCTTGAATTTTCGGGCGGGCGGCCTATCATCTTCCCCATGAAGCGTTCATCGACCCTTTGGTTGGCTCAGGGCATGCCCCTAGCCGTCCGGCGAATTATCGACCCGGCCTCGTAATCGAGGACCGGGCCTTATCCGTTTCGCCGTGACCGGCTGTTCCCATCGCCAAAGGACGTTTCGATGCAATCGCAAGACCGCGGGCATGCTGCCCCGTATTCACCTGTTTCCGCCCCTGCTTTTTCCGCATCAACCGATGCAAGTTCCTATTCAACCGACGCAGGTCGGATCGTGCAGAGCTTTACCGTTCAGGCCATGGCCGACCCGGGCAGCCTGCCTCGTGTTTTGGAAGTATTCGCCAAACGGGGCTTGGTTCCCTGCTATGTCCAAGCCGTCCACCCCGAACCGTCGGGCGGCTTGGCCATCGACCTGCACCTGGCGGATGCAACGACGGAAGACGCGCGCCTCATCGCCCAGGAACTGCGCCGTCAGTTCTGCGTCGAGACCGTATTTACCGCCCAACGATAACCGGGGCCTTGCCGGCTCCGCTGCGAATTCAACCAACGGAGAGGCCGCGTGAGCTATCTGGACCGCATCAACGCCATCAGGAATTTCGACCCCGCCGCTTATTTGCCGTTCATGGTGGCGGACCGCCGGGTCGGCCTGATCCGTCGCGATTTCGTTGTGAACCTGGGCGACTACGGCGACGTGCTGCAGATCAACGACGACGCCGTCTCGATGAACCCCGATCTTGTCGACCCCGCAGCACGGACGGCGGCGATGGCGCCCGTTCTAGACGACATGCGCGTCCGGGGGCTGGTGTCCGGCTGGCGGAACGAACCCTATGCCGTGAACGAACGCTGGGGCACAGCCCCCCTGTTTCAGATGGAGCGCGCCGCCGTGCCCCTATTCGGGGTCGAAGGCTACGGCGTACACGTCAACGGCTTCGTCCGCGACGGCGACAGCCTGAAGATGTGGATCGGCAAACGGTCGCTGACCAAGCCGACCGCGCCCGGCAAGCTGGACCAGATCGTGGCCGGGGGCCTTCCCGCCGGGATGGGCGTGATGGACAACCTGGTCAAGGAATGCGGCGAGGAAGCGGACATTCCCGAAGCCGTCGCCCGAAAGGCTTGGCCGGTCAGCTCCATTTCCTATTGTACCGAGCGGGCCGAGGGCCTGCGCCGCGACGTTCTGTTCAATTACGATCTTGAGCTTCCGGCCGATTTCCAACCCCGCAATACCGATGGGGAAATCGAGGAATTCTACCTCTGGTCCATCGAAGAAGTGATGGAACGGGTGCAGCAGACCGACGACTTCAAATTCAATTGCGGCGTCATCGTCATAGATTTTTTGATCCGCCGGGGGTTTATCGGGCCCGACCATGCCGACTATGTTGAGATTCAGCGCGGCATGCATACGGGCCGGAGCTGATAAGAACACGGAGAACCGGAAAGCGAGGAACAGGCCAGTGAGTGAGCACATGACCGACAACAGCCAGGAAGCCATTTGGACCGTCTACCTGTCCGGCGAGATCCACACCGACTGGCGCGAGCAGATCGCCCAAGGCGCTGCTGACGCGGGCCTGCCCATCGAGTTCGTCAGCCCTGTCACCGACCATGCCGCCAGCGACGATTGCGGCGTCGCCATCCTGGGCGACGAGAGCGACAATTTCTGGAAAGATCACAAGGGGGCGCGGGTCAACGCCATCCGCACCCGCACGCTGATGGAACGCGCCGACGTTGTTGTCGTCCGCTTCGGCGAGAAGTACAAACAATGGAACGCCGCGTTCGACGCCGGTTACGCCGCCGCCCTGGGCACGCCGATGATCACCCTGCATGATCCGTCGCTGACCCATGCCTTGAAAGAGGTCAATGGCGCGGCCCTGGCCACCGCCGAAACACCCGAACAAGTGGTTCGGCTGTTGAAATACACCATCACCGGCCAACTTAATTAAGGCCGGCCGAGAATCGGCTAAGGAAACGTCCGCCCCGCAACCCGCCCCATCCCGGGGCCCATGGAACCGGCATAAGACCTTGGACAAATCGCATTCCGCCCTGAACCGCCCGTCCCCCGACCTTTATCCCCGGATCGACCCGTTCGCCCACGGCTATCTGGATGTTTCCGGCGGGCACCGCATCTATTGGGAGCAATCGGGCAATCCCGAGGGCGTGCCCGTGATTTTCCTGCATGGCGGCCCCGGGGCCGGGACCAATCCGTCACATCGCCGTTTTTTCGATCCGGACCATTACCGCATCATCCTGTTCGATCAACGCGGCTCGGGTAAATCGACGCCGTTCGGCAAGACCGAGGACAACACCACCCCGGACCTGATCGCAGACATGGAGTCCCTGCGCAAGCAACTGAACATCGACAGCTGGTTCGTATTCGGCGGATCCTGGGGCTCGACCCTGGCCCTCGCCTATGGCGTGACCCACCCGGACCACTGCAGGGGTTTCGCCCTGCGCGGCATCTTCCTGGGCCGCAAGTCCGAGGTCGATTGGTTCCTCTACGGCATGCAACAGGTCTTCCCCGAATCCTGGCGGCGCTTTTCCGGCCACCTGCCCGAGGACCAACGGGACGATATCCTGACCGCCTATCACAAGCTGCTACTCGACCCCGAACCCGAGGTTCATCGCCCAGCGGCAGAGATCTGGAGCCAATACGAAAGCGCCTGTTCGACCCTGTATCCGATCGAAGGCGGCGGCGGCTCTGGACGCGGGGCGCTGTCCCTGGCCCGCATGGAAGCCCATTATTTCGTCCACGACGTATTCCTGCCGGACGACCACCTGCTGACCAACGTCGAAAAAATCCGCCACCTGCCTTGCGTGATCGTGCAGGGGCGCTACGACATGGTCTGCCCGATCGCCACGGCGGACGAACTGGCCCGCGCCTGGCCCGAGGCGCAATACGTCATCATCCCCGACGCCGGCCATTCGGCCATGGAACCGGGCATTCGGTCGGCGCTGGTCAAGGCGATGGACGGATTCCGCCGCTGAGCCTGCATTAGGGCTCCGATGCCTCACGACTTGCATGATCGGCCCGATTTCGTAAGATGCTGGCCGAACGGGGGGCTTCCGTGTACGGAAGTCGATATCGGGGAAGGTCTAAGATGTTCAAGAAACTGCTGATTCCGGCGTTGCTCGCCGCTGCCATGAGCGTGACGACAGGCACCGCGCGCGCCGACGACGATCCTGATTTCGTGACCTTCGCGGCCGGGAAATTCGACATTTTCCGCAACCGGGAAGAAGACCTTGAATTGCGCCTGGATTATCGGTTCGGCAACAAGTTCTGGATCTTCAAACCTTTCCTGACCAGCGCCTATGTGACCAATAACTCGTCGTTCATCGGCGCGGGCGTTCTGGTCGATATCTATCTCGGTCGCCGCTTCGTGCTGACGCCGCAGTTCTCTCCGACCTGGTGGCGGGGCAAAACCTCGAACCTCGACCTGGGTCACGCGCTTGAATTCCGGTCGCGCCTGGAACTGGCCTATCGCCTGGACGACCGGTCGCGCATCGGCATTTCCATCGACCATTCGTCCAACGCGGGCCTGGGCGACGGCAATCCCGGCGTGGAATCGGTGATGCTGAATTATTCCATGTCGATGGACACCCTGACCGGGATGTTCAAATAACACCCACCGGCGGACGGCCCCGTAGCTCAGGTGGATAGAGCGGCAGATTCCTAATCTGTAGGTCGCAGGTTCAAATCCTGCCGGGGTCACCAGCCGCCCGGGCCACAGCCGCATGTAAACCGAAAAGCCCCGCCGGATCGGCGGGGCTTCGTCGTTTCAGCGTCATTCAACCGGATCAGAATTCCGACGAGACGGACAGGCGGACCGTGCGGGGCGCGCCCGGCGAGATGTATCCCGGGTAATAACAGGATGCCCAGTAATTGCTGTCCAACAGGTTGTCGACGTTGAACCGCACCGTAAAGGGATGAACCTCGGGCCGGTCGACCTCATAGCGCACCCCGATATCGAGCCGCGTCCAAGCCGGAAGGCTCTGCGAGTTCGCATTGTCGATATGTTGTTCGCCGGTAAAGGTCGCCCGTCCGCTAAGGGTCAGGCCGGGCACGAACGGCGTATCCCATTCCAATCCCATGTTGACCTGGATCGTCGGGACGCCCGGCGCGCCGTTTCCGTTGTTGGCGCCGTCGGCCGTCCGGGTCAACGTCGCGTCGGTCAGGCTCAGGCCGCCCAACAGCCGCAGGTCGTCACGAAGATTTCCGAACAGGGACAACTCCATCCCACGGTTCCGTTGTTCGCCGCCCGCGGTGTAGTTGTTGGACCCGTCGACCGCCCCCGCAGGCCGGGTGATTTGAAAGAGGCTGAGCGACGTCGCGACGTCGCCCCAATCGACCTTCACCCCTGCCTCGATCTGTTTCGAGATGTAGGGCGGCAGGTTCTCGCCCGCGTTGGCATAGGTGCTGCCGACGACCGCCCCTTGCTGCAAGCCTTCGATGTAATTGCCGTAGACCGAGATCTTTTCCCACGGCTTGGCGACGAAACCGACAGCTGGCGACACCGCGCTTTGATTGTAGGACGAGGTCACCTGCCCCGTGGTCGCGCTGAAGTTCTGCGCTTTCACGCGCTGCACGCGAGCCCCAAGGATCAGTTGAATGCGGTCGTCATAGGCAGACAGCACATCGCCGAACGCCAAGCTGACGAATTCGGATTCCGCCGTCTTCGGCGTTTCCAAATCCGCGGTGCCCGGTGTGGCGGACGATGCGGGGTTATACAGGTTGGATGCGATCGCTCCGCCGATGGTTTCCGATCCGCTCGATTGGCTGCGGTAGAACCGCGTCGCCGCGACGCTGACTTCGTGGCCGATCGGGCCGGTTTCGAGTTCGCCGCGCACGCCCGCCTCTTGGGTATTCGTGTCGTAGACATATTCCAAGTGGCTGGGCGTGGCGGACAGGTCACCGTCTGAATTGGTGACCGAGGGGAAATAGGTCAACCGTCCCCAATAGGTGCGCTTGGCACCGACCGCGGCATGGATCGTCCAGTCCGGCGTCAGGTCGAACTCGGCCCGGCCGGCGCCGAAGAAATCTTCCGTATCGACCCAACCCCAGGGGAAGAACCAGTTGGACGATGCATCCGGCACGCTGGGCACCTCGACACCGGTTCGAATATTCGTCACCAGGGAGGGGGCGTTGATGTTCTGTAGCTGATAGCCCAGGTCCGCCGACAGACGCAGGCGGTCGCCCTGGTAATCCAAACCGGCGAACGAGGTCACGAAGGTTCGCGACTGATCATCGACGGCGGTGTCGCCGTCTTCCAGGCTGGCGTTCAGGCGAACGCCGAATTCGTTGTCTTGACCGAAGCGACGCCCGACATCGGCCAGGGCGCCGAATTGCGTCTTCCCGGCGTAGGTCGCGGTCGCCTTGGTGATCGGTTCCGGCCCGGCGCGCTTCGGTGTGATGTTGATGGTGCCGCCAACGCTGCCCAAGGGCTGCATCCCGCCCAACATCGCGCTGGGCCCTTTCAGGACCTCGACCCGTTCCGCCAGCCCCATGCCGACGTTGAAGGTCGGGGCGATCCCGTACAGCCCACCGAATGCGACGTCCTGGTTGCTGGCTTCGAACCCGCGAATGACCAAGGGGTCGGTGTAGCCACCACCCGGCCAAGTCGCGCGCACCGCCGGGTCGTTGGCGACGACGTCGCGAACCGTGCGCGCCTGCTGATCCTCGATCACCTTGGACGTAAAGCTCGTTTGATTGAACGGCGTGTCCATCATGTCGCGATTGCCGAGCAGACCCAGCTTGCCGCCGCGCGCCACCTGTCCGCCGGCGTATTCCGGCTGCAGGTTTCCGATTTCCGCCCGCCTTGGGGCGACGCGCCCCTCGATGGAGACAGTCCCCAAGGTCAAACGGTCCACCCCAGCCGAGCCGCCGGGTGCCGCGATCGTTACCGTGTCGTCGGCCGAGAACCGATAAGTCAGTCCAGTCCCGGAAAGCAGTTTCCGCAATGCCGCTTCCGGCGTCATCGTGCCGGTCACGCCGGGTGACTTCAGATCGCGGGCCACCGCCGAGGGATACAACACCTGAAGCCCGGCGTGTTCGCCAAAGGCCATCAGGGCCCCCGCCAAGGGTCCCGCCGCGATGTCGAAGGAAAGGCTCGCATCGCGCTGAGCTTGCGCCGCCTCAACCGCGGCAACCGCCTTGTCCGCCCGAACCGTGGTCGGCAGGCCACCCACCATTGCCACACCCGCCATCAAGGCAGCTGTGCTGACGGACAGTTTAAAAATTCGCCCCTTGCCGGTCATCTGTGTTGGTCCTCGTCCTTTTTTTCTCTCAGTTGAAAATGCATTGCATTTGCATTTCATGTGATGAGAAGACGACGTAAGGACCAAGGCACCTCACCCCCTAGACCGAGAAAATTCAGATCCGGGGATCAGGCGCTTCGCAACACGACCAGATAGGGCGTGAACCGCGCCTCGCGCACGGGCAAGGATTGGACGATTGCATTCAGAACCGCGTCGGGTTCGTCGATGTTGAACACCCCGTCGATCCGCAGGGCCGTCAGGGCTTCGTCCCAGATCACGATCCGTCCCTTGCGATAGCGGTTCAGGTCGGCGACGACGTCCCCCAAGGGTCGCTCCCGAAACACCAGGCGCCCGCGCCGCCAAGCCGTATCGGCGGCGATATCTGCGGCCATCGGCGTGCCCAGGTTATGTCCCCGGTAGGAAACGCATTGCCCCGCCGTTAGCCGAACATGATCGCCGCCGCCGTCGGGCGAACCCATGAAAACCGTGACCGCGCTTTCCTCGACCGTCACGGACGTATCGCTTAGCCGACGATGCACGGTAAATGCCGTTCCCAGGGCCCGTACCGTCCCACCGCCGCAGACCACGTCGAAGGGACGATCAGCGTCCTGCGCGACGGTGAAGGTGGCCCGGCCGGCCAACAGGTGTAGTTGCCGTGTCCGCTCGGTGAACCGAAACGCGACAGCCGTTTCCGCATCCAAGTGGATGGCCGAACCGTCCGGCGCTGTAACCGTTTTTCGCTCACCTGTGCCGGTGCGCACGTCGCTGTCGATCACGGCTTTGACCTCGTCGACCGTCACCCCCGAAGCAACGACAAGCCCCGCGCAGGCAGCCGCGCCGGCCACCCCCGCCAACATTTGCCGGCGCGACACGCGTCGGGATGTAGACGGGCGGGACGACCGGTGTCGGGGATCGGGAACGGAATCCAGATCCGACCATAGGTCTTCCAGCTTGTCATATTCGATCCGGTTCGCTGCATCGGCGCGCAACCAGGCGGAGAAGGCCAGGTGTTCGTCTTCTGTGGCCGCGCCCGAGTTCAACCGCACAAACCAGGCAAGCGCCTGGTCACGGGGCGAACGATTCGGCTGGTTGGAAACTGGCATCTGCATTCAACGATTGAGAACGACTAGCTGTTTTCGAAATCCGGTAACGGCGAACGACATCTCCGCCCGACGTAAAGACGACCAAGCCACCCTTGATCCGCACCCCTGGTGGAAATTTTTTTGAAGAACCGATCAGGACATCACGCGATCCCGGCAAAATGCGAGCGCCCGCATCACGTGCTTTTCCACCATGCTGCGCGAAATTCCCAGCTTCTCTGCGATCTCGGCATGGCTCAGGCCATCGAATTTATGCATCAAAAACACTTCGCGCTGACGGGGCGGCAGTTCGTCAATCACTTCAGCCAGGAGACGCACGCGCTGACGCTGGGCCAGGACGTCCTCCGCCGACGGCTCGCCGCTGTCGCGATCCTCGCCCAATTCGGATGCGACGAAGCGCTTGTCTCTACGCCCGTCCGCACGCAGCCGATCCAGGGCGATGTTGTCGGCGACACGGAACAAATAGGCCCGCGGATTGCTCAAATCGGGAACCGTTTCCAGGCCCTGAAGGCGCAGGTAAGTATCGTGCACGACATCGCGCGCAGCGCCGGGCGACCCCAGGCGGCGCGTCAGATAGCCCGTCAGTTCTTCGTAGTGAACCTGAAGCAAGCGCAGCAACGTGACGCGGCCGTCGCCGGTCATGATCAATCCCCCAATCCCCGCCGCCGAAAATCGAGTAACGGCATAGATGCGATGGGCAGATTAAATCAGATGCGAATGATTCTCAATTACTAACGATCAAGTCGACCAACCAACCGGCCTCGACCCAGTCCCGAAGAAAGACCGCCGCCTGTTGCGGCGCTGCGTCATCCAGGCCGTCTTCGGCAAGGGCCTCGCACAATGCCTGGAAGGTCTCCCCATCCCGCACCAAGTTGAGCGCCAGAGCCTCGCTCGGCGACAGGTCCCGGTACCGCACGATCAGGCTTTGCGGATCCCGCCAGACCGCGACCGTACGAGCACAGGCGAAATGACGTGGGGCTACGCTGGGTTCTTCATCCCGTGCCACTGCCTGTTGGAACGGTGCCACGTCATGACGCAAATCGACGACCGTCAACGACGGGTGGAATTGAAAACCCAGCCCCGGCCAGGCATTGGGCGCCACCGCGGCCAGACGATCGAACGACACCGCGTCAACATCCGGCGCATCGAAAGCCAATCCCAAGGCCCATTCAAACGCCGCCATATCGGCCAACACGGGCGCATCGGACCAGGGCGGCGTTTCGCCCAACCAATTCGGAAACTGTGCGCCGAGCCAACGGATGGAGCGTTCGCGCGAGGGATGTTCCCGGACGAAATCCGTCGCGGCGGCGGCAAATTCGTCATCGCCCAACAGGGTGTGGACGGCGGGAAAGTCTTCGCCCATGACTTCCAACAATCGGGCTTCATAGGCATTCTCGTATACCTTCAGGAACGGACCGCCGCCGGTCAGGTGCGCGGGCAGGTCCGTGCTTCCGATCAAAAGTCGATCCTGGAACAGGGATTGGATTTTCCTGAGGCCGAAGGGTCTCATGCCGCTGCCCCTTCCTGCGCGCGGGCCGCCCACTCACGCGCGGTCGCTAGCTCAGCAACCAAATCTTCGTAGGGCGGAATGTCGGCGTCCCGTTCGATCATCGTCGGCACATCTCCGAACCGACGCACGGCCTTGGCGTAAAGTTCCCATACCGGATCGGCGACCGGGCTGTCGTGGGTATCGATGATATGATCCCCGTTGTGCTGATGCCCGGCCAGATGGATTTGCCGCACCCGCTCGACCGGCAGGCCCGCCAAATAGACCTCGGCGTCGAACCCGTGGTTGAAGGACGAGACGTAAACGTTATTGACGTCGAGCAGCAGGTCGCAATCGGCGCGGCGCGTCAGTTCGGCCAGGAAATCCCATTCGGTCATCGTATCGGCGGTGAAGCTCACATAGGTCGAGGCATTTTCCAGGGCGATGCGCCGGCCCAGAACATCCTGCACCTGGCGCACCCGCCCGGCCACATGATCAAGGGCCTCCTCGGTCAGCGGTAGCGGCAACAGGTCATGCAGGTTCAGGCCGTGGGCGCCGGTCCAACACAGATGGTCGGATACCACCGACGGCTCGATGCGGTCGGCCAGCGCCTTCAACCCGGACAGGTATTCCCCATCCAACGGATCGGGCGCGCCGATCGACAACGAAACCCCGTGCATGGCCAAGGGATAGCGTTCCCGCACGGCCATCAGGTTTCGCATCGGCATGCCGCCGACATCGATGAAATTTTCGGAGATGATTTCGAACCAGTCGACGCCCTGGCCGCGTTCGGCCTTGTCGGACAGGATCGAGGAAAAATGAACCGGGCGCAGGCCCAGCCCAAACCCGCCGAAGGCGTCGTTGCCCTGGTTAGTGCGTGGCGACATCTTGTCCCCTGCGGTCGATGGAAGCGGGGGTCGGATGCCCGACCCCCGACATCCCTAATTACTTGGCGACAGTGCCGCCCTTGTCCATGCATTCCTTGGCCGACTTGGTCGAAACCCAGCCTTGGCCCTTGCAGGAATTGTGGCCTTTGCAGTCGTTGCTGGCGGTCTTGCACGAGCCATGGCCCTTGCACGAATTGATGCCCATGCACTTCACCCCGTCGGCGGCCTTGGCGGCGGTCGGGACGGCGGTCATGGCGGCACCGGCGACGAACAGCGCGGCGGCGGCGGTGGCCAGCGTAGCGCCGGCGGTTTTCTTACGGATCATCATGGATGCACTCTCCTTTGCTGAGTAACGGGTTCCGGCGTTTCGTCCGGACGCATGGGAGTGTAGCCAGCCCACCGATAAGCGGGCGTAACGTTAAGGTCGCAGACCATCACAAGGATGTGAGAAAAAGGTGAGCGCTTCAGGCGCCTTCCGACGTCTCCGCATCGTCGGGCGCAACGCCCCAGATGCGCGCATGCTGCCCGTCGCCGGTGGCGGGGATCACCCGCACGCGTTCGACGATTCCGTCCTCGGTCAAATCCCGCTCGATCGCCAGCAGCGTGCCCGCCGGATGATCGCACAGCGCCGCCATGTCCTCGCATTCGCGGCGCGCGGCATCCAACGCCGCCAGCATATCGGGCGCGCCATAATGGTCGAACAGATGCGCCCCCAGGGCGCGGACGGCTTCCTCGACCTGTTCGTCGGGAACCACCGACACCTGCACGAAGGTCGCGCGGCCGAAACCGCCCAGCCCCATCCAGCCGCTTTTGAACGCCAACTGCTGTTTCGCTGTCCAGTCCGCCGGATCGCCATCGAAAGCGCCGCCCGCGAATTCGAATGTCCCGGTCACAGCCCATTCGCCGGGTGCGGCCGGGTTGTCGAAGACGTTCTGGTCCGAGGCATCCAATTGGATCGTGCGGGCGAATTTCATGGCGGCACCTGTCCTCCCTCAAGGCCCCTTAATATAGAAGGCGGCGCACCACCATGCGACATGGTAAAATCAGGGAATGAAGATGCTCGCCTCTCTGGCCCTGATCCTTATCGCCGGCACCGTCCAACCCGCCAAAGCGACCCCTGCGGGGATTGACGCCGCCGCGGTCGCAGGCGCGGTCAATACGGTCGTCGTCGTACTGCCGCGCTGGCAGAACGTCCGCCCCGGCTTCGCTCCGCGCAGCGCAGATGGGCGCATCGCTCCGGAAGGATCGGGCGTGGTCGTTCTGCCCGACGGATATATTGCGACCAATGACCACGTCCTCGGCAACGCCGTTTCGGTTCAGGTTCGCCTTGCCGACGGGCGCACAATCCCGGCCAAGATCGTCGGCCGTCACAAGGCGACGGACATCGCGCTGTTAAAGGTCGAGGCCGATCTCCCCCCTGCCGCGCCTGGACCGGACCCGTCCTTGGCCGAGCCTGTCTGCGCCATCGGCAATCCGTTCGGGCGGGGGCTGTCCGTGTCCTGCGGCGTGGTTTCGGCGACCGGGCGGGCCAATGCGGGGTTCAACGAAATCGAGGATTTCATCCAAACCGACGCCGCCGTCAATCCGGGTGGATCGGGCGGCGCCTTGGTCGATCGACAGGGCCGTCTGGTCGGCCTCGTCTCGGCCATTTTTGCGCAACAGGCTGACGCCAATATCGGCATCAATTTCGCGGCGTCCTGGCCGCTGGTCCACCGCGTGGTCCGCGACCTGATCGACCATGGCGAGGTGCGCGAGGGAATGACGGGAATGGAGACGGGCCCCCTCACCCCGGCGCAAAACTCGCTAACCGCCGGGGCCGTCGTGGTCTCCGTCAACCGGGACGGTCCGGCCCTGGCCGCCGGGATCGAAGCCGGCGATATCGTCACTCATGTCGACGGCCGGGCTGTGACCTCGCCTGGTCAGGTTCGCGCCGCCCTATTCCTGCATCGCCCGGGCGAAACGGTTGAACTGACCATTCGTCGGGGCGAGGCTGCGCAGCAAATCAAACTCACCCTGGCCCCAATCAAACCCTAAGCGCAATTTGGTCTGGACGGGCGGTGCGGCAATCCCGATATGTGAACAATGGACGTTCCGATCACCAAGCCCCTTGGGGCCGAGATACCGATCAACATCGATTTTGCCGCCCTCCCGCTGACACGCCTGGAGGCGATGGAAGCCGCCGCCTTCGTGGTTCTGGACAGCCAACAGTGCTTGGCCGAAGGTGCTACGACCGTGGTCGGCGAGGTGCTGAAGGGTCAGGGCGCTTTCGTGCAATGGGATCACTATCCAGCCGGTGACGTCTATGACTGGAACAGCCATTCCCAATATTACTTTCATGCCCATCCGCCGGACCGCCGCGCCAACGTCTGGGGGGCGGAGCATGGGCATTTCCACACCTTCATGCGGGCCGCGGGCATGCCCCCCGGCACCCGCCCGGCGGACATTCCCGGCAACGACAGCGTCGCGGAAACCGACGCGCTGAGCCATATTGTCGCCCTGTCCATGAACCGCGAAGGACAGGCGCTACGCCTGTTCACGACCAACCGTTGGGTCACCGGCGAACAATGGTACGCGGCGGAAGATGTGATCGCGCTGCTCGATCGGTTCGAGATCGATCAATCCGTGCCGTCGCGCCCAGTCAATGAATGGATCACCAATCTGATGCGGCTGTTCCGCCCGCAGATCGAGGAACTATTGCGCCGCCGCGACGCCGCCCTGGCCGATTGGCAAGCGCGGTTCCCCAAGGACGAGACCACGGCCTATGACGACCGTGATCTGGAAGTGACCTCGGTTACCGATATCGATGTCGCCGACCAGATCGAACGCCTGGCCGCGGAATTGGAAGTGCGCCGCACGGGAGCCGGGCGCGCTTCCTGATTTCCTATTCGTCGGAAATGACGGCGCCTTCGGCCAGCATGGCCTCGATCTCGTCCGCGCTGTAGCCGTATTCCGCCAAAACCTCGCGCGTGTGCTGGCCATAGACCGGCGCACCCTGATCGGTCTTTGTCGGGGTGCCGGTGAACTTGACCGGCATGCCCAGCGCCTTGGCGGTGCCGAGGGTTTTATGCGGCACGTCGATGATCATGTCGCGGGCGATGGCGTGCGGGTCGGCATGCATCTGGGTGATATCCAACACCGGCCCGGCGGGCAAGCCCACGTCGTCGAACCGGGCCAGCCATTCGTCGGTGGTCCGCGTTTTGAAGATCGGGGTCAACACGTCTTCCAACGCCTGTAGGTTGGCCATGCGGTCGGTGTTTTCACGGAACCGGGGATCGTCGGCGATGGCTGGATTTTCCAGCGCTTCCAACAGCCGCTCCCAGGTCCGCTGATTGGCGGCGCCGCAGGTCACCCAACCGTCCGAGGTTTCGAACGCCTGATAGGGCGCGTTCAACGGATGGGCCGACCCCATGGCCCCAGGCGACACGCCGGTGGCGAAAGCGATGGCCGATTGCCAATAGGTATGGATGATCCCCGCTTCGAACAGCGAGGTATCGACGACCTGTCCCTGGCCGGTCTGCTGCGCGTTGGCATAGGCCGCGCAAACGCCCATGGCGGCAAGGATGCCCGCGGTGATATCGGTGATCGGCGCGCCGACCTTGCACGGCGGGCGGCCCGGCCCTTCGCCGGTGATGTGCATCAGGCCCGACATTCCCTGGGCGATCAAATCGAAGCCACCGCGTTCGGCATAGGGGCCGGTCTGACCGAAGCCGGAAATGGAACACCACACCAGCTTGGGGTTTTCTTTTTTCAGGTCTTCATAAGCAAGGCCCAGCTTGGCCAGTGTGCCCTGGCGATAGTTTTCGATCAGCACGTCGGCATCGCGGACCAGGCGGCGGACGAAATCGCGGCCGCCCTCGGTCTTCAGATTGACCGCGACCGAGCGCTTGCCCCGGTTCATGACCAGGAAGGACGCGGCCTCGTCACCGATCTTCGGCGGCACGGCGCGGCGGGTATCGTCGCCACCCGGAACCTTCTCGACCTTGACCACGTCGGCCCCCATATCGGCCAGCATCATGGCGCAAACCGGCCCCGCCATCACATGGGTCAAATCCACCACTTTCATGCCGCCGAGCGGCCCGTCACCTCGCGCCATCGCGAATCCTCCGTCTTATACGTTTCTTGTGCGGTTCTATTTATTCCAGGCCCGGATATGACAAGGCCGGTGTCCAGGATACATCAGGACACCGGCCCGTCACGCCAAAGCGGGAACGCTTTTTGTTTTCGGGCCGTTATTGGGCCCTTATCGAGCTTGCGGGTTCACCAGATAGGACATGGCCGCATCGACCCCGCCCTTTTCGTGGGGAACCTTGGCCAGTTCCAGGCCCATCTCGACGCCCGACAGGGTGCCCATCAGCATCAGTTCGTTGAAGTCACCCAGGTGGCCGATCCGGAACACCTTGTCCGCGACCTTGTTCAGGCCGTTGCCGAGCGACATGTCGAAAGCTTCCAACGTCACCTTGCGGAAGTTATCGGCGCTGTGGCCTTCGGGCATCATGACCGCGGTCAGAACCGGGGAATATTCCTTCGGTTCCTGGCACAGGACTTCCAAACCCCAGGCGCGGACGGCGCGGCGGGTCGCCTCGGCGAAGCGCTCGTGGCGGGCAAACACGTTGTCCAGACCTTCTTCCATCAGCATGGCGATGGCTTCCTTCAGGCCGTACAGCAGGTTGGTCGCCGGGGTATAGGGGAAGTAGCCGGTCTTGTTCATGGTAATCATTTCGTCCCAGGCCCAATAGGACTTGGGCAGGGTCGCGGACTTGGAAACCTCGATCGCCTTTTCCGAGACGCAGTTGAAGCTGATCCCCGGCGGCAGCATCAGGCCCTTTTGCGACCCGGCGACGGCAACGTCGACGCCCCATTCGTCCTGACGGAAATCAGCCGAGGCCAGACCCGAAATGGTATCGACCATGAACAGCGCCGGATGACCGGTGCGATCGATAGCCTCGCGCACCAGCTTGACGCGCGAGGTCACGCCGGTGGACGTCTCGTTGTGGACCATGCAGACCGCCTTGATCTCGCGGTCGGTGTCTTCGTTCAGGCGCTTTTCAATGGCGGCGGCATCGACGCCATGGCGCCAATCGCCATCGATGAATTCCGGGATCAGGCCCAAACGGTTGGCCAGGTTCTTCCACAGAGTGGCGAACTGCCCGGTTTCATACATCAGGATCCGATCACCCGGCGACATGGTGTTGGCCAGGGCCGCTTCCCAGGCGCCCGTGCCCGACGCGGGATAGATGACGACTTCGCATTTTTCCGTCTTGAAGACCTTTTTCATCCCGGCCAGGCAAGCCAGGCCCAGGTCGGCGAAATCGGGACCACGGTGATCCATCACCGCGTTGTCCATGGCGCGGAGGATGCGGTCGGGGGTGTTCGAAGGACCGGGAATCTGCAGGAAATGTCGGCCGCGGCGCACAGTCATGATCGGATGTCCTCTTTATGATCGGATTACGCGCCCAGGTCGTTCACAGGGGCGCATCAACGATTGGCATTATGCATACATTTTTTTCGCCAACAAGCGGGTTCGGAATTTTTCTCCATTTTTCGGCATATAATATTGAATAATAACGATATTATTTTTCTCTCGAGGCATTGCCATGCCTTTCTAGCGATTCATTGTTTGAATTTTGAATTCATTTTGATACACTCCGCCAACACATAAATTCGCCCTTTCCGAACCCTATCCGAATAGAGACATCCATGGCGCCGACCTCCCCCGCAGCAAGCACCCCGCCGACCCCGAAATCCCGTCCCGCGAAGGGCGATCCGGCCCTGGCCCGCCGCCTCAAGAACGCGATCAAGGGCAGCGTCCTGTTCGATCCGTTTTCGCGCGGGCGCTATTCGACCGATGCGTCGATCTATCAGATCGAACCCCTGGGCGTGGTCGTGCCGAACGACGCCGACGACGTGGAAGCGATCATCAACATCGCGCGGGACGAGGGCGCGCCGATCCTCCCCCGTGGGGGCGGCACCTCGCAATGCGGGCAGACCGTGGGCGAGGCGCTGGTCGTCGACCTGTCCAAGAACTTGAACAAGGTTCTGGAATTCGATGCCTCCAGCCGTCAGGCCGTGGTCGAGCCGGGGATCGTTCTGGATCATCTGAATGCCTTTCTGAAACCGCATGGTCTGTGGTTCCCGGTCGACGTCTCGACCTCGTCGCGGGCGACCATCGGCGGCATGGCCGGGAATAATTCCTGCGGCTCGCGGTCCATCGTTTACGGCACCATGCGCGACAACGTGCGCGCCATCGACGCCATCACCATCGACGGACAGGCAATGCAATTCGGCGAATTGTCGTCGAATGCGCCTGCCGCCGCGCTCAGCCCGTCGCAGCAGGAATTGGTCGCCAAGCTTCTCGATATCGGTCGTCGCGAGGAAGCCCATATCAAGAAAAGCTTCCCCGACCTGATGCGCCGGGTCGGCGGCTACAACATCGACTCGCTGATGCCGGGCGGCGCCTATAAAGGATCCTGGGCCGATGCCACCCTGTACCGCCCGCAGACCCATCCGAACCTGGCCCATCTGCTGATCGGCTCGGAAGGGACGCTCGCCTTTTCGACCAAGCTGCACCTGGATCTGCAGCCCCTTCCCAAACACAAGGTCCTGGGCGTGTGCCACTTCCCGACCTTCTACAAGGCGATGGACTCGGCGCAGCATCTGGTGACCCTGGGCCCGGCGGCGGTGGAACTGGTCGACCGCACCATGATCGGCCTGGCCCGCGATATCGACATCTTCCGCCCGACGGTCGAACGCTTCGTCCAGGGCGAGCCCGATGCCCTGCTGCTGGTCGAATTCGCCGGCGACGAGCTTGAGCCGCAGTTGGCCAAGCTGAAACAGCTGGTCGAGATGATGGCCGACCTGGGCTTCCCCGGCGGCGTGGTCGAGGCCGTGGACCCGGCCTTCCAGAAAGACATCTGGGAAGTTCGCAAATCGGGCCTCAACATCATGATGTCGATGAAGGGCGACGGCAAACCGATCTCGTTCGTCGAGGATTGCGCCGTGCGCCTGGAAGACCTGGCGGAATACACCGACCGCCTGACCCAGGTGTTCCACAAGCACAATACCGAGGGCACGTGGTACGCCCATGCCTCGGTCGGGACGCTGCACGTTCGCCCGGTCATCAACCTGAAGCAGGAAATGGGCGCCAAGCAGATGCGCGCCATCGCCGAAGAAGCCTTCGAGATGGTCCGCGAATACAAGGGCTCCCATTCCGGGGAGCACGGCGACGGGCTGGTCCGCTCCGAATTTCACGAAGCGATGTTCGGCACCCGCATGGTCGAGACCTTCAAAGAGGTCAAAACCGAGTTCGACCCCGAGGGTCTGATGAACCCGGGCAAGATCGTCGATCCGCCTAAGATGGACGACCGGACCCTGTTCCGCTTCAAGCCCGGCTACAAGACCGAGAACATCGCCACGGTGTTGGACTGGTCCGACTGGGGCGGTTTTTCCGGCGCGGTCGAGATGTGCAACAACAACGGCGCCTGCCGCAAACGCGACGCCGGGGTGATGTGCCCGTCGTTCCGCGCCACCGGCGACGAACAGCACCTGACCCGTGGCCGCGCCAACACCCTGCGCCTGGCCATTTCCGGACAGCTCGGCCCCGACGCCTTCACCTCGGAAGACATGGCGGCGGCGATGAAGCTTTGCGTCGGCTGCAAGGGCTGCAAGCGCGAATGCCCGACCGGCATCGACATGGCGCGGATGAAGGTCGAATTCCTGAACGCCTATAACAAGCGCCACGGCCTGCGAATGTTCGACAAGCTGGTCGCCTATCTGCCGCGCTATGCGCCGATGGCGTCCAAGATTTCCTGGGCGCTGAACCTGCGCGACAAGGTGCCGGGCCTGGCCTGGTTGTCGGAAAAGATGTTCGGCTTCGCGGCCGACCGCACCCTGCCCCGCTGGGCCGCCAAGCCGGACCGGGGCGAAGGCACCCTTGCCCCCGGCGAAGCCTGCCCGGTCGGCCCGGCGGTGGTTCTGTTGGGCGATACCTTCAACACCTATTTCGAGCCGGAGAACCTACGTGCCGCGCGCCGGGTGCTGACGGCGGCGGGCTATCGCGTGATCACCGCCCAGGCCCCCGATAAGGCGCGGCCCCTGTGCTGCGGGCGGACGTTCCTGGCCGCCGGTTTGGCCGACGAAGCGAAGAAAGAGGCGCAGCGCACCCTGGCCGCGCTGAAGCCCTTCGTCGAGGCGGGCATCCCCGTCGTCGGGTTGGAGCCGAGTTGCCTGCTGACCCTGCGCGACGAGTTCACGGCGCTGTTGCCCGGCGAGGACAGCAAGGCCCTGGCCGCCAAAGCGATGCTGTTCGAGGAATTCCTCGCCAGCGAGGCCGAGGCCGGAAACCTGACCCTGCCGTTGAACGACGCGGCGGGCGGCAAGGCCCTGTTGCACGGCCATTGCCATCAGAAGGCCTTCGCCGCCATGGGGGCGGTCGAAAGCACCCTGCGTCTGGTGCCGGGCTTGTCGGTCGAAACAGTCGACAGTAGCTGCTGCGGCATGGCCGGGGCGTTCGGCTACGACAAGGACAATGTCGAGGTTTCGAAAAGCATGGGCGAGCTGGCGTTGCTGCCCGCCGTGCGCAATGCCGATGCCGACACGGTCGTCGTCGCCGACGGCACCAGCTGCCGCCATCAGATCGCCGACGGCACCCCGCGCGAAGCGATCCACGTCGCGCAAGTGCTGGAACGCTATCTGGCGGCGCAGTAAAAAGGGAAGACTATGGACGACACGCCCCTCAGCCCCATTCAGCGCCAATCCCTGCACGACACAATCGTCAACCGCGTGCGGGCGATGGTCTATGACGGCGACCTGAAACCCGGCGCCAAGGTGCCGGAAAAGATGCTGTGCGAGACCCTCGGCATTTCGCGCACGCCGCTGCGCGAGGCGCTGAAGGTTCTGGCCTCCGAAGGGGTGTTGGAATTGCTGCCCAACCGGGGGGCCAGGGTCGCCTGCCTGACCGGCGAGGACGTGGACGAAATGTTCCCCGTCATGGGAGCGCTGGAAGCGCTGGCCGGGGAGCTGGCCTGCGTCCACGCGACCGAGGCCGATATCGCCGAGCTGCGCGCCCTGCATTATCAGATGGCGCTGCACCACACCCGGGCCGAGCGGAACGAGTACTTCGCCATCAACCAGAAGATCCACGAAAAGATCATGGCCGTGGCGGGCAACCCCCTGTTGGTCACGATGTACGAAGGGCTGGCCGGGCGCATCCGCCGGGCGCGCTACATTTCGTCCATTACCTCGGGCCGCTGGGAAGAAGCCATGGCCGAGCATGAGGAAATCCTCAACGCCTTGGAAACCCGCGACGGCCAGCGCCTGGCCGGAATCCTCAAAGAGCACCTGCGCAACAAATGCGAAGCGGTCAAGGAAGTGCTGCGCAAGGATGCCGCCGAAGCGGCCAGCGCCGCTGCGGAGTAACCGGCGCATCCCATCTCTGACGTAATGGTGATTGTCCCGTGAGCGCCCGGGTCGGCTAAACAGGCGACCCGGCATCCTCGCCCTGGCTTCGCGGAGCGTCAAAGGTGATTGAGCTTTCCCCCGTCCCGGTCCATCGTGCCCTTATGTTGTGGCATCGTGTAACGACCTTCATCCTTGGCGAGCCGGTGGGCGACCGGTTGCCTGCGCGCGTGCGTGAATGCATCGCCCTGCAACAGCGGGACAGCGAAAAGCTGATCGGCTGGGTGCAGATGCTTTTGGTGCTGTTGTTCGGCACCCTTTGGGCCGTCGCACCCAAGACCGCGACCAATCCGAATTTCAACCTCGTCCCGGCGGCGTTGGCGTTCTATTTCCTGTTTACCCTGGCGCGCCTGATCGGGGCCTATCACGGGCGACTGACGCGGGCGTTCCTGACCGCTTCGGTGATCATCGATATCAGCCTGTTGATGATCCTGATCTGGTCGTTCCATATCCAATACATGCAACCGGCGAGCTTCTTTCTGAAAGCGCCGACGCTGATGTACGTGTTCATCTTCATCGCGCTGCGCGCCCTGCGGTTCGAGCCGGGATATATCCTGCTATCCGGGGGTGCGGCGGCGGTCGGATGGGGCGTCTTGATGCTCTACGTCATCCATGCCGAAGACGGCAACCCGATGATCACCCGCGACTACGTCGAATACATGACGTCGAACACGATCCTGATCGGGGCCGAGATCGACAAGATCGTCTCGATCCTACTGGTCACCGCCGTCCTGGCCATTGCCGTGATGCGGGCGCAACGATCCCTGCAACGCGCCATCGCCGAAAGCATGGCGGCGCAAGACCTGACCCGCTTCGTGTCCAAGGAAGTCGCCGAGCGCATCACCCTGGCTGATCAGGCGATCCAACCGGGCGACGGAGAAAGCCGCACCGCGACCATCATGTTCACCGATATCGAGGGCTTTTCCACCGTGTCGGAAAACATGGCCCCCAGTGAACTGGCCCGCACCATCAACGAATATTTCCAGGCCGTCGGCGACGTCATCACCCGTCACGGCGGGGTCGTGCTGCTGTTTGAAGGTGACGCCATGCTGATCACCTTCAACGCCGTGACGCCGTCGGACGATCACGCCGCCCGCGCCCTGGCCTGCGCCCATGACGTGCAGCGGGTCTGCGCCGAACGGCGGTTCGGCGACGGCGTACGGTTGCTGACGCGTTGCGGGATCAATACCGGGGCGGTCGTGGTCGGCGCGGTCGGCACCGCTGAACGCCTGACCTTCACCGTGCATGGCGACACGGTCAACATCGCCGCCCGCCTGGAGCAGTTGAACAAACAGTACGGCAGCTATGTGATGTGCACGCAGGAAACGGTCGACGCCTGTGGCGGCGTGCCGGGCTGTGCCTTCAAGGGGGAAATCCTGGTCAAGGGCCGCGCGGCCCCGGTCAAGGTTTACGCCGTGGCGTCCGCGTCGGACCGTGCCGACAACAGCGCGTCGACGGCTTCGGCGAAACCGGCGCCCGACGGCGACGCGGTGACGTAAGCCGGACGCGTCTTCAGCCGTTCGCCGAATTCGGCGACGTTGGCGACACCCACGGAATGGGGAAAGAATTCGAACAGCGGCGCGTCGTTGGGGCTGTCGCCCACGGCCATCCAGCGCGCCCGTTCGTCCTGATCCGAAACATCGGCGCGGAACAGTTCGCGCAGCACCAGACAAGTCGTGGTCAGCTTGTCATAAGGGCCGAGCCAGCCGTTAACGTGAATGTTCGAATAGGTCGCGGTCATGCCCGCCGCTTCCATGATGGCGACGATCTTTTCGACCGCTTCCGGGGGCAGGGCGGCGACGTCCTGCGCATGGTCGATCGCCAGATCGGTTTCCCGGTAGGCCTGATCGGCGGCCAGGGCCGATCCCGGCACCTCGGCGATGATCTTTTCCAAAACCTTTTCGTATTGCGCCCAATGGCTGCGCCGCTCGTCGCGGGCCAGGATATGCAGGTGCACCATGCGGCCGCTGTCGGGGTGCAGGCGAAACACGAAGCCACCCGATTCACCGATCACCGCATCGACCGGCCAGGTCCGCGCCATGGCGTCGCAGGTTCCGGCGGCGGCGCCGGTCACGGCGATCACGCGCAGGCCCGCAGCCTGGGCGCGCTCCATCGCCGCCAACGCGGTCGAGGTGATTTTGCCCCCGGTCGTCAGGGTGCCGTCCACATCGGTGATGATGCCGCGAATGGCGCGGCGGTCGGCTTCGGGAAAATCGCCGAGCGGCCGCATCAGGCGCGCAATTCGCCGCCGGTGGCCTTGACCACGCCGGCGATGACCTTGTCGGCGACGGCCTCGATCTCGGCGTCGGTCAGGGTCTTGTCGACCGGCTGCAACACGACGTTGATCGCCAGCGACTTCTTACCTTCGCCCACGCCCTTGCCTTCGTAGACGTCGAACAACGAGACCTCGGTGATCAGCGTCTTGTCGGCGGCATAAGCGGCATTGATAACGCGCGAGGCATCGACGTCGGCATCGACGACAAAGGCGAAATCGCGGGCCACGGCCTGCAGCGCCGACAGAACCAGGTGCGGCTTAGCCGCCGATTTCTTGGGCTTGGCCGCGGGCAGGTTGTCGAAATAAATCTCGAACGCCGCCGCCGGGCCTTTGACGTCCAGCGCCTTCAGTACCGCCGGGTGCAATTCACCGAACACGGCCAGAACCATCGGGCCCAGGCGCATCGCGCCGGACCGGCCCGGGTGATACCAGGACGGGGCTTCGGTCACGATCTGCGCGCGATCAGCGGGCAGGCCCAGATCGGCCAGGACCGCCTGGGCATCGGCCTTGACGTCATAGGCGTCGAAGCCGCGCGGCGCAGCCGACCAATGGCGCGGGCCGGTCTTGCCGACACGGATACCGGCAGCGACCGATTGCTGGTCTTCCGGCTTGCTGCCGGGGAACTGCGGGCCGACTTCGAACAGCGACACGTCGGCGACGCCCCGCGCCTGATTGCGGGCGGCGGCGGCCAACAGATTGGGCAGGATCGACGGACGCATCACGTCCAGGTCGGCGCTGATCGGGTTGGTCAGCCGCATGGTATCGGCGACGCCGCCGAACAGGTCGGCCTGACCGCTCGGCATGAAGGAATAGGTCACGGCCTCGACCATGCCGCGCGCGGCCAACAGGCGGCGGGCCTGGGCGCGGCGACGCTGGGCCGGGTTCATGACCGGGCCGGGCGTCTGTTCGGGCCGGGTCACCGGCACCGCGGCGATCTGGTCATAGCCGTTGATGCGGACGATTTCCTCGACCAGGCAGGCCTCGGACACGATGTCGGAGCGCCACGACGGCACGGAGACCACCAGACGGTTGCCCTGGTCGGATTCGATGGCGAAGCCCAGCACGTTCAGGATGCGGCGCGCCTCGGTGCCTTCGACCTCGCTCCCACCCAGGGTCGCGACCTTGTCCAGGTTGAAGTCGAGCGAGCGGCGCCAATCGGGACCCTCGCCGGCCGAGACCACGGTCGATGCTTCACCGCCGCACAGATCGAGGATCAGGCGCGTCGCGATTTCGCAGGCATCGTCCAGGAACGCCGGATCGACACCGCGCTCGAACCGATAACGGGCATCGCTCTGCAGGTTCAGCTTACGCCCGGTCATCGCCGTGCGCACCGGATCGAAATAGGCGACTTCCAAAAACACCTCGGTCGTATCCTCGGTGCAGCCGGAGTCCAGCCCGCCGATCACCCCGGCCACGGCCTGCGCCCCGGCGTCGTCGGCGATCACGGTCATCTCGCCGTCCAGTTCGTATTCGACTTCGTTCAACGCCATGATCTTTTCGCCCGGCTTGGCCAGACGGGCGCGGATCGCACCGGAGACCTTGGCCGCGTCGAACACATGCAACGGGCGGTCATATTCAAAGGAAATGTAGTTGGTCACGTCGACCAGGGCCGAAATCGGCCGCAGGCCCACGGCCAAAAGTCGATCTTGCAGCCATTTCGGGCTGGGGCCGTTCTTGACCCCACGGATGACGCGGCCGACCAGCCGCGAACAGGCCGAGGCCGTGTCGTCCGAGAAATCCAGCTCAACGCCCAGGGGGCTGTCGAACGCAGCCGCCACCGACGCCGCGTCCAGGGGCTTCAATTCGCCCAGGCCCGACGCCGCCAAGTCGCGGGCGATGCCGCGCACGCCCAGGCAGTCACCCCGGTTCGGCGTAATCGCGATCTCGATCACCGGATCGGCCAGACCCATCACGTCGACGGCACGGGCGCCGACCTGCGTGTCGGCAGGCAGCTCGACAATGCCGTCATGTTCTTCGGACAGGCCCATTTCCCGTTCCGAAAGCAACATGCCGTTCGAGGTCACGCCACGAATTTCCGTCGGCTTCAGGGTAATGCCCGATCCGGGAATGTAGGAGCCCGAGGGCGCGAACACGCCCTTCAACCCGGTGCGCGCATTGGGCGCACCGCAAACCAGCTCGACCGTTTCCGCACCGGTATTGACCTGACACACCCGCAGGCGGTCGGCGTCCGGATGCTGCTTGGCGTCCAACACTTCGCCGACGACAAAGGTCTCCAGGCCCTTGGCCCGGTCGGTCACGCTTTCGACTTCGAGTCCGACCATCGACAGGCGCTCGACAATGGCGTCCAGCGAGGCATCGGTTTCCAGATGGTGCTTCAGCCAGCCTAGGGTGAACTTCATCGGTTCAGCCCTCCGGTCAGGGTCGGCACATCCAAGGCCGCGAACCCATAATGACGCATCCAGCGCAGGTCGGATTCATAGAAGGTGCGCAGGTCCGGCACGCCGTACTTCAGCATCGCCATGCGCTCGACCCCCATACCAAAGGCGAAGCCTTGGTACTTTTCCGGGTCGATGCCGCAGTTGCGCAGCACGTTCGGATTGACCATGCCCGAGCCGCCGATTTCCAACCAGTCGTCGCCGCCGATCTTGATCTCGCCGCCGGACCGGGTGCAGCCGATATCAACTTCGGCCGAGGGCTCGGTGAACGGGAAGTAGCTGGGCCGGAAACGGACCGGCAGATCGTCGATGCCGAAGAACGCACGGCAGAACTCGACCAGGCAGCCCTTCAGATGACCCATATGGGTGTTTTCGTCGACCATCAGGGCTTCGACCTGATGGAACATCGGCGAATGGGTCGCGTCGTAGTCGCAGCGATAGGTGCGGCCCGGGGCGATCACGCGGAACGGCGGCTCCCCGCCCTGCATGGTGCGGATCTGCACCGGGCTGGTATGCGTGCGCAGGACCATACGGGCCGCGTCGCCGTCTTCTCCAGCCTTCTCTTGCGCCGGCAGATAAAACGTATCGTGGTCCTGACGGGCCGGATGGTCCGCCGGAATGTTGAGGGCGGTGAAGTTGTGCCAGTCGTCTTCGACGTCCGGGCCTTCGGCGACGCTGAAACCCATATCGCCCAGGATGGCGACGATTTCCTCGATAACCTGGCTGACCGGATGGATGCGACCGGCATCTTCGGGACGGGCGGGCAAGGTAACGTCGATCCGTTCCTCGGCCAGGCGCGCGTCGAGCGCAGCCCCTTCCATCGCCGCCTTGCGGGCGTCCAGGGCTTCGGCCACGGAATCCTTCAGCGCGTTCAGGGCTTGGCCCGCTTCGCGCCGCTGATCCGGGTCCAGACCGCCCAGGCCTTTCATTTGTTCGGTAATGCGGCCCTTCTTGCCCAGGGCCGTGATCCGCACCTGTTCCAGCGCGTCCAAATCCGTCGCTGCCTCTACGGCAGCAAGAAGTTCCTCACGGAGCTTATCGACACTCTCCATGGCCGCGCCTCTTTCGATTCAGATGGGGTATGCTGGTCGGATTAAGACGCCGACGCCGGCCCGATGACCAGCGTCGGCGAATACGTATGACCGGTTAGTTGCCGAGGGCGGCCTGAGCCTGTTCCACCAGCGACTTAAAGGCTTCCGGCTCGTGCACGGCGATATCGGACAGAACCTTGCGGTCCAGTTCGATACCGGCCTTGCCCAGGCCGTTCATGAACTGCGAATAGGTCAAACCGTGCTCGCGAGCGCCCGCGTTGATACGGGTGATCCACAACTGGCGGAACGTGCGCTTTTTGGCGCGACGGTCGCGATAGGCGTATTGCAGCGCCTTTTCGACCTTCTCCAGCGAGATACGGTAGTTGTTCTTGTTACGGCCGCGGAAACCCTTCGCGCGATCGATAACCTTTTTATGACGGGCGTGAGAAGTAACGCCCCGAGTGACTCGTGCCATTGTCCAGCTCTCCTATTTCGAAGGATCGGCGTTACAGATAGGGCGCGTAGGCTTTGATCTGACGCGCATTCGTCGCGTCCAGAACCATCGTGCCCCGGGCCTTACGCTTCATCTTGGTGGAGCGCTTGCGCAGGTTGTGCCGCTTGAAAGCGAAATTGCCGCGCACCTTGCCGGTACCGGTTACCTTGAACCGGCCCTTGGTGCTGGACTTGGTCTTCAGCTTGGGCATTTCGACATCCTTTCCATGATCAGGCCCCGCCGTGGCGGGACCGTCGGTATCAAAAACAATAGTCGTTCGGGGCGGCGAGGCATGCCCTTACCAGCCATACCGCCCGGTCGAGCGGCGGGTTATAGCGCCGCCGCAGCCTGGATGCAAGAGCCGCCGCCCGGTTTTCCGCCGGGATGCCGCCGATTTGCGAAACTTATTCGATGATCGTGACGCCGCCGCGGAAGGTAAAGGTCCCCGACTTGGACATCCCGATGATGATGCAGCCGTCACCCTGGTTATAAACCTGCCAGCCACGCAGCAGGATCGACTGGTCCTTGGGGATCGGATACAGCCGCTGCCCCCCGCCCAGATGCTCGATCACGCCCTTGCCGTCCGGATCGGAGGTCAGGAAGAAACGCCCCGATTTATCGGCGTTGAACTGCGCTTTTTGGCAGACGTAGACATGGCGGGCGTGGTGGGCCTGGGTTTCCATGCGGGCCACGGCCTTGGCGAACTGCACGCAGCGTTCGGCCACCTGTTCGTCCGAGGCGAATTTCGACAGGCCGACCAACTGACGTTGAGTGAACTCGGTGTAAACGATCCCGGCGGGAATCCGGTACTGTTCCTTGATCTGCGCGCAGGCATCGAAATCCGAGACCATGAAGCCCTCGCGGGCCGCGCGCTTGGCGAAGGCATTGGCCTTGGCCGCCAGTTCCGTCGCTTTTTTATCAAGCGCCGCCTGGGTGTCTTTCGCGACATGCCCCATGACCTGATAGGCGTACCAGCCCAGTAGCCCCGTTGCCGGCAGCACTAAAATCAGGATCAACGCCCAAAAGAAGCTTTTCGGCAGGCCCTTTTTCTTGCCGCCGCCCTTCTTGCCCCCGCCTTTTGCTTTGGCCGGGGCTTTCTTAGGTGCGTCGCCGCCTGCGTTCGGTTTCGCCTGTTCCGCCATTTTCTATCGCTTTCGATGCTTATTCGGTTCTTGGGTCGAATGCCGGTTGTTGTGCCGTTCTAATGCGGCAGATTCGGGGCCAACTTATTAGCCGTCCCTTACATTATCCTTAAAATGAGACCATTAAACCCCTTCGCGTACCGCCAAGCGGTACTGCCGTTAGGCGGGCGTCCCTTCGGAACATCCCCAATGATCGGCCCCTTTGATCGGGCCCCATTGACCGAACCGACGCCCCGCCGCATTCTGCGCCGATGCTGCTTTTGGATTTCATCGGTGGGGGGGAAGCGGCCTTCGACCCCCTGATTCTGCTGCTTTTGGCGCTGTTGCTGGATGCTTATCTGGGTGACACGCCCTGGCTGTTCAAGCGCCTGCCCCATCCGGTGGCCTTGATCGGCTCGCTGATCGACTGGTTCGACCGCAAGCTTAACCGCGAAATCCGCCCCGAAATGGACCGCGCCGTGCGTGGCGCGGTAACGGTCTTGGCCGTCGTCGGGATTACCGGTGGCTCTGGCCTGGCCGTGGCCTGGCTGTCCTTCGCCCATCCCTGGGGCTGGGCGATCGAACTGGTGTTCGTTGTCCTTCTGGTCGCGCAACGGGGGCTTTATGTTCATGTCAAAGCCGTGCGCACGGGCCTGGACGAAAGCCTGGAATCGGGTCGTAAGGCCGTTTCCCACATCGTCGGGCGCGACCCAAAGCAGCTCGACCATTACGGCGTGGCCCGCGCTGCCATTGAATCGGCGGCGGAAAATTTCTGCGACGGCGTGGTCGCCCCCGTCTTTTATTACGCCCTGTTCGGCGCCCCGGGCCTGTTCGTCTACAAAGCCGTCAACACCATGGACAGCATGATCGGCCATCGCACGCCCAAGTACCGCGCCTTCGGCATGACCGCGGCGCGGCTGGATGACGTGCTGAACCTGATCCCGGCCCGCCTATCAGGCCTATTCATCTGCCTGGGGGCGTTGTTCGCGCCGGGCGGAAGGCCGTGGCGGGCCCTGGTCGTGATGCTGCGCGACGCCGGCAAGCATCGCTCGCCCAATGCCGGCTGGCCCGAAGGGGCCATGGCCGGGGCGCTCGACCTGTCATTGGCCGGGCCCCGGCGCTACCTGACCGAGGTCGTCAAGGACCCCTGGATCGGCGACGGCCGGGCCCAGGCGACGGCGAACGACATCGGCCGGGCCCTCTACCTTTATATGGTGGCCTGCCTGATCAACGCCGGTTGGGTCGCCGCCGTGGCCGTGGTGCGCTTTTCCGGCGCATAACATCAACCAGCCATAAACCAGACCGTTGCCGCCCACCGCCGGGCCGGGCAAAATAAACGAAAGCGCCGGGAAACCCGGCCGGACCAAGCAGGGAGCGCATCCGACGACCGCCATGGACCAGACAAATCCCGACCAACCGCTTTGGACGCCGCCCCAAGCCTATGCCGAGGGCGCGACCATCAATGAATTCCGCCTGCATCTGAACCAAACGCTGGGCCTCGATCTGGCCGACAGTGGCGACCTGCATGCCTTTTCCGTCAAGGAGCGGGAACGGTTCTGGGTCGCGCTGAAGGATTACACCGGGGTCATCGCCGCGACCTGGGGCGACCGGGTTCTGGTCGACGGCGACAAGATGCCGGGGGCCAAGTGGTTCCCCGACGCGCGCCTGAATTATGCCGAGAACCTGTTGCGCCGCCGCGACGGGGGCGAGGCCATCGTATTCCGCGCCGAAACCGGCGACCGCCGCGCCGTGACCTTCGCAGAGTTGTACGACCGCGTGTCGTCCCTGGCGCAGTACCTCAAGGAGCGGGGGGTGACCTCCGGCGACCGCGTCGTCGGATACCTTCCCAACATGCCGGAAACGGTGATCGCCATGCTGGCGGCAACCAGCCTGGGCGCGGTCTGGTCGTCCTGTTCCCCCGATTTCGGGGTGCAAGGCGTGTTGGACCGCTTCGGGCAGGTCGAGCCCAAGGTTCTGGTCTGCACCGACGGCTATTTCTACAACGGCAAGCGCCACGACGTGATCGCCAAGAACGCCGAAATCCTGGCCAGCCTGCCGACGGTCGAACAAGTGATCGTCGCCCCCTACATGCCAGGCGACCGGCCCGACGTTTCGGCCCTACCAGGGGCGGTGCTGTTGGCCGACGCCATGGCCGGGCATGCGCCAGGCGAGATCGATTTCGTCCAGGTGCCGTTCGACCATCCGCTCTACATTATGTTTTCGTCGGGCACGACGGGTGCTCCGAAATGCATGGTCCATTCGGTCGGCGGCACGATCCTGAAGCATGCCTCCGAGCAGGCCATCCATTGCGACATCCGGCGCGACGACCGGGTGTATTTCTTCACCACCTGCGGCTGGATGATGTGGAACTGGCTGGTTTCGGTCCTGGCTTGCGAGGCCTGCCTGATCCTGTATGACGGCTCCCCCTTCCACCCGGGGCCGGAAGCGATCTTCGACTTTGCCGACGCCGAGAAAATGACCCTGTTCGGGACCTCGGCCAAATACATCGACGCCGTCGCCAAGTCGGGCATCCGCCCGCGCGACAGCCACGACCTGTCGAGCGTGCGCATGCTCTGTTCGACCGGGTCGCCCCTGGCGCCCGAGGCCTTCGATTTCGTCTATGACGGCATCAAGCCGGATGTGCATCTGGTGTCCTTTACCGGCGGCACCGACATCATGGGCGTGTTCGCGGGCGGCGATTGCACCCGGCCCGTGTGGCGGGGCGAACTGCAGGGTGCCGCCCTGGGTATGGCGGTCGAATGCTGGAACGACGAAGGCAAGCCGGTGATCGGCGAAAAGGGCGAGCTGGTCTGCACCAAGGCCTTTCCCTCGATGCCCGTCGGCTTTTGGGGCGACGACGACGGGTCGCGCTACCACGCCGCCTATTTCGAGGAATTCCCCAACGTCTGGACCCATGGCGATTACATCGAGATCACCCAGCATGGCGGGATGATCGTCTACGGCCGGTCCGATGCGACCTTGAACCCGGGCGGGGTGCGCATCGGCACGGCGGAAATCTACCGTCAGGTCGAAAAACTGGAACACGTCCTGGAAAGCCTGGTGATCGGCCAGGAATGGGACCACGACGTGCGGGTCGTGCTGTTCGTCCGGCTGATCGACGATCTGGCCTTGGACGACGACATGATCAAGCGGATCAAGGATCAGGTGCGGGCCAATTGCACGCCGCGCCACGTCCCGGCCAAGGTCGTTCAGGTCGCCGATATTCCGCGCACCAAATCGGGCAAGATCACCGAACTGGCGGTGCGCGATATCGTCCATGGCCGTCCGGTCAAGAACAAGGAAGCCCTGGCCAATCCCGAGGCCCTGGACCTGTTCCACGACCTGAACGAGTTGAAATCCTAGCCGGCGGGGCGGTCTGAGCGCGCTTCGAACATCTGGATCTCGGCCATTAGCCAATCCGTGAACAAGCGGCATTCCGGCTGTGCTGCGCGGCCCGGCGCGACCAGCAAATAATACGCCGGCTGCAAGGCCAACACCGGGGTTTCGGCCGGCCCGAAGGGCATGACCAATCGGCCCGCCGCAATATCGTCCGCCGCCATCGACCATCGGCCCAACGCGACGCCTGCCCCGGCGATCGCCGCCTGCAAGACATTTTCCGGCGCGGTAAACCTTGGTCCGGGGGCTGCATCGATATCAGGGCACCCCGCCGCCGTCAGCCAGGATCGCCAATCGGGCGCCAATGGGTCGAAGGCCACGGAATCGTCGTGCAGCAAGGTGAAATGACGCAGGTCGCGTGGGCTGGATAACGGCTGGTCGCCGCTCATCAACCCGGGGGCGACAAGCGGCATTACGACCTCGTCGAACAGGCGCCGCGCCTCCAACCCCGGATAATCCCCCATGCCGAAGCGGATCGCCATATCCGCCTCGCCCGCGATCAGGTCCGCGCGGTCGCGGGTCGCCACGATCTGCACCTGTAACTCCTTCGGGCAACGATCCAACCGAGGGATCAGCCATTTCATCGCAAATGACGGCACGCAGGACAAAACCAGCGGCCCCGCCTTTGGCGGGCGGATGCGATCAACCGCCCCGGCCAGTTCCTCAAACCCCCGGCGCACGCCGGGATAGGCCGCGCGCGCGGCCGCGGTCGGCACCACCGCCCGGACCTCGCGCCGGAACAAGGACACGGCGAGCACCTCTTCGAGCATTCTGATCTGATGGCTGACCGCCGACGGCGTCACGTTCAGCTCCCGCGCCGCTTCGACGAAACTTTCATGCCGGACGGCGGCTTCGAACGCGCGCAGAGCTTTCAATGGGGGCAAACGAAGATTCATGACCAAGAAAAATTCATCCAATGAATGAATTCTATCCATTTGTTTTAAAAGGTAATTTTTAGATACGACTTTATCTAGACAATGTCACTGACGATTTAATTTTAGGCCATTTGGCCGAAGGAGAAATCCCAATGTCCTCCGACCCTGTGCTGTATGAAAAGCGCCGCTCCCTGGCGATCCTGACTCTGAACCGCCCGGATCAACTGAATGCCCTGAACTATGCCTTGATTGACAGGTTCATGGCGCATCTGGCCGCGATAGAGGAAGACAACGCCATCCGCGCGGTGATCGTCACCGGCGCGGGCGGTCGCGCCTTCAGCGCCGGGGCCGACATCAAGGAATTCGCCGTCGCGGTTGCCGCCGGGCCCGAAACGGCGCTGCGCGTTTTCGTCACCCGGGGCCAGGCCCTGACCTCGCGGATCGAACGCTTCCCGAAGCCGATCATCGCCGCCGTCAACGGCCTGGCCTTCGGCGGGGGATGCGAAATCCTGGAAGCCATGCCGCTGGCCGTGGCCGCCAGCGACGCGACCTTCGCCAAGCCCGAGATCAATCTCGGCTTTCCGCCGCCGTTCGGCGGCACGCAACGCCTGCCCCGATTGATCGGGCGCAAACGGGCCTTGGAAATGATCCTGACGGGCGATCCGATCAGCGCTGACGAGGCCCTGCATTGCGGCCTGATCAACCGCGTCGTTCCGCGCCCGAAGCTGATGAAAGAAGCCGAGAACCTGGCCGAACGAATTGTCGAAAAGCCCGCGGTCAGCGTTGCCGCCAGCCTGGCCGCCGTGACGCGGGGCATCAACCTGACGATCGACGAAGGCTTGGCGGTCGAAGCGGCGCAGTTCGCCCGCGCCGCAGCAACGCCGGTCGTGATGGACGGCATCGGCCGCTTTCTCAATCGGACGGAAAGGTCCCGAATTTCGTCGATTTAACCGGCAGTTTTGCTGCGCTTTATGCTGCGCAGCAATTACGTTATTTCAAAAGGTTATGTGCCCTCGAACCGCTGCCCGGAGATGGCCGGGTGAAAGATCGGCTGAATGACGTTTCCAGCGGGGTCCGTGCAATGGAACGAGCGCGCGCCGTCAAAGTGATCGGACGGCGTATCCAGAAGGTTGACCCCCTTCGCCTTCATGAAATCGAACCAAGCCTGCAGGTCCTCCTTGGTATCGACGACGAAGCCGAAGTGATCCATCGGCCGCTTGGTCGGCGCCGCCTCGCCCGGGCGGGCCCGGCCGAGCGACAGGTTGTCGTTGCCCAGGGTCAGATAGACCAGATCGTCGTTGAAACGGCTGAGCTCCTGCATGCCCAGGATATCGCGGTAGAAACGTTCGCATTCGTCGAAATTCTCGACCACCAGGGCAAGGTGGCGCAGGCCTTTCAGGGGCGGCGGGGGCGTCGTCATGTTCGGATGTCTCCTCGGTCTTTGCCGTCAGCATAAGCCGAACGCGGCGGCGGCGTCATCCCGCGGCTTCGAATTCCGCCTGAAGCCATTCCCGGAAGGCGCGGACCTTCGGTCGGTCCTCGGCCCCTTGGACGCAAGCCAGGTAATAGGCCTGCGGGGCCGGCAAGGCGAAATCGAACGGCCGCACAAGCCGCCCCGCCGCCAAGTCGTCCGCGACCATCACGCTGCGGCCCAGGGCCACGCCCTCGCCCGCGCGCGCCGCCAACAGCACCAGGTTGGAATGGGAGTAGCCGGGCCCCCGTTCGGCATTGACGGTGTCGCAACCGACGGCGGCCAGCCAGTCGCGCCAATCGACGGGCATTTCGTCGTGCAGCAGGGTGTAGTGGCTCAGATCGTCGGGCGTGACCAACGGCGGCCCCTCCGCCAACAGTTCCGGCGCGCAAACGGGGAACAGTTCCTCCGTCCGTAGCAGGGTCACGGTCAACCCCGGCCAGGATCCGCGCCCGTAGCGAATCGCCACGTCCATTCCTTCGCGCGCCAGATCGACCATGCGGTCGTTCATCACCAGACGCACGTCGATATCGGGATGGGATTGTCGAAACCGCCCCAGGCGCGGCACCAACCAGGATTGCGCGAAGGAATCCATGGTGGTCACGGTCAATACCCCCTCTTCGTCCTGGCGCTGCACCCGATTGACGGCGGTGGCCAGAATATCCAGCGCCTCGCGGACCTCGGGATACAGAAGCTGCCCGGCTTCGGTCAGGATCAGGGCGCGGCTAAGGCGCCGGAACAGGGGGAACCCAAGCCAATCTTCCAAACTGCGGATCTGGTGGCTGACCGCCGCCTGGGTGACGTTCAATTCCTCCGCCGCCTGAGTGAATGACAGGTGACGGGCGGCGGCTTCGAAGGCGCGCAGGGCGTTCAGGGGCGGCAGACGACGGGACATGATTGTATCATTACATTAATATTACTCATCGAACAGAGCAGGATCGCATGCGGTAAAATTTCAACTCATTGTTTTTATTGTATTTTTAAATTGTACCATAACATACAGATAATTTTTTCTAATCCATACAGGAATTTTTGTCGTTTGTGAACAGGCCGCGACCCTGGGTATTCAGGGGGTGCGCCGAAGATGGCGCGCCTGGTCTACAGGCAAAGATCTACAGACCACGCCCATCGACCATCAACACAACCGACTTTTCGCAACCATCCGGGCGGATACCCCGACCCGGCATCGAAACAAGGACAGGACCCATGGCATCGTCCCAGACGACCACCCAGACTGCGGGCCGGATCGCCCGCCCGGGCCTGTTTCCTCTCGGACAGGCCCTCGCTTCGCTGATCGTTTCCACCGCCCGTGCGGTGTTCAATTTCCCGACCCTGCTCGTGGAATGGCAGAAACGCGACGAAATGCGCCGTCATCTCGCCTCGATGGAACCTCATCTGCGCGAGGATGTCGGCCTGAGCGCCGCCGACATTCGCCGCGAGGTTGAAAAGCCGTTTTGGAATTCCTGAGCAGGACGACTAAACTTTCCCTGGCACCTCCTTGCGTGCCCCTTGACGGGGCCGGCGCTCTCCGCCGGCCCCGTTTCCCTGTTCAGTCGTCGGCTAGGAACCAATGCTGTGATCCTGCTGCTTTATGCCGTCACCGTTTTCGCCTGGGGTTTCAGCTGGTACGGCGTCCAACTTCAGGTCGGCGTCGTCGCGCCCGAAGTCTCGGTGTTCTACCGCTTCCTGTTATCGGCGGCGGTGATGTACGGCTATTGCCGCTTCACCGGACGGGATATCGATTTTCGCCCGCGCGACCATTTGTGGGTCGCGGCGCAGGGCCTGTTTCTGTTCTGCACCAATTTCTATCTGGTCTACCTGGGCGCGCAGTACCTGCCGTCGGGTTTGATCTCGACCCTGTTCTCGCTGGTCATCGTGATGAACGTGATCGGCGGCGCCCTGTTCCTGCACAACCGCCTGGAAGCCCGCATGGTGATCGGCGCGATCTTCGGGATCGGCGGCATCGCCATCGTGTTCTGGCCCGAATTGGCGGCCTTCGACCTGCATCAAGGTGGGGCCAAAGGCATGATCCTGGTGCTTTGCGGCACCATGTCGGCGGCGACGGGCATGCTGATTTCCGCCCTGAACCAGCGGCGCGGCCTGGGCGTGGTGCGGACCAACACCATGGGCATGGCCTATGGCGCGCTGTTCTGCTTCATCTTCTGCGTCGCTCACGGGGCCGAATTCCGGATCGAATGGACCGTGTCTTACATCGGCGCGCTGCTGTTCCTGTCGATCATTTCGACAGTCATCGCCTTCGCGACGTATCTGACGCTGGTCGGGCGGATCGGGCCGGAGCGGGCCAGCTATTCATCGGTCCTGTTTCCCATGGTCGCATTGGCCGTATCGACCTGGCTGGAAGGGTTTCAATGGACGTCGGGGGCCGTGGTCGGCATTGCCTGTATCCTGATCGGCAACCTGTTCGTTCTGACGCCGCCGGCGCTGCTGGCCAGACTGACCGGTCGCGCGGTGCGGCCGATCGCCACCACGCCTGAATAGAATTGAAATTAATTACACAAAAAGCATCCAAGGAATCGTCATCATGTCCGCCAAACGCATTGGCCTTGCCATCTGGGTCGTCGCCTTCGCCGGCTGTCTGATCGCCAGCCTGAACCTGGGGATTCGCACGACCTTCGGCCTTTTCCAGACCGACATCCTGCGCGATCTTTCCATCACCCCCGCCGATTTCGGCCTTGCCCTGGCCATCCAAAATTTGATGTGGGGCGTGGCCACGCCGTTCGTCGGAGCGATCGCCGACAAATTCGGCAGCATGCGGATGATGATCCTGGGGGCTTTGGTCTATGCCTCGGGCCTATGGGTGATGGCCACCGCCGACGGCTTGGCAACGTTCCACCTGGGCGCCGGGTTCCTGATCGGCATCGGCATGAGCGGCACCGGCTTCGGCGTGGTCCTGGGCGCGGTCGGGCGGCGCGCACCCGCGGCGCATCGCTCGCTGGCCCTCGGCATCGCCAGCGCCGGCGGCTCGTTCGGGCAGTTCTACATGGCGCCGGTCGGCCAGGCCTTGTTGGAGACCCAAGGCTGGTCGGCGGCGCTGACGGCGCTTGCCCTGATCTGCCTGATCGCCATCCCGCTGGCCTTCCTATTGGCCCGCCAGCCGCTGGCCGAAGACGCCCTGCCCGCCGCCGCCCGCGCCAACGGCAACCCGTCCGACGGCCTGACCCTGGGGCAGGCCCTGGGCGAAGCCTATGCCCACGTCGGTTTCATTCTGTTGACCCTGGGCTTCTTCGTTTGCGGGTTTCAAGTCGCCTTCATCACCGTGCACTTTCCGAAATATCTGGAACTGCTGCACATCGACTTGCGGATCGCGGCCTTGTCACTGTCGCTGATCGGTCTGTGCAACATCATCGGCACCTTCGTCTGCGGGATGCTGGGCGGTCGATTCTCCAAGAAATGGGTTCTTGCCTGGCTCTATGCCCTACGTTCGTTTTGCATCATCGGCCTGTTGCTGGCGCCGAAAACGGAAACCAACGTGTTGCTGTTCGCCGGGGCCATGGGCCTGTTATGGCTTGGCACGGTGCCGCTGACCTCGGGCCTGGTCGCCCATATGTTCGGCGTGCGCTATCTGTCCATGCTGTTCGGGATCACCTTCCTGAGCCATCAGGTCGGCAGCTTCCTGGGTGTCTGGCTGGGCGGTTACCTGTTCGAGATGACGGGAACCTACGATCTGGTGTGGTACGGCTCGATCGCGCTGGGCTTCGCCGCCGCGGCCCTGCACATCCCGATCCCGGAACGGCCGGCTGTCCCGAAGACCGCCTAACGCACCGCCACCTTCAACAGCCTATTTGCCGCCCGGGGGAGCGCCGTAATATAAGGACATCTTCCCGGGCGGCGGTCCGCCGACCGGTTCACGCAACCGCGCTCGCAGGACCGTCATGCTGCATATGAATTCCATCCTGGTTTCATTCACCGTGATGCAATTCATCCTGTCGGCTGTTCTTCTCGTCTTTTGGTTTTCCCGCCGCGATTCCAACGGCTTGGTTGAAATGGCCCTGGCCGCGGCCTTGGGTGGTTTCGGGTCGTTGATCGCCGGCATCGGCGCCGGACGCAGCGACTTCGCCTTCGGTTTCGTCGGCATGACCTGTGTCGTCTTCGCGGCCTTGGCGGCGACCCGCTCGATGGCACGACTGCAGGGACGCAGACCGCAATACGCCTGCGAAGCCATCGTCGCCATTCTAGGGGTCGGCGCCGTCGCTTATTTCGCCCTGATCAAGAACAGCGTGCCGGGCATCCTGGTGTCGGTTTCCGCGGTTTATATCCTGATGTCCGGCCTGACGGCACGGGCGTTGCTGGCGGAACAGGACCCCGCATTGAAGCGCGGTTGCCGCATTCTGGGCGTGCTGTTCGGCCTATTCACCGCCCTGCATCTGGTCCGCTTCGTCGTCCGCCCCTTTATCGACGGCGTCCCTGGGCCTGGCGGGCAAATCCTGCTGCTCGACATCCTGTTCGCCTTCGTCGCCCTGGCGATCGTCATCGGGTGGAGCCTCGGCCTGTTGTGGACGATCTACAACAGTTCGGAATACCACCTGCGCGCCGCCTATGAGGAATTGGAGCGTTTTTCCAGCGCAGTGGCCCACGACCTGAAGACGCCGCTCAACGCCGTGATCGGCAATATCGAAGCCGCAACCAGCCTGGCCGGAAACCTGTCGCCCGAACAACAAAACCGGTTTCTGTCCGCCGCGCATGAAGCGGCGCTGCGCATGAATCATTTCATTACCGATCTGTTGGCCGACGCCCGCGCCGCGCGCGAACCCGACCAAATCCACATGGTCGACCCCCATCGGTGTTTTCAGACGGCCCATGACAATCTGCGTCCGATGTTGGATGCCGTATCGGCGACCGTGTCGGTCGAACCGTTGCCGCCGGTCGCCGCCGCGCCGATACCCCTGACCCGAATTTTTCAGAACCTTTTGGACAACGCGATCAAGTATCGCTGTCACGATCGGGCACTGGAGATTCGGGTGTCGGCCGAGCGCGCCGACGGCGCCGTCGCGATTTCGATCAGAGACAACGGCCTAGGCATCGCCCGCGCCGACCACGACCGGGTGTTTGAGCGGTTCGAACGCGCCGGGAAAAAGAACCTGGTTCAGGGCGAAGGCGTGGGCCTGTCCGAATGCCGCCGGATCGCCGTGAAATACGGCGGCACGGTAATGGTCGATTCGTCCCTGGGCGACGGCGCGACGTTTATCATCGTGCTGCCCGCCGCCCGGGGCGCGGACGCGCGTTAGCTGATCAGTTGACCGCGCCGGGGATTTGCCCGGTTGTCAAGACCACCTTGCCCGTCGATTTGCGCGACAGAAGCATGTTCATGGCTTCCTTGACGTCGGCCAGATCGAAAGCATGGCTGACATGGGGCCGCAGGTCGCCTGCCGCCGTCCAGCCCAACAGTTCGCTGAACGAGCGATCCAGCAGGTCCGGGTCGAGCATGCGGTGGGCACCCCAGTAATAGCCGATCACCGTCAGGTTCTTCACCAACAGGATATTGGCCGGAATTTGCGGCACGGTGCCGCTGGCGAAACCGACGACCAAGATCCGCCCGCCCTGCACCGTACAACGCAGCGAGGCATCGAAGGCCGAGCCGCCGACCGGGTCATACACGCAATCGGCCCCGCGCCCATCGGTCAGTTGCTTGACCCGCTGGCGGATGTCTTCCTGGCGATAATCGATCAGGTGATCCGCGCCGTATTCCTTGGCCACGGCCAGCTTGTCCGCACTGCCCGCAGTGGCGATCACCGTCGCCCCCATCTTCTTGCCGATTTCCACCGCCGTCAGACCGACGCCCCCGGCGGCCCCATGGACCAGCAGGGTTTCACCCGCCTGCAGCTTCAACTTGTCCTTCAGCCCGACGTGCGAAGTGCCGTAGACGATGGGAAAGGCCGCCGCCGAGACGAAATCCAGGTTGTCGGGAATGGTGTAGACGGTCGCCTCGTCGGTCACCGCCTCGGAGGCATAACCGCCGTAATGGACCGTGGCCATCACCCGGTCGCCCGGTTTAACGCGGGTCACGCCGGGCGCGACTTCCAACACCTCGCCCGCGACTTCCAATCCCGGGCTGAACGGAAACGGCGGTTTGACCTGATACTGGCCCTTGCACATCAGGGTGTCCGCGAAGTTGATCCCCGCCGCCGCGACGCGAATGCGCACGCCGCCGTCGACCATGGGCGGGTTGGGGGCGTCGTCGACGCAGGTCAGGGCATTGATCCCGTCGAATGTGTTGCAGACAACCGCGCGCATGGGGGTCTCCTTCCGGGCTGGGGCGTCAAAACTTGATTTCGGGCCGGATTTGGCCAAGGTTGCGCAACCTGACCACACTGCGGCGCAAAGGGCAACGCCCCTTGGCCGTCAAATCGGCGCCCTCCGCAGGCGCCTTACCCTTCGGCTGTCGGCCTTGGCCAGCGCCGAAAAATCAACCCGAGACGCCGGATACGGCATCAGGAAACAAAGGGGACGACATGCGCGGATATTTCGGAATCGGCGTCGAAGGTATCTCAAAAACCATGAACGTGGGCAACCTGTTCAGGACCGCCCATGCCTTCGGCTCATCCTTCGTGTTCACGGTCGAGGCGACCTACGATCGGACCAAGGGCCAGAAATCCGACACCTCGAAAAGCGGCGGCCATATGCCGTTCTTCACCTTTCCCACCGCCGATGATCTGATGCTGCCCGACGGCTGCAAGCTGGTCGGAATCGAATTGCTGGAGGACGCGGTCGAACTACCGAGCTTTCACCACCCGCAGCAGGCGGCCTATATCCTGGGGCCGGAGCGCGGCAACCTCAGCCCGGAAATGATCGAACGCTGCGACCATACCATCAAGATTCCCATGTCGTTCTGCGTCAACGTCGGGATCGCGGGCGCGATCGTGATGTACGACCGGCTGGTCAGCATGGGCCGCTTCGCGCCCCGCCCGGTGGCCGTCGGCGGCCCGGTCGAGGAACTGGAAGAACCGCAATTCGGCGGTCGGTTCAGCCGCAAGGAGCGGGACCGCCTGGCGGCGTTCGCCGACACCCCGCCCGAGGTCTACAACAAGTAAGCCTAAGCCCTGTTCCAGCCCGCTTGCGGGCGGACGTTCCCGACGGGACGGCCCGCGGCATCGACCACCTGCATGTCCAGGAACGGGGCCATGGCGCCGCGCGCCTCGTCGTCGAAGTGGCCCAGGAAATCCAACAGATGAGCCATCATCGTGTCGGTCGCGCGCTTCTCACCGTCCTCGGCCTTGACCGCCACGCCCAGGGCCGGGCGCGTTCCGGCGGCGGGCAGGATCGCCACATGCACGGCTTCGGCCCCGGTCTTGGTCGCGAACACGGGCACGCCGGTACGTTTGGCGACGCCGATCCCGGCGGTCATCACCGCGTGATCGAACCGACCCCGGCCCGAAACCATGAAATTATGCTTGGCCATGGAATGCACGATCCGCTCGGCCGCGGCGGCGCGAACCGCACCCAGGCCCGTCGCCTTGGGGTCGGCCATGCGCGCCACCGCGCGGGCCAGGGCCGCCAGCGGCATGCCGTAGACCGGAATGCCGCAGCCGTCGGTGCCGCGCGCGGTCGCCGACATGTCGCAGTCGCCCATTTCGCCCAGGGCTTGGTATAGCCGCTGCTGCACCGGGTGGTCGGCGCCGATATAACCCGCCGTCGGCTCGCCCATATGCAGGGCGGTGGTCAGGAACCCGGCATGCTTGCCCGAACAGTTGTTGTGCAGGCGGCAGGGCCCTTCGCCCCGGCGGATCAGGCCGTGCGCGGCCTCTTCGTCGCGCGGCATATGCGCGCCGCATTCCAAATCGCCTTCGCCCAGGGACAGATCGTCCAGCCAGGCCTCGACCGCCATGGTATGGGCCAACGACCCGGAATGCGAGGCGCAGGCCAGGGCGATGCGCTCGTCCATCAGGTCCCAATGCTTTGCCGCGCCCGTTTCGATCAGGGCCAGGGCCTGCAACGGTTTGATCGACGAGCGGGGATAGATATCCATCTCCGTCTCGCCCCAGGAATGGACGATTTGGCCCGCCGCGTCGGCGACCACGCCGTGCACGCGGTGGCGGCTTTCGACCATCGTGCCGCGCGTGACCTCGATGATCGCTGGCGCGGCGGAAAAGATGTTTTCTGACATCCTTCTCCCATGCCACCGATGGGACCGGCTGGCAAGGGTCCGGCGCGGCCCCACCCACGAAAGCGCGCCATGGCGACGCCCGGACTTGAGACATCCCGCCGACCCGGCTATCTATTGGCCATGTTTCGACGATTGACCCGCACTCTGTCCTTTTTCGCGCTGCCGGTTGCCGCGCTGGTTCTGCTCACGCCCAAGGCCGCGCAGGCCGCGCCGGAGCTGATCGGCATGTTCGGCGACTGGGAGGCCTATACGGCGACCGAGTCCGGATCCAAGATCTGCTACATGGGATCGGCCCCCAAAAAGGCCGAGGGCGATTATTCCCAGCGCGGCCGTACGGTCCTGCTGGTGACCCATCGTCCCAAGGAAAAGGAAAAGGGCGTCGTTTCCGTGACCGCCGGGTATACTTACAAGAACGGCTCGGAAGTGACCGTCAACATCGACGGCACGGTGTTCAAGCTGTTTACCTCGGGCGGGCATGCCTTCGCCGATGAAGGCAAGGACGCGACCCTGGTTGGCGCAATGATCCGCGGCTCCGATATGGTCGTCAAAGGCACCTCGTCGCGCGGGACCCTGACCACCGATACGTACTCGCTGTCGGGCTTCACCGCGGCCTGGAAGGCGATCGGCAAGGCCTGCGGCGTTTAACCCCCAAACGGCTGGGGCATCTTTTCACGTTGGGCGGCGGCCCCGGACGCGCTATATGAGGGCGCATGACGATGCAAAGCGCAGCTGAGAAAATCAATCTGGTCGGCCTGTCCCGCGAAGAGCTGGCGGCGGAAGTTGCCGCCGTGGGCGAAAAGCCGTTCCGCGCCAAGCAGTTATGGCATTGGATCTATCATCAGGGCGAAACCGATTTCGCCCGCATGTCGACTCTGGCCAAACCGTTGCGCGAAAAGCTGGGCGAGATTTTCGAAGTCCGACGCCCCGACGTCAGCCGCGAGCAGACCTCCGAGGACCGCACCCGCAAGTGGCTGGTCAAGTTCGAGGACGGCAACGAGGCCGAAACCGTGTTCATCCCCGAGGACGACCGGGGCGCGGTTTGCATCTCGTCCCAGGTGGGCTGCACCCTGACCTGCACCTTCTGCCATACCGGCACGCAGAAGCTGGTGCGCAACCTGACCTCGGCCGAAATCGTGGGTCAGTTCATGACCGCACGCGACAGCTACGGCGAATGGCCGACGCCCAAGGACGGCGGGCGGATGATTTCCAACATCGTGATGATGGGCATGGGCGAACCCCTGTTCAATTACGACGAGGTCTCGCGCGCCCTGAAGATCATCATGGACGGCGAAGGCATCGCCCTGTCGAAACGGCGGATTACGCTGTCGACTTCGGGCGTGGTGCCGATGATGGAAAAATGCGGCGAGGACCTGGGCGTCAATCTGGCCGTGTCGCTGCATGCCGTGACCGACGAATTGCGCGACGTGATCGTGCCGATCAACCGCAAATATCCGCTGAAGGAACTGATCCGCGCCTGCCGCGCCTATCCCGGCGCGAACAACGCGCGGCGCATCACCTTCGAATACGTGATGCTGAAAGGCGTCAACGATTCCGAGGCCGATGCCCGCGAATTGCTGCGCCTGATCAAGGGCATTCCGGCCAAGTTCAACCTGATCCCGTTCAACGCCTGGCCGGGCGCGCCCTATGAGTGCTCGACGCCGGAAGCGATGGACAAGTTCGTCAAGATTCTTAACGATGGCGGCTATTCGTCGCCGATCCGTCAGCCGCGCGGCCGCGACATCATGGCCGCTTGCGGGCAGCTGAAATCAGCCAGCGAACGCGAACGGTTGAAGCGCATGACGGCGCGGATCGACGCCATGACGCCAACTGATGCCGCCGCCGAGGCGCAACCCGCGGCGGGTAATGGCTGATCCGGCGACGTCTTCCACCGGCGTTTCAAGCGGGGTCGAAATCGCCGACTTTCCCGACCGCGTCCGCACCGCCGTCTGCGGCATCGTCATCGCCGACAGCACCCGCGCCAAAATTTTGCGCGAAGGCGGCCATCCCGCCGTGTTCTATTTTCCCGCCGACGACGTGCGCACGGCCGAGTTCATGACCGCCAGCGAGACCCGCACGACCTGCCCGAAAAAAGGCGAAGCGCGCTATTGGTCCTTTCACCTGGCTGATCGGCAGGAAACGGACATTGCCTGGACCTACCCAGAACCCATTCCGTCCTGTGCCGACATCGGCGGGCATATCGCCTTTTACTGGGATCGCATGGATTGCTGGTTCGTCGGCGACAAACAGATCACGGCCCCGCCCGCATGACCGCCCGCCCGGAAATCAAAAGCCGCCGTTTGCTGCGGCAACCGCTCGACGGCTGGAAGCCCTACGTGCTTCTGACCCTGTTGTGCTGCGTGCTGTTCCTGCCGGGGATCGCCAGCCTGCCGCCACTCGACCGTGACGAATCCCGCTTCGCCCAGGCCACGGCGCAGATGCTGGAAAGCGGCGATTACGTCGACATCCGGTTCCAGGACGAACCCCGCCATAAAAAGCCCGCCGGGATTCACTGGCTCCAGGCCGCCAGCGTGTCGCTGCTGTCGGATCCGGCGGCACGGGAAATCTGGGCCTACCGCGTGCCCTCGGTGATCGGGGCCTGGCTGGCCGTATTGCTGACCTTCGCCCTGGGATCGCAACTGGGCGACCAGCGCATCGGCTTCGCCGGGGCCGGGATGCTCGCGGCCTCGACCCTGCTGATTCTCGAAGCCCATCAGGCCAAGACCGACGCCATGTTGTTGGCCTGCGTCGTGGCGCAGCAATTGGCCCTGGCCCGACATTACCTTGCGTCGCGTGACGCCGCCCAGCCGGCGGGGGCCGCATGGTCGCTTCTGTTCTGGCTGGCGACCGCTGCGGGCATCCTGATCAAGGGGCCGATCGCCCCCCTGGTCGCGGTCCTGACGCTGCTGACCCTGGCCGTCGCCGATCGCAAGGCCGGATGGATCAAGGGGCTGGGTTGGCTTTGGGGCCTGCCGCTGGCGGCGGCCATCGCCCTGCCCTGGTTCCTGATGATCGGGCAGCGCGGCGGCGATGACAGCGGCGGCTTCGTGACCACCGCGATCACCACCGACCTGATCCCCAAGCTCCTGGGCGGCCAGGAATCCCATGGCGCGCCGCCGGGGTACTATTTCCTGACCATGCTGCTGTTCTTCTGGCCGGGGGTGTTCCTGGTCTGGCCGTCGCTGTATCGCGCTTGGCGGGAACGGACCGACCCGGCCCTGCGGTTCTGCCTGGCTTGGCTGGTTCCGGCTTGGCTGTTGTTCGAGCTGATCCCGACCAAGCTCCCGCATTATGTCCTGCCGCTGTATCCGGCCCTGGCCATGATATGCGCCCGCTCGGCCATCGCCGTGCTGGACGGCAAGGCCCCGTGGTACGACAAGCGCCTGTTGTGGGTGACCGGCGGGCTTTGGGCCCTGGTCGGCCTGATCCTGGGCGGGGCGGCAGCCTACCTCCCGATCCATTTCGGCGCGGATGCCAACTGGCACACTTGGTTTTTCGGCCTGTTCGCCCTTTACCTTTTGGCGACCACCGCCGCCGCGATGAAACACCACGTGATCAACGAGGCCTTGGAGAATTCCCTGATCTCCGGCGGCATTCTGGTGACCATGGTGATCTGGCTGATGCTGTCCGGGTTCCAACCGATGTGGGTGGCCGAGCGCGCCGCCCGCGCCGTGACCGAGGCCTTCGCCGACGGCCCGCGCCCGGTGGCCGCCGCCGCCGGATTTTCCGAGCCGTCCTTGGTGTTCCTGTTGGGGACCGACACGGTGCTGACCTCGGGCGGCGGTGCGGCGGCGCATGTCCTGGCCGCGCCCAACCGGGCCGCCATCGTCGAAGGACGCGAAAACGACGCCTTTAAAAAGGCCCTGGGCGAGCGCGCCGACGCGGTGCAAGAAACCACGACCGTGACCGGCATCAATTATTCCAAGGGCAAACCCGTGACCCTGCATGTCTATGTCCATAAAGGGCCAAAACCGTGACGCATCAAACCCCCAGCGGCCCGAACTGGCGATTGATCATCAGCGGCTTTGTGGCGGCGGTGGCGATTTCGGCTGTTTGCATGACCTGGGTGGATGAGCCCGCGGCGCGGTTCCTGCGCGATGCCTTCGACGCCGAACAGCGGCGGTTCTTCGGCCATACCATCGGCGCCTTGGGTAAGCCGGAATTCTATTTCGCGGCGGCGGCCCTGACCGCCGTGGTCTGTTGGCTGTTGCGCCGCCGGTTGAGCAGCGGGGGCGAGGCCCTGCGCCGCGCCATGCACGCGGCCCTGTTCGTGATCCTGTCCATCGCCTCGGCGGGGATTCTCGTCAACCTGCTGAAGTTCGTGATCGGCCGCACCCGGCCCCGCGAATTGCTGGAAAACGGCGTCTCGGCCTTCATTCCGTTCAATACGGAATTCGGTATGAACTCGTTCCCGTCCGGCCATTCGCAAATGGTCTGGTCCCTGGCCGTCGCCTTGATCCTGATCTTTCCCCGCTGGTGGCCTTTGCTCGGCGCCTTCGCCGCCGCCGTCGCCGCCAGCCGGTTCCTGGCCAGCGTCCATTATGTTTCTGACGTCGTGATGGGCAGCTATATCGGTGCTGTCGTGCCGATCCTGCTGAAGCATTATCTGTACGATCGGCGCGGGATCGTCATTCGCGCAATCAGCCCGGGGACATTCAGCCAGAGTACATTCAGACAGTCTTAACCGCTTTGCCCTAGCCTCAAGGCTCCTTCGTTGTGTCTTGAGCTTGGGGCGTCATGCCGTTCGACCGTTTGATTTCCAGTGTTGCCGCCATCGGCCTGTGCGCCGGGCTGTTCATCGCGCCCGCCGCGCCGACCCGCGCCGAGGGGCCCAGCGTGGCCCAGGGACTGTCCGTGCGGACCGGCCTGCACAAGGATTACACACGCCTGGTTCTGGAAACACCCAGCCCCGTGCCGTTCAAGTTTTCGTTCCCCAAGGCCGACGAGATCGTCATCTCCGTGACCGGCGCAGTCCCGCCCGAAGCGACATCGGCCCCGGCGCGCGGCATCATCGAAGCAATCGAAATGGCGCCCGACCGGCGCGGCAGCCGCCTGGTCATTCATACCAAGGCCCGCGCCGACATCCGCCGCCAGTTCACGATCCTGCCCAAGGACGGCAAGGGGGCGCGGATCGTCATCGACCTGGCCGCCGCCGAAACGGTGGCCCCGGCCAAATCCCCGTCTCGCGCGAAGAAGCCCGGCAACCCACGCGTTCTTTTGCCGGCACCCCATACTTCGATCATCGGCGACCAAGCCCGGCTGAGCCCGGCCCCACGCCCGGCCCCGCTGAAACGCAAGCTGCCGACGGAACCGTTCGAAGTCGCGGGCGGCACCACCATGCTGTTCGACGCCGCTACGCCCGAACAGATGGCCCAACCGGTGGAGATTGCCCAAGCCGGTGGAATCTCGATCAGCGATTGGCTGCTGCGCGAGGGGGCCAACCCGAATATTCGCGCCATCCCGCCCGCGCCGGCGCCGGCCGAAACGGTCAACCCGCCCGCGCCCGCCGCCTATCCGGCGCAGCCGGTCCAACAGGTGCCGATTGCGCGGCCCGCCGCCTATTGGGCCCCGCCGAGCCAGGCCCCGCGTCCGGCCTATAGCGCGACACCCGCGGCCGCCGCGCCCGACAACGACAGCCCCGCCACCCGCTATGCTCGCCAGACGCAGGCGACGCCGGGCGAAGACTTGGCCACACCGTCGCCGGTTACCTTCTATGCCGGGCTCGGCCTGGGCATGGGGATGTTCGATTACGAATCCGATTTCAACAACACCACGGTTGACGAAGATCTGTTCGCCTGGAAGTTGCTCGGCGGATATCGCTTCAATTCAGTCCTGTCCGCTGAGCTGTCCTATGGCAAAGTCGGCGGGCTCGAAGAAACCTTCCCGTCCGGCGCCTCGGCGGAAAGCACGTTCTATGGCGTCACCGCCAGCGCCTTGATGGCCTTTCCCGTCAGCCAGCAATGGGTCCCGTTCGGGCGGCTGGGTGCCGTGTTTTGGTGGGAAAGCGCCAACAACTCTTCCGCCATCGTGCGTAAGGAAGAAACAGGGACCGGTGCAGTCTTCGGCTTCGGCGCCGACTACTTGGTCAATCGCGACCTGACCCTGCGGGGCGAATGGGAGCTCTATCTCCTGTCCGACACTGCGATCAACAACGTGCTCGCGGCCAGCGTCCTCTATAATTTCTAAGGTCCTACCCACCGATTTCGCCGTCGCTTGATGTTGCGGCGGCGGGTGAATTCCCTATACTGCGCCGTCTTTCCGCCGGGCCATTCATGCCCGCGCCGCATTAGGGATTTCGTTCATGACCAAAGACGTCAAGAAAGTGGTGCTCGCCTATTCGGGCGGCCTGGATACCTCGGTAATTCTGCGCTGGCTGCAAGATGCCTACGGCGCCGAAGTCGTTACCTTTACCGCCGACCTGGGCCAGGGCGAAGAGCTGGAGCCCGCGCGCAAGAAGGCCGAGATGATGGGCATCAAGCAGATCTATATCGAAGATCTGCGCGAGGAATTCGTCCGTGATTACGTCTTCCCGATGTTCCGCGCCGCCGCCATCTACGAAGGCACCTATCTGCTGGGCACCTCGATCGCGCGGCCGCTGATCGCCAAGCGCCAGATCGAGATCGCCGCCGAAACCGGGGCCGACGCCGTCGCCCACGGCGCGACCGGCAAGGGCAACGACCAGGTCCGGTTCGAACTGGGTTATTACGCCCTGAACCCCGGCATCCGCGTGATCGCACCCTGGCGCGAATGGGATCTGACCTCGCGCACGCGGCTGATCGAATATGCCGAGAAGCACCAGATTCCGATCCCCAAGGACAAGCGCGGCGAAGCCCCCTATTCCCAGGACGCCAACCTGCTGCACATCTCGTCCGAAGGTAAGGTTCTGGAAGACCCCTGGCAGGGTGCCGACGACAGCATCTACACCCGCGTCGTGCCGCCGTGGCAGGCCCCGGACAAGGTGACCGAAATCACCGTCGATTTCGAAAACGGCGACGCCGTCGCCGTCAACGGCGAAAAGATGTCGCCCGCGACCCTGCTTGCCAAGCTGAACGAGCTAGGCGGCGCCAACGGCATCGGCATCCTGGACATCGTCGAAAACCGCTTCGTCGGCATGAAGTCGCGCGGCGTGTACGAAACGCCGGGCGGCACGGTGCTGTACCACGCGCGGCGCGCGATGGAGAGCATCACCCTGGATCGCGGTGCGATGCATCAGCGCGACGAGCTGTCGGCCCGTTACGCCGAGCTGGTCTACAACGGGTTTTGGTTCGCGCCGGAACGCGTGATGCTGCAAGCCGCCGTCGACCAGGCCGCCGAGCGCGTGACCGGCACGGTCCGCCTGAAACTGTACAAGGGTAACGTCATGGTCACCGGCCGCAAGTCGCCCAACAGCCTGTATGACGAAGCGCTCGTGACCTTCGAAGAAGATCAGGTCTATGACCAGCGCGACGCCCAGGGCTTCATCCGCCTGAACGCGCTGCGCCTGATGACGCTGAAGCGCAACGAGGGCTAAGCCCCCCGCATCGGCATTTCCCAATCTACGCGATACAAACGCCCCGGCCCCAGCGGTCGGGGCGTTTTGTTTTCCGCAACCAAACCTCATGAGAATTTTTCTAGGCTTCGATCTGGATTGATTGTCCTATGATCCCATAAGATCAATAAAACTAAGGTCTTTTCGGATTTTGCGGATGAAAATTCCGCCTTTGTTTGAGGAAATCTCCAGCCATGGCTCTTCCCATTCCTCCATTGAACGCGCTGCGCGCGTTCGAGGTCACGGCCCGGCTCGGCACCCTGGCGCGGGCCGCGGACGAGCTATGCGTCACGCCGTCGGCGGTCGGCCATCAGGTCAAGAACCTGGAAGACTGGATGGGCCTGCGCCTGTTCCGGGTCGAGAACGGCACCCGCCGCCTGACGCCGGAGGGCGAACGCTTGGCCCAGCAATTGACCGACGCCTTCGGCCAGATCAACCTGGCCTGCCGCGCCCTGACCCGTGCGCATGGGGCGATGGAGTTGCACATCAGCGTCACCCCGACCTTCGCCATTCGCTGGTTGGTGCCGCGCTTGGGCCGGTTCCAATCCCTGCACCCTGAGATTTCCGTTCATATCGCGACGAACGCCAAGCCGATCGATTTTGACAAGGATGATGCCTACGCGGCGATCCAGTTCGGCGGCAGCGGATGGCCCGGCATGACCGCCGACCTGTTGTTCATGGAAGACGTCTTTCCCGTCTGCCATCCGCGCCTATTGACCGGCGATCACCCGCTGAAGAACCCCGAGGACCTGAAGCACCATACTTTGCTGCACACCTATCATCGGAGCGGCGATTGGGTTCGCTGGCTGGCCGCCGCAGGCGTGCCCAAGGAAACGGTCGACCCCGATCAGGGCCAGGTGTTCGACCTGACGACGATGGCCATCGACGCCGCCGAGGCGGGCATGGGCGTGGCCATCACCCGCGAGGCCCAGGTTCGCGATGCGTTGGATGCCGGGCGCCTGACGACGCCCTTCCCGCGCGGCCTGCTGGATGACGAGGGATGTTACTTCGTGACCCGGCCGGCCCGGCGCGACGATCCGCCGGTCAAGGCATTCCGCGATTGGTTGCTGAGCGAGGCCGTAACCGGTCGCTGACCGGCCCTAGCCCTTGCGCGTGCCGAGCCAATAGGCGTAGACCGCCGCCGGCATCAGCGACAGGTCCAACCCGCCGCGCCGCGCCGGGCCGCCACGGTCGCGGGTCAGCACCGTCATCGCCGCCTCAGGATTGGTGCGCACGGCGAAATTGACCATCGTCTCCGGCCCCCGGTCCGAGGCTGTGACCGCCCCCGACCAATCCATCTGGAACAGATGCTCGGGCTTTCCGCCCGGTTGATCCATCAAGATCAGATCAACCATGCCGCCGCTCCAACTGGCGTAGGCCAGCCGGTCCGCCATGCCGGAGGCGAAACATTGCGCCGCCACCGCCGTCTCGACCAGGCGCGCATGCTCCGGCGCGTCAGGCGCGACCGGCCCGAACAGGGCGGTGTAGAGCGTGGGCGAAGTCAGATAGACCTTGAACAGCACCTGCCGCTGGAACGGACGGCCGTCGCGGTTGAGGCGCGGCACCCGACGGATCAGGAAGGCCCCTTCGAGGAAATCCAGATACTTGCGCAGGGTATTCTTGGCCACGCCCGTGGCCTTGGCCAAGTCTTCGATCGAGGCTTCGCCGCCGGTATTGCGGGCCAGGACCGCGAACAAGCGGCCCAGTTCGCGCGGCTCGACCAGCCCGGCGAAGGCCGCGAGGTCACGGTGCAGAACGTTCGCCAACAGGGCATCCCGAACCAGGGCGGGCGGGGCCTCGTCCTCGCGGTGGGCGGCGATGCCGCTCGGGAAGCCGCCGAAGGCGATATAGCGGGCGAACTCGTCGTTCAGGGAAGCCAGCCGCTCCTGATCCAATGACAGGGAGGTTCCGGCCTGCGGCAGGATACCGCCCAGGGCCGTGTCGCTGCGGCGGAAGCCCATGAATTCGGCAAAGGTCAGAGGCGGCAGGACCCGGAACTCGACCGGGCGGGGGCCGTCCGCGGTATCGATCTCGGCCCGGCCCGGGGTCAGGCGCGGCGCGCCCGACGACAACGAGGCGATCAACCGGGCCTGGGGCAATCGCGCCTGAAGCGCGGCCAGCCCGGCGATCCCGTCCGGGGCGTAATCCAGGTCGTCGATGAACAGAAAGATTTTTTCGTCCCGGCCATACCCGAACCGGTCCAATACCCGATCCGTCAAGGCGGCGAGGCCCTCGCCCGCATAGACCGGGGCGCTGAGCGACAGATAGGCGATCCGCATCGGCGTCACCCCGGCCCGCACCACGGCGGCCAGGGTCTGGCGCAAAACGATGGTTTTACCCGCCGCCGACGGACCGGTGACGATCAGCGGCGCATCCAGATCGGCAGACAGGGCGCGGGCCGCGAAATCGCGCGCGAACCCGCGCTGCGGCGGGTGGCGAAAACGCACCCGCGTGCCCGTGCGAAACGCCCACCATGGATTGTCGAATTCCAGGCGGCGCAGGATGTCCGGCGCAGCAATCTGTTCCAAGGGATGTCCGTCCTAAAGTCCCTGGCTATCGTCATAGGCGATCGACATCGGCGTTTTCGGTCGCGGCGCGTCCTTCCGCGAAACTAAGGTCAAGCCGATGACCCTATCCGCCAAGAATCGCCCGGCGACGGCGCGGCGTCAAGGCCCCCCGAGACTAATGGCGAGACCAAACGCGAGACCAGAGCCCAGGCCTAAGCCAAAGCCTGGGCGACCTGCCGACGCAGTTCCGGCAGCAGATCCCGTTCATACCAGGGGTTTTTGGTCATCCAGTGGGTCGTGCGCCAGCTGGGATGCGGCGTCGGCAGGAATTCCGGCAGATAATCGCGCCACTGGGCGACCGTTTCGGTCATGGTTCTGCGGACGCGATCGCCCAGATGATATTTCTGGGCATAGGTGCCGATCAGCAGGGTCAGGCGGATATCCGGTAATTGCTCCCTCAAACGCCCGTGCCATTGCGGCGCGCATTCGGGGCGGGGCGGGTTGTCGCCGCCGCGCGGGTCGCGGCCCGGATAACAGAACCCCATGGGCATGATGGCGATTTTGGTTTCGTCGTAGAACACGTCGGGCGGCAGCCCCAGCCAGTCGCGCAGGCGTTCGCCCGATTTATCGTCCCAAGGCACGCCCGAGGCATGCACCTTGGTCCCCGGCGCCTGTCCGATGATCAACAGCCGCGCCGACGGAGCCATGCGAACCACCGGGCGCGGTCCCAGGGGCAAGACCTTCGTACAGGTGACGCAGCCCCGTACTTCCGCTAGAAGTTCCCGCAAATCCGTCATATGCGGCCTGTATCCTGTTCATAGGTTGCCACGGAATTACCCTAAAACCGCCCTGTTCCCGCACCCATTGGCGGGCATTCACAATTACCCGTCGTGCAGAGCCAAAGATGGCCGCCACGGGTAAACCTTGCAACGGCCCAGAACTGTTCTCATCTAGGCCGCACGGGAAAGTGATGAAAATGACCGCTTGTTTGCAACGCCTGACACCGACTCATTGGGCGGCTACCGCCGGGATGCTGATCGCCTTCGCCCTGGCCGCCGCCGGGATTCGGTACGATCTGACCGACCGGCCCCTGCGCGAGCAAACCGTGGACCAAGCCGCCGCGCGCGTCGCCATGGCCCATAGCCCCCTGCACGCCATAGCGCTGGACAAGGTCCGCGCCACCGGCACGGTGCCGGCCGTGTTCGCATCGCGGATCGACGGCGACCTCGAATCCCTGGATCTGGACGCCAAGAAACAAGCCTTTCTTAAAATCCTGCTGCCGTTGGTGGCGCGCGAGAATGCCCGCATCCGCGATGAGCGCCGCCACATCGCGGGTAAAGGGGCCACGGCCGCCAACGTGCCCGAATACATTTGGGAAAAGTACAAGGTCAAACCGGGCGACATGGAAACCCTGCGCCGCCGGGTCGACGTCATTCCCGCCTCCATGGTCCTGGCCCAGGCCGCATTGGAAAGCGGCTGGGGAACGTCGCGTTTCGCCCGCGAAGCCAACAACCTGTTCGGCGTTCGGACCTACGACCCCAACACCCCTGGGCTGACCCCGGAAAAGGCCGATGGCTTCAAGGTCGTCAAATACCCGGACCTGAGCGAAGGCCTGGCCCATTACATGGTCAACCTGAACACCCATCCGGCCTATCTGGAGTTCCGCCGCGCCCGCGCCCAGATGCGCAACCAGGGCCGCGACCCGGACGCCCGCCACCTGGCGACGCGCCTGACCCAGTATTCGGAAATTCCCAAGACCTACGGCAATCTGCTGCACCAGATTATCGACGGCGAAAAGCTGGAAGATTTCGACGGCGTGCGCCTATTGGGAGACGGCTAACCCGCCGCCGCCAATCCGCGCGTCAACAGATCATCGACGAAGCTCGGCACGATCTGCGACGCCGGGCCGTAGATCGCCCGCTCGAACAAGGTCGCGCCTTCGCTCGGCTCCAGGTTCAGTTCCACCGTCCGCGCCCGTTTGGCCATCCGAACCTGGGCCACGTATCCCGCCGCCGGATAAACGTTCCCCGATGTGCCGATCGACATGAACAAGGAACAGGCGTTGAGCGCATCGTCGATCACGTCCAGGCCCAACGGCATTTCACCGAACCAGACCACATGGGGGCGCAGCGTTCCGACCGCGCCGCAGGACGGACAGGCGATATCCAAATGAATGTCGTCGCGCCAAGGGGTGACGTCATGACAGGACGTGCAGCGCGCCTTCAGCAGCTCGCCATGCATATGGATCAGGTTCTTGCTGCCCGCCCGCTCGTGCAGGTCGTCGATGTTCTGCGTGACCACGGTGACAGTGCCCGGCCATTCGGCTTCGAGACGGGCCAGGGCGGCATGGGCACCGTTGGGCCGGACGTTGTCGGCGACGGCACCACGCCGCCGCGCGTTATAGAATTCCAACACCCGTTCCGGGTCGCGGGCATAGGCTTCGGGCGTGGCCACGTCCTCGATCCGGTGCTGCGCCCAGATGCCGTCGGCATCGCGAAAGGTCGACAACCCCGATTCCTTGGATATGCCCGCCCCGGTCAGAATGACGATGGACGGATGGGTTGCCTGCAATTCACCGATGGCCATGGTTGTCCGTATCCCTTCAGGCGCGGTATGGTCCCGCGCCGCTGCCGGTAATGATGCTGGCATTTAAGAAAGAGGTCGCCGCCTTGGTCAACGTCATGTTCGTCTGTCTTGGCAACATCTGCCGCTCGCCCACCGCCGAGGGCGTGTTCCGCGACCTAGTCCGGGCCGAGGGGTTGAGCGACGTCATCGCCACCGAATCTTCCGGCACCAGCGGCTGGCATATCGGCGAACCGCCGGACGATCGCGCCCAGGAAGCGGCCCTGCGCCGCGGGATCGATATCTCCGACCTGCGCGGGCGCAAATCCCTGGCCCAGGACTTTCACGATTTCGATTACATCCTGGCCATGGACCGACGCAATTTTCAGGCCCTGTCCGACCTGGCCCCGGCGGGGACGGAAAATCGCCTGCACATGTTTCTGTCGTTCGCACCTGATGTCAGCCGGATCGAAGTGCCCGACCCTTATTACGGCGGCGACGACGGGTTCGAGCAGGTCCTCGACATGATCGAGGCCGCCTCGGCCGGCCTGCTCGCCCATATCCGCAAAAACGACCTGAACGGATAATCCAAAACATGCTTCTGATCTTCGATTGCGACGGCGTCCTGGTGGACAGCGAAATGATCGCCTCGCGCGTGCTGGCGGCGCAGCTGTCGGCCCTGGGCTATGCGGTGACGGCCAAGCAATGCCGCGAACGGTTTACCGGCAAATGGATGACCGACGTGGTCAATACCGTGCGCGACCAGGGCATCGACGTGCCCGACGATTTCATCCCCAACCTGAAGGTCAAGGACAAGGAAGCCTTCGAACGGGAATTGAAGCCCATGCCCGGCGTTCTGGAAACCGTGCGCGAGCTGCGCCACGACCGCTGCGTCGCCTCGTCCGGTTCGGTTGAAAAGATGGAGACGACCTTAGGCATTTCCGGCCTGTTGCCGTTTTTCCGCCCGCACCTGTTTTCCGCCGGTCAGGTCCGGCGCGGCAAGCCGGAACCGGATTTGTTCCTGCATGCCGCCAACGCCATGGGCCATGCGCCCGAGGACTGTCTGGTGATTGAGGATTCAACCGCCGGGGTGACGGCCGCAAAGCGCGCCGGAATGCGGGTGCTGGGGTTCGCCGGGGCGTCACATGCGCGCGACGCGGCGGGCTATGCCGACCGGCTGATGGCCGCAGGCGCGGCAACGGTGTTCGACGATATGCGCCGTCTGCCCGATATGATCGCGGCGCAGGCCTGAGCGATCAGGAATAAACCTTGGCTTCCTGTTCGGCGTAATCCTGTTCGGCGTAGCCTTGGTCCGCATAGTCGTCGGCCAGATCGGCGAAGGCGTCGTCATAGCCGAACAGGCCCAGGGGGTAATCGCGGATCGGGGTGTAATGCGCCCCTTCGCCGCCCAGGGTGCTTTCGAACAACACGAACCGTTCGACCGTGAACATCCGCGACGTGAACCCGGCGTGGTCTTCCAAAAACCGCCCGGCGGCGAATTCGGGCGTGCCCTTGAACCGGGCCAAGGTGACATGTGGCTTGAATTTACGATCCTCGGGCGTGAACCCGGCGCGGATCGCGGCCCGCTCGACCTTGTCGTGCAGATGACATAACGCACCGGAAGATTCGACCCCGGCCCAGATCGCCCGCAGCCGCCCGCGCGAGGCGAAACTGCCGACCCCGTCGAACGCCAGATCGAACGCCGGGGCGTCGATATCGGCCAGGGCATCGTCCAGGTCCGCCGCCTGATGACGGTCGGCCTCGCCGATGAACCTAAGGGTGATGTGGTAACTTTCCGGCGCCATCCAACGCGCGCCGCTTATGCCGGTGCGTAAGGTGCCCAGGGTGAGGCGTAGGTCTTCGGGTAGGTCCAATCCGACGAAAAGGCGCATGTCGCGTCCTCCCTGACTGTTGGCTCCCGGAACAACATGACGTCGCCGTTCCCTTCACCGCTTCTATGGCGCGGGATTGGGGTTGTCCAGATGTATGCGTTGGATTTCGCCCAACAGGTCCTCGGACAACACCGTCTCCTCGGACGATAGATTCGTTTCCAATTGAGACAATGTCGTGGCACCAATGATGTTCGCGGTGACGAACGGCTGCGCGTTGACGAAGGCCAGGGCCATCACCGCCGGGTCCATGCCCGCGTTTTTCGCAAGGTCTACATAGGCTTGCGTGGCTTTCACGCCGTTCGGCTTGAAGTGTCGGTCGTAGCCGGGGAACAGAGCGCGACGACTTTCCGGCGGCAATGCCCCATCCAGATATTTGCCGGTCAAAGCGCCGAATCCGAGCGGCGAATAGGCCAACAATCCGCAATCTTCACGAATTGCGATTTCGGCCAAACCGACCTCGAACGTCCGGTTCAACAAGTTATAAGGGTTCTGAATCGAGGCGATTCGCGGCAATGACGGGTCCGCGTCGGCCAGGGCCAGCATCTTCGACAGACCCCAGGGCGTTTCGTTGGAAACGCCGATCGCGCGCAATTTGCCTTCCTTGATCAGTTCGGCGCAGGCGGCCAGCGTTTCCTCGAACGGAGTGTAGTCGCCGTCGCCGCGATGGACGTAGCCCAACCGCCCGAAGTAGTTCGACGGCCGTTCCGGCCAATGGGTCTGATACAGGTCGATATAATCCGTGCCCAGGCGCTGCAGGCTGTTTTCGACCGCGTCGCGGATTTGCTTGCGCCCGAACGTCAGATCGCCGCCCCGAATGTGGCCCAGGTCCTTGCCCGGACCGGTGATCTTGGTCGCGAGCACGATTTTGTCCCGATTGCCGCGCGCCTTGATCCACGAGCCGACGATGCGCTCGCTATTGCCCTGGGTATTGGCATCGCGGGGAAAGGAATAAAGCTCGGCCGTATCCAGGAAATTGACCCCGTGGTCGAACGCCATGTCCATCTGGGCGTGGCCCTCGGCTTCGGTGTTTTGGCTGCCGAACGTCATCGTGCCCAGACAAATGCGGCTGACGCGCATGCCCGTGCGGCCAAGGTCGCGATATTCCATGGTCTTCCCTCTCGTACTTTCTGATTGATTACAGGAACAGGGCCAGCACGCCGGTATAGCCGTACAGCCGCGCGTTCGAAATTTCGCCGTTGCCGTAGAACCCGACCAGGGGGAAATCCCCCAACCGCTCGACGATCAGGGCCATTTCCTTGCCCGGCGCGCCGAACATCCCCGGCCCGCGCGCAACGCAGGAAAAATACAGCCCGGCCCGGGGCGGCGACGGCAGGCGCGCCTTCAACCCGTTGACCATGTCGACCAGATCCTGTTCGGCGGAAATCGGATCGCGGCGCACGAACATCACCCGGTCGCCGACCTCGACCGCGCCGCCGACGGCGATCCAGCCGCGTTCCACATCGATGCCCATCAGCGACCGGACCAAGTAATCCCGTGTATCCGACCCCTGCACCGGGAAGGCCGCATGGATATAGCCCGCGACCCGTTCCAGGTTACGCGCCAGCAATTCGCCGATATCGCCCTTCATCACGTCCAGCGCCGGACGGCCGTCGATCGACATGATGATGTTGTCGGCGGCTTCGGTTATTTGGCGCGGCTCGCCCACCGGGGTGCAGCCCTGGGTCAGGCCGGTCGCGACCTGTACCTCGGGGCCGAACAGCACGCCGGAGACCCCGCCCTTGACCACGCTGTTCGCGACCTGCGCCCCGCTGCCGCGCGACGCCGTCAGCCCGCCGACCAGGAACGACGACAATCCCGCCGCCGCTTCGTTGAGAATTTCCGGCAGGCTGTGATTGTAGGGATCGCCATGGACAACGGCGAAAGGCGCGGCCCCACCGTCGACCCAACCACGAACCGCCGCCGGCATGTCGCCGAGCCCGCCGCGCAGCACCGGGAACACACGAAACGCGTCTTCGGGAAAAGCCCCAACCAGAACCGCCGCCGCCGGCTCGTCATGATATTCCTGCGCGCCGCCGCAAATGCCCAAGCCGATGGTCCCGGCCCATTCCTCGATGCCGAGCGTTTGACGCAGAAAGGTCAGGATCGACGACAGGTCGTCGGTCAGAGGATCGGTGACGTAAAGAAAGCCCAGGTTCGCCCCCTCGGGCAGAGGGTCCAATTGCCGCGCCAGATCGCGGGCGATGTCGGCCCAATCGCCGCCCCCGGCATGGGCGTGACGAAACCCGTTCACGATGCACCTGCCTTTGTCGCGGCCCGGTCCAGCAGCTTCAGAACCCTGGGCAGGATGCGGCGGACGACTTCGCGCACGCCGTCGGGGTTGGGATGGATGCCGTCTTCCTGATTCAATTCAGGCTTGGCCGCGACCCCTTCCAGAAAAAACGGATAGAGGTCCACACCATGCTTTTCCGCCAAACGCGGATAGATGGCATTGAACTCGGCGGCATAGTCCCGGCCCAGGTTCGGCGGTGCCAGCATGCCCGCCAGCAAGACCGGCAGACCCGCGTCCCGCAGGGTCGTCACGATCGCGTCCAGGTTGGCGAAGGTCGCTTTCGGATCGACGCCGCGCAGGCCGTCATTGGCCCCCAGTTCGACGATCACCGCGTCGGGTTTGTCGCCCAGCGCCCAGGCGACCCGCGCCCGACCGCCCGCCGTGGTATCGCCCGAGACACCGCCGTTCAGCACCGTGACGTCCCGCCCGGCGGCGCGCAGGGCTTCTTCCAATCGGGGGGTAAAGCCGTCCGGCGCGTTCAGCCCATAACCGGCGGTCAAGCTATCGCCCAGCACCAACAGACGCTGCGCCGCCCAGGCCCCGCCCGGGAACATCACCGCCACGGCGACGATCAGCAAAGCCGCCGCCACGTTGACATTCGCGGCGACAGGCACATATCCCTTGGACGGATATCTCAATACTGACAGACGGCGGCGGAACAATTTCATGGATGCTTTCCCGAACGGAACAGCCGGACCGAAAGACAACAACGGCCCGGCGACGCCCGCGGTACGGACGCAGGATTTGCGCCTTACCCTGGAGAGCGAAGCCGGTGAGGTCAATATCCTAAAAGGCATTGATCTGACCATCGACGCCGGAGAGACGGTCGGCATCGTCGGCCCCTCCGGGTCGGGCAAGACATCGCTGCTGATGGTTCTGGGCGGGCTGGAGCAAGCCACCGGCGGACGCCTGGACGTCGCCGGGCAGGACCTGGGCGCGATGGACGAAGACGGCCTGGCCCGGTTTCGCCGCGACAACCTGGGCATCGTGTTTCAGGATTTTCATTTGATCCCGACCATGACCGCGCTGGAGAACGTCGCCGTGGCGATGGAATTCGCCGGACGCCCCGATGCCTTCGACCGGGCCGAGGCCGAGCTCAAGGCCGTCGGTCTGGGCCATCGCATCGGTCATTATCCGGGGCAATTGTCGGGCGGCGAACAACAACGCGTCGCCCTGGCCCGCGCCTTCGCCGGGTCGCCCAAGCTGTTGCTGGCGGATGAACCGACCGGCAACCTGGACGAACATACCAGCGAGCAGATCATCGACCTGTTGTTCGGCCTGCATGCGCGCGAGGGCACGACGCTGATTCTGGTCACCCATCAGATGTCCCTGGCGGAACGCTGCGGGCGGATGTTGACCATCCGCGACGGCCTTGTCGCGGGCGACCGCGCGGCCCTGCAGCGGGCCGGGGACTGACCCCATGGGAAAAAGCCTGCGCCTGTCCTGGCGGTTCGCCTGGCGCGATCTGACCGGCGGCCCGTCGCGGGGACCGCTCGGCGGTTTTCGCGGCTTGGGTATTTTCCTGGCCTGCCTGGTTCTGGGCGTCACGGCCATCGCCGCCGTGGGCTCGTTGTCGCAGTCCTTCGTCGCCGGGTTGGACCGCGACGGCACCAAGCTTTTGGGCGGCGACGTCGATTTGCGCCTGACCCACCGGGCGGCGGAGCCGGAACAAATGGCCTGGCTGGCGGCGCGGGTACGCGCCCAGTCGAACGTGGTCGAAATGCGCACCATGGCCCGCCCGCTGGACCCCAAGGCGCGGCGATCGCTGGCCGAGTTGAAGGCCGTCGACAACACCTATCCCCTGGCCGGGGTGCTGGTCACCGAACCGTCCCTGCCCCTGGCCGAAATCCTGAGCCGTCGGGACGGCACCTGGGGTGCGGCCGTCGACCGCAACCTGCTGACCCGCCTGAACGCCGCCGTCGGCGACAACGTGCATGTGGGCGAGGCCGAATTCCAGATCCGCGCCGTCATCGCGTCAGAGCCGGACCGCGTCGCCAGCGTGTTTTCCTTCGGCCCGCGGTTCATGATTTCCATGGACGCCCTGGATGCCACCGGGCTGGTCCAACCGGGCAGCCAGATCCGCTATCACCACCGTCTGTCCTTGCCGCCCGGCGCCTCGACCCCGCAGTTCATCGAGGATTTGAAAGCCGCCTTCCCCGAAGCCGGCTGGCGCATTCGCGCCGCCGACGAGGCCGCGCCCGGCGTGCGTCGCTTCGTCGAACGGCTGACCCAGTTCATGGGCTTCGTCGGGCTGACCGTGCTGCTGGTCGGCGGGATCGGCATCACCAACGCGGTGTCCGGCTATCTGGATCAGCGATCGTCGACCATCGCGACGCTGAAATGCCTGGGTGCGCCGGGTGGGCTGATCTTCGCGATCTATCTGATCCAGGTGCTGATCCTGGCGGCGGGCGGGGTCGTGCTGGGCCTGATCCTGGGGGCGGCGCTGCCCTGGCTGGGGGCTGCCGCGTTCGGGGCCTTGTTGCCGGTCGCGCCCGAGCCGGGCATCTATCCCCGGGCCCTGATCTCGGCGGCGGCCTTCGGCATGCTGTCGGCGGCGACCTTCGCACTGTGGCCCCTGGCGCGGGCGCGCGAGGTTCGGGCGGCCGACCTGTTCCGCGACCGGGTGACCCCGGCCCGGCGGCGGCCGCGCGGCGGCTATCTGATGTTGATCGCTCTGGGCGTCGCCGCCTTGGCGGCGCTGACCGTGGCGACGGCGGCGGAGCCCTGGTTCGCCTATTGGTTCGTCGGCGGGGCGATCGCCTTTCTTGGCGTATTGCGCGCCGCGGCCTGGGCCGTCGGCAAGGCGGCGCGGACCCTGCCGCATCCGCCGGGGGCGCGCCTGCGTCTGGTCGTCGCCAACCTGGGTCGGCCCGACAGCATGGTGCCCAGCGTCGTAACCTCGCTGGGGTTGGGGCTGGCCGTGTTGGTCGCTGTCGCGCTGATCGACGCCAATATGACGCGCCAAGTCACCGAACGCCTGCCCGACCGCGCCCCGGCGTTTTTCTTCCTGGATATTCAGAACGATCAGGTCGCCGATTTCGACGCCACGGTGATGGCCATCGACGGCACGGCGCATCTGCAACGGGTGCCGTCCCTGCGCGGGCGCATTACCGAAATCAACGGCGTGCCGGTCGAACAGGTCGACGTCGCCCCCGACAGCCAATGGGCCATTCGCGGCGACCGCGCCCTGACCTATGCCGCCGAAAAACCCAAGGGCAGCGAGATCGTGGCCGGGGAATGGTGGCCGACCGATTACGCCGGGCCGACTGCGATCTCGCTCGACGCCAACCTGGCCAAGGGCTTCGGCATCGGCCTGGGCGACACGCTGACGTTGAACGTCCTGGGCCGACCGATCACCGCCACGGTCAAAAGCCTGCGGCAGATCGATTGGCGGTCGTTGCGGTTCGATTTCGCGATCATCTTCGCGCCCGGCGCGTTGGAAGGCGCACCGCACAGTCATATCGCCGCCGTCGAAGCCCCGCCCCAAGCCGAAGATGCGATCGAACGGACCGTCGCCGACAAATTCCTGAACGTTTCGGCCATCCGCGTGCGCGAAGCCCTGGAAGCCGCCGCCCGGATCATGGCCGGGGTCAGCTGGGCCGTGCGCGGCGTCGCCGCCGTGACCATCGCCGCGGGGGCCCTGGTGCTGGCCGGAACCATTGCCGCCGGGCACCGCCGCCGCGTCTACGACGCCGTGGTGTTCAAGGTGCTGGGCGCGGACCGCAGGCGGGTGCTGGGCGGCTATCTCCTGGAGTACGGGATGCTCGGCCTGTTGACCGCCGTGATCGGAGCAGGCGTCGGGACCGCCGCCGCCTGGGGCATCGTCGTGCATTTGATGAAAAGCGATTGGGCGTTCGATCCCGCCGCCGCCGGAACGACGGCGCTGTTCTGCCTGGCCGTGACCCTGGCCATGGGCCTGTTCGGGACCTGGCGGGCGATGGGCCGCAAGGCCATGCCCCTATTGAGAAATCAATAGCCAGCGCGACTTATTAACAGCTTTGTGATCGTTTCCGGTTCCAGTTGAAATTTGGCGGAACGCTGCCATATTAGGCGCAGGGGTTTTCACAGGTTTCACCGGGGATGCGGCCAGTCTCACAAAAGCCGAAAAATCGGCAGGCCGGCAGCCCCGTTAGGGAAGTGTAAAAGGAGAACATCAATGGCTATGGGTTCCAACGACCGGTTCCGGTTGCAGACCGCGCGCATGGATCATGCGCAGGCGGCCGATGCAGGGATCGACGTCGGACTGCGCAACTACATGTTGCGTGTTTACAATTACATGTGCATCGGTCTGGGGCTGACCGGCGCCGTCGCTTTCGCGGCTTCGTCCTCGATGGACGTGATGCAGGTCGTGCACGGCACGCCGCTGCGTTGGGTCGTCATGCTGGCGCCGCTGGGCCTCGTCTTTTTCCTGTCCGCCCGAATCAACAGCATGCGCGCCTCGACCGCGCAGGCCATGTTCTGGGTCTACGCCGGTTTGATGGGACTGTCGCTCAGCTACATCTTCCTGGCCTACACGGGCGTCAGCATCGCCCGCGTGTTCTTCATCACCGCCGCTGCCTTCGGCGGGTTGTCGCTGTATGGCTACACCACCAAGAAAGACCTGTCCGGCATGGGCAGCTTCCTGGTGATGGGCGTGATCGGCATCCTGATCGCCTCGATCGTCAACATTTTCCTGGCGTCGACGGGCCTGCACTTCTTGATTTCGGTGCTTGGCGTGCTGATCTTCTCCGGCCTGACCGCTTATGACACCCAGCGGATCAAAGCGATCTACGCCGAAAGCGACCATTCGGAAGTGCACGAGAAGAAGGCCATCATGGGCGCTTTGACGCTCTATCTGGACTTCATCAACATGTTCATCTTCCTGTTGCAGCTGTTCGGCAACCGGAACTAGGAACGCGCGGCCTTCCGCCCCGGAAGGCGCAAAAATCAAAACCGCCCGGCGGCTTTCGCCCCGGGCGGTTTTTTTTGACTCTTTTGTTTGCGCAAAACAACGTCGCGGGCCTGACGGCCCGCTCGGGTTTTGCGGCTATGCCAGCCGATCCAGCGGCGCGTCGCCCCGGAAGAACGCATCCAGGTTGTCCAACGCCCGGTCGCCCATGGCGTTGCGGGTTTCCATGGTGGCGCTGCCGATATGCGGCAGGATGAACGCGTTCGGCAGATCGAAATAACGCGGATCGACGTTCGGCTCGCCATTGAACACGTCCAGGCCCGCCGCCGCGATCCGCCCCGACTTCAGGGCTTCGACCAAGGCATCGTCGTTGACGATATCGCCGCGCGCCGTGTTGACGACCACCGCCCCTTGCGGCATCAGCGCAATGCCCTCGGCATTGATCAAGTGATGGGTCTGGGGCGTCGATTCACAATGGATCGACAGGAACTGCGAGACCTTCAACAGCGACTGCGGCGTGTCGTGATAGACTGCGCCCTGTTCCAGGTCCGGCGTCAGGCGCGAACGGTTGTGGTAGTGGATCGTCATACCCATGGCCCGGGCCCGGGCGGCGGCGGCGCGACCGATCCGCCCCATGCCGAGAATGCCCAGAACCTTGCCCTGCGCGCCGATGCCCAGCAACTGCGTCGGCTTCCAGCCGCCGACGCCCGGCCAGCCACCGGAGCTGACCATTTCGAACCCTTCACGGGCCCGGCGCGAGGCCGCCAGCAGCAACAGGATGGTGATGTCGGCCACCGCCTCGGTCAGGACATCGGGCGTGTTGGTCACGACCAGGCCCCGAGCCTTGGCTACGTCCAGGTCGATATGTTCATAGCCGACCGAAAACGTCGCCAGCATGCGCACGTTGGCCGGCAGGTCGCGGATGACCTCGGCCGGGTATTTGGTCCGCGCACTGGTCAGGATGGCATCGACGTCGCCCGCCCGGGCGATCACGTCGGCGCCGGTCCAATTGGCGTCCTCGGAATTGACGATGCAGTCATAATCCCGCGCCGCACGCTCCATCACATGGGGCGGGAACACGCGAGCCACCAAAAGGCGCGGTTTGTTATCGGACATGATTGGCTCCTTGCCCTGGTCGTTAGATACAACGTCCGCCGTCGATTTCCATGCAGACGCCGGTCAGGAACTCGGCTTCGTCCGAGGCCAGGAACAGCGCCGCGTTGGCGACGTCTTCCGGGGTCGACATCCGGCCCAGGGGGATCGTCGTGTTGTATTGCGCCCGCAGTTCCGGGGAATCGCCGCCCATGAAATCGGCGGTCAGGCCGGTGGCCCCCAGGACCGGGTTCAGCGCGCAGACGCGGATTTTGTCCGCCGCCAGCTCGCCCGCCATCGATTTGGTCAGGGTGATCGCCGCCCCCTTGGACCCGTTGTACCAGGTCAGGCCCGGGCGGGGCCGCACGCCCGCGGTCGAGGCGGTGTTGATGATCACCCCGCCGCCTTGCGCCTTCATATGGGGCACGGCGTGAATCGCGGCCAGATAGATGCTTTTGACGTTCACCGCGTAGATGCGGTCGAAATCTTCTTCGCTGACGCTCAACAGGTCGCCGCGCTTTTGCGCGATACCCGCGTTATTGACCAGAATGTCGATGCGGCCGAACCAGCCGATGGTGGCGTCGACCATGGCCTTGACCTGGTCGCTGTTGGACACGTCACATTGAAAGGACCGCGCCTGAATGTCGCGGGCGACACGCTCGGCGGCTTCGCCGTTGATATCGGCGACCACGACCTTGGCCCCTTCCTTGGTGAAGCGGCGCACGATGCCTTCGCCGAAACCCGAGCCCGCACCGGTGACCAGTGCAACTTTGTCCTGAAGTCTCATTGTTTGTTTCCTGATTTTATCTTGGCCGCCTGCACGAGGGAGGGCGCGCGGCGGATCGTTTCTTCCGTGGGCGGCATCAGGCCATATCGACAGGGCCGCCTCAAGGATTTTCCCAGGCGGAATTGTCCGGACACAAAAGTGCGATTTCGTTTCGGGATCGGACCGGTTTGAACGCAACCCGATGGCGGGTCACGATAATTCGCCCGGGAGCTGCCCAGGCTGGATCAGAAAGCGCCGCGCTTCAGGATGTCCATCGCGCTGTTCAACTGGCTCATCCGGCGGTGATCGCCATGGGGGCTGTCCGGGTGATGAATGGTTGCCAGCATTCGGAACCGCGCGCGCAACGTCTCGCTATCGGGCAGACGGCCCGGGGGAAAACCCAGAACGTAAAGCGCATCCTCGCGCGAGCGCACGCCGTCATCCAAGGGATCGAAGGAAAGGACCGAAACGATCGTCCGCAGTCGAACAAGCTCCTCCGGATCAACAACCTCGCGTCCGGTTGCCATCGGCTCTTCTTCCACCACCTCTTCCTGGGCCCGTAGATCGTTGGGATCGGCCAACAGCACTTGGGTTTCGCCGTTCTCCAGGGCCAGGGCGATCGCCAGGGCGCGGCGCATGAATTCAACCTCGAACCCCGGCGACATCCGCACCTGCAGGCGCGGCTTACGGCGCCAGGGCCGACCCTTGGCCGCACCCGATTTCAGGATAACCGTTTCGCGGTCGTCAGGTTCCGGCTCGCCCGGATCGGGATATTCACGGATTACGTTTTCAGGGACGACCAACAGGACGGAGCGCGCCAAGTCGCCGACGTTGACGCGCCGCCGAACGGCCAAGTCCGAGACCGCATCTCGGAACCCGGATGAACATGGAATGGTATAGGAATGTTTTTTCAGGTCCTGCGTCATCGCCCACCCCGTGATGGTTCCGCGTCAGTTCCGTACCGGCCCCTGATCCTGCCCGTGGTCCCGTCGCTTCCCCGCGCCCTTCATCGAAGGCGGCAAAGAGTGACGAAATCGCCCGGCAAGACCCTCGGTCCATACCCGTGATGGAACGAATTTACCCGGCGCGGCCGCGGTTGCAACTGCTATCGTTGTTAAAACAACCGCTTCCGCGAAAATCAGCCGGAAAACTGCACTTTTCCATCAAGGCGTTTACCACCGAATCCAACCCTATCTTTGAATGACGATGGTTAACATTATGATAAAACTGAATTCTTAAAGCCGACGGCGCGCTGCCGAAATTCGCATGCCCGACCGGCGTTGGGCGGATTTTTCGGCAAAAAAACCACCCGATGACGGAAATTCGTTCCAGGAACGTCGCGGAATCGCCCCGATCGCAACTACTCCCGCAGGCGATTCGCATCGGCCCGGGAAAAATTAACTACGTTATTTCAATCTATTAAAGGGATGCCCTAAGATCAGGGATCGTCGGGATTGGCCGCGTCGCACCCGGTTGTTAGACTTCAACCCGTCACCGCCCTTTCGGGACGGTCCCAGGATAGGACTGTCGCGTGTTTTCCCGGACCGCGCACAGAATTGTGCAAGGCCGACACAGGGACCGGCATACGCCGCCCGGAAAGCTCCATGGCCACGGACATCACCGCCGCCGCCGCGCAACAGGTCAACCTGACCGACCGGTTTACCGTCCGGCGCGTGCAAAACGCCCTGACGGGAAGCCGCACCGTGGCCGCGACGCCGTCCCGACCGACCCCGGACACCTTGGCGCTGACCTTGGATTCCCGACGCAATATCGGGATATCGGTTACCGACGCGGGGACCGCGGTCAGGCGCGCAATCGGGGCCGGCGAACAGATCATTTCCCAGTTACAGAGCCTCGAAGCCAAGCTGACCACGGCCATCGATAATGGCCTCGTCTCGCCGGTCACGGAACTTCGGATCGATGAATCCCGCGTCTCGCGCCTGAATATCAATGTCGCCGCCGGGCGAACCCTGACCGCCATCGACAAGCTGGTCAGTCAGGCGGAGACCGCCGGTGTGAACCTGATTTCCAGCAGCCAAGGCCAGGCCACCATTCAGACGACTGAATTCGGCGGGCGGGTAACGATCCAGGCGCAGCCGCTCGATGTCCAAGGGCTCAGCCTGAACGATCTAAGCGCCCTGACCCAGAACGACGCGATCGAAGCCCGATCCCAGGTTCGGATTGCGATCAGCGTCGCGTCGGCCCGCGTCGGTTCCTTGGGCAGTCTGAGCGGCTCGCTGGAGTTCCGAAGCGGGACTGCGCAATCGTTTCTGAATTTCGGGAACGAAGCCGTGTTCGAAGGCGCCGTGCGGGGACGATTGGTCAACCTGCAGGCCTGAGGCGCGAACGCGCCCCGCAAGCAAGCCTTTTTTTCGTCCTGCGGCCCGATTTTTAATTTGAAATTCGTGTGACTGCCGCGCTACCTAAGGATGGCAAATCACCCCCTTTGTAGACCCCGACAGAAGACCGCGAACACCCAGAACAATGAAGAAACGCCGCATCGATCTTGGCGCCCGTTTCGTGAAGGTGGACGAACCCCGCATGGTCTGGGTCGTCGCCGCCAACGGAAGCGAACGCACCCCGGTTCCGCACTACATCCTGGTTCGCGAAGATGCGCAGAACCGCCGCCGGACTTTGTCCGAAGCGGTGCTGCTCGACCGGAATTTCTACCGCCAGATTCAGGAACGCTAAGCGTTCTAGTTACGCCCGATAGGCCACCCCTGGCGGGGATTTCGCCTTTTAAATCAGATTGAATTATTTTTTTCGAATGTGATTGCGGTCACTGATTCTTGTGCATGTGCGGCATAAGGTATGGACATTGTCGGGGCGCACCACTCCCTCCCCTCCCCGGACGGCCCCCGACAGCCTCCCTGTTAAACTCACCGGCCTGTCATCGGATAGGCCGGTTTTCTTTTGCGGGAACGGATGCGCGACAAAGCCCGCGCGAACCGGGGGCTCGCGCATGGCACGCAGGGTCGAACTGGAATAAAGGGAAATGGTGCCGCCTGGGTGACTTGAACACCCGACCCTCGCATTACGAATGCGATGCTCTACCAGCTGAGCTAAGGCGGCGACGCAGCCCAAGGGCGCGTTTTCCAGGGCGGAAACTCTATCAGGCGAGGGCCTATGTCAAGATCAAACACACAACCGCGTCACCGACGGCGGCTTGCGTGCCCTACGCGCTGTCGGAACCCGGCTGTTTCGGCGCGGACAGACGGGCCACGCCGTCCTCGCCGGACAGCATCGGCACGACCGGCGCCGCATGGGGCGGGGTGCGCCAGGAATAGGAATCGAATTCGCCGCAATTGCCGCAGCTGACGGTCCATTCGGCGGCGGCGTTGCCGCAGCTGGAACAAACCCAGGCATTATCCGGCCCCGCCGTGGCGGCCCGCATCAGCCATTCGCGCGCGGCGGCGGGGTTTTCCGTTTCCTTGTCTTCGACCGCCGCCATCAGACGCAGCGCCCGCCCCAGATAGCCGTCGGCCTTGTCGCCCATATCCAGAACCTGTTGCAGATGCTTGCGGGCCTCGCCCCAAAGCGCCGCGTCGGCCGAGGCCTGAGCCAGGGCCAAATGGCTTTCCGCATGGTCCGGGTTGGCGCGAGTCAGCCGCTCGACCGCCTTGACCGTCTGCAGGGCATCGTTCGCCCGGCGGGCCGCGACATATTCCGCGACCAGCTCCGGATGCGGGGCCGTGGCCCAGATTTTTTCGACGATCCCGGTGGCGCGGCGGTCCTTGCCATCGATCACCAACAGATGCGCCAAACGCACCGCCGCCGGGACCAGATCGGGCGCCAGATCCAGGGCTTGGCGCAGCAGTTTGAATTCCGCAACTGTGTCGCCATCAACCTGCGCCTTGCGCGCCTGCTCATAGGCCAAAACGCCCTTGCGCCGGTCGGCGGTATCGCGCGCGATCAGGCGGCGGCGGCCCAGCTCGTCGTTGGTCACACTGGCGTCCAGCCACAGCCCCGATTGAGCCTGCAGATCGAACAAGGTGCCCGACACCCATTCGCTGTCGGGGCGCAGGCGATAGGCCCGGCGCGCCAGTTCCAACGCGCGGTCGCGGTCGCCTTTCTTCAACGCCTGGGACAACAGGCCGCGCAGGCCCAGAAATTCTGTTTCGCGCCGGTCGGCCATGGCCTTGAAGAAGCCTTCCGCCGCCGTGTCGTCTCCGTCCAATTGCGCCGCCTGGGCCGACAGCAACATCGTCAGCGGCGGTTCGTTCAACAGAACTTCGGCGCGTTTGGCGTGTTTGCGGGCCTCGCCCGGATCGCCCGCGGCGACCGCGACCATGCCGCGGGTCAGAGATTCGTATCCCCGGCGGCGGCGGCGTTCGCGCCAAGCGGCGGCGATCGATCCGGGTGCGCGGCGCACGAACAGCCAGGCCCGGTAGAACAGGGCAGCGCCCCCCATCAGCAAGGCAATGACGAAAATCATCAATGCCGCCGAGGTGCGGATTTCGTAGCCCCGCCATTCCATGATCATCGTCCCGGGGCTGTCGGTCAGCCACAGCACGACGGCGATCGCCAGGGCAAGAAGGGCCAGGAAACGAAGGGCGCGCAGCATGAAAATTTCTCCCCGCGCCGATCAGCCGCCGGCCTTCGCCGGGGCAAGCAACGACAAGGAATGAATATGCAGGTTGGCGACCGCGCGTTCCGCCGTCAGGCGCTGTTCCGCCGCCGTCAACCAGGGGGCGACGATGTCCGCCGGTTTGCCCTTCAACAGCTTCAATGCCTCGACCGCCCCGGCAAGGTCGCCCGCGGACAACAGGGCATCGACCCGCGACACCAAAGCATCGACCGACCCGTCGGGCGCGGAACTGCCGACCCGGCGCACCGTCACCAGCGATGCCAGCTTGGCCGCGGCCTCGGCGATCCAGCCGTCACCGTCGGCGGTTCCCGCGGCGGCGACGATCGGCCCAGACATGGCGGCGAAGCGGCTGCGCAACACCGCCAGGGTCGGCACCCCGGCTTTCGCCAACGGCGTCAAATCTTCCAAAGCCTGTGAAATCGCGGGCCGCCCATCGGCCAGGGCCTTCAGGCTTTCCAGATCGGTCGCGAACGGCAGGCCGCTGCGCACGTCGTCGCGCAGTTGCGCCACGGCCAATACAACCGCCCGCGCGGCAGCGCCATCGGCGGCGGCATCCAGGCCATCGGTTTCTTTTTCCAAACGCTTCAGCCGCTCACCCATGGCTTCCAACGCCGCCAGGGTCTTCGGATCGGGTGCAGCCGCGCCCGCGTCGCGGTCCTTTTCGATCCGCTCGACCCGGGCGGTCAGGCCGGCGACACCGCCGCCTTGTTCCAGCTCGGACAGGCGTTGCGACAATGTCTTGAGCGATTCCGCCGCCGCTTCGGTGCTGGCCGGCGCTTCGGCGGCCTTGGCCAAATCCTTGGCCTCGCCGACGGCGGTTTCGACCCGCGACAGCCGGGCCATCAGCGTGCTCAACTCGCTTTGAAAGCGGGCGCGCTCTTCTTCCAGGTGACGCAGGGCGTCGGATTTTTCCGCCTCGAGGTTCCGCGTCTGTTGTTCCAATGCATCGACCCGACCGACCAGCTTGTCCAAACCGGCGTCACTGTCGGCGATCCCGGCAAGGGCGGGAAAGACCTGGACCAGATGATGCGACCATTTCGGCCAGGTGACCGCCCCGACGACGACAATCAGCCCCAGAACCAGGGTCGCCCAGGCCAGCTTGCGGGCCGCCCCGGCAGCGGGCGGCGCCACCACGGCAGCGCCCCGGCGATCGCCGCCCGGCGGGATCGCGGTCTCGGGAGCGGATTCCTTGGCGGCAGCTTCCTTGGATACGGATTCCGGCTTTGCCGATTCGGCGGCCTTCGCCGTCGCGGCGGCAGGCGCGCTGACCTTCGATTCCGGCTTGGAGTCCGATTTCTTTTCCGTGCTTTCGGCCGTGTCCTTGCCCGACGGCCGCTTGGCGGCGGCGCGCTTTTTCGGCGGGGTGGTCATGGTCGGCTGGCTCCCATCTGATCTGCCGTATTCGGTGGCGGCGGATATGACCCCAAAGGTACGGGCAGGCGCGTAAACACGCAAGGCGGGACGACCTATCCCATTATTCCTGCAACGCTTCGATCAAGCTGTCTTCGGTCGGCCGGGTGGCAACGATAACCCGCGCCCAGGGCGCGCCGACTTTCGCGGCCACGTTGGCGCTCAGGCAATAGGCGGTGACGCCCGCCAAGGCCGGGCCCAGCCCCGACGCATCGGCCAGGTCGCGGAACAACGCCGCCGTGCGCGGCGAATAGATCAGCACCCCGTCAATCCCGCTGCCGGACAGAGCATCCCTTGCCGAATCGGGCAGGATTTCGGCGGCGCGGGCTTCGTACAGAACCTCGCGGCGGCAGGTAAACCCATCCTCCGTCAGCATCCCCGCCAAATCGCCCGCCAGCTTGGTTCCCGCGACATGGAGCAACGGCCCGCCGTCGGGACACATCCGCTCGCGGACCAAACGGGCCAGATCGTCCACGTCGCCTCCGGCGCTGGCCACATCGTCGAATCCGGCATCCCGCGCCGCCCGGGCCGTGGCGTCGCCGACCGCCAGGACAGGCAAGCCGGCAACCGCCCCGCCCTGCCGCGCCACGAAGGCCCGCAGACCGTTGGCGCTGGTCACAAGCACGGCTTGGACGCCGTCCAGATCAAGGACCGGGCCAGACAGGAAATGAACATTCATCAGGGGGGCGATAATCGCGTCATGTCCCAGATCCGTCAGCCGCCGCGCGGTCTTGCCCGCATCATGTTCCGGGCGCGTAATGAGCAATCGGGCCATGGCTTATCCCGCCACCGCACCGGCCCCCGGGTCATCCAGAAAACCGGGTCCAGCCAGGGCTTTCAGCTCTTCTCCCAGGTCGAACCCCAGGCGATAGGCATCGGCCGATGGCCCGCTGCGCGAGGCCCGATGGACGACCCCGCCGTCGATCCGAGCGACCAACCCGGATAGGGTCATTTCGGTCCCGTCCGACGACAGTTCCGCCAACCCACCGATCGGCGTGCGGCACGACCCGTCAAGTGCTTCAAGCATCGCCCGTTCCGCCGTGACCCGGGCCAGGGTCGGCGCGTGATCGATCGCGGCCAGCAATTCCAGCACCCGGTCGTCGCCATCGCGGCAGGTGATCGCCACCGCCCCCTGGGCGACGGCGGGCAACATGTCGGCGGGGTCGAACGCCTGGGTCACGATCTCGGACCGGCCCAAGCGGTTGAGCCCGGCGCAGGCCAGGATCGTAGCGTCGGCCTGGCCCTCGGCCAACTTGCCCAGGCGGGTTTGCACGTTGCCGCGAAAAGTCACGCATTTGAGGTCCGGGCGGCGGTCGAGAATCTGCGCCTGACGACGGACGGATGCCGTTCCGATCACCGCACCCGCGGGCAGGTCGGCGAAGCTTCCATAGGCATTGGAGATAAAGGCGTCGCGCGGGTCTTCCCGTTCCAGCACGGCGGCGATGACGATCCCGTCCGGCATCCAGGTTTCCAGATCCTTCATGGAATGGACCGCGAGATCGATGCGCCGGTCCAGCAGCGCGCGGTCGATTTCCTTGGAAAACAGACCCTTACCGCCGATATCGGCCAACGGCCGATCAAGCACCAGATCGCCGGTGGTCTTTATTTCGACGATGGACGTCGGGCCAAGCGGCGTCGGCGCGCCATGCGCCGCATCACCAGGAGCCGCGCCATGCGCGGCCTCGATCAAGGCCTGGGTCTGATGCGCCTGGGCCAGGGCCAGCGGGCTGCCGCGGGTGCCAATACGCAGGAAGGAGGGATCGGTGGGATCGGTCACGATTGAAAAAGCCTTTTGGTTGTCCGGCGGGCGACAGAGTAAAGTCCCCGGCCATTGCCGCAACCAAGAAATTGACCATCTTTATCGACATGCGAGTTCTGGGCATCGAAACCAGTTGTGACGAAACCGCCGCCGCCGTCGTCAGCGACGGACGCGAGGTGCTGTCCAACGTGGTTCATCAGCAGTTGGCCGAGCACCAACCCTTCGCCGGGGTTGTGCCCGAGGTCGCGGCCCGCGCCCATCTGGATCAGGTCGACGCGGTGGTCGAAGCGGCCCTGGCGCAATCGGGCGTCGGCTGGGACGGGATCGATGCCGTCGCCGCCACGGCGGGCCCGGGCCTGATCGGCGGGGTGCTGGTCGGCGTGATGACGGGCAAGGCCCTGGCGGCGGCGCGGAAACTGCCGTTCGTCGCCGTCAATCATCTGGAAGCCCATGCCCTGACCGCGCGCCTGACTGACGATGTCGCCTTTCCCTATCTCCTGTTGTTGGTGTCCGGCGGACATTGCCAATTGCTGGTGGTCGAGGATGTCGGACGCTATCGCCGCCTGGGCACGACCATCGACGATGCGGTCGGCGAGGCCTTCGACAAGACGGCGAAAATGCTGGGCCTGGGCTATCCCGGCGGCCCGGCGGTTGAGAAGGCGGCGCAATCGGGCGACCCCGCGCGGTTCGACCTGCCGCATCCGATGAAGGGGCGCCCCGGCTGCGATTTTTCCTTTTCCGGGCTGAAGACGCGGGTCCGCATGGCGATCGAGGGCCTGCCCCCCGGCCCGGTCGGCGACCAGGACATGGCGGATCTTTGCGCCTCGTTCCAGACCACCGTGGCCGATGTGCTGGCCGAGCGCACGGGCCGGGCCATCGATTTGTTCCTGGCCGACCATCCCGAGGGCCGTACCCTGGTCGTCGCCGGGGGCGTCGCCGCCAATCGGGCAATTCGCCAACGCCTCGAAACCCTAGCCGCAGACAAAGGCCTGGGCTTCGCAGCACCGCCACCGGCGCTGTGCACCGACAACGGCGCGATGGTCGCCTGGGCCGGGGTCGAACGGTTCCGTCAAGGCATGACCGATGGGCTGGATTTTCGCCCGCGCCCGCGCTGGCCCCTCGACCCCGACGCGCCCAAGGCCGTCGGGGCCGGAGTGAAGGCCTGAATCATGTGCACATACGCGCAGCACTATCTCGCTCTTTCCACTTTCCCACCCGATCAGTAAAAGAGAGCCCATGGAACGTTTCGCCGTCATCGGCGCCGGTGCCTGGGGCACGGCGCTTGCCATCGTCGCCCATCGGGCGGGCCGCTCGGTCGTGCTGCAAGCCCATGAGCCGGACGTCGCCGAGGAAATCAAATCCACCCGGCGCAATCCCTATCTGTCCGGGGTCGAGCTTGACCCCGCGATCGAGGTCACGGCCAGCCTGGGCGACGCCGTGGATGGCGCGGACGCCGCGATCCTGGTCGCCCCATCGCAGTTCCTGCGACCGGTGACCCAGGGCATCGCCGCCGCCGGCCCGTTCACGATTCCGGTGCTGATCTGCGCCAAGGGGATCGAGAACGGCACCTGCAAGATGATGACCGAGGTCGTCGCCGAAACCCTGCCCGCCGCCCCACAGGCCGTGTTGTCCGGCCCGACCTTCGCCATCGAGGTCGCCCGCGAACTGCCGACCGCCGTGACCCTGGCCGCCGAAGACACCAACCTGGCCGAACAGTTCATACAGGCCTTGGGCACGCGGCGCTTCCGCCCCTATTTGTCGGAAGACCCGATCGGGGCCGAGATCGGCGGCGCCGTCAAGAACGTGCTGGCCATCGCCTGCGGCATCGTTCAGGGCAAGGGCCTGGGCGACAACGCCCGGGCGGCGCTGATCACCCGCGGACTGGCCGAGATCGTGCGTCTGGGTGCGGCCAAGGGCGCGCATCCGGAGACCCTGATGGGACTATGCGGGATCGGCGACCTGACCCTGACCTGCAATGCCATGCAATCGCGTAATTTCTCGCTCGGCGTGGCGCTCGGCGAAGGACGGCCGCTCGCCGAGATCCTGGGCGAGCGCAAGGCCGTGACCGAGGGCGTGTTTTCCGCCCGCGCCGTCATCGAACTGGCCGGACGGCTGGGCGTGGACATGCCGCTCTGCACCGCCGTCAACGCCATCGTCAACCACGGCAAGGACATCGATCAGGTGATCGAAAGCCTGTTGTCCCGCCCGTTCACCAAGGAAAGATGAGCCACATGCATTTCGTCGTTTTCGCCATGGACAAGCCCAACCACACCGAAGTTCGCTTGGCCAACCGCCCCGACCACCTGGAATTCCTGAAAGCCAACGGCGACAAGATCGTCTACGCCGGGCCGATGCAGTCCGACGACGGCGAAGCCATGATCGGCAGCATGCTGGTGCTGGACGTTGCCGACCGCGCCGCCGCCGAAGCCTTCGCCGAGGCCGACCCCTATGCCAAGGCGGGCCTGTTCGAAAGCACCGTGATCAAGCGCTGGAAGCGGGTCATCCCGGCCTGATTCACCCCAATCCGACCGTGGGCCCGGAACACCGATCATGACCGAACACGACCTGTGCAACCTGGACGACATCGCCGACGGCGGCTCGGCCGGGTTCACGGTCGCGGGCACCCACGTCCTGGCCGTCCGCCGGGGGGAGCGGGTTTATACCTACGTCAATTCCTGCCCCCATGTGGGCACACCGTTGGACATGTGGCCGGGCCGGTTTCTGACCAAGGACGGCGCGCATATCCTCTGCGCGACCCATGGCGCCCTGTTCAATATCGAAGACGGGGATTGCATCGCCGGGCCCTGTGTCGGGCGGGGGCTGACGCCGATCGAGGCGATAGTCCGAAATGAGGCTGTCAAAATTTTACTATGACGCTTTACTGCATTGTAAAATAACGAAATTTTTGCCCTCATACTTGCGAAATTCGTGAATTTCGCCTATCCAGCCATATACCTGCCTGTTTTCCAGGCACGGCAGCCAACCAAAAACCGGCAGCATGACCCTGTTCCGGGGCCTTGTTATCCGGCTGGCATTCGCCGTAACCTTCAATCGCCGGAGGGTGATTGCCCCGGGGATGCGTCCAACGGAAACGCCCCGGGCCGGGGAGACAAGCAGACGGCGCGGATCACCGCGCCCGCGCCAAGCGCGAACGGTAGCGGCCGAAGACCGCGCCGGTCGCATCATGCCCGAAAACGGGCCCCGTTAGATCGGGATATGTGAGTGGGAGGTTGCAACCGTCATGTCCGATGAACTTATCATCCCGGTGTTCGATGAGGTCGCCAAAGCGACGCTCTGCACCAACGAGCAGTACCAGGAAATGTACAAACGGTCGGTCGAGGACCCGGAAGGGTTCTGGGGCGAACACGGCAAGCGTATCGACTGGATCAAGCCTTATACCAAGGTCAAGAACGTCAGCTACGACTACGGCAACGTATCGATCAAATGGTACGAAGACGGCACCCTGAACGCTTCGGCCAACTGCATCGACCGACACCTGGCGACCAAGGGCGACAAGGTCGCGATCATTTGGGAAGGCGACGATCCCAAGGATCACAAGCACATCACCTATAACCAGCTGCACGAGGAAGTCTGCCGCCTGGCCAACGCCATGAAGGCCCAGGGCGTGAAGAAAGGCGACCGCGTCTGCATCTACATGCCGATGATCCCGGAAGCGGCCTACGCCATGCTGGCCTGCACCCGCATCGGGGCCGTCCATTCCATCGTGTTCGGCGGGTTCTCGCCGGACAGCCTGGCCCAGCGCATTCAGGATTCCGACTGCTGCATGGTCATCACCGCCGACGAAGGCGTGCGCGGCGGACGGCCGATCCCGCTGAAAGCCAATACGGACGAAGCCTGCGCCAACTGCCCGTCGGTCAAAAGCATCATCGTGGTCAAGCATACCGGCGGAAACATCGGTTGGGTCGACGGACGCGACGTCTGGTATCACGAGGTGACTTCCGCCGCGGCGACCGATTGCGCGCCCGAGGAAATGAGCGCCGAAGACCCGATGTTCATCCTCTATACCTCCGGGTCGACCGGCAGCCCCAAGGGTGTGCTGCACACCACCGGCGGCTATATGGTCTATGCCTCGATGACCCATCAGTACGTGTTCGATTACCACGGCGACGAGGTCTATTGGTGCACCGCCGACGTCGGCTGGGTCACCGGGCACAGCTACATCGTCTATGGCCCGCTGGCCAACGGAGCGACGACCCTGATGTTCGAAGGGGTGCCGAACTATCCGACGACGTCCCGGTTCTGGGAAGTCTGCGACAAGCACAACGTGGAAATCTTCTATACCGCGCCGACGGCGATCCGCGCCCTGATGCGCGACGGTGACGGGCCGGTCAAAAAGACCTCGCGCAAGTCGCTGCGCCTTCTGGGATCGGTCGGCGAGCCGATCAACCCCGAAGCCTGGATGTGGTACTTCAACGTCGTCGGCGACGGCCGCTGCCCGATCGTCGATACCTGGTGGCAGACGGAAACGGGCGGCATCCTGATTACGCCGCTGCCGGGCGCGACGCCGCTCAAACCCGGTTCGGCGACCCGTCCGTTCTTCGGCATTCAGCCGCAGATCGTCGACGCCGAAGGTGCCCCCCAGGAAGGCGCGACCGAAGGCAACCTGTGCATCATCGACAGCTGGCCGGGCCAGATGCGCACGGTCTACGGCGATCACAAACGGTTCGAGGACACTTATTTCTCGACCTTCAAGGGCAAGTACTTCACCGGTGACGGCTGCCGCCGCGACGCCGACGGCTACTACTGGATCACCGGCCGCGTCGACGACGTGATCAACGTGTCCGGCCACCGCATGGGCACGGCCGAAGTTGAAAGCGCCCTGGTCGCCCACCCCAAGGTGGCGGAAGCCGCCGTGGTCGGCGCCCCGCACGAGATCAAGGGCCAGGGCATTTACGCCTACGTCACCCTGAACGCCGGCGAGATCGCGACCGAAGAGTTGCGGATCGAACTGGTGCAATGGGTGCGCAAGGAAATCGGTCCGATCGCCAGCCCCGATTGGCTGCAATGGGCGCCCGGCTTGCCCAAGACCCGGTCGGGCAAGATCATGCGCCGCATTCTGCGCAAGATCGGCGAGGACGATTTCTCGAACCTGGGCGACACCTCGACCCTGGCCGACCCGGGCGTGGTCGACGATCTGATCGAGAACCGGCAGAACCGCGGAAAGTAGTTTTCCCGGCAAACCGGACCAAAACCATTAAGGCGGAGCTTTCGGGCTCCGCCTTTTTTCGTGCTCTTTCAAACTACGTCGCAGAGGCGTAAAAATAGAACGGTTCAAAGATACGCGCCCCGCCCGACCATCATCCCGGAGACACCTCATGGCCCGCATCGCAATCGGCGGCTTCCTGCACGAAACGAACTGCTTCGTCCCCATGCGGACGGACTATGAGTATTACGCCAAGGGCGGCGAGTTCCCGCCGCTGGCCCGGCGCGAAGAAGTGATCGAGCGGACCAAGGGTGCGTCGTTCGGCATGTCGGGTTTTCTAGACACCATCGACCCGGCCCATGAACTGGTGCCGATGATCTGGGGCCATGCCGGGGCCGGCGGCTATATCACCGACGATTGTTTCGAGCGGATCGTCGGCGAGCTGGTCGGCATGCTGTCGCAGGCCATGCCCGTCGATGCGGTCTATCTGGATCTGCACGGCGCGATGTGTTCGGAAACCTTCCCCGATGCCGAGGGCGAATTGCTGCGCCGGGTGCGGGCCTGTGTCGGGCCCGAAGTTCCGATCGTCGTGTCGCTGGATTATCACGTCAACCTGACGCAGCAGATGTTCGACAACTGCGACGGCATGGCGATCTATCTGACCTATCCCCATATCGACCGCCAACATACCGGCAGCCGGTCCGCCAAAATTTTGATGCGCATTTTCGAGGAAGGCATCCCCAAGGGTCGCGCCTTCCGCCGGATCCCGTTCCTGTTGCCGCTCAATTTCCAATGCACGCTGATCGAGCCGACCAAATCGATCATCGAGGCCTCGGTCGCGGCCGAAGGCGGTGAGATCATGAACCTGTGCTACGGCGCCGGATTCCCGCCCTCGGACTTGGCCGAATGCGGCCCCGCCGTGGCCTGTCACGCCCATACCCAGGAAGCCGCCGACCGCATGGCCGACATGTTGGAAGCGATGATCCTGGAACGCGAGCCTGATTTCGCCGAACCCCTGATGACCCCGGACGAAGCCGTGACCCAGGCCATGGAACTGGCCAAGACGGCGGACGCGCCGATCGTCATCGCCGACACCCAGGACAACCCCGGATGCGGCGGCACCTGCGATACCACCGGGATGCTCGACGCCCTGGTCCGCCATGATGCGCAAGGCGTCGCCATGTGCGTGATGTGGGATGCCGACGCGGCCCAGGCCGCGACCGATGCGGGCGTGGGTGCGACCATCGAGTTGGACCTCGGCGGCAAGCACGACATCCCCGGCGACAAACCCTATCACGGAACCTTCGAGGTCACGGCCCTGAGCGACGGTAAGTTCACGACCACGGGGCGCAGCATCCCCGGGCGCAAGATCGCCATCGGCCCGGTAGCGGTGCTGAAGATCGGCGGGGTCTCGATCGTCGTCGCCAGCCGCCGCATGCAGGCCTACGACCAGGACATCTTCAAACATATCGGCATCCAACCGGCGGAACAGAAGATCCTGGTTTTGAAAAGCACCTGCCACTTCCGCGCCGACTTCGACCCCATCGCCGCCGAGACGCTGGTCGCCGTCGCGCCCGGTGCGCATATCGTCGACCCACGGGAATATCCCTATCGATTCCTTCGGCCGGGTGTGCGCCTCCTCCCCATGGGGCCTGCCTACAATCCGGTAGGTTCCTGAGGTTACGCAAGCGGCACAAGCGGATGAAGTCGATGTTGAGAAGATGGATGTTCGCCCTGCTGTCGGTCGTCGGTTTCCTGACGGCCGCGGTCCATGCTCACGCACAAACGCAGGACATCGGCGCGCCTGTCGATATTCAGATCCAATTGAAGTGGAAACATCAGTTCCAGTTCGCCGGGTTCTATGCCGCTGAGATGCAGGGCTATTTCAAGGACGCAGGATTGAATGTCCGGCTGATCGAAGGCGGGCCGTCGATCAACCCGACCCGCGCCGTCCTGTCGGGCAAGGCGCAATTCGGCGTCGGCAATTCAACCCTGATCATCGACCGGTCCATGGGAAAACCCGTGGTCGCCGTGGCCGCCTACTTTCAGCGATCCCCGTTTGTGATCCTGGCTCGCCGCGACCACGACCTTGAATCCGTCCGCAGCCTGGAAGGCCGGACCCTGATGCTGGAAGAGCACGCGGCCGAGTTGCTGGCTTATCTTCGGCTGGCCGGGGTCGACATGGGCAAGGTCCGGATCGTTCCTCATTCCGGTGACATCCGGTCCCTCGCAAAAGGCACCTTGGAAGGGGTCGATGCTTCGTCGGCCTATACCTCGACCGAACCTTATTTCGCGATCCGCGCCGGCATCCCCGTGCGTATTTTCGACCCCCGCGACCTCGGCATCGATTTTTACGGCGACACCCTGTTCACAAGTCAGACTTTCGCCGACGAATACCCCGACACGGTCCGCGCCGTACGCCAGGCGGTGAACAAGGGCTGGGAGTACGCGATCGCCCATCAGGACGAAGTCATCAGCTATATCCTGCGGACCTATGCCTCCGGCGACGACAGAACCCATCTAGGTTTCGAAGCCCAGGTCACCAAGGATCTAATCGCCAAGGACCTGGCCGACATCGGCTACATGAGCCGGTCACGCTGGAACCATATCGCCGATGTTTTCTCAAAGGCGGGATTGATGGCCAAGACCCCTTCCTTGGACGGGTTCATGTTCGAAGACCATGTCGAACTCCCGGCCTGGGTTTATCAATCGCTCGGCTGGCTGGCGGCGCTCGCCCTGGTCACCAGCCTGATGGCGCGGCGTTATTACCGGATCAATTGCAAGCTCAAGAAAGAGATCGCACGGCGGGAAGAATTGGAACGCGAGTTGCGCGACCTGGCGACGACTGATTCCCTTTCCGGCTTGGCCAACCGCCGCCATCTGGAAGAGCGCGCCGCCGAAGAATACACCCGCAGTCGCCGACACGGTCACGACCTGGGGGTGATTATGCTGGACCTGGACGGGTTCAAGGAACTGAACGACAAGTTCGGCCACGTGTTCGGCGACCGCTGTATTCGAACGGTCGCCGATGCCTGCCTGTCGGTGTTGCGCGATATCGACCTGGCCGCGCGCTATGGCGGCGACGAGTTCGTGATCCTATTGCCCGAGACAAATGCGAAAGCCGCCGCAACGGTGGCGGAGCGCCTGCGCCAGGCGATCAACGCCCTGACCGTGGAGCCCCATGACGCGCCTCTCTCCGTCAGTATCGGGTTGGGTTTTCTAGGGGACGACGATCGGTCTATCGACGATGTGATCGCGCGCGCCGACGCCGACATGTACCGCGACAAACGAACGGAAGATCAACTTTCGTAACGGGTGTTGCCGCGCCGATTGGTGTCGATCGGCAGTTCCATCATCAGCGGCTGATGGGCGCGCTGGGAGCAATTTTTGCGCGGGCACAGGTGGCAGTTGATGCCGATCGGCGCGAACTGGCTGTCGTCCTGCAGGTTGAACGGCTGGGCATAGGCCAGACGATGCGCATGCTTCAATTCACACCCTAATGACAAAGCCAAACGGCGATCCTGGGTGTCGCGGCTGAACACCGGGCGCTCGGTGGTTCGCGACATGGTGAAGAAGCGCTCGCCGTCCGGCAGTTCGACGAACTGCGGTACGATCACCCCCGGCGTGCGGAACGAGGTATGGATGTTCCAGACCGGACAAGCGCCGCCGTAGTCGGCGATGTTGAACGAGGTCGAATTGAACCGCTTGGTAACGTTTCCGGCCTTGTCGACGCGCAGGAAGAAGAACGGCACTCCCTTGGCCCCTTCGCGTTGCAAGGTCGTCAGGCGGTGGCAGACCTGTTCGAACGACACGCCGAAGGCGGCGGCAAGGCGGTCGGCATCGTAATGCGTCGCCTCGGCCGCTTCGAAGAACGGACCATAGGGCATCAGATAGGCAGCGGCGAAATAGTTGGCCAACTCCACATGGCATCGCGCGATCGCGGTCTCTGACTGCAACGCGCTGCCGTCGGTCAGCTCCTTCAGGATAGCCGGCAGCTCGACCAGACAGAGCACATGCGCCAATTGGAACACCCGGTTCTGATGATCCAAGGCTTCCGATAGATGGATCATGTATTCCGCTTCGTCGTGGATGCGCAGGGCCTGGCCCATGGCTTCGATCGGGGCGGTCCGGACCTCGATCCCGTGAACGCGCATCAAACGGCCTTTCAAAACCTGATAGACGTCATCGACCTCACAGGGCGTGGCCGTGCGCAGACGTTCCGCCGCCGCCTCCAATTCCGGGAAGTGGTTGGAATGGTCGCGGAAGAAATCGTGGATGATCCGCTCGGGCGTCGAGTTCAAAAGATCGGCCGGCATGCCTTCGCTGCCCAGGCGCATCATGTTGTCCAGCGCGTTGCGATGGCTGCGATACAGGTTGAGAAAGCTTTCGACCAGCTTGGGCGCATGGTCGATGGCCGCGCGCAGTTCCTGCAGGTCCGGCAGGGTCGCCTCGAAGATCGGGTCCTGCACGGTGTTGCGCAGGTCGGCCAGAAGGGTCGAGCCCTCGTCCTTGATCAGGTCGCGCCAATCGACGCCGTAGGCATCGGACAAGGACATCAGCATCGTCACCGATAGCGACCGCTGATTGTTTTCCAGAAGATTGACGTAAGCCGTGGACACGCCCAGGGCTTCGGCCATTTCGGCCTGGGTCTGCCGGTGTTCGCGGCGCAATTGGCGCAGCCGCGGCCCGACCAGGGTCTTGCGCACCCGCATGGCGAGGTCCTTCAGCGTCGTTGCGTTCAGCCTGCTTTTTACAATTTTACAAAAATTACTATTTGTAGCAAATACAAATAACACATAAACGCGAAATACCGTGCATCTGTGGTATACCAGGCATAGGGTCTTGCCTGACAACAGGTCGCCGCCTTGCAGGGCCGACGGCGGCCGCGAAAGCATCCTGAGGAGACCCAAAATGGCTCATAACATCCTTATTCTCGGCGCATCCTACGGCTCCCTGCTCGGCACCAAACTGCTGATGGCGGGCCATAACGTGACGCTGGTCTGCCGCGAGGAAACGGCAAAACTGATCAATGAAAAAGGCACCGAAGTCCGCATCAAGCTGAAGGGCGAGGACGAACACCGCACCTTCCGCTCCAAGGACCTGCCGGGCCGCCTGGACGCGCAGACGCCCGAAGACGTCGCCGCCGAGGCCTATGACCTGGTCGGTCTGGCCATGCAGGAGCCGCAATATTCGGCGAATTCCCTGCGCACGCTGCTGATCCGCATCGCCGATGCGCGCGTGCCTTGCCTGTCGATCATGAACATGCCGCCGCTGCCGTTCCTGAAACGTATTCCCGGCCTGGACACCACCAAGTTGGAAAGCGCGTTCTGCAACCCGCGCGTCTGGGATCGTTTCGACCCCGACCTGATGACCTTGTGCAGCCCCGACCCGCAGGCATTCCGCCCGCCGGAAGAAGGCGCGAACGTGCTGCATGTGGGCCTGCCGACCAATTTCAAGGCCGCGCGCTTCGCCGATGCCGCCGCCAACAAGCTGCTGGACCGCCTGGATGCCGACATCGCCGCCGTGCGCGTCGGCCGCAAGGAAGTTCCGGTCAAGCTCAAGGCCTTTGACTCCCTGTTCGTACCGCTGGCGAAATGGTCGATGTTGCTGACCGGCAATTATCGCTGCGTTCAGGCTGACGGCGTCCGCCCGATCCGTGACGCGGTGCATGAGAACCTGGCCAAGTCACGCCTGATTTATCAGCACGTCGACGAGATCGCCCGCCGCCTTGGCGCCGACCCGGCCGACGCCGTGCCGTTCGAAAAATACGCGGCCGCGGCAGAAAACCTGTTGAAGCCATCGTCCGTGGCCCGGGCCGTCGCCGCCGGCGCGCCGGGGATCGAGCGGGTCGACAGGCTTGTCCAATTGATCGGCCGTTCGCTCGGCATGTCCAACCCGGACATCGACGAGATCGTCTCGACGGTCGATGCCCGCCTCGCCGCCAATCAGCGGCAGAGTGCCTGATCGGAGCCATACCTCCGGTCGATGTTTCCTTCCTCTGACTAGCGCGGGGCCTTCGGGCCCCGCTTTTTCTTGCGCAATCGCGCTCGTTGCTCCAAATATCCGCCCCTGACCATCCGTTTTCGGCGGCGTGGCTGTGTCACACAGCATTATGCGTGTACCATAATGTACGAGGGGCAGGCGCAGGTGCCGAACGGCGACGTTCTTCCCCTATTTGCTGATGTATTCAGGAGCCACGGCCTTGCGGTCGACCATTTCATATATTCGTCGGCCGACTTTCGTCGTCGCGATGGCGCTGCCACTTGTGGCCCTGCCGTACAACTTTCTCCTGTTCCATACGGCGGCGGAGTTCATTTCCGTCACCATCAGCTTGATGATCTTCTTCTTCGCTTGGTACGGGGCGGGACTAACCGGCAGGCCCATGTTCCATTTCCTGGGCAGCGGCTATTTTTGGATCGCCGTCTTGGACAGCCTCCACGCCCTGTCCTACCAGGGAATGGGCATGTTGCCGGTCGATGGCCCCAATACCCCGACGCAACTGTGGGTCGCCGCCCGATATTTGCAAATGTTCGTATTCCTGGGCTTGACCTTCCTCGGGCCTTTGGCCTGGGGCAAGGGATTGTCGTTCGTCTTCTTCGGCGTCATCTCGCTTGCTGTTGTCGCAGCGATCTTCAACGGCCATTTTCCGGATGCTTTTGTCCAAGGCCACGGCCTCACGCCGTTCAAGATTTACAGCGAGTACATCATCTGTATCGGCTTGCTCTGTACGCTTTGCGGTCTGTGGCGGCATCGGATCTTGCTTGGCGGAGAAATCATCTGGCCGCTGGCGACTGCGATCGTACTGACGATCCTGTCCGAACTGGCCTTCACCCAATACGTCAGCATTTATGGCGATGCCAATGCGCTTGGCCACGTTTTGAAGGTCATGGCGTTCTATTTGCTATTCGCCTTGGTCCTCGACTTCGGCTTGACCAGGCCATTCACCCACCTAGCCGACGAGATCAAACAACGGCAACAGACAGAGCGTGACCTGGAGCACGAACGCCTTCGGCTGGATGAGATCATCTGGGGCACCAATGCCGGAACCTGGGAATGGAATATCCAAACCGGCACGACCCGGTACAACGAACGTTGGGCCGAAATGATTGGGTACACCCTGGAAGAATTAGCGCCGACAACGATCCAGACCTGGCGCAACCTATGTCATCCGGCGGACCTGCAGCATGCCTCTGCGCTGCTTGAACGGCACTTCTCGGGAAAGACGCCGTTCTACGAAGCAGAACTCCGCATGCGCCACAGGCAGGGCCATTGGATCTGGGTCCATGTTCGCGGCAAGGTCGTGGAATGGCTGCGCCCCGGCGTGCCGCTACGCATGAGCGGCACTCACGTCGACATCACCCAACGCCACGAATTCGAAGACCAACTGCGCCAGGCGCGGGAAGAGGCCGACCGCGCCAACCGCGCCAAATCAGATTTCCTGGCCAGCATGAGCCACGAATTGCGCACGCCGTTGAACGCCATCCTGGGGTTCGGGCAGATGCTGCAACTGATCCAGGCAGGAAACCTGACCGAGAAGCAGAACGAATACGTCGATCATATTCTGAACAGCGGACATAACCTGCTCGACCTGATCAACGACATTCTCGACTTGGCCAAGATCGAGGCCAATCGCATGTCCGTCTTCATTGAATCCCTGGAGGTCGGCACCATCGTTCAAGAATGCGTGGCGCAGATCGAGCCCCTTTGCGCCAAGAGCAATGTGACGATCGTTGACCAAACAGAGGCAGAGGCGCTGCCCGCCTGCCGCACGGATCGGCTTCGGTTGCGCCAGGTTCTGCTGAATCTTCTGTCCAACGCCATCAAGTACAACACCGACCACGGCAAGATCTTCATCAAGGCAGAGACCCTGCCGGACGGGTTCCTGCGCATCTCGGTGCGCGACACCGGCATCGGCATCGACACGGATAAACAAGACCGCGTGTTCGCCTTGTTCGAACGCCTGGAGAAAGACCCGTCCCTGACCTCGACCGGGTCCGGGATCGGCTTGACCGTCTCTAAAATGCTGGTCGAACGCATGGGTGGGCGGATCGGGTTTTCCAGCACGCGGGGCGAAGGCAGCACGTTTTGGGTCGACTTGCCCCTGGCCACGAACGACACCGTCCTGATCTGGAGCGAGCAATACCGCGTCGGCGTCGACGCCATCGACAGCGACCATCAGGTCATTTTCGACCTTACCAACAAGGTTTCCCAACACGGCCTGAGCGACGGGGAAATCCACAAGGTCATCGAAGAAATGATCGCTTATACCCGGCGCCATTTCCGCCGCGAAGAGGCCATCATGGCGGCCTGCGGTTACGAAGGGCTGGACGAGCATCAACGCTACCACCGAAACCTGGAAGATCAGATCGACGACTTGGCCGAACAATACGACAAAAGCCTGGACACCCAGGCGCTCGACAGAATCCGATCGTTCCTGCGCAACTGGTGGAGCGGCCACATCATGGACGTCGACACCACGATCGCCGCCTATGCCGAGGGGAAGGACGATCAAATCCAAGCCGCGCTTGCGGACCTCAAAAACAACGGCGCCGTCACCCAGCGTTGATTTCCCCGGCCGGATCGCGCATCGTCCGGGACCGCCCGGCGCCGACGCCGGGCCGCCAAAAAGCAAACCCATACAAATCAGGGACGGAAACAATCCATGACCAAAGAAGCCATTGCTGAGTTGCTGGACGCATCGGAACTGCGTGTCGGCATCAACCTGGGCAACATCCTGCTGGTGACCGGAAAGCGCGCCAACGGCGACCCGGACGGCATCGCCCCCGACATGGCGACGGGCATCGCCGAAACGCTGGGCGTCAAGGTTCGCCTGGATGCCTATGACACGCCGGGCGAAGTCGCCGACGCCGCCGAACGCGGCGACCTGGACATCGGTCTGATCGCGATCGAACCGAAGCGCGCCGAAGTCATCGACTTCTGCGACGCCTATGTCGAAATCGAAGCCACCTATCTGGTGCCGGACGCCTCGCCCTTTCAAAAGGTCGAAGACGTCGACGCACCCGGCGTGAAGATCGCCGTTTCGGAACGCGCCGCCTATGACCTGTATCTGTCGCGCACCTTGAAGAACGCCGAACTGGTTCGGGCCAAGGGCCTGCCGGGGGCGTTCGAACTGTTCAAGCGCGAAAAGCTGGACGCCCTGGCGGGCTTGGTTCCGGCGCTGCGCGAAAACGCCGCCGACATGCCGGGCACGCGCCTGCTGCCGGGCCGCTATACCGCGGTCAAACAAGCCATCGGCACCCGTCATGGCAAACCGGCCCTGAAAGCCGTGGTCCAGGCCTACATCGCCGAAGCCAAGGCCAGCGGCCTGGTCCAGAAGTTGATCGACAAGCACGGCGTGACCGGGAAACTGGCCGTCGCCCAAGACGATTGATGTAACGACGACTGATCAAGAGTCGATTGATGGAAACGGGGTCCGGCCATGCCGGGCCCCTTTTTCGTGACCCGATCCGGGAGCCTAGGCGCTGCGCGCCAGCTGCTTGACCCGTTGCAGGTTTTTCTCGATCACGATCACGCGCTTCTGGTTCCCCGCCGCGCGATAGATTTCCGACGCGCCTGAAAAATACTTCTGCGCATCGGCGACCAGTTCTTTCGACGGCTGGCGCTTGGCCAGGGCGAAGCAAGCCGCACCCAGGTTGTTGGCCGTCTGCGCCCACAACAGAGGCACCAATTCCTTTTTGCGCACGTCCAACGCCTTCTTGAAGGCATCGACGGCGCGCGACGCCATTTCCGGCCCCTGCGCCCGCTCGCCCAAGGCCAGCAGAACCGTGCCGTAGCCGTTCATGGCCTCGGCCCAGCGGCCCGGATTCAATTCCGGATCGAACGCGGCCAGGGCGTCTTCGAACGCCTGGGCGGATTCCTTCAGGCGCGCCGGGGTCGTTTCCTTGTTGCCGATCTTGTACAGGACCATCGCCATGTTGATCAGGGCCAGCGCGTATTCGTTGGGGAACTTTTCCCGGCCCAGGGCGTCCGCGACCTCGCGGTAAGCGGCGGCGGCAGCGGCCAGAGCATCGGCGTCCGCTTCCTGCACGGCCTTCAATTGCAGACCGTCGGCAAAATGGTTCTGCGCCAAGGCCCAAAGCAGCAGGCTCTCGCCCTTGTCGATGGTCTTGACCGCGTCCTGATAGGCCTTCAAGGCCCGAGCCAGATACTTCTTACCACCGACCCGCCACAACGACAGGCAGACATTGCCGTAGCAGATCAGGCAGGACGCCAGATGCGGCGGCTCCAGATGGGGGGGGTCGCTCCACACCTTTTCCAGGGCCTTCATCTCGCTTTCCAGCATCGCCGCCAATTGCTTGCGGGCGCCCTTATGGACCGGCAACAAGGCCCCCATGGCCGAGACCAGGATCAGCTTGTACAGGTCGCGGGGAATGGGGTTCGGCAGGGTCAGGTGATCGAGCGGGCTGAACGTACCCGCCGCCCCTTCGGCAGCGCCGACCGGCAGGAACCGCAGCTCGACCGCCGTGCCCAGGTCGACCATACCGCCCCAAACCAATAGATCGGCCTCGTCCTCGCGCAGCCATTCGGCTCCGGTCCGGGCCGATTCCTGCAGCGCGCTGAACAACGAAATCTTGGGGTTCAGGCGGATCGCCTGATTACAGCGATAGACCGCGACATCGACGATCGCAGCGAAGATATCGGCCAGGGTTTCAGTGATCTTGTCGCCGCCGGCGCCATCGACATCGGCCAGCACGATGCTGGCGGTCGAGCCGGACATCTCCGACGGCACGAAGCCGCCGCCGACCCGCTGCGCCTTGCGTCGGGCTTTCTTCTTGGTCTTGCGACCGCCCAGCCCGAAAAGTGCCCTGAGAAACCCCATTCTGAATTCTTAGTCCGAATTTTCTATGTCGGCGCGCCGCCCCGGTTTCATCCTTGCGGATGCCGATGGCGTGGCCGCGTCCTCGCCCGAAGAAGATAGAATGTCCCAGTGCCGCGCCAAGGGCAAGACCCGGAACCCGTTTATGATTTTGAAGACAATACGCTAGCGGATCAAAAATCGATGCATCGACCGTTTTTCTCCCAATCGCCGAAGCGCGTGGGATCGGCGGGCGCGGCGGAATCGCCTTCGGCCTTGGCCCCTTCCGGCTTGGCCGCGGGCAAAGGCTTCAGGTCGATTTGCGTGCGCCCGGCGGCCAAAAAGGCCCGGGCCCGTTCCATGCGCTGCGCGCGCTTTTGTTCGTTATCGGTCGACATGGCCGCATCCTACACCCGCCGACAGCCCGCCGCCAACCCGCCCCTATCGCCCCGAAAGGCGAATATCTCCTTGCCCTGCCGTTCGCCCGCTGGCATGACCGGGCGATGAACGAACACACCCCCGATCCCAACCTCGACCCCAGGGCCGCCGCGCTGGACCTGTTGCAGGGCGTCCTGCATCGTAAGCGCGACCTGGACATGGAAATGGCCACCGGCGCCTTCGCCCGGTTGGAAGGTCGGGACCGCGCCTTTGTTCGCAATCTGGTCGCGACGACCCTGCGCCGCCTGGGCCAGATCGACGCCCTGATCGCCGGTTGCCTGGACCGTCCCCTGCCCAACAATGCGCGCGCCGCCATGGACATTCTCCGCCTGGGGGCCGCGCAACTGCTGTTTACCGGAACCGCCGACCATGCCGCCATCGACACCTCGGTCGATATGGCCCGCGCCCGCGGCCAGGCTCGATTAAGCGGTTTGGTCAACGCCGTTTTGCGCCGCCTGCAGCGCGAGGGCGAGAGCGCCCGCGACAGCCAGGACGCCGAGCGCCTCAACACCCCCGATTGGCTTTGGGATGCCTGGACCGAGACCTACGGTCCGGAAATCTGCCGCGCCATCGCCGCCGGGCATCTGGCACCGGCGCCGCTCGACATTACCGTGCGGGACGATGCCGCGGGATGGGCCGACCGGCTGGACGGCGTCGCCCTGTCCGATGTCACGGTGCGCCTGCCGATCGGCACGACCGTGCCGGACCTGCCCGGTTTTACCGAAGGGACGTGGTGGGTGCAGGACCGCGCCGCCGCCCTGCCCGCGCGCCTGTTGGGGCCGGTCGCGGGCAAGAACGTGCTGGACCTGTGCGCAGCGCCCGGCGGCAAGACGGCGCAACTGGCCGCCGCGGGGGCGAAAGTGACTGCGGTTGATCGGTCCGCCAAACGGCTGGAGACGCTGACGCAAAATCTGGAGCGCCTGAACCTGAGCGCCGAGGTCCTAGCCGCCGACGCCCTGACCTGGGCCCCCGACGCGCCGTTCGACGCCATCCTATTGGACGCGCCCTGTTCGGCCACGGGCACGATCCGCCGCCACCCGGACCTGCCTTACCTGAAAGGTCCCGGCGACGTCACCAAGTTGGCCGCCCTTCAGGAAAAACTGCTGGCGCGGGCCGCCGACTGGCTGGCCCCCGGCGGCTTGTTGGTGTTCGCGACCTGCTCGCTGCAGCCCGAGGAAGGGCCCGAGCGCGTCCGCGCGTTCCTGTCGGAAAGAGGCGACTATGCCTGCGAGCCGATCGATCCGGGCGAATCGGGCCTGTCGCCCGAGATGATTTCGCCCGAGGGGTGGCTGCGCACGCTGCCCTCGATGGCGGCTCAACACGGCGGCATGGACGGCTTTTTCGCCGCCCGCCTGCGCCGTATCGCCTGAACCCGCGTTCGGTGGTATTGATCGGGCGATGGTTTTCCGCTTCGCCCGCGACATTTATTTCCGTAGCGACATCTACAACAGGATGCTGCGCAAGCAGGCCGCCGTGCGCCTGCATGCGCTGGCGATCGACCCGATCCCCGGCGACGCCACGCGGGGGGCGGCGTTTCTCAACGGCGAAATGATTTTAGCGGGCCGGCGGCGACCGGTCGGCGCCCATCCCTTCGACGCGGATATAAAAAGCCGTCAGGCAATCGCGGAACTGCATGGCTTTACCTGGCTGCGCGATCTGGCGGCATTAAGCGCCCCCACCGCCCGCGAGGGTGCCGCGATGCTGGTTCGCGACTGGCTTAATCATCACGACCGCTGGCATCCCGTGACCTGGGCGCCCGATATCATCGCCAGCCGGGTACTGGCCTGGATCAGTCATCTCGATCTCGTAACGGAAACGGGCGGCGAGCCCCTTCGCGCCGACATGGCCCAATCGGCGGCGGCGCAGTTGAAGCATCTGGCCGGGCTTCTCCGCAGTCGCCGCAGTCAGCCGAAAGACGTGCAAACCGTGTTTGCCGTCGGAACCGCAATGATCGCCGGGGCAGGCGCCCTTCCAGACCGAGAGGCATGGATGGCCTTGGGCCTGGACTGTTTGAAACGTGCGATTTCAAACGGCCTGGGCCCCGACGGCGGGCCGACCGACCGCTCGCCTGAGGCCGCATTGGATATCCTGGCCCTGTTGGTGCATGCAAAGCGCGCCCTGCGCGGTACCAAGCACCAGGTGCCGGAATTCCTGGCCGACGCCCTTGCGCGACTGGGTCCGGCCGTCAAGGCAACTCAAATGGGCGACGGCGCGCTGGCCGCTTTCAACGGCGGCGGAAATTCGCAATCACCGATGGTTTCCGCGGTGCTCAGCGCCGCCGGGGTCAAGGGCCCGGCCCCGCACAGCCTGCCCGATTGGGGGTTCGAGCGACTGCAGGGCGGACAAACGGTGGTCGTCGCCGATGCGGGGGCCGCCCATCGCGGCGCACTGAGCTTCGAAATGTCGGCAGGCCGTCACCGCATGGTCGTCAATTGCGGCGCGCACCCGGACGAAACCACCGAATGGGCCCGCGTCCTGCGCGCCACCGCCGCCCATTCGACCCTAACCATCAACGATACCGACGCCCTGCCGATGGATGGCGCGCGCCGGGCCGAACTGGGCCTGACCGTGCGCCGCAACGAGCGCGAGGGCAGCTCGCTCGTGCAATTGGGGCACGAAGGCTACCGCAAGGCCTTCGGCATCGTTCACAATCGCGATCTCTATCTGTCCGAGGCGGGAGACGATTTTCGCGGCAAGGATTCCCTGGTCGGCGGGGCCGGAGCGTTCAGCCTGCGATTTCATCTGCATCCCGATGTCGGCGCGATGGGACTGGAAGGCGGCGATGCCGTGCTGCTGAAACTGCCGGGCGGCAAAGGCTGGCGGTTCCGTTGTTCCGGGGCGCGGCCGGTGCTGGAGGAAAGCGTCTATCTGGGCGACCCACTTCCCCCCCGCCGCAGCCAGCAAATCGTCCTGCGCGGCGATCATCACCAACCCGAAACGACCATCCGTTGGTCGTTTCTGCGGGAAGGCGCATGATCGGCCCGGCCCGGCAGTGGACCGCCCCGCATGCATCTGCTATCAGCGGAGCCCAGCCGGAACGAACGGACCCGCCACGCGGATGACCCAACCCCAACGCCCCGACACCCTGCTCCGCGATTTAACGGCCATCACGTTGGGCCTGACCGTGCCTGCGATGGTCTCAGGCCGCGCCGTTTTGCAGGGATTGGCCGCAGCGGCATTGCTGATGGCCTTGTGGCTGGCTTGGCGCGACCCGCAGATCAGAGCCTCGTTCGGATCCGCCGTAAAAAGCCGCTTCGGTTATGTCGTGCTGTTCGCCTTTGCCGCGATGGCCGCAAGCATTCCAACGTCGCTCGACCCCATGCGGTCCTTCGAAGCCTGGGCCCGCACCTTGGGATATATCGGCGGGTGCACGTTGTTCTGGGCATTTCTGTACAACGATCTCCGGGCGCAGGTGTTTTTCCGCCGCACGTTCCTGATTGCCATCCTGGTCGGGACCGGCGCCGTCGCGATCGGTCAGTTGGGCTGGGAATTTCCTTATCGTTTGTTGCGCGGCGATTTTGTCCCATGGGCGACCATTTGGGCGTTCATCACGGCAAAAGGCTTCGCCGCCGCGCTAGCCTGTTGCGTGCCGCTGTCCCTTTGGATCGCCATCAAGGAACCGGGGAGTTGGCGGGCCGCCGCCGTTTGCGCCGCCTTGCTACAAATCGGCTTGACCATCACGACGGCCAACAAATCGGCCTGGGGCGGATTTCTTGCGATGATCTTGGCAGTTGGAATATCCATGGCCTTTCGCGGCAACCGCAAAACCCTCATCGCCTGGGCTTTCGGCGGCATTGCCGCCACAACCGTCATTCTGACCCTGGTGTACGAATTGCCCGATGAGCCGCCGGCGCCAGCCGTCTGGGACTGGATGCCGCCTCAATTGGTCGATACGCATCGGCAGCAAATCTGGCACTTCACGGCTGAAAAAATCGCCGAAGCCCCGTGGCTTGGCTACGGCATGAACAGCATCGATCGCGTGCCCGGAGCGAAAAAAATTCTCCCGGGCTATGTCGTCGAAGCCCTCCCATCGCATCCCCACAATTGGATGCTCGAAATCCTCGGAGAGACCGGAGTTGTCGGTTTCGTTCCCGTGCTGATCGCGGTCTTTTGGCTAGCTGGACGATGCCTTCTCAGATTCGTCCGCAACCGCAACGTTAACGCCCTGGCGCAGTTAGGGCTCAGCGCCGTGTTCTGGGGGTCGTCGTTGTTCAATTTTTCGATCTGGTCGACCTGGTGGCTGGTCACCTATTTCTTGTTCATGGCCGCGATCGGCGCCAACGGGCCAGAGCGCGACGCGGAAGACAGGCGTTAATCGGCCACCTTCAGCCGCGCAACCCGGGGCGGATACTCGTCACTCCGCCACGCTCCGATCACCCTGCCGCGAAAGCGTGTCGAGGCCACGGGCGCTTTTTCGTTTTCCAGGGTTTCATGCAATGCCACGATCAAAGCCTTGGGATGATTTTTTAACCAAACGTCGAGCGCGACCGGGCCGTCGACGACCCCGAAAGGTTCGGTAAGTCGACCGAGAAAATGGAACTGGCCGTGATATTTCCCAAACGTAACGAAAGCGTACCCATCACCTTCATATCGCTTCAACGTTTCTGAAAACGATCGAAAATCATGAGATTCGAGCATCATCGGCCGAAACGTCACATGCACGGCAATCACCGCAGCGACGGATAGGCCTGCCATCGCCGAGACCCGCCGGAACACCCCGCCGCCGTTGCGCCATAAGAACCCGCCGATAAACAGGACCAAACCGGCCAACGGCCAGAGTTGCGCATCTCCCGCCGAGGTTGCCCAAGACGGCTTCAGGTCGAAATGAAATGCCGCCGCGATTGCGGCCGCGACCGCAAAAAACAGCCCCGCGGGAATAATCCTGTCGAGTGGTCGCCAGAAGCAGCTTTCCGTCTCCGCCGTTGCACGCAACAAAGCGAACGCCAACAACAGCCCAAGTGCGGGAATTTCGGGCACGAGATAGTGGGGCTGTTTGCCGCTTATGGCTGAGAACACCAGGAAGCCGCCCGCGAACCAGATCAAGCAAATCCGGACCCCGGCATCGCCAAGTTCACCTTTCCGCCGCCAGACGGCCCGCCAAGCCGCAGGCCAGATCATCCAGGGCAACAGCATCCCAGGCAAAATCGCGGCGAACCACCAAAACGGCCGACCGTGGGCGAACGAGTTAACCATTCGTCCCGCTGACTGCCCCCACAGAATGGCGTTCCGATACTCCTCTCCTCCGGCCGATGCCGCCGGCAGAGCCCAAGCCAAACCAATCGCCGCACCCACCAGCACGCCTGCGACAATACCACCGTACCACTGGGCCCAGCCCCCCGTGTAATCAAGGCGGCGCGCCCAGACCGGTGCGGCCAAAGCGACAGGCAAGAGGTGGACGAGAATAGCCGGGCCCTTGCCCAAAATCCCCAGCCCGATTGATGCGGCGAAGAGCGAAAACCCCATCAGCGCCCGGCCGCGCGCCGCCAGGACGATGCCGCACAGGCCGCTCAGGGCGAACATCGCGTGCAACATGTCGAACATCGTCATGGTCGTAAACAACGTCCAGAACAGAGCGCCGAGGACCAACATCGCAGCCGTCTGACCGACCATGGGCAAGTTCGGCCAAAGCATCTTTCCAAGACGGATCGTCAGCAACAAAGATGCCAGGCCCGCGATCGGCGCCACCAAGCGAGGCCACCAGTCATTGACCCCGAACAGCGCCCAACCAACGTGCATTCCCCAGAAAAGAAGAGGGGGTTTGTGGCTATACGGCTCCCCATTCAAGTACGGCACAAGAAAGTCGCCACGTCGCCACATTTCCCAGGCAACGGCGAGATAGCGGGTCTCGTCCATGGGCAATAAGGGGCGCGCCGCAATCGTCACGGCCGCCAACAGCCCGAACAAGGCGACGGGAACACACCAAGAGTTTCGATTATTGATCATCACCGCGTTCTCTTAGCCGATAATCGGCACCAATGCCACCGGGGCATCGCGCCGCGATCAATGCCGCACGCTCATCTTTGGGAGTCTCGAATCCCCCCAGCTTTTCAATTGTTTGCAGTCGCAGAGAGCTTGACGTTCATGGCGTGAACGCTATAAGTTCACGCCATGAACGGAGGTGCTCGTGACTGACGGCAAGTTCGATTTGGCGAACCGCGCACGGTCCGCGGAAACCACGCTTGATCTTTTGGGCGCCGTGGCCGAGGACGGCCACGTTTCTCAACGGAATCTCGCCGACCGTCTCGGCATTGCGCTGGGGCTTACCAACGCCGTGCTGAAACGCTGCTTGAAGAAGGGTTTGTTGAAAATTCAACAGGTCCCGGCTCGGAGATACGCCTACTATCTGACACCCAAGGGTTTCGCAGAGAAAAGCCGCCTCACCGCAGAATACTTGAGCACGTCCCTGCAATTTTACCGGTCCGCTCGCCAGGAATACACGGAGCTATTCCAGTATTGCGAAACCCGCGGCTGGAACGAGGTTCTTTTGGTCGGCGCCACGGAATTGGCGGAGATTGCGTCTCTCGCCGCTCATGGCGCCAACGTCTCAGTCATCGGCATTCTCGATCCGGGCCGCAACGAGGCCTCGTTCTGCGGGCTGCCCGTCTGGCAGGCCCTCAAAGAAAGACCCCATGCCGTCATTCTTGCGGACACTACCGATCCGCAAGGCGCGTACGAGCAGTTGATTCGGGAATTGCCGGCCGAACGCGTCCTGACGCCCCGCCTCATGCGGGTGACCACGGCACCTCAAGAAGGCGACCGCATAGCGGCCCCTGCCGTCACCACTGTCGCCACCGCCGATGATGAGGGCAACCGCGAATGAATTGGTATGTGGTCTATACCCAGGCGCAGAAAGAAATCATCGCGGCGCAGAACCTGACGAACCAGGGTTTTGAATGCTATCTGCCGCGCTATCGCAAACAGTGCCGCCACGCGAGACGGACCTATACCGTCATGGCGCCCCTGTTCCCGCGGTACCTGTTCGTTCGAATGGATCCGCAGGCACAGCGTTGGCGCGCGATCAACGGAACCATCGGCGTCAACTATCTACTTTGCGAAGGCATCAACCCGATGCCGATTGATGACGAAATTATCGCCGCCATCCTCAGCCAGGAAGAAGACGGCGTCGTCCAGGTCGCGGCACCTGGCTTCAAAAAGGGCCAGAAACTCTGCGTCACCGAGGGGCCTTTGGCCGATTTGGTGGGCATGTTCGAATGTATCGACGACAACCAACGGGTCGTTTTGCTGCTCGAGTTCATGGGACGGACGGTTCGCACCCAACTGCCAAGCCACGCTGTCACCGCGGCCTGAACCCGTCCGGCGGACTTTTGCGCGCCGGGCGAAAGTTTTCGTTACTACCGCACTCCGCGTGACCGTCGTCACCCGGAGTGCGGTAGCTTGAGAAAATTGCACCGCGCTTTTCCATCACTAGAGATCCGGTCATGATTCCAATCTTCTCTCCGACGTTCGGCGCAGCCGAACGCGAAAACCTGCTCGAATGCATCGACACGGGATGGATCTCGTCCCAAGGCCGGTTCATCGGCGAATTCGAAGCCGCGTTCGCCGAACGCGCGGACATGCCCTTCGGCGTCGCCACATCGAATTGCACAACGGCGCTACACCTGTCGCTCGCCGCCTTGGGGATCGGGCCTGGGGACGAGGTCATCTGCACGGACCTGACGTTCATCGCGCCGGTCAATATGATCGCGCTGACCGGTGCACGCCCGGTTCTGGTCGATGTCGACCCCGTCAGTTGGGCCATGTCGCCGGATCAAACGGCGCAGGCCGTGACTGAACGGACCAAGGCGATCATCGTCGTTCATCCGTTTAGCCATGCCGCGGACATGGACCCGATCATGGCGATCGCGACGAAGCACGGCATCCCCGTGATCGAAGACGTGGCCGAAGCTCCGCTAGGCGAATACAAGAACCGGAAACTCGGCTCGTTCGGCGACATGTCCTGCTTCAGCTTTTTCGCCAACAAAGTGATGACCACCGGCGAAGGCGGGATGGTTCTCTGCAGCGACCCGAAATTGGACGAACAACTGCGCGTTTTCCGCGACCACGGCATGTCGCGTGAAAAGCGCTATCACCATGTCGTCGCCGGATACAATTACCGCATGACCAACATGCAGGCCGCCATCGGGTTGGCCCAATTGGCGGCGATCGACGAGATTCTGGACCGGCGCGCGCGGCAGATCGCACGCTATCGCGCGGCGTTCGATGGCAACCCGAATATTCAGGTTCGCCCGATCGAGCCCTGGTGCAAGGAAGTGCACTGGTTGACGACCATCTCGCTTCCGGAAGTCGGCCTGCGGGACCGATTGCTGGACCATATGAGGTCCCAGGGAATCGACGGTCGGCAGATGGTCTTTCCCGTACATGAAGCCGTGCCGTACCGGGACGCGTTCGATCCCGCCGCTTTTCCCGTCGCAACGGGAATTTCTCACCGTTCCCTGCACCTGCCGTCATCGACGGAACTGTCGGATTCAGAGATCGACCGTATCGCCGACGTCGTCACCTCATGGGTCGAGACCAACCTTTGACACAGGCCGTCACGACCGCGATCATTCTGGCGGGCGGGTTCGGCACCCGATTGCGCGCCGCGGTCAGCGACGTCCCCAAACCGTTGGCGCCGGTCGGTGGGCGACCGTTTCTTGCCCTTCAACTCGACTGGTTGGAACGACACGGCATTGAATCAGTCTGCATTTCCGCACACTACATGGCCGATAAAATTTTGAGCTACGCAGCCGAAGCCCGCCAAACGACAGGATTGGCTATCAACGTCGTCGTCGAAGACGAACCGCTAGGCACCGGCGGCGCCGTCTGTCACGCCATGAACAGCATCGCCGACACCGGCGATGTCGTGGTTATGAACGGCGATACGTATTACGCGTTCGATCTGCGGCAATTGACCGATGATCATCGCACCCGCCAAGGGATCGCGACCATGGCGGTCGCCCCGGTCGAAAATTGCAGCCGTTATGGCACTGTCGAAATCGAAGGCGGAAAAGTACGCTCGTTCCGACAAGCAATGGGCGCTGCGACGGCGGGTCTGGTCAATTGCGGCCTTTACGCCTTCTCCCGCAAGGCGCTGACACGGACGCCGAGCGGGCCGTTCAATATGGAAAAAGACTTCTTTCCACAGCTCGCCGCCGACGGCGTGTTGAATGCCTGTTTGATTAATGACGCCGAAGCCTTTACCGATATCGGCCTTCCCGAGGCCTATGCAGAGTTTAGCGCCAAATTCGTCCAAGGAGCCTGATTTTGGCCGTTTCCGACATTCAATCAATCCTCTTGCCGCGCGACGAAACCCTGCGGACCGCAATGCGCAAACTGCAGGCCAGCGGCTGCGGCTTGGTGATCGTAGTTGACGAAGAAGGCGCCGCGATCGGCGTACTCAGCGACGGCGATATCCGCACGGGATTGTTGGAACAAGAGAACCTGGAAGTTCCGGTTTCATCCTATATGACCAAGGAATTCGTTTGGGTCGAAGAAGGGGTCTCCAAGGAAAAGGTCCTCAAACTTTTCGACAATCGCGTAAGAGCGATCCCTATTCTGGATGCCGACGGGCGGCCCAAGGATCTGGCCACGCCGGGCTACGCGCAACCCCAGGCCGAGGTCTTCGCCCGCGCCAAGGCGCCGCTGCGCGTCAGTCTTGCCGGCGGCGGTACCGACTACACCGGGTTCTTTGTCCGCCACGGCGGCTGCAGCCTGTCCACCACCATGGCCAAGTATTGCTACGCGACGCTACGGAAACGGGACGACGGAAGGATCAACATCTGCTCCCTCGACCTTCATCAAACGTTGAGCTACGACAGCGCGGACCAGATCGCCTATGACGGGCAACTCGACCTGTTGAAAGCCGCGATCAAGGTTCTGCGCCCCAACTTCGGTTTCGATCTGGAAGTCGGCAGCGATTTTTCTCCCGGCTCGGGCCTGGGCGGGTCCGCCGCGGTGCTCGCCGCCGTGATCGGATGCTTCAACGAATTCCGTCAGGATTTTTTCGACCTGCACACCATCTCCGAATTCGCCTATGAGGCCGAACGCGTGGAGCTTGAGATCACCGGCGGTTGGCAGGATCAATACAGCACCGTGTTCGGCGGGTTCAATTTCATCGAATTCAACGCGGACAAAAACGTTGTGACGCCCCTTCGGATTCCCGAGACGACGCAGCTCGAATTGGAAGCCCGGTCGCTACTTTGTTACACCGGCCAACCGCACGGCGGTGAGACGATTCAGAAAGAGCATCGCGAACGGGCTTACGACGATGCCCGAATGGCATCCTTCGCCGCGGAGGTCCAGGGCATTGCCCAAGACATGAAATCGAACCTGCTGCGCGGCGATTTGTCGGGGTTCGGTCGTCTGTTGCACGAAACTTGGGAAATCAAGAAGCGGTCGAACCCCAAGGTAACCACACGGAAGATCGACGAGATCTACGACCGCGCCATGAAGGCCGGGGCCGAAGGCGGGCGGCTGCTGGGCACCGGCGGCGGTGGCTATATCCTGTTCTTCACCCAACCTTTCGCGCGCTATCAGGTCGCGACGACGCTGCAAGACATGGGTTTGACGGTCGAGAGCGTCAACCTGGATCAGGCCGGCCTGCAGACCTGGAGCACAAGACCTTAACCGTCATGCAGGTATATGCCTCGACCACCTTTCTCGGCACCGCTCCGACCCCGGTCGAAGAGCCGCTGGCTTTGCTTGCCCGGGAAGTCGAAGACTTGGATGGTGTCGAGCTGGGCTCCACCCATATTTGGTCCGGCGACATTCCGCGCGCTGTCGTGGCGGCCTGGAACAAACCGGTCATCACCCATAACTATTTCCCGCCCGCGCGGGAATCGATGGTTCTGAACATCGCGTCCCCCGATCCGGAAATTCGCGACGCGTCGATCCGCCACATGACCTATTGCCTGGAAGTCGCCGCGCAGCTGGGCGCGCCTCTTTACACCATTCATCCCGGCTTCCTGGCCGAGCCAAAAGTCGCCGCGCCGGATGCCGCCGGGCGCAAATTCGATTTCGGCTTCCAAGGCGCGACCACGCCTTATGAACGCGCTTTCGAATTGATGGTCGATGCTTTGGGCCGCTTGTGCGATGCCGCCGCTGCGCATGGCGTCGCCCTGGCGATCGAGACAGAAGGAAGCCTGACGTCACGGGACGTAACTTTGATGGAACGGCCCGAAGAATATGACCGCCTGTTCGACGCCCTGCCGACCGGCCTGCACCTGAACCTCAACTTGGCTCACACCAGCTTGGCGGCGAAAGGACATGATTTCGACGTCGCGGATTTCGTCACTCGTTTCAAGGACCGCATCGCCGCGGTCGAGATCAGCCACAATGACGGCTTCGGTGATCAGCATCGGCCCCTTGAAGCGGATGCGCCTGTGCTCGACCTGATCCCGCTCCTGCCGGCCGTGCCGTTGATTTTGGAATTCCGCTGCGCGACAACCTCCGATATTCGAAACAGCGCGCGTCTGGTTCGCGCCGCTAACCCGGCCAACGCATAAGGCACTACAAATGACGTCCTTCGGAATTCGCCTGCCCAACCGTTCGATCGGCCCCGGCAACCCGCTGTTCTTCATCGCAGAAGCCGGGGTGAACCATAATGGCGACCTGGGCATGGCCTTGGCGCTGGTCGATGCCGCCGCCGCCGCAGGCGCCGACGCCGTGAAGTTTCAGACCTTCCGTGCCGAAAGCCTGATCACCCGCACCGCGCCGAAGGCCCCGTATCACACCGAGACCACGGGGCCGGACGAAGAACAGACTTGGTTCGAATTGCTCAAGACCCAGGAACTGACGCCGGACATGCACCGCGCCATCATCGAACGTTGTGCCGAGAAGGGCGTGATGTTCCTGTCGACGCCTTATGACAATGAAAGCGTCGATCTGCTCGATGCGTTGGACGTGCCGCTTTACAAAGTCGCCTCGACCGATGCCAATAACATTCCGTTCCTTGAGTATATGGCGAGCAAGGGCCGCCCGATCATTCTGTCGACGGCGATGTGCGACTTGGACGAAGTGAAGGCCAGCGTCGCCGCGATCCGGGCTGCCGGCGTCGGTGATTTGCTGGTCATGCAATGCACCGGCAGCTATCCCGCCCCGATTGCGGAAGCGAACCTGCGGGCCATGCACGGCATCGCCGAGGCCTGCGACGTCGCCGTCGGATATTCCGATCACACGCCTGGTGTCGAAGCGGCTATTGCCGCCACTGCCATGGGGGCAGCCGCCTATGAAAAGCATTTTACCCTGGACCGGTCCCTGCCCGGCCCCGACCATCGGGCCTCGTTGGAGCCGGATGAACTGACCGATCTTGTGCGCGCCGTCCGATCCGTCGAAGCAGCACTCGGCGACGGCGCGAAGCGGGTCATGCCCTGCGAACAGATCAACCGGCAGCGCTTGCGCAAAAGCATTTTGGCCGGACGGGAAATGGCCGCCGGCGAGACCTTGGGCCTGGGCGACCTTGCGATCAAACGCGCCGGTGGACTGGGGCTGTCCCCGGACCGATATCGTGAAATCGTCGGTCGGGTCCTGACCCGTCCCGTGTCCCTGGAAGAACCCCTGACGCTCGAACATTTCGCCGATCAATAGTCGGCATCATCCAAGAGAAAATAGGTAGGCATGAAAATTCTCGTCACAGGCGGTGCCGGTTACATCGGCTCCATTCTCGTTCCGGAACTGCTGGCCAAAGGCCATCAGGTGACCGTGCTCGACAGCTTCATGTTCCACCAGACGAGCTTGCTGCAGAATTGCGCCAACCCGGCGTTCGAGGTCATCAAAGGCGATGTCCGCGATACCGCGTTGATGGAACGGGAATATCCCAAGTACGACGTCATTGTGCCGCTGGCCGGGATCGTCGGCGCACCCGCCTGCGCCCGCCATCCAGAGACGACACGGCAGGTCAACTTCGAAGCCGTCCGCCATATGGTCGGCAATCTGTCGAAAGATCAGCGGGTGATCAATCCGGTCACGAACTCGGGTTATGGGATCGGAGAGAAGGACAAGTTCTGCACCGAGGAAAGCCCCCTGAACCCGATCTCGCTTTACGGCATCACCAAGGTCGAAGCGGAAAAGGTTTTGCTCGATTGGGGGAATGCCGCCTGCTTCCGTCTCGCGACTGTGTTCGGCATGTCGCCGCGGATGCGGCTCGACCTGTTGGTCAACGATTTCACCTACCGCGCCGTCAATGACGGCTTCATCGTGCTGTTCGAATCCCATTTCAAACGCAACTACATCCATGTCCGCGACGTCGCCGCGGCCTTCATGATGGCGCTCGACGATTGGGATTCTTTCAAAGGCGAAACCTTCAACGTCGGTCTGTCCGAAGCGAACCTGTCGAAATGGGAATTGTGCGAACGCATCAAGGCGGCGCTTCCGAACTTCTATTTCGTCGAAGCCGCCGTGGGCGAAGACCCGGACAAACGCGACTACATCGTCAGCAACGAAAAGATCGAAGGCCGCGGCTGGCGCCCCCAGCACGGCCTGGACGCCGGCATCCGCGAATTGATCAAAGGTTACACAATGATCCGGGATGGCGGCCAATTCGACAACCTGGGCTGATCGCCAGCTACCAGACAACATTCAAACAACGGATACATCAGACAATGGCAGGACCGGAACTAGTCGGCGATATCGAACGCGCTTACGTCGAACGCCTGTTTAACGAAAACACCCCAGCGGTCTTGTACCGTTATCATCCCAAGGCGCATTTCGCGCAGGAGTTCGAAACCCGCATTGCCGAACGACTGGGAGTCGGTTACGCGCATCTGGTGTCGTCCGGCACCGCGGCCATCGAAACCGCGCTGTACGCCGCCGGGGTAAAACCCGGCGACGAAGTGATCGTTACGGCCTTCACTTTCCTGGCGCCGATCGAATCCATTCTCCGCCTTGGCGCCATCCCTGTCTGCGTTGACATCGACGACACCTATCACTTCAGCGTCGAAACCGTTGAACAGGCAATTACCGACCGCACCGCCGCCGTTTGCGTCGTCCCCATGTGGGGGGCTTGCGACATGGACGGCCTGGTCAGCCTGTGCCGCGACCGGGGCATCCGGATCGTTGAGGATTCCGCCCAGGCATTGGCGGGCAGCTACAAGGGCCGCACCCTCGGCACGTTCGGCACGGCGGCCTCGTTCTCGCTTGATGCCGGCAAGACGTTAACCGCCGGCGAAGGCGGATTTGTCGTCACCAACGACGAGACGGTTTACGATCGGGCGGCCGCCTATTCCGACCACGGGCACATGCACATGACCGACCGGCCCCGCGGCAAGGACGGAGTCGTCAACCCCGGCGCCAATTACCGTGCGTCAGAATTGACAGCCGCCATCGCTTTGGGTCAGCTTGAGCGCCTCGACGACATCCTGATCCGGCAGCGTGCGCGTTATGCGCGCCTGACGTCGGAGATCGCCCGGTTGAACAACGTGTCCATTCGCAAGACCTCGGACCCGCAGGGCGAACTTTGCGATACCCTGATACTGACCTTCACCGACAGCACGACCGCGACCCAGGTCGCCGACGATCTGCTCGCACAGGGTGTGGGTACGAAAATCCTACCCGAGGCATTCGACTGGCATTTCGCCGGGGCGTGGACTCACATCTGGGATCGCGTGCCCGGGTCCGACGCTCACATCGCCCGGGTCGATAACTGGTCGCGCACCCGCGCGTTACTCGAACGCTCGGTCGCCCTTCCCGTTTCGGTGCACGAGAACCCGGAATGGGACGCCAAGGTCCTGAAGGTTTTGTCCGCCGTTTAAGGAGACGGCCTGGCAGGCCTTAGTGGGATTTTTTGGCATCCAAAAAGGCGGCCAGCTTCTTTTCGTAACGGGCAAAAGCTTCTTTGTCCCATTCGGCCTGACTGGCGATTGAGAAGTTACATCCCCGGCGTTCGCGTTCCGACAGATTGTCTTCGCTGCCATGGATGACCAACGCATTGTGAATGACGCAGTCACCGCGTTTCAAATCGAGCATTACCGGCTCGCCCAGGTTCAGCTGCTCGATCATCGGTTTGGTTACCGCCATCGACGCACCCAAGTTGCCTTCCGGAAGATGGTCTACGTCCCCGAGATTGTGAGAGCCCGGGTAATAGTAAAGGCCACCGTTCTCGGGATTCGCGTTATCGACAGCAATCCACAAGGTCAGGATTTCACCGCCCTTGATGTAGTTGTAGGCATTGTCCTGATGCGCGGCCGTCGCCAATCCATATCGCGCAGGCTTTGCAAAAAACGATCCGTTGAAAACCTTAGGATCGACCGTGCCGTAGCACATGCGGACGAGATCGATCAGCCCGCTTCCCCGGACAAGGTCGCACCAGAATTCGGAATGTTCATGCATGTTGTGCAGGCTGCTCAGGACATCCTTGTTGGGGCCGACAAAATGAATGTCGCGCTTGGCCGTCAGAACATGGCTCAACCGTTCCAATTCCTGCTCAAGTTTGCTGACCGTCGCCTCGTCAAAGGCCGAGCGGACGACCGTGAAGCCATCGCGCTTCAGGTCCTGAACCATTTCTTCAGTCGCAGTAAAAGCCATGTTTGCTCCGTAGCTCTATCGGCACCGAACGATTTAAGCACCGATGTCCGAGAAGGACAGATATTCATTGCGCACAACCATCGTCAACCCTCGCGCCGATACCGAAAGCAAATTTACACCGCCACTCGGCCAATGAGCGGCTCAGGGTCGTCGCTCTCTACACGCGGCGGACCGACATTTCATTGCGCCAGATCAATCCCTGACGCAGCACTGCAAACGCGATAGATTGCCGTCAATGTGAATTCAAGCGGGCCCGCCAACTCGTGAAGAACGAAATGCCTCCCCTGGACCGGCCGGTCATCGTGATCGGCGCAGGCAGTCACGCAAAGGTCGTGGTCGACCTATTGCTGGCCGCCGCCGCCGAGGTTTTATGTGCCGTCGATATCCGACCCGCACGGGACAAGACCGTTCTGGGCATCCCGGTGCTCGACGAGGCCACCGTACTGGCAGGCACGTCGCCGGAACAGGTCGACCTTGCAATGGGCATCGGCGGCGGTCGCCTGGACCCGGTGCAAGGGCTGGAAACGAGGTTGGAAAAAGCGCGCAGCCTCGAGCAGTCGGGGTTCCGGTTTCCGGCACTCGTGCATCCGACCGCGTACCTCGGCGTAGACTGCCGGATCGGCGCCGGCGCGCAGGTCATGGCCGGAGCCGTGATTCAACCGGACAGCCGGGTCGGGGAATTCGCCATTATCAATACACGTGCCGCCGTCGACCATGACGGCGACATCGGAGACGGCGCACATATCGGACCCGGGGCGGTATTGGCCGGGACGGTATCGGTCGGCGCTTCGTCCTTTATCGGTGCCGGCTCAAGCATTATTCAAGACATTCAGGTCGGCGACCGCGTATTGGTCGCCGCAGGCTCCGTCGTCATCGATCAAGTCCCGACCGAGGCACGTGTCGCCGGCGTCCCCGCCAAGAACATGACCAAAGGCTCAAAAGTTCCGTGACCCCCTCACTATTTCCGAAAACGTCCCTGCTCGACTGTTTCCGAAACGGTTTGGCCGCCTCTCCCGCCGGGCTTTGCGTCCATGCGGAAGACGGCGCTTTTACCTATTCCCAGATCGCGGCCCAGGCCGTGTCGGCCGCCACAACATTGACCGGCCTTCAAGACACCGCGCCCGTCGTCGGAGTGTTCGCAGGGCGTGAGTCGGGCATGTTTGTCGGCATGCTCGCCTGCCTCGTCTGGGGCAAGGGCTATGTGCCGATCAGCCCAGAGTTCCCGGACAAACGCATTTCCGACGTTATTTCCGGGGCCACCGTCCAAACGATCATCACAACAAATGCTTGCCTAGACCAGCTGCTGGCGGTTCTCAACTCGACCGGGGTGGAGTTCACTGTTCTGGTCCTTGGCGACCGGAGCTTCGCCGACCGTCGACAATCCGGGCCCGTGATCGGTATCGACGTTTCCGATACGTCCGTCGGATCCGACGCGATGCTCCCGCGACCGAATGTGGACCCGGACGACATCGCCTACCTGATGTTCACGTCGGGCAGTACCGGCGCCCCCAAGGGCGTTCCGATTACGCATGACAACGCCTTGGCTTTCGTCGAGGTCATGCAGAACCGCTACAACCTCGGCCCCCAAGACAGAGCCATCTGTCTGCCCGATTTTTTCTTCGATCTGTCCATTTATCCGATTTGGGTCACCTGGGACGGCGGCGGCGCGGTGTTTCTGCCGTCCGCCAAGGACAAGATGATGCCGATCCGCTATTGCCAGCATCACGAGATCACCGTCTGGTGTTCGGTTCCCTCGGCGATCACGTTCTTGAACAACTTCAAGATGCTGAAAGAAGACATTCTGCCTTTGATCCGGATCAGCGTGTTCTGCGGTGAACCTCTGTTGAAACCCGACACTCGGGCCTGGATCAGCGCATGCCCGAACTCCGTCGTCGACAACCTTTACGGGCCGACCGAAGTCACCGTGTTCAGCACCTTGCTACCGGTGAATGACACGACGCTTCAACTCGGTGACGGCGACGTGATCTCGATCGGCAAACCACTTGACGGCGTTTACGCCCGGATCGTCGATAACGACCTCAACCCTGTCGATCAGGGCATAACCGGGGAACTGTGCCTTGCCGGGCCTCAGGTGTCGCCCGGATATTGGAACAATGAAAACCTAACGGCCGAGAAATTCGTCGTCCTGCCCTCCGACGACGATAAGGACGAACTGCGCTGGTATCGCACCGGGGACCTCGCCGTCATGGAAAGCGACGGCAACATGCTGTTTAAGGGGCGCGCCGACGACCAAGTCCAGGTTTCCGGATATCGAGTTGAATTGGGTGACATCGAACAGGCCGCACGCGCCACCACGGGCGTCGACATGGCAGCGGCGGTGTTCGCGCGCGAACCCAGAGCAAAGAGCGATGCGATATTTTTGTTCGCTACAGGCGATCCAGACATCGAACAGGCCATCCATGACCGGATTGTTGACAGCCTGCCGAGCTATATGACACCCAAGCGGATCGTCTTGATCGCCGAAATGCCCATGAACAGTAACAACAAGATAGATAAAGTCGCCCTTAAGAACAAAGTATCGAACGGCCTTTCAAATGATTGAATTTCGCCCTTTTGTTTCTTTTGTCATTGCCAACTGCGAAGACAAGTTCCGCCGGCATGACATAACTGTCGACACCGCCGATACGGACCTGGATCTCATTGCGGCTGGGATTCTGGATTCGTTCGATCTGCTCAATCTGGCGATGGCGCTGGAAGATCAGCATCGCCTGACGATGGACTTTTCGGTGTTCACCAGTGATTTCGATGCTTCGTTCAAGGGCCTGTACTCATGCCTGACGCCCGAGGCCGGGGCGCCCGAGCCGTCGCCCCCGCCGATGCCGGACACCATACTTGCGCCTATTATGGATGCCCTTGTTCGGGCAGGCGTCAGCACCGGGGATCGGATTTTCCTCCATTCTTCTGCATTAACGCTCGGGCTTTCGCGATTGGATTGCGCAGATCTGTTGGAACGTCTATTGGCCGCGATCGGCCCGCAAGGCTCGATCTTCGCACCGGCCGCGAACGTCCAGGCGTTTCAAAGCGGGAATTTTGATATCGACAACACACCCGCCCATGCCGACTTCGGGTGGCTGAGCGAAGCCATCCGGCAACATGCAGGCGCGTCCCGATCGCAAAACCCCTTCGACTCGGTTGCCGGCCTTGGCCCCGACGCCGCGCAGGTTTGCCAAGGCCTGGAGGCCGATTGTTACGGCCCTCAATCACCTTGGAGCCGCCTTCTCGGCAAGGACGTCAAACTGATCATGCTGGGCATCGATTTTCATTACGCCTCGATCGTTCATCTGGCCGAGCTTCAGTGCCAAGTGCCGTATCGCGGCTGGAAAGAGTTTTTTGGAAAGATTCGGGTGAATGGCGCATTTAAAGACGTCACGCTTCGCCTGTTCGCCGCCGAGATGAACACCCAAAGATTTTACCAGAAGATTGCGGACCTACCAGAGATGGCCGGGCGTTTCAAAACCCTGGACATCAAGGGCGGCGGCTACGTCGCGTCGTTGGACGATGTCTTCAACGCTTGCTGCGCCGCGATGCGCCGCGCGCCGCGCATTTTCGTCGAGCCATAATGTCCCAACTAAATTTCGCCATCGTCGGGGCCGGGAAATCCGCGTCGGATTGCGTTCACGCGATTGAGCGCTTCAATTCCTCGGCGTCCGGCAGGCACGCCAATCTGAAACTTCTGTTCGTCGATGCTAAAACGCCCGCGCCTAAAATCTCGGCGAATTGCCCGGTCATCGAAACGCGGAACATCAACGCAGATGAAAACGTCGCGCTCATCCAGGCGCACGATGTCGATTACCTGCTAAGCGTCAACAATCATCAAATTCTTTCCGCCGCGACGATCTCGACCCCCCGGCTTGGGGTTCTTAATTTTCATAACGGCCCCCTTCCCCGATATGGCGGCGTCAATGTTTGCGCTTGGGCAATCTTCAACGGTGAAACGGAACACGGCGTGACATGGCATTTCATGGAACCCGCCATCGACGCCGGGCGGATCATCGCGCAACGCCGATTTCCGATCACGGCGCGGGAAACGGCAATCACTTTGATCATGAAGTGCATTCAACAAGGAATTTCCCTGTTCGAAGAATTGCTGCCCAGCTTGTTCGACGGCCGCCCGGACGGAAACCCTCAGGACCCGTCGCAGCGTTTGTACTTTTCCCGCAAGGATATCCCGGCAAACGAGATTTTCGATTTTTCCTGGACCTGCGAACAGGCGGATCGATACATGCGGTGCCTGAACGTTTTTCCGTTTCCCCCAGCGCTGCCGTTTGGTAAAGCCCTGGGCGGCGAAAGAGTATTCCGCGTGGTGAAAGTGAACGTGGCAGAGCATCAAATCGACAGCGCGCCCGGCACCGTTCTTGATATTGACGACACAGCTATCCATGCCGCCCTTGCAAACGGAACGATCTCCATCACGGATGTGATCGACGAGCAAGGCAACAAAACACGGATTTCAGATCTGGTTTCCAGTTACGGCATCAACGCCGGCGCCAACCTTCAATTCAGAAAGTAAAGAGAAGGCATTCGATGAAAGGTGATCTAATTCTTGTCCATTGCGTGGACACGGAAGGCCCGCTTAACGAGTCGGTAACGGCGACGTTCGAGCGCATCGAGACGGTCTTTGGCTTGAAGTACGAGCCCAGCCCGGAACAATTGAGCCGGCTGCAGCAAGGACACGACATTCCCGATGACCTGCGGGATGACGTAATGACCTTCATTTCTCCGAACCGGCTCAACTATCACAAGACCTGGACCGAAGTGGACAAATGTGTCCGCGATTTGATGCGCCCCGAATGGCGCATGGCGTTAGAAGATGACTACGGTCAGGGTTATACGTTTTCTTGGTTCATCCTCGACCATGTCGGGTTTGAGATAAATCCACGCCAGCGGGTCATGGGATTTCACGGAATCTACGAACACTATCGCGAGCTTCTCGCCGAATTCAAACCGCCCGCGGATAAGCTGTATTATCACACGCACCCGGTTCCGTTTTTCTTTGAAGCGAACAAGACTTCCAACAATTTCAGCTTCACCAATCACCACATCCAGGTGATCAACCGGCGGGTCATCGACTATTTGGACTTCCCAACCGCCTATCGTCCCGGCGCCAACTGCGAACGCCCGGATATGAACCTTTTCCTTGAGATGTGGATTCCTTTCGATTTCGGCAACCAAGGCATGAAGCAACGCGCCGAGGAACGAATTCAAAAGGATCTCGCCGGCGGCCGATGGGGCGACTGGCGTCGCGCCACGCCGGAATGGGAAGTCTATCACCCGGATTTCTATGACTATCAAAAAAAGGGCAACATGCGGCGCTACATCGCGCGCAGCCTCAATCTGAATTCAAGAGTGCGCCCGATTTCCCACGAAGAAGTCGAGAAGGCATTCGTCCGCGCCAACAGCGGGAAACACACTATCATGGCCGTTACCGATCACGACGAACGCGAAATGCGGCCCTACATCATCGAGCATGTAAAGATGGTCCGGGAACTTCAGAAAAATTATCCCGACGTCAAAATTCGCTATGCCAATGCCGCGGACGCCATCCGAATGGCCGAAGGCATTCCGCATGAAGAGCCCACCGAACTCACGTTCAACTGGGACGGTGACGCACTGGAGATCTTCGCTTCGAAAGAAATCTGGGGGCCCCAACCCTGGTTCTGCTTCAAAACCAAGGATCAGCGTTATATTCACGAGAACCTCGACCGCCTTGAGGACGAAGGCTGGGGATTCGTTTTCGATGACAACACGATCTTTCTCGAGCAGATCGAATCGATCGGGATCGCCACCAACGACCGATATGGCAATACCTCGATTTATCGCCTGAGCCCCGACAAGGACCTCGGAAAGACGGCATCGATGATCCGGAACCGACCGGTACTGGACACCCTGCAGTCCTAACCGCCGGCCCGCATGCCGCCGCATTCCAGGTAGATCAAAAAAGCCACATGTCTGAAAACTACCAAGACTTCATCATCAAGAACGGCAAGCTCATCGGTAAGTTCGAAGAAATGTATCGAACTTGCGACGATCCATGGGGCCGCGATTCGATGGAGGAACTTTGCCTGGAAACCAGCCTTTTACGGCGCGCCTGCTTGCTTGCAAATTCATTGGAAGGCGGTTGCCGGGTTTTTGACATCGGCTGCGGCGTCGGTTCTTCAATGCGCGCGATCGCCGACTCTTCGGCGCAGATGGCGGGAATCGACGTGAGCGAGACCGCCATCCAAAAAGCGCGCCAACGGTTGCCGGAGCATCAGTTTGCCGTAGCCGGGCTCGACGACGTGGTGGAGGACTCCCCTGCGATCCAATCCATCGATATACGCCAGCTGAATCTTTTGATCATGTCCCAGGTCACCTGGTACGTCTTGAAAACCCTTCCGGCGTTCAAGGAATGGCTTCAGGCGAATTGGAAAGGCAAGCTGTTCATTCATATTCTCGGTATCTACCCGCCGGGCGTGCAGCAGTACGGCAAGGAATACTTCACCAATCAGGAAGAGATCTTGGCTTGGTGGGGTTTGAATTACCTGGAATATGGGACCCTGTCCCGCATCGTCGACGGCGACCCGAAAACGCTCAGTTATTTCATCGCCCAAATCTGAGTTTCCCCCATGACGACGAAATCCGAGAATTCTCCAGTCCTGATCATTCAGGCGAGAATGGGTGCGACCCGATTACCGGGGAAATCCATGCTGGATCTGGCGGGGGCGCCCCTTGTCGGTCGAATTATTGAGCGCGTCAAACGCTGTGCGTCGCCACGGCTAGTCGTGCTTGCGACCACCTGCAAACCGGAAGACACCCCGCTGGAAGCCTTGGCCGCGGCCTATGACATCCCTTGTTTCCGCGGCCCGGAACACGACCTGGTGCAGCGATACGTGCTTGCCGCCAAGGAATTTGACGCCGACCGCATCATCCGCCTGCCCGGTGACAACGTTGCGCCGGAGCCATCCGAAATCGACCGGCTTGTGGCCTACCATTTAGCTAGCGACAACGCGTTTTCATCGAACCTGTTGCAGATTATGGGTAACGGCTACCCAGACGGGATCGGCGCAGAAGTTATTGAGCGCTCGGCCTTGGAAGAAGTCTTGGCGACCACCGACGATCCCCGATTGCGTGAGCACCCGCACCTGAATTTTTTCGATTTTGAGCGAGACAGTGCTGTCGATGATGGCCGCTTCAAGGTCGGGACCGTCGCCTGCCCGTCGGCATTCAGTCGCCCGGACCTGACTCTCGACGTCAACACGCAGGAACAATACGAATATTGCAAGGCATTCTACGAATACCTTTACCCGCGAAATAACGAATTCGGCATTCTCGATATCATTGAATGGCACGATAACATTTGGTCGCCGCATCGTAATTGATGAACAAAAATTTCGTTATTTTTTACTGGCACGTCTTTACGAAGCGGGATTGGGGCCGCTTCCTTTGCGACGAAATGTCGGCGCGCGGATACAATGTCCGCGTCGTCCAGGTCGGCCCGGCGATCGACAACCTGAGTCTCGCCGAAATCGAGCGCGGTAATTTCGCGGCGGTTCCGCAAGCGGAAACCCCGCGGACGAAAGACGACATCGAACGCATCCTCGACGATTTGAACGAACAGGATCTGTTGTTCGTGTTCGTCCCGGTCACCGCCCGTTACCTATGGCTGTTGGTTCAGATCGGAAAAAGAAACCTAAAGTACGCCCATCTGACATTGGGGCGCTTGCCGCAGCGGCTCGACCCGACGTTGCTCATCCGCAGGAAGCCGCTACTCGCGCTTCGCGCCTACGGCGCGGCGCTTTTCCATCTTCTTTATCGCGTCAGATATCACCTGAAGCTGGTTTGCAGCCTGGGCTTGGACTATTTCCGCATCCCGCCGCCGTTCGTCTGGGTTCGCGCGGGCTCTCATACAGAGCCTCTGTCCACGGAAGGAATCGGGTTAGGCCGATGCAACGTCTTGGACGTGGAATCCTTCGACGTCGCACAGGCGCGACGCATCGAATCGCACCCCCCCATAGGTCCCGCCGAAGGCCAATCCGGCCGCTATGCGGTCTACGTCGATGAGTCTCTATACAACCACCCGGATTACTTGCTGCATAATGCTGCTTCGCCGATCGAGCCGGACCGCTTCTTTCCCGCACTGAAACGCTTTTTCGAACAGCTTGAAAATGTGCTCGACCTGAAGATCGTCATCGCCCTGCATCCTAAATCGAATTATTCGGCGCAGGAAAAGGCGGCCTATTTTGGATCGCGTGAAACCTTCGATCGGCAAACGCCGGAACTTATCTACGGCGCCGAGTTCGCCTTGATGCACAACAGCACGGCCTTGTCTTACGCCGTTATCTGGCGCAAGCCGGTTTTGTTCGTGACCAGCGATTCGATAAACGAATCTTGGCTCTGTGCGGATCTGGAACTCCGCACCAATTTGATCGGACAGCCGACAGTGAACTTGGACCGCCTGAACGGTTCCGACGTCTCCAGTCTTTTGACGTCGACGGTCGATGAAGAGCTTTACGCCGCCTACGAAGAAAGTTTCCTTGGCTCGACGCATGCGGTGACCGGTCCGCTCGACGAGATCATCGCCACCTACATGGACTCCCAAAGCCAGACAACTCAACAAGGTTTGTCGAAAATCTGACGGCCATATACAAGCTTCGGGCAATCCGCCCGATATCACGCTGCACCCGGCGATCACCCCTATCACCCCGACCGACAATAATCATGATCTCATTTATTCTGTCGTTCTGCTCCCGCTATCCGAAGCTACTTATCGGCAGCATGGCGCTCACTCTGCTCCTGATGGTGCTCGATACCGCGGCCCTGCTTTCCGTGGCCCCGGTCGTTGCCCTGCTGGTCGGCGGCGAAAGCGAGAGCACCGCCGCCCGCGCTTTCATGGACGCCGCCGCCCAGGTCGGCCTGGAGGGCGGGGTTGAGGTGTTTTTGCCGATCTATGTCGCGATCAACATCACGACTGCGGTCGTCTACATCCTGATCGACTATTTCCTGATCAAGGTGAAGTTCGTCATTCGAGAGGACTTGGTCGCCGATTTTTCGAACGATGTCATCCTGTCCAGCATCAATTTTGTGAACAAGCAACGGCAGGGGGACTTTCTCAATTCGCTGACCCATGAGATCAATCGCGTCGGCGACGCCTTCACCGCGATCACGCGAATGGTCGCGCCGATTGCCCAGATTTTGATTCTGCTTGCCGTGCCGATCTACCTGTCTTGGAACGTGACGTTGATTACAATGGCCGCCGCCGTGGCCTTGACCCTGCCGTTCCGATACTTCCGTAAAAAGACCTATCAATGGGGTCGGGCGGAATCCGAAACGTCCGCCGCCTATACCAGCGTGCTTCAAGAAACGTTCTCGAACGTGCGGCTGATCTCGACCTTTGCCAAAGAACAGAACGCCATCGTTCGAATCCGTGACGCTTTCAAGGACTACCGTGCCGCGACACTGATGTCCCAGTTGCTCCAGATCATCATCAGCCGGGCTTACCCGCCGATCGGTATCGTGCTTGTCTTGATCGCCTTCACCGTGTCGCAACATCTGGGCGTACCGCTCGCTGAACTTGCCGTCGTCCTTTATGCCTTTCACCGTCTGGCCGGGACGCTGGGCAATCTGTCTTCGCAACGCTACCAGTTTCTCGGCCTGTATCCCGCCTATGAAGCGGTCAACCGCATGCGCCAAGAAGCCGAGGCATCGCGCCCGCGGTTCGGCGATCGGCCTGCGCCGACGCAGTTGGATCACATCACTCTCGACCATGTGACTTTTTCCTATCCTGACGGCGCACCTGTTCTGAACGATGTTTCGATCGACGTTCGACGCGGCGAATTAACCGCTCTGGTGGGCGCATCCGGTGCGGGCAAGTCGACCACGGCAGACATCTTGCTAGGCTTGCAATTGCCGACTAGCGGCGCCGTCTTGGTGAACGGCACCCCCTTGTGCGAGCTGGACATCGATTCCTACAAACGACAGATCGGCTACGTCCCACAACAGAACGCTCTATTTCACGCGACCATTCGCGCGAACATTCTTTGGGCAAATCCCGATGCGACCGAAGGTGACATCATCGAAGCCTGCCGCCTTGCCAATGCCTACGATTTCATCGTCGGCCTGGAGAACGGCCTCGATACGGTCGTGGGAGATCGCGGCGTTCGCCTTTCCGGCGGCCAGTTGCAAAGAATCGCCCTGGCGCGGGCGCTGGTCCGCCGCCCATCGATCCTGGTCCTCGACGAAGCGACCAGTGCGCTGGACACGGAAAGTGAAAACCTCATCCAGGAAGCGCTCAAAACCATTTCAGAGCGAACGGCCGTTTTGGCCATTGCGCACCGTCTGTCGACGGTCCGCAGCTCGACGAGCGTTTATGTTCTCGAAAACGGCCGCGTCATCGAACACGGCAGCTTCAACGACCTTGCGTCCGCCGATGGGCATTTCGCGCGATTGGTCGACATGCAACGGCTTTGACGGCGGCCGACCCAAGCCGCCCTCATTCAACTTACCAGGAGCACCTTCATGAGCCATGCTGCATCCTTTATGGAACAGGTTTCGGAAATCGCCCGCAACCTGGACCACGACGCCATTGAAAAAGCCGCGACCACTTTGGCCGAGGTCCGAGACCGGGGCGGTCGCCTGTTCATTCTGGGCGTCGGGGGAAGCGCCGGCAATGCCGGGCATGCGGTGAACGATTTTCGCAAACTTTGCGGGATCGAAACCTACGCTCCAACCGACAACGTTTCGGAACTAACGGCCCGGACCAACGATGAAGGTTGGGAAACCGTATTCGAGGGCTGGCTCGGCACCAGCCGGCTGTCCGAAAAGGACGCGATCCTCGTTTTTTCCGTCGGCGGTGGAAATGAAGAGCACAACGTCAGCGTCAATCTGGTTCGCGGGCTTAATTTCGCCCGCGAACGCGGCGCCACCATCCTAGGCGTGGTCGGGCGCGACGGCGGGCATACTAAAAAAGTCGGCGATATCGTCGTCCTGGTCCCGACCGTCGATGATTCCCTGGTCACCCCCCATGCCGAGGCGTTTCAGGCCGTGGTCTGGCACTGCCTGGTCTCCCATCCGGCGCTCCAGGTTTGCGCAACGAAGTGGTAGCCGCTAGAGCCGCCTTACAGATTGATCCACTTTAATGTTGCGCTGGGTTCAGCGAAACAAATCGGAGCTGCTGCGCTTCGGTGTCGTCGGCGGATTTTCCGCTGCGCTCTATCTCGGCGCGTTTTACGTCCTAAAGCCGTTCCTGCCTCTTTGGGCCGCAACGCTTCCGGCCTATGGGATGGCCATGGCGTGCAATTACGCACTGCACCGTGCCTGGACTTTCGAGAGCGACCGCTCGCACCGGCAAGCTGTCCCCCGCTACCTTCAAATCCATGTCGGCGCCATCCTCATCAATATGCTGATCATGGATGTCGGCGTAGCGCGTCTGGGCCAACCGGTCCTGCCGACGCAGTTCGTCGCCTTCGTCGCGATCGCCGCCTGGAGCTACCTGCTTCAGAAAATGTGGGTCTTCCGGCGAAACCTATAACGGACCGCTCAGTCCGAGTCCTTTTCCGACACCGCCAAATACTGCGCGCCTAGGGGCAACGGGCGGAAAATGCGATCGACCAAGCTAGACAGGCGGTTGCGGAACGGAAGAAAGGTAAAATAGGACACCGTCGGTCGCGTCAGGTTTGCGGCCGCAAGCAGACGCCGTAAACCCACGGCGGAAACCAGAACCGCATTGCGGTCCAATTCGCAGGTGTTCACGACGTAAAGCGTCAGCGGATTGAACGGGTTGTGCTCAATCACCAGAATTCGCCCACCGACGCGAACCACCCTTCGCAATTCCTGGAAAAAAGTTGCCCGCTCCGCCGGCGGGACATGATGAACGACGCATATTGCGATCGCCGCATCGAACCGGCCGTCGGCGAACGGCAGGCGGCCGCCTTCGTACTCCTGATAAGAATTCCCCGGATTTTCCGCCGCCGCGATATCCAGCGAGGCCCGGGAAACATCGACGCCGGTGACGCTGTTCACGCCGGGCGCAAGAAGCGGGTGCACAGCACCTGTGCCGCAGCCGACGTCTAGAACGTCCGGCAATTTCCCCGATTGCGCCAAAGGCCCCAAGGCTTCCAGCAGAACATCCGCCTTCAATTGCGTGAAAAACCGGTGATCCTTACCGGAGAAGTGAATTCCACGGTTGATTTTATCGGCATAGTCCGGTGCATAGTCGTCGAATTCAGTCATCGGACACCCGACCATGTTTCGGGCGCCGGTCCGAGCGCCAGACCGACCGGCTTCGCCCGCTAGGAACGGATATCACCGGCATCGTCGACATTTAATAGACTCCAAGTGGATTGGAAAATGGGCACGTCGCAGCCAGAAAAAAAGACTCCAAGTAGCCGCCCGGCACGCCAACCGAAACTATCGGTCGTTGCCCCTTGTTTCAACGAGGAAGATAACCTTGCCACGTTGATCGCCCGCGTGACCGCGTGTTGCACGGACGTCGTTGGCGACGATTACGAAATCGTTCTCGTCGATGACGGGTCGTCCGACGCCACATGGGAGCGCATTGACGCTGCGGCCAAGCAAGACCCGCATATCGTGGGGATCGAGCTATCGCGGAACTTCGGCCACCAGATCGCCCTGACCGCAGGCTTGGAAGCCTGTTCGGGCGAACGCATCCTGGTCATCGACGCCGATTTACAAGACCCTCCCGAGTTGCTCGCGGACATGATGAAACTCGCCGATGACGGTGCCGACGTCGTCTACGGTCAGCGCCGAGCCCGACCGGGTGACAGCATGGCCAGGCGGCTCGCCGCCGCCATTTTCTACCGGATTTTACGGCAATTGTCGGATGTCGATATCCCCGTCGACGCCGGAGACTTCAGACTGATGAGCCGCAGGGTCCTGGACGTTATTCTTTCCATGCCTGAACATCATCGCTACATCCGCGGGATGGTCAGTTGGATCGGCTTCAAACAAGTGCCAATCGTCTATGATCGGGATATTCGGAAGGCAGGGGTCACCGGCTACAACCTGAAACGCCTGCTGTTGTTCAGCATGGATGCGATCATGGGCTTTTCGGTCAAACCTCTGCATCTCGTTACCATGCTTGGCCTTATCGTCGTTGGTTGCAGCATGATCTTCATTGCCTGCTTGATCGGTCTCTGGCTGGCTGGCGACATTCAAGTCGAAGGCTGGGTCAGCCTTATCGCATCGGTCTTCTTGATGGGTGGCCTGAACCTTATGTTCATGGGCATCATGGGCGAATACATCGGGCGTATATTCGCCCAATCAAAGGGCCGACCGTTATATATCGTCGCCTCGCGCGCCGGCCGCCCTAAGGTCGACAAGTGAACACAACCGGCAAGCGTCCGAGCACCGGAAGAATGTTCATAAAGTCAAAAGGTATCCCTGGGTTTTGACCCGAAATTCCATCCTCGTCACAGGGGCCACCAGCTTTCTCGCCGGTCATTTTTTGCGCTGCATCGGCGATGACGCGGCGATCACGGCAACGCGCCGGGTCGATCCGTCCATCGTTGCCCGCGGCGGTTTCGATGTCGTCGTGAACTTCAGCTATGACCGCGCCTTGGCCGATCAACCCTACGACCCTGAGCGCGACCCCGACCGCATCCTGGCCGAGGCGATAGCCCCTCTTCCCACCCATTTCTTCATGCTTAGTTCCAGAACCGTATACGGTCGGGGAGACGGGTCGCGGTACAAGGAAGACGCGGCCCTTGCGCCCGCAACGCCCTATGCAAGGAACAAAGCCGAGACCGAAGCCTTCGTTCGGCATTGTCTTGGCGACAGGGCGACGATTTTGCGGCTATCCAATATCTTCGGAATGGAAGCAGGCCGTCACACCTTTGCCGGTCGGGCCCTGGCGACGCTCAAGAAGGAGCGGCGGATCAACCTGGACATCAGCGCCGATTCGGCCCGGGACTTCCTGCCGGTCGAGACCTTCGCCCTAGTCCTTGCAAAGCTCTTGACGATCCGACCCGGAATGACTCTAAACGTGGGGTCTGGGATACCTGTCCCCATTGGGGATATGGCGCGATGGTTCATCCAGGGGTTCGGCGAGGGGGAGATAATCGCCGAATCGAATGCGCGATTCGACGAATTCAGCCTGGACATCGGGGGCCTGGAATCGTTCATCGGCCCGGTGACAACGAGAGAGGCCATAAAAGCCGCGGCGCAAGCCGCCGGACGGGAACTAAAAAATGCGTAACATTCTATTGACAGGCGGCGCCGGGTTTATCGGCTCACACGTGCTGGAGTCCTTGGTCAAAACCTATCCCGACGCGCAGATTACCGTGCTGGATCGCATGACCTACGCCGCCGATTACGAGAACATCGCTCCGTCGCTTGCCCGCGGCAAGCGCACCTTGACGGTCGGCAACATAACGGATCTGGCGCTGTGTGATCGACTGACGAAAAACGTCGATTGCGTCGTTCACGTCGCCGCCGAGAGCCACGTCGACAATTCGTTCGGAAACTCCATCGAGTTTACCCTGACCAATACGCTCGGCACGCACACATTGCTCGAGGCGGCACGCATGAACTCCGTTCCTCTGTTCATCCATGTCAGCACGGATGAGGTCTATGGAGAGGTCCTGGAAGGCGAGGCGTCCGAAGAGGAAAAGCTGAACCCGAGCAATCCCTATTCCGCCTCGAAGGCGAGCGCCGAGATGATCGTGGGCAGCTATCAGGCTTCCTTCGGCATGCCGATCGTCACCGTTCGAGCGAACAATATCTTCGGCATCCGGCAGTTCCCGGAAAAAATCATCCCCAAGTTTACGATGCAGCTGTTGTCTGGTCAGCCTGTGACCTTGCATGGCGACGGCTCCAACGTACGACGCTACTTGGCGGCGGAGGATTTTGCCGAGGCCCTGTGCCTGTTGATCGCCAAGGGTCAGGTCGGCGCCGTGTACAACATCGGCGCGGAAGAAGAATACTCGAACACCGAGATCGCCCGTATGCTGTGCGGGCTTTTGGATCGATCGGAAGACGATTTCATCACCTTCGTCGCCGACCGGCCATTCAATGATCGCCGCTATTCGATCAATACGGCGAAGATCGAAGCCCTGGGATGGCAACCGCGGCGGCCGTTGGCAGCGGGGCTTTCCGCAATCGTGGAGTGGTATCGCGAAAACTATGGCCGTTACCGCCATCTGTTCCAGAGTAACGACGCCTAACCCCCCCGCGCTCCGTTCAACCTTCGAGGACGAATTCAGATGACGACCTATTCGATCGATGTGTACGAAAAGGATGGGCGCTGGCAGGCCGTAATCCACCACCTTCTATTGGCCGGGGAAGGCTCGTCCCCCGAGGAAGCGACCGCCGAGGTCATTCAACTGGCGGCCGCGGCCGAAAACCGTCTACTGGAAACCGGACTAGCCCGGCGTTCACGTCAAGGCCGCGTCGTCCTCAAACGGTCGCTAGGCCAGATGCTTGCACCGATCGCCGCCGAATACGGCCTGCGCACGCTTTTCGTCTTTGTACTGCTGGCTTCCCTTTACCTTGTGGTTCGGGCTGATCTTAGCCATCAAATTCAGGCATTCCGGACCGATATCACGTCCGAGTTGTCCCAGATTCGTTCTCTTCTCGGGGACTCTTCATCGACGTCGTCGGATGCCGCCGAACGCGTCCGGCAACGGGCTCAACACCTGAACCAACGACTGCTGCCTGCGGCGGAGGAACTCCGGCCCTTGTTTCGAACGCTTCTATCCGATCCGGCGCCGACCCAGACGCCGCCCAACCAGTAGCCTTCGCCGATTACCCGCACATGACCATTTCCACCCGTTCGTCCCAGGCACAATCCGGCGCGCTGATCATCGGCGCGCTGTTAGTGCTTGCGCTGTTTGCCGCGGCCTTGGGCTGGCACCACGTAAACCCCGTTTTTTCCAAATGGGAGCACCTTCATTTCTTCTTTCTGCACGGTAGCGTCGATCCGCATTTAACGTTCCGACTGCACCCCAGGGCAAATCTGGGCGGAACCGGCTATGCGACGCTTGAAATCGGGAAATGGATCACTGATTTCTTCGGCTGGTCCCTTCCCACCTTCCGCGCCATTTCATTTCTGTTCGCCGGTGGAACGCTGGCGCTTATCGCCGTCGTGCTGGGGCGATGGTTCGGCCTTTATCCGGCGCTCGCCGGTGTCATATTGGCGGCGTTCAGCACCGGTTACATCATATTCGCCAACCAAGTGCTGGTCAGCCTGCCCACACTGTTTTTCAGCGTTTTGCTGGTGGAGCGCTTTCAGCGCCTGGACACGGCCCCCCGCAGTAAGACACTGCATGTCATGCTCGGCATCGTCCTTGCGTTTTGTTTTCTCCAATACGGGATGGCTCGGTATTTCGCCCTGATCTGGGTCGCGTTTTTCTTCGGTACACGCATTTTCGTGGTTTGCCGGCAAATTCCAGGCGGCGCCGCGCGGCAGGCCGCTATCCTCGGCGTCTTCAAATCCTTGGCTGCGATCGGGATCGTGGCGCTGGTTACCCTGAGCCTACTGGACCTCACGAATGTCCGGCTGTTGCTTCATCCCTGGAATATCCTTTTCCCCGCAAAGGCCGAGGTCGAAACCAAGGCGCTGAGTCTGTTCGCAACGTTCGTCGGGAATTTTCCGCGCTTGCTGGAAATGTATTTTCCGTTCATTTCCGTCTCAGGCGGCGGCCGACCGGAGTTCATACTCGCCGGGCAAAGAGCCCCCCTTTACGAATACTGGCACACTCCTTTTCTACTGATCGGGCTCGCGGTTGCGATCCGGCGAACGTTCCGGCCTCTGACGCCGACCGTCTATCCGTACCTATCGTTGCATGTGATTTGCGGGGCGACGATTTTGTTATCGCTGGCATCCCAGATCGACAGAGACATTTACACGATCTCTATCTTTCGGAATTTCTCCGGCTTTTTCGCCGTCTCGGCCTATATCGCCGTCGCCTTGATTTGGTTATGGGAACGCATTGGCTCCCGCATCCCCGCAGCGACAGCGGTATTTTCGCTCGGTTTTCTAGCCATCCTTTCGACCGCAACCATCATTTTGGACCAGAAATTCAACGCGATGCAGAACCGGATCGCAGACATGGCAGCGGTCGATACGTCTGGCCAATCCTTCGCACCGACGCCATCGCCGTTGCCGTTCGGCCTGGACAAGCAGCTTTATCAGCAAGCCCGCTTTACCCGCTTGGCAGAAATTCTGGCCGATCTACGCTCCTGCAAAGCGTTTGCCGGGCCTTTACTGGTAAAGCTTTCCCCGGGCCTCGTCCTGAACAATGGAGAATTCGACGGCATTCACTACACGAAGAACTACAACATGCTGTCTTCCACGCTGGCCTTTTTACTTGCTGACCACGGCATCAACGGCAGCCACGTAATACTCGTCCCCGAGGGAGACCCGGGAATTCGAGAATTCGGAAACGGGTACGCGGGCGCACCGCGCCATTTTTCCGGGCCAATCACCTGGAAAAATGCCGAAATTCTCTATCCAAACGGCCTCTTGAAGCGCCACTATCGCGAATCCCGCCCCGGCAACGGCGATCCCTGGCTTGTTGCCTTCTCCGAGGCCGAAGTCGAAGCCTCCCGAGCGCAGTTCAAGCAAATGCAATTGCCGTTCAGGGAAATTGGCCCCATCACCGACTTATCAAAAATTACCCCCCTGAAATCACGTGATTTTCCGGCGATCTGCTCTGATCGTCCCTAATTGTCGCAACCCGCACTCGGCGGCATCAAGGCCGGGCTAGCGGTTGCGTCATTAAGCACAATATGCAACATTCCCCCTTGCGTTCACCTTGTGAACGCAAGGGGCTAAAGAGCCTTTTGAATCATCGGGCTACGGCCCACTCATTGGAACCGCTCGTGGTGATATTCACCTCGGGTGCGGTAGCTTGCCTAACCGCCACCGGCCCTATTGCCCCATGGGATACACGTCACCGACAACCGGCACCAAAGCAGCCTTTCTGGATCGGGACGGCGTCTTGATTCGTTCCGACGTTATACAAGGGAAGCCTTTTGCGATCCGGCGTCTCGAAGATTTATCGTTCTTCCCCGATGTGAAACCGTCAATCGCCCAACTGCAAAAACATGGTTTCAAAATCGTGGTGGTGACCAATCAACCGGATGTGGGAAACGGCATCGTCGATCGCTCCGTCGTCGAACAAATGAACGCCCGAATTCAGAGCGAATTGTCAGTCGATGTCGTCAAAACCTGTTACCACGCGCAAACGGACGGTTGCGCATGCCGCAAGCCAAAGCCCGGCATGATCCTCTCCGCCGCCGCTGAGTTGCAAATCAACCTGAGCGCGAGCTTCATGGTCGGCGACCGCCGGAGCGATATCGAAGCCGGACGCGCCGCCGGATGCCGCACGGTATTCATCGACCGCAACTACACCGAACGCAAACCGGAAGCTCCGGATTTCACCGCGTCCTCACTAAGCGACGCCGTCACCCAAATTCTCGGCGCCGACACGGCCGCCACCAACAGGAAGTCACACCATGCCTGACGTCAAAGACCTGACCATCAAACTGTTCGCTGACGGTGCCGACTTGGACGGCATGCTTCAGATGTACGCCAATCCGCTGATCCAGGGCTTCACCACCAACCCGACCCTGATGCGCAAAGCAGGCGTGCAGGATTACGAGGCATTCGCGCGCGAGGTACTTGCCGCGATCCCAGACCGCCCCGTCAGCTTCGAGGTCTTCGCCGACGATCTTCCGACGATGGCCGCGCAAGCGCGAGTCATCGCATCCTGGGGCGAAAACGTGAACGTCAAAATTCCAGTGACCAATACCCAGGGTGAATTTACCGGCCCGATCATCGAAGCACTGTCCGCCGAAGGCGTTCAGTTGAACGTGACCGCCGTGTTCTCTCTGGATCAAGTACAGGCAGTGACCGCAGCGCTGGCGGCAGAGACCCCCGCCATCGTTTCGATCTTTGCCGGTCGCATCGCCGACACCGGTCTGGACCCCATGCCGCTGATGTCGGAAGCGCTCAAGATCATGACTGCCAAGCCGAAGGCGGAGCTTTTGTGGGCCAGCCCGCGCGAACTGCTGAATATCTTCCAGGCGGACGAAGTGGGCTGTCACATCATCACCGCGACCAATGACGTTCTCGGCAAACTCGGAGGCGTCGGCAAAGACCTGGAAGTCTTCAGCCGCGAGACGGTCAATATGTTCTACGGCGATGCCCAGGCCGCCGGATTTACCATCGCCACCTCGGCCTGAAACGCCGCGGACCAAGCGAACAGACAACGGAGCCAACATCCATGTCCAATTCCTTCGAACACGTGTTGATCACCGGCGGCGCCGGTTATGTCGGCAGCTTGCTCGCCCCGCAGCTTCTTGAGCGCGGGTTTAAGGTCACCGTCTACGACATCATGTATTACGGCGACGATTTCCTGCCCAAGGACAACCCGAACCTGCGTATCGTCAAGGGTGACATCCGCGACGTCGCCGCGTTGAAGGACGCGCTGAAGGGCGTCGATGTCGTGATCAGTCTGGCCTGCATCTCGAACGACGCCAGCTTCGAGTTGGATGAAAACCTCTCGACCTCGGTCAACATGGATGCATTCGAGCCGATGGTCGTCGCCGCCAAGGAAGCCGGCGTGAAGCGCTTCATCTACGCCTCTTCCTCGTCCGTCTATGGCGTCTCGGAATCTCCCGACGTTACCGAAGACCACCCCCTAGTGCCGCTGACCCTGTACAACAAATACAAGGGCATGTGTGAACCTCTGCTGTTCAAGCATCAGTCCGACGACTTCGTCTGCGTCACCATCCGCCCGGCGACGCTGTGCGGCTACGCCCCGCGCCAACGCCTGGACCTATCGGTCAACATCCTGACAAATCATGCCGTGACCAATGGCAAGATCACGGTGTTCGGCGGCTCGCAAATGCGTCCCAACCTGCATGTCCAGGACATGTGCGACTGCTACGAAATGCTGCTTGAGTTGCCTGACGAAAAAATCGCGGGCGGCATCTTCAACGTCGCCTACATGAACATGAGCATCATGGACTTGGCCAAGGTCGTTAAGAAAGTCGTCGAAGAAGAGTTCCCCGAGAAGGGCGAAATCGAGATCGTCACCACACCGACCGACGACATCCGCTCCTATCACGTCAATTCGGACAAGATCACCCGCGAGTTGGGCTTTGCGCCCAAGTACAACATCGAAGACGCGGTGCGGGGCCTGTGCAAAGCCTTCCGCGGCGGCAACCTGCCCGACAGCATGGACGACGACAAATACTTCAACGTCCGTCGCATGAAAGCCCTCAACGCCGCATGACGACATCCGCAAAACCGCTGGCCGTCGTTACCGGCGGCGCCGGGTTCATCGGCAGTCACATGGTCGACGTTCTGATCGGCCGTAGCTTCGCCGTGCGTGTTATCGACAATTTCAGCGGCGGGCACGAACGCAACCTCGCCCATCTCGATGGCAATCCGGACCTGACGATCGTCAATCAGGACATCCGCGACCTGAACCCCGACGACGCCCCGTTCGACAGCGCCCGGTTCGTGTTTCATTTCGCCGGAATCGGCGACATCGTGCCGTCGATCGAACGCCCGATCGACTACATGGACATCAACGTCCAGGGAACGGTGAAGGTTCTGGAATGCGCCCGCGCCGCCGGGGTCGAAAAACTGGTCTATGCTGCGTCATCGTCATGTTACGGGCTGGCCGACGTGCCGACCCGTGAAGATCATCCAATCGATCCGAAATACCCGTATGCCCTGAGCAAGTACCAGGGCGAACAAGCGGCCCTGCATTGGCAAAACGTCTATGGCCTGCCGGTCAATTCAGTCCGTATCTTCAACGCCTACGGCACCCGTGTGCGGACCACCGGCGCCTATGGCGCCGTGTTCGGCGTGTTCTTCAAACAAAAACTGGCGGGCAAGCCGTTCACCGTCGTCGGCGACGGAACGCAGGGCCGTGATTTCCTGTACGTGACGGACGTCGCCCGCGCCTTCCTGGCGGCCGCGGAAACGGAACAGGTCGGGGAAATCTACAACCTCGGCGCCGGCAACCCGCAATCGGTCAATCGATTGGTCGAACTGCTGGAAGGCGACGTGGTCTATATCCCCAAACGCCCCGGCGAGCCCGATTGCACCTGGGCCGATATTTCGAAAATCACCACAGAACTTAATTGGAAGCCCGAGGTCTCGTTCGAAGAAGGCGTCGGACGCATGGTTGCCGAAATCGAAAACTGGCGTGACGCCCCGTTGTGGGATCCGAACAGCATCGAGCAGGCGACCAAGACCTGGTTCAAATACATGGCGCCGGGAGACGGCCGATGACCGCTGAGTTTTTCAAGAACTACGAATTCAAACTCAAGACGCCCGAGGAACTTCAGGCGCTGATCGGTCCGTTCCCCCGCGACAAGAAAGTGATCATGTGCCACGGCGTGTTCGACGTCGTTCACCCCGGCCACGTGCGTCATTTGGCCTATGCGAAAAGCAAGGCCGATATCCTGGTCGCCTCGATCACGGCCGACCGTCACATCAAGAAGGGCACCTATCGTCCTCACGTGCCGGAACGTCTTCGCGCGCTGAACCTGGCCGCGTTCGAAATGGTCGATTACGTGATCATCGACGGAAACGCCAAGCCGCTGGAGAATCTAAAGACGCTTCAGCCCGACTTTTTCGCCAAGGGGTTTGAGTACACCTCGGGCGGCTTGCCCGCCGCCACGCAGGAAGAAGCCGACATCGTAGAAGGCTACGGCGGCAGCATGATCTTCACCCCCGGCGACATCGTCTATTCGTCGTCGCGGCTGATCGAGTTGGCTGCACCCAATATCCAGATGGAAAAATTGCTGGCCCTGTTGGATGCGCACGACCTGGGCTTCGCGGATCTTCGCAGGGCGCTCGACAAGATGAAGGGCTTCAAGGTCCATGTCATCGGCGACACCATCGTCGACAGCTATACACGGACCTCTCTGATCGGCGGACAAACCAAAACCCCGACCTTCAGCGTGCTGTACCAGGGAAAGGACGACTACATCGGCGGCGCCGGGATCGTCGCCCAGCATTTGCGTGCGGCGGGCGCGGACGTTACGTTTTCGACCGTCCTCGGCAAAGATGCTCTGGCCGATTTCGTGATCGAAGGGCTGCAGGAAGCCGGGATCAAGACCAATGCGATCATCGACGACACCCGCCCCACGACGAACAAGAACGCGATCATCGCCGGTGGCTATCGCCTATTGAAAGTCGACACCCTCGACAACCGATCGATCTCGGAAGGCATTCTCGAACAACTGACGTCGAAGATCACCGGCACGGAAACCGACGCCGTCGTGTTCAGCGATTTTCGGCATGGCATCTTCAATCACTGGACCGTGCCGCAATTGACTACGGCCATTCCGCAAGACGTTTATCGCGTCGCCGACAGTCAGGTTGCCAGCCGTTGGGGTAACATCACCGAGTTCAAGAACTTCGATCTGGTCACGCCGAACGAACGGGAAGCCCGCTTTGCGCTGGGCGATCAAGATTCGACGGTCGGCGCCTTGGCGGGAGCATTGGTCGATGCCAATGCCTGTAAATTGCTGATCCTTAAGCTCGGCGACCGTGGCGCCTTCGTGTCCCGGCCGTCATTCGGCGATGGTGACGGGAATTATTTTTCCGTCGACAGCTTCGCCCGAAACATCGCGGACGCCGTGGGTGCCGGTGACGCCCTGTTGTCGTACGCGACCATGGCAATGCTCGCGACGGGCAACGAAGTAATCGCCGGAATTCTTGGCTCCATGGCTGCCGCCTGCGAATGCGAGATCGACGGCAACGTGCCGATCAAGCCGGGAGACGTTTTGGCCCGGATTGATCAAGTCGAGAAGGCCGCGGGTTACGGCGGATGAACGGCATGCGCGTAATCGTTGTCGGCATGGGCGTCCAAGGCGCCAAGCGGCTAGCCGTGGCTGGTGCTGATGCGGTCGCGACGGTCGATCCGTTCAAGGACGGCGTCGATTACCGTGACGTTCGCGACGTGCCGTTGGGCGATTTTGACGCGGCGCTGTTATGCATTCCGGACGAAGCGAAGATCGATCTGATGACCTACCTGCTTGAAGCGGGGAAACATATTTTGGTCGAGAAGCCGGTCCTGTCCCATTCGGACGATGACCTGTCGCGCCTAGCCGCGTTGGCCGAAAAATCCGGCGCGGTTTGCTACACCGCTTACAATCACCGGTTCGAGCCGCATTTCGTCCGCATGCGCGACCTGATCCAAAGCGGCCGCCTGGGCGAGATCTATTCGATCCGCATGTTCTACGGCAACGGAACCGCGCGCCTAGTCCGCGACAGCGCTTGGCGCGATCAGGGTGCTGGGGTGCTCCCCGATCTGGGCAGCCACTTGCTCGATACGTTGCGGTTCTGGATGGGCGACGATTTCAATCCGGAGTTCCGTATCACCGGCGCTTATCGTCATGAAAATCGTTCCTTCGATCAGGTCATCGTCACCGCAGACGGCGCTGTCGCCATCCAGTTGGAAATGACGATGCTGAGCTGGCGCAATCATCATGTCACCGAAGTCCTGGCCGAAAAGGGAAGTGCCCATATCGAAAGCCTGTGCAAATGGGGGCCCTCGACCTTCACCCACCGCACGCGCATTCTGCCGAGCGGCCGTCCGCCGGAAGAGGCCGTCACTCTGGTTCAAAGCGATCCCACTTGGGAGCTGGAATACGATCATTTCGTTACCCTGTGCCGCGACAAGCCGGGCAGCCACAACCTGGATAACGACCTGTGGCTTAATCGGACCTTGCGCGAGTTGGCCGCCCAAGCCGGTGTGACCGAATTGACGCGGGATAGCGCGGACGCATGACCAAACCCGTCATCGGATTTGCAGGCCTGACGCATCTCGGCCTCAACATGGCCGCCGCTACAGTGGCGCGGGGGTTCGACGTCGTCGGGTTTCACGAAGACGCCCAACTTGTCGCGGAAATATCCACCGGTCACCTGCCGGTAAACGAACCGGGCTTGGACGATATGTTCACCGCCCATCGCGAGCGCCTAAGCTTCACTGCCGACGCCGCCGCGCTGTCCGCCTGTGACGTGGTCTATATTTCTGTAGACGTGCCAACCGATGACCGGGGACAAAGCGACCTCCGCCCTATCCTGGGCATCATCGCGACGGTCGAGGAAGCGATCCGGCCCGACGCTCTGCTGGTCGTGCTCTGTCAAGTGCCGCCCGGCTTCACCCGCCAGCTGCCCCGCGATCCGGCCCGTCTTTATTATCAGGTCGAAACCCTGATATTCGGCCGCGCCGTCGAGCGCGCGATGTATCCGGAACGGTTCATCATCGGTTGCGCCGACCCGGCCCAACCGATCGACCCGCGGATGACTTACTATCTGTCCTCATTCGATTGTCCGATTCTGCCGATGCGCTATGAGAGCGCCGAGTTGGCGAAGATCTCGATCAACATGTGTCTGGTTGCATCGATCGGCGTCGCCAACACGATGGCCGAAGTCTGCGAGAACGTCGGCGCCGATTGGTCCGAAATTATTCCGGCTCTCCGGTTGGATGCGCGGATCGGCCCGAAGAGCTATATCGCGCCGGGCCTGGGCCTCGCGGGGGGAAACCTGGAACGCGATCTCGCCACCGTCATCAGCCTTGCCGACGGCCACGGCAGCGACGCCGGGATCGTCCGGGCCTGGATCGCCAACAGCGGCTATCGCAAAGACTGGTGCCACCGGGTCTTGGAAACAGAAGTCCTCGACGACGACCCGGATGCGAGAATCGGCCTGCTGGGTCTCGCCTATAAAGAAGACACCCATAGCACCAAGAACGCCCCGTCCCTGGCCCTGCTGCGTCATCTCGATCCGACGCAAGTTACCGCCCACGACCCGGTGGTGCGCGCCGCCGATGCGATGCCCGGTCTGGGCGCCGCTGCTGATCCGTTGGCGGCCTGCGACGGCGCCGATGCTGTGGTTATCATCACACCCTGGCCGGTTTATCGCACACTCGATCCGGCGGCGATTGCTGCCCGCATGCGCGGTCACACGTTGATCGATCCGTACGGCTTGTTGCCTGACGCCGCCGTCGCGGCGGCTGGGCTGGACCATTTCGTTCTTGGCCGCGCACCCCTGCGCGCCGACAGCACATCAAATTGAAGGACCAGGCATGCTTGAGCACCTGAACCCGCAACCGCAATCGCCGAGCCGCGTCGTCGTCTTGGGCGCCGCCGGTTTCGTCGGCCGGACCACGGTCGCCGCGTTCGAAGGCGACGATACGCCGGTGTTGGCCCTGGGCCGCGCCGAGGTCGATCTTCTGGCCGACACCGCCGCCGAGACCCTGGCCGGTCAGTTGCGAGAGGACGATACCTTCGTCGTCATTTCCGCCGAAGCGCCCTGCAAGGACGCCGCGATGTTGGAACGCAACATCCGCATGATGCGGGCCGTGACCGATGCCCTGGGCAAAGTTCAACCCGCGCACGTCATTTACGTCAGTTCCGACGCCGTCTATGCCGACAGCACCGGACCGTTGAGCGAAACGTCCTGCGCCGAGCCGGGCTCGCTCCATGGGGTGATGCATCTGGCGCGGGAACTGATGCTCAAGGATGCGGTCAAGGGGCCGCTCGCCATTCTGCGCCCGACGTTGATCTACGGTGCCGCCGATCCGCATAACGGTTACGGCCCGAACCGGTTCCGCCGCCTTTCCGCCGAAGGGCAAGAGATCGTCCTGTTCGGCGAAGGCGAAGAACGTCGCGACCATGTCGATGTCCGCGACGTCGCCGGGCTGATTCGCTTGATCGCCAATCACAAATCGCAAGGCGTATTGAACGCCGCAACCGGTGTGGTCACTTCTTTCCGGGAAATCGCGGAAATGGTTGTGGCGCTCGCCGCCAATAAAGTTGCGATCAAAGGTTCGCCGCGCCAAGGCGCAATGCCGCACAACGGATACCGCCCGTTCGATCCCGCCGCCACCAAGACGGCGTTCCCGGCATTTTCCTACACAACGCTGGCGGATGGCCTGGCTCGCGCCCAGACGGAATCGACGGAGCGTTCTTGACCGTGGCTCAAGTCGATCTTCTCCGGTCGCTGCCGAAGACAAAGCGCAACGTCGGCGCGCGGGAAACGGCCAAGACCGAAGAACACATTCGCATTTCATGTGAATTCGGAGAGATGTATTTCGACGGGCCGCGCGAATACGGCTACGGCGGTTACCGTTACGACGGTCGCTGGAAACCCGTGGCCAAGGACATCGTGACCCACTTCGGATTGAAGCCCGGTGACCGCGTCCTGGACGTCGGCTGCGCCAAAGGTTTCCTGGTCAAGGACCTGTTGGCAATCGGTATCGACGCCTATGGCATCGACGTTTCCAAATACGCGTTGATGAATTGCGAACCCGAAGTCGTCGGGCGGCTGCAGGTTGGGTCTTGCGACGACCTGCCGTTCCCGGACAAAAGTTTCGACGCCGTGCTGGCGATCAACATCATCCACAACATGGACCGAGGTGGATGCATTCGCGCTCTGCGCGAGATGGAACGCCTTGCGCCCGGCAAGGGCTTCATCCAGGTCGACAGCTACCACACCCCGGAACAGAAAGCGGTTTTCGAAAGCTGGGTTCTGACCGCCAAGTTCTACGATTACCCCGAAGGCTGGCTGAAGGTGTTCGATGAAGCCGGATATACCGGGGATTGGGATTGGACCGTCATCGAATGAAGATTTTGGTGACCGGCGCCGGCGGCTTCGCAGGTGGGGCCATCGCCAAGAAACTGGCGCAGGCGGGATACGACGTGACGGGCACCGTCCGGCCCGGTTCGCCCCGGCCGTTGCCAACCTCCGGTCTGGCGATCGCCGAAGCCGACCTTTCGAACGCCGATTCTTTATTCGCCCTGGGCAGCGGGTTCACCGCCGTCATCCATGCGGCGGCAACGGTCGACCGGCCGGGTGTAACCGCATCACAGTTGTTTCGCGACAACATGCAAGCCACGTTCAATACGGTTCAATTCGCGCAACGGAATGAAGTCGGTCGGTTCATCTACATGTCTTCTGTGTCGGTGCATGGGCGGATCAACGGGCCCGTCGTAGACCACGAGACCCCGATCATCGACCCCAGTCCCTATGGATATTCAAAGCGACTGGGTGAATTGTTGTTGAACGAAATCCCGGACGGATTGGGCGCCGTTTCTCTTCGACTGCCCGGCGTCGTCGGGCCGGGCGGGCATTCCAACTGGTTGACCCGCACCTGCGAGACTTTGGCCGCCGGAAACGGCATCACGATTCGAAATCCCGACGCGCGGTTCAACAACGCCGTCCACACGGACGATCTCTCAAGTTTCTGCGAAGCTTTGCTGCATCTTCCGTTAACCGGCCATCGCGCGATGCCCTTGGCCGCCGGGGGCGACCTGTCCATCCGCGACGTCGCCGACAGATTGCAGGCCCGCTTGGGCGGCGGCCCGATCAAGATCGAGGCCGGCGGCTCCGCTCCGTTCGTGATCGATGACGGTTTCGCCCGCCGGGAATTGAATTACCGGTCCATGGAAACCGGCCCGTTGCTGGACCGTCTGGCAGACGACATTCGGGCCGCGAAAGTTCAATGAGCCCGGCCGCGATGACATTTCCAAGTGCACTCAGCCGATTCGGCGCGCACGCGCGAAAAGCCGCTGCCGATCCGAAGCGAGCGGCCCGTATCGTTGTCGACGCCGTTCTGATCTACACGGTCGGGATAGCCCTCGCGCTTGCGGCGCGCATCCTCCGGCCTGTCCTGCACATCCGGTTTTCTTCGATCGACGGAAGGCGCATCGGACACTTCATCGGCATGTGCGAAATCTATCTTTGCGAACGCGCGCTCGGACATCACAAAGGCTTCACCGATATACATACCTCGACCAAAGTCGGCAATTCACAGAGCGATAGCACACCGCCCAACAAATTAATTTGGCGGCTCTACGATGAACAACTTCACTTCAATGAGTGGGCTCGATACGCGGTTGCCGCGAATGAAATACTACCGGGCGCGAAGAAACATCAAACGCCGATTTCAGGCCCCGATTACACCGGCCTCATGGAAAGAGTCCCCGCCCAGATCAAATTGCCGGAAACGGTAATTGATGCAGGAAACCAGTGGGCAAAAGATTCAGGAATCAGCCTTGATCAAGAAATGGTGGTTTTCGCGAACAGAGATAGCGCACACCTGTCCCATAGATTCAGTTCGAAGGATTGGTCGTATCATGACTACCGGGACAACAGTATTGCATCAATGACTCCCATGGCCGAAGCCATGACGGCGCGAGGCTACCTAGCCGTGCGGATCGGCGCCCACGCGGAAGAACCCATCCATTCTGAAAATCCTTGGATATTCGACCTACCGTTTTCCGGACGGACCGAGGAGATCGAACTCTTTGTGTCAAATCGCTGCAGATTCTTCATTGTGACCACCTCTGGCATTGGCGATCTAGGACGCATGTTTCGCAAACCCGTGGCCTGCACGAATACCGCCCCGTTCCTCACCGTTGTACGTTTAAAAACCCAGCCGGCCGATTTATGGATTCCCAAACATCATTGGTCAGTCGAGCAAAAGCGCTTCATGACCTTTTCTGAAATCGTCGAATGCGGTGCCGGCCATTTCGATAGGACTGAACAGTACAGTGCGAATGGCATCGAATTGGTCGAAAATACGGCCGAAGAAATAACCGATATCGCCCTTGAAACAGACGCCATCTTATCCGGCCACCATCACATCGGCGCCGCCGAGCAAAGACTGTACGATCGATTTTGGAAGATCGCGCTTGAAGGAAGAAAATGGACCGGAGAGTCCAGGATTGCGCTTTCATTCCTGAGCCGCCACTCACATTTGGTCAGGTAACCCGCCGGTCCCTATTCAGGGATCGATAGCGGCCTACGAATAGAAAAATCAGAGGAACTAATGGGAAAAAATCAGATTATCGCCACCTTGGGCACGGACGGCGATACCTCGACGTCGATCAACGGCACCTGGTTCGACTTCAAAGAAGGGGTATTCGTTTCGCCTGATGAGCATTCATCCGATCAGGCTCAAACAGGAGATCTCTTCGGGTATTTTTGGCAAAAAGAGGACGAGGGACAAAACTTCTCGAACGATCCTGAATCATCCGACTTGGCACGATATATTGCCTACAGCGTTCGGCGCGACTTTCCGGGAAGGGATGCCTTTTTACAGTCCTTTATCACCGAGTCTCCCAACGACAAGGTCGCCTGCCTTGATGCCGGTTGCGGCATCGCCAGTTCATTTCTATCCTTTTTCAAGGGAGCCCTTGATTCCATCGACTATTGCGGAATCGACATCTCATCCTCAATCTGGATCGCTCGGAAAAATCTGATAGCACACGGTCTCGACCCGCTTCTCATTAGAGGAGACATAGCGAGGGTTTCCCTACCTAAAGACCTGTTTGACATCGTTTATTGCCCTTACGTATTGCAACATACCGATGCCCCGCTTGCGACCTTACGGAATATCATTCACCCGCTGCGCATAGGCGGCGGCGCGATTCTTAGTCATACACGCCCTTTCGCGCCGTTACGCACCTTCTCAGACAACATGATTCGCGAACAGATCCGCGACATGGACCATGAAACAAAGATGGAAAAGTTGGCCGCGTTGTCGGAACTTGCTCAGCAGCTCTTCAACATTAAGACGAAGATTAAACTAGAATCTCCAGTCGACGTTTTGGGCATCCCTGCCGGCGAGTACCCTCTTCAAGAGTTATTCTATGATTATTTTGTTCGGGCCTATTATGACGACTCTAGAACCTTCGACAATTGTAACCTTGAGAACCTCGACTGGTTCGGACCTAGTTATTACCATACCCTTTCCACGGAAAACTTCGTGACGGCCTGCGAAGAAAACGGACTAGAGATCATCTCAATGAACACGACCGTGGGCACAACCTCCGTTCTTGCCCGTAAAATCTTCCACAAGGCGTAATCAACATCCGTCTTTGTTCCAGAATTCGGCGACCGTCGGCCGTGACCTGTTTTGATCACAACGAAGTCGGCTTGAGTGTTCTGGCTCAACACGCCGACCTTCTTCGATAAGAAACTTACCGAACCCACGTTTTCGAAAAACAGGGCATGAACATGGATCGAAACCTCCGAATTGAGCTGCACAAGACCATGATGCAACTCCGGCTGACGGAACAACGTCTGGCCGAAGTCTATAAAGAGCAGATCATCCGCACGCCCGTTCACTTCGGCGTCGGCCAGGAAGCCGTGGCCGCAGGTGTATGCAAGGCCCTCGCCGAGGGGGATGTCGTGTATTCCCACCACCGCTGCCACAACCACTATCTGGCACAGGGTGGCGATCTTTATGGTCTGATCGCCGAATTGATGGGAAAGGCGGACGGATGCTCCCAAGGACGCGGCGGGTCCGTACACCTGACAGATCGTTCCAAGGGCTTCGTGATTTCCAGCGCCATCCTGGGGCAAACGGTCGCCGTTGCGACCGGCAGCGCATTGGCATTCAAGATGGACGGCGCCAAGAACGTCGCCGTGCCGTTCCTGGGCGATGCGACGCTTGAAGAGGGCGGCTTCTGGGAAAGCTTGAACTATGCCGCGATTCACGGGCTGCCCGTGTTGTTCGTGTGCGAAAACAACGGCTATTCAACGGAAAGCCCGCCCCATGTCCGCGAACCCGCGGGCACGACCCTATCCGGGCGTGTCGCCGGGTTCGGCGTGACGACGGCGCAGGTCGACGGTAATGACATCGAAAAGGTCTACGCCGCCGCCGCCGACGCCGCAGAATATTGCCGCTCGGGCAAAGGACCGTTTTTCCTGGAATGCGCAACTTATCGCTGGTTGGAACACGTTGGGCCGTATTTCGACCACGAACTCGGCCGCTCGTACCGCTCGCAGGAAGAGGTCGAATCATGGATGACCCGCGACCCATTGGCGGCCAGCCAAGCCAAGTTGATTGAAAACGGCGACGCGACGATCGACGAAATCGAAAGTTGGATGACACAGGTCATCGACGAGATCGACCGAGCCATCGATAAAGCCCGGCAGGCGCCATGGCCCGAAGTCTCTACTCTTTTCGCCAATGTGTACTGACCCCATATACGCAGTGCGCTCAACTTTAGAAATTTACTCGACCTTGGGAGCCGCAATTTGAGCACGCGAAACATGAAGTACGTTGAGGCGCTATCCCACGGCCTTGTCACCGCGATGGCCGAAGACCCCAATATTTTCGTCACAGGCATCGCCGCGGATTATTCTTCGGGGCTGTTCGGCTCGACGACCGAAGCCCTGGATCGTTTCGGCCCGTCTCGTGTGTTCGATGCCCCGGCCATGGAGAACGCCCTGACCGGGATCGCCATTGGGGCGGCTGCGTCGGGCAAACGCCCGGTGATCGTTCACCCGCGGTGCGATTTCATGTTTCTGGCTCTCGACCAGTTGATCAACCTCGCCGCAAAGTGGCGCTATATGTATGCCGGCGCGGCCGGTGCCATGCCGATCGTGGTTCGGGCCGTCATCGGTAAAGGCTGGGGCCAGGGCGCAACCCACTCACAAAGCCTGCACACCATATTGGCCCATTTCCCGGGTCTGGTCGTTGCCATGCCCGCGACCGTAAAAGCGGCGCAACAATTGACCTATTCCGCGCTTAAAGGCTCGTCGCCGACAATCATTCTCGAGCATCGTTCCCTGTTCGGGCTGGAAGGCGAAGCCTCGGAAACGCCCGAGGTCGTCCCTTTCGGACAGGCGGAAATTTTGCGGGAAGGCAACGACGTGACGATTGTCGCGACATCGGCCATGGTGCAGGAAAGCATTCGCGCCGCCGACGAATTGGCATCCCGGGGGATTTCGGTCGAGGTGATCGACCCTCGGACAATTCGTCCGTTGGATGAAAAAACGATCCTCGACTCGGTTCGCAAGACCGGCAGATTGCTGGCGGCCGACGTTACATGGGAATCCTGCGGGTTCGCCAGCGAAGTGGTCGCCTTGGCTGCGGAGAAGGCGTTCGAGCATATGAAGGCGCCGGCGCGCCGATTGTGCCTGGCGAATTGCCCGGCACCCGTGTCGATGCCGCTGGAGGAAGCCTTCTACCCGAAGGCCGATACGATCGCCGCCGCCGTATCCGCCATGGTCGGCGCCGATGCAAGCGCCGGTAGCTTTGCCCATCTGACCGTACAAGACGAATTCAAAGGACCTTATTGACGTGATCATTCTTGGTATTCACGGGGGCGTTACGCTCGGCCAGCACGACCCGGCCGCTGCACTGTTTCGCGACGGCGAGTTGATCGCCTGTGTGGAAGAGGAACGTCTGTTCCGCATCAAGTCGCCGCGCGGCATGTTGCCGATCGAAGCGATTCAGGCCGTTCTGCGCGAAGCAGGGATCACCATGCATGAGGTGGATCTGGTGGCGCACCCCGGCGAGACCTACCAGGACGCACCGGCGCGCATCCCGGCTTACCTGAAGCACTATTTCGGACATGCGCCGAAACTTCGCCTGATCAATCACCAAACGGCGCATCTGGCTTCGGCCTTCTTTCAATCAGGCTACGACAGCGCCATGGTCATGTCGTACGACGCCTATGGCGATCGCCTGAGCGCCGCCCTAGCGACGGCCAGCCGGACCGACGGCATTCGCGTACTCGAAACCCGGGACAATGTGAATTCGCTTGGCCTGTTCTATGCCACCATGACGTCCTACCTTGGATTTCTGCCGGGCGAAGACGAATACAAAGTCATGGGGCTGGCCCCCTATGGCGAGGCGAAATACGACCTGTCGTTTTTCGCCCGCCCGTCGAAAGACGGATACTTCGTTGATTCCCCTGGCGCGATGCGAAGCGACCCGGGCCCCAAGTCCAACTTCGAGCCGTTCTACGGTGACGCGATCGTCAATAAGCTCGGTCCCGCGCGATTGAAGGGCGAGCCGATCGAACAACATCACCGTGACGTAGCGGCTTCGACGCAGCGCACTTTGGAAGAATGCGCGATCTCGCTGGTGAACTACCTGCACGGCATGACCGGCGAACGGAACCTTTGCCTCGCAGGCGGCGTCGCCCTGAACTGTTCGGCCAATAACGTCCTTCGCCAAATGGAATGCGTCGATCGAATGTTCGTGCAGCCTGCGGCCTCGGACCGTGGGCTGGCTCTCGGGTGCGGCCTGCAGGCAGCCTGGGAAGAAGGCGAAACCATCGCCCCGATCACGCATGTGTTTTATGGGCCGACGCGCACGGACGCCGAAATCGAACGCGCACTGGGCGTGACCGGCTTCACGGCAGAACGCGTCGACGATCCATCCGCCGCCGCAGCATCGCTGCTTGCCGAAGGCAAGATCGTCGGCTGGTTCCAAGGGCGCTCGGAATTCGGCCCTCGGGCCCTTGGGCATCGCTCGATCCTCGCAAATCCCTGCGTGGCGGATATGAAAGATCAAATCAACGCACGGGTTAAGTACCGCGAAGAGTTCCGGCCCTTCGCGCCTTCGGTTCTGGAAGAAAAATGTCGGGACGTTTTCGTTATGGATGAACCTTCGCCATTCATGACCGTCGCGTTCGATGTTCAGGACGGTTGGGGCGAGAAGCTGCCGGCGACGACCCATGTCAACAACACCGCACGCGTGCAATCCGTCTCGGCGGATACCGACCCGATGTATCACCGCCTGATTACTGAGTTGGAGAACCACAGCGGCGCGCCCGTAGTGTTGAACACCAGTTTCAACATCAAAGGCCAACCGATTGTAGAGACGCCCCTGGACGCCTTGTCCACCTTTGCCGGCACCGGCATGGACGCGGTTATCATGGGCCATTACATGGTTCGCAAACCCGGCGCACCACGCGCGCAAGACAAGTAACACGCCGCGTCTTCTCCCGCCTTGAAACCGGCTAGCTGGCAGGACCCCCGATGACCGTAAAGACAGATATTCTGAACAGCGACTTTTCGAAGTACCGCAACGAAGAGATGGAAATTCTCGAACGATACGTCGATCAAGTTCGGCAACATGCCGACGTTCCGGAATTCATCCTCTACAATTGGCCGTGTTTCGTTCGCAGCCAGGAAATCACCCGCTTTCTGGTCTATTACGAAATCTTCAAAATGATCCAAAACGTCCATGGATCGATCGTTCAGTTGGGCGTCCTCAACGGCAACACGCTGTTCAGCTACGCGCTATTTTCAGAAATCTTCGAGCACCGGAACTATACCCGGCAGATATTCGGCTTCGATACCTTCGGCGCCTACGAAGCGCTGTCGGATAGAGAAGACAAAGACAAGTTCGCCTCCAAGGCCGCAACCTATTCGGAAGACTTCGTCCGCTCCGCCGCGAAGCTGTTCAACGACGCGCAGATTTTCCGGCAGTTCCCCAAGGTTCAACTCATCAAAGGGGACGCCGTTGAAACGCTCCCCGCGTTTTTGGAACAACACCCCGAGACGATGTGCTCTCTGTTGAATCTTCATACGAGCGTCTATGAGGTCGAGCGGCAGACCCTGGAACTGATGTGGCCGCGCATGCCCAAAGGCGCCGTTGTCCATATGGGCAGCCTTGCTTATCCGGACAGCCCGGGCGTGACTGAAATGATTCAAGACACGGTCGGCATTTCAAACGTCCGGATTCAGAGATTTCCGTTCGCGACCAAACACGCGTTCTTCATCAAGGAATAGTCCGCGCCATGAAGTACACAGATCATCATCTGTATTGGGACGCCCTGCCGCCCCTTGACCCTGAAGAAGCTGACGGAGCCGTCGTCGGCCCCTATTTCCGCGTCTTCAAAATGCGTGACGCCCTGTTCACGCCGATCCGCAATCTTGTGTTCCAAGCTCTCGGCCCGGCAGTCGGTCTTGATGGCGACGCCGCCGATCCATCGGTCCGCGCCGAAATTCGCGATGCGTTGAACGCCACCACGTCGATTAGCGTCGACTATGACATGGCCCTGATGACCCGCCTGGATGTGGCATTGCACCGCGCCCTGAGCCACTACGGATTGCTGGCCGGCGCGAAAGGGATCGAGTTCCCGGTCAATCTTCGGGTCGCGCACGGCGCACCCCCGCCCGGGTATCTGGACGGCGGATACGCCACAGATTTCATTCATTGCGACCCCTGGACCCAAGGCCCCAGCGACATCGTCAACTGCCTGCTGTATATCGATTTCGGCGAGACCAGCAGCCCGATGGATCTTTACCGCGTCGATGATGACGGCCTTCGTCGGATGGCTGAACACGACGGGGGATATCTGGATGCCCGCCCCCTTCTGACCGACCTTACAAAGGTCGAATACGACGCCGGGCCGGGCACTTTCATTCTTTTCGACGCCTTTTCACCCCATGCCACGCATCGTTCGGGCGGAGAGATCCGCATCAGCATCGATTTCCGCCTGCGTCGCGAAGATCCCTATGCAGTGCTCGACGATAAATGGCTGATGCGCAATGTCAGTTGGGCGAAATATTGGAAGCTCAACGACCGCCTGACCGAAGATTACGAACAACGTTGCGCCGACGAATTTGCGCAGCTCGAAGGCAACCCGACCGCCGGCGAGTTTCGCCGCCGCGCCTTGGGCCGTGTTTAACCGGCTTTCGAACATCACACCAACACGACCGGCGCCAGCCCGACGAAAGTTAAGAAAGGCATATCTCAAATGAACGTCATCGGCCTTCACGGTGGAGTTACCACGTTCCAGCACGACGCTGCGGCATCTCTAATCTGCGACGGGAAAGTCGTTGCCTGCGTCGAGGAAGAGCGCTTCTCCCGCATCAAGCACGCCTATGGACAGATTCCGGTGCTGGCTATCCAACAAGCCTTGAAGATCGGTGGTTTGGATATCAAAGACATCGATCTCGTATGTCATTCCGGAATTAAGCACCCCGATCTGGCGAAACGGATCGAACATTACTTCAACCACTTTTTCGGCTATTGCCCGAAAGTGCAGATGTACAACCATCAGGACACGCACATCGCGTCTTCGTTCTATATGTCCGGTTTCGACGAAGCGATGGTGATTTCCTGGGACGGTTTCGGCGATTTCGAAAGCCTAGCAATGGGCCGCGCCGATGCCGACGGGTTCGAGGTCTTGGAACGGTTCGGCCACGAACACTCCCTTGGCATTTTCTATCAGACCCTAACCTCGTTCCTCGGCTTTGCGGCATCCGGCGATGAATACAAAGTTATGGGTCTGTCGCCTTACGGAAATCCTGGGATCGACCTATCGGCCATCATCGACATCAAAGGTGACGGTTATTTCGTTGATAGTGAAATCTGGGATCGAGACCCGCCATCCCGTTCGCACTTCGAACCGCGGTACGGGCCCAAGTTGATCGAACTGCTCGGCGCTCCCCGCCATTCGCATGAACCCATGGAGCAACGGCATCGCGACCTCGCCTACGCCATTCAGGCATCATTCGAAAAGGTCGTGTTGCATCTGGTAACCAAACTGCACGAGCGGACTGGCCTGCGTAAGCTATGCTTGGCGGGCGGGTGCGCCCTCAACTGCTTGGCGAACATGAAGATCCGAAAATTGCCGTTCATCGATGAACTGTTCGTGCAGCCGGCTTCGACCGACCAGGGGACGGCCCTCGGTGGCGCGATTATGGGCGCCGTGTCTCTTGGCGACAAAATCACGCCGCTTGATTCCTATTACCTTGGGCCGGACTACACGGAAGAAGACTATCTCAGTGCTTTGCAACTCACCGGGATGGAGTACACCCGCCCGGACGATGTTTCCCGGACCGCCGCGGAATTGATCGCGGACGGAAAAATTATCGGCTGGGTTCAAGGCCGCGCTGAATTCGGGCCACGCGCGCTGGGCAACCGGTCGATCCTGGCGGACCCCGGCTTGCCAGAAATGAAGGATGAAGTGAACAAACGGATCAAATACCGCGAAGAATTCCGTCCGTTCGCTCCGGCGGTGTTGGCTGAGCATGCCGAAGAAGTGTTCGACATGGAAGGCGAGTCTCCCTATATGACCGTGACCTACCCGGTGCGCGAAGCATGGCAGAAACGCCTGCCCGCGATCACCCATGTCAACAACACAGCGCGCGTCCAGACGGTTTCCAAGACCTCGAACGAAAAGTTTCACCGTTTGATCACGCGGTTCCACGAGTTGACCGGTCGGCCGGCGGTGTTAAACACCAGCTTCAACATCAAGGGGGAACCGATCGTCGAGACGCCCCTGAATGCGATCGCGACGTTTTCGGCAACCGGCCTCGATGCTCTGATTTTGGGGCCCTTCCTGTTGCAGAAGCGCAAAGCTACGCAACCGGGATAATTTAGGGGCCCATCACGCTTTTCGAATAGACAATTGCCTGAGTAATGTACGACGTACCTTCCAACGACACCGATCCAGCCTTTTTCTATATCTCTTCACGCGGCGGAAGTGCGACGACTTGGCTCGGCAGGGCCCTGTCGATGCACCCCTCAGTTGTCGCGTTCCACGGCTCGGAGGCTGTTCCCGCATTCAACGAATGTGGCGGATATCACGATGTCAAACCCGCGGATTTCTTCCGATACTTGAAAACCATGGGAACCATCACGTCGGGCGAAAAGTATTTCGGCGCGATCCATCTGTACTATGGGGATAAAGCCTATGACGCAACGATCGCCGAAAACGGTCTTTTCTCGGCCGTTATTCGCGATCCGATCCGTCGGATAAACTCGCTTTATTGGGATTACGCCCAAAGGCACCTAGGCGGGAATATTACGGACCGAAAGATTAATATCTTCAACGCGCTCGAAGGTCTGCCGGCAGACGATCTGGCCTGCCCCCCGATTTCGGAAGTGCACTGTATTCAGTATGCCTACGAACGGACGAACGACTCCGCCGTCGGCGTGAAATCGGCGGTCGATCCGCTAAGACAGTTTCTTTATCGTTCGAAACAGAACATCAAAGGCATGCTGACGCCGACCCCGCCTCCGAACGACCAGAGTCCGCGCGCCATTGCGCGGTTGTTGGCGCAGGAATTTTCGCATCTGGCGGGGGAGATCGTCGCGTATGACCTGGATTGTTGGCGCGTCTGCAAAAAAACTCGCTCAATGATCCAGATGGAAGAAATGGTCGCGAGCCGAGAGTACTTTCAACAGACTGTCTGGCCTAACGTCGCGCCGCACCTGGAATGCAACGACACCTATCTGGACAGGGTGATGGCCTCGGGTAAAACCAATGTTCATGCACTCGAGGAGCGCGCCAGCATCGACATTTACAACAAGTGGTCTCCTGGATTCCAAAAGGCGTTCCAGGAAATCATCGACGTGTTGGGCCGGAACGAAGTTTCTGAAATGTACCAGAACTTCGGCTACAAGCTGCCCCACTAGGCGACAGCAGAACATCGCCAACGCGCATACCGGCAAAGATCGAGAAGACAATTTCCACCGAGAATAAAAAATTTTACGACCGCCGCTTGATGGATCTGGGCAATTATAGCCTGGTCCGAGCGGACGAGACGGCCGACTGGCAAACGACTTGGGATGCTTTCGTCGCGGCATCGCCGGAAGGGACGGTGTTTTCCGAAACGCCTTTCCTTAGTTCTTTGAACGCCAAGGCCGGGCTTTGGTACTGCCTGCGCGGCGAGGAAAAAGCCGCCGCCGTGTGCGTAATGGAGAGCAACGACGGACGCGAGGCCGTGTCATACCCCAATGTCATTTACAATGGGATCATGTTCGCGCCGCCGCCGGCCAAGCAAAACCATGCGCAGGTCATTTCCGAGCAGTTCCGTATCCTGGCGTTTTTGTCGGGTGAACTGACCGAGATTTATGATTCGATCTCAATGACGTTCCACCCCTCGATCACCGACATGCGGCCCTTCCAGTGGCACAATTACCACAACGAAGGCCCCAGATACGTGATCGACATCCGCTATACCAACGTCCTGCTCCTGGCGAAATACCGCTCTGAAACCGGGATGGAGGACGCGCCAGGCTACATGGAAGCCAACAAATCCCGGCGGCAGGAGCTTCGCTACGCGATTAAGAAGGACTACCGGACGGAAGAAACGTTCGACCCGCAAATGTTCATCGACATGTACCGCAGCACCTTCGCCCGGCAGAATCTGAGCATGGACGGAACGGGCATCGAGGAACTGCCGGCGATGCTGGATGCGATGCATGCTGCCGGACAAACGCGAATGTTCGTCACCCGCACGTCCGACGGCACGCCGGCCTCGATCGGCATTTTCGCCCGAGACGCAAAACGGTGGTACTACCAATTCGGCGCAGGAAACCCCGATTTACGCGACGGACACGCCGGCTCGTTGATGCTTTGGGACGCCATGGCGGCGCTAGCCGAAGACGGCGACATGGAAATCGATCTTGAAGGCGTTAACAGCCCGCAACGCGGCTACTTCAAACTAAGCTTCGGCGGGACCCTGACCCCGTATTATCGCGTCCGCTACTCGGCGGCGGGATAAAGAACGCCAGAACACCCCGAGAAACCCCGAAATTCCTTAGATTCATGGACATTTCGACCGCCAATTTCTATATATGGCTTTGGAGGTTGAACCCGATGGGCTTCCCTCCCAGGACTTCGGATGCCCCGGCAACGACAGGCGAAGATTTGGATAGAGAGCGCGACACATGACCCGCCCCATTAACGTATTGTTTGTCAATCAGCCGTCGAACCCCATGTCGGAGATCGAGCTGAGCTTCGACAAGCAGAATGAGATTTTCAACACGGTCGTCATTCCGCTTGGGGTCCTATACCTGTCTTCGTATCTGAAGCAGCACGTTCCTCAAGTCAGGACGGACGTGATCGATTACGCCTATGAGGTATTCAACCAATCTCATCAGGCCCGAAACATCGATGAGTTGATCATCCGGACCGCGGAACAGATCACGATGAAGCCGGACATTCTGGCTTTTTCGGCAATGTTCTCGGTATCGCATCCATTTTTGCTGAAAGCGGTAGAACTGCTCTCCGCTTTTTGGCCGGAGGCGACCGTCATCGTCGGTGGCAACCACGCCACCAATACGACCAAGATGCTGCTGGAAAATCCCGATGTGGACTATGTGGCACGGGGCGAATGCGAAGAATCGTTCCGTCAGTTCGTCGAAAATTTCGATGATCTGCCTAACCACAAGATCCAGGGCATCTATACCAAAGCGGATATCGACGCCGGTGTCCCGCTGACGATTTCCCAGTATGTCGACAACTTGGACGACATTCCGTTCCCGGATTGGGAATTGATCGATATGGCTGCCTATACCCGATCGACGACCGCGCGGGCGCGCCGAAACGTCGATGGCGCCGATCGGCGTGAATGCTCGATCATGACAACCCGGGGCTGCCCGTTTTCCTGCACCTTCTGCGCCAGCCACACCGTAAACGGGCGCAAGGTCCGGTTCCGGTCGGTCGAAAACGTCGTGAAAGAGATCCAACACCTCTACGACCACTACGGCATTAACCTCATCGTCCCCGAAGACGACCTATTCACCGCCAATCGGCGAAAGGTCGTTCCGTTGCTGAATGCAATCAAGGACTTCCGCGAAACGATTCCGAACTTCGAATTGCAGTTCCCGAATGCATTGTCGGTCAACACCCTGTTCGACGACGTCATGGATGCCTTGATCGAAGCTGGTATGAAGGTCACGAACGTGGCCATCGAGTCGGGCTCCCCCGAAGTCCAACGCGATGTGATCAAGAAGCGCGTCAATTTGGATCGCGCCGTCGAGGTCGTGCGCTATTTCCGCGAACGCGGCGTCACGACCCGCTGTTACTTCATCGGCGGCTTCCCCGGGGAAACCCGCGAACAAATGCTGGAAACCATCGAGTACGCGCGAAATCTGCGATCCGATTGGTGCACGTTTCATATCGCGGCACCTTTGCGCGGCACGGAAATGTACCAGCAGTTCGTCGATGCCGGATACATTAAGGACGACGTGGCGACTTGGTCGACGGCGTTCTTCCAAGAGCGGTCTTTCGACACGCCCGAGATCGGCGCTGAAGAACTGAAGGAATTGTTCTATCGCGCCAACCTTGACGTTAACTTCCTGCACAACCCCAACTTGTTGGAAGGCAACTTCGAAAAAGCCCTGTGGATCTACCGGGACATTGTCTACAGCTACCCGTTCCACATTGTCGGCTGGTACTGCATCATGAAGTGCCATGAAGCACTGGGCGATGAAGACGCAGCCCGCGATACCCGTGCGCGTATTTACAATCTGCTTCAACACGACGCCCGGGCACGACGGATGTACCGCAAGTACGCCGACCTGATTCCCGACATCGAGTTCGATATCGACGCCGAAACCGTCCACGAAGACGAGACGGAACTTGAACACGAGTCGGAAGAATTTCTCGCCGACGAGGCCTTGTCGGACGAATTCCTGTCCTCGCAAGTCAAAGCCAAGAAAGTCCGCGACGGCGAAGCACCCGACAGCACGGACGGCACCCAGAATATTTCCAAACGCCCCCGCAGCCCGCATCAAGCGCCTGCCTGATTTCAGGGCTTCCCGAGCATTGACCTTTTTCGGCGGCGCCTCGATCAAAGCCGCCTCGAGACCCGCCGCGCGCCCTTTTGGCCGCGGCCATAGAACGATGAGGATTCCGTGAGTTTTTCAAAAGAATGGGATGATATCTACAAAGCGAGCGCTCATCTGAGCGTATGGCCGTGGTCCGACCTTGTCAGCTTGGTCAAACGCCATGTCCCGTCAATCGGCCCCGGCACCCGTGTGTTGGAAATCGGATGCGGCGCCGGCGCCAACGTTCCGTTCTTTCAAAGCTTGGGCGTAGATTACTGCGCCGTCGAGGGCAGCCCTTCGATCGTCGCCCAATTGCAGGCTCAGTATCCGGAAATCGCCGACCGGTTCGTCGCCTGCGATTTTACGGAAACCCTGCATTTTGACGGCCCTTTCGACGTCGCGATCGATCGCGGCAGCTTGCCGCACAATTCGGATGCCGGCATCCGCAAGACCGTTTCCCTGGCGTACGATGCCTTGCGCCCCGGCGGCAAACTTATTTCCGTCGATTTGTGCTCAGACCAACATTATGGCGCAACCAGCGGGACCCCCTGCGACGATACCTATACCCGCAAAGACTTCACCGAAGGCGCCTTGGCCGGAACCGGACGTGTCCATTTTGCCGACAAGGAAAACCTGCTCGATATTTTCGCGGATTGGAACATCGAGACCCTAATGCACAAACGCTACGACCCCGTCACCCCGGATACGGGTTTCGTTCTTGCGTTTTGGAATATGGTCGCTGAAAAGCCGGCTTAATCTTCGACCGTACCGACCGTGATGATGCCATCCCGCTCGGCGACCTGAAGACGCGTTAGTCCAAATTCGCCGCATTCTGCCCGACCGCTGTCGAGCGAGAACCGCAAGCCGTGATCTGCGCACGTGATCCACGCACCGTCCAACGGCACATCGCCCAAGCGGCGCGCCAGGTGCGGACATTCATTGACGAAGGCTTGGCAACGACCGTCTCGGCGGGTCAGCAATACGGCTCGACCACCGACGACGGCCTGATAAACCTCTCCTTCGCGAAGATGTTCAGAGCGAATATCTTCTTCTCGCTCGGAAGCCTGGCTCAAAGTTTCGCGCGGCTTGCTCGGCATTTCGGGAAGATCGATTTCTGAAACACCGGCGGGGCCTCCGTCCATCAGGGAAATCCACCCCGTGTGTCGGCGCCAGGCATCCGGCGCAAAGCGCAATGGCAGGCGGTTCAGGCGGATGGCTAGACTGATACGCGTAAAAGCCGAAACGTTGACCTGTGTCGCATGAAGAATTTCCGGATCAAAGATCAGCATATCCCCGTCCCGCATCTCCGGCCGCGTCGGCAAGGGCAGGGGGATACCCTGCGATGCGTACGGAGGTTCGAACCGATGGTCCATGGACGATGCACATCCGGCGCGGTCGAAGAAAAACAGGCCATTGTCTTTGTTGATGCCGGCGATCGCCAACCACAAATTGACCCCGTCGAACGGTTGACCCCACCAACTGTCGACATGGGGACCATGCGTCCAGGCCGACATGGGCAATCCACCATGGTAGGCAATCGTCGCTTCCGGATCCGGGTTTTGAACCGGTCCCTTCACGCCCCGCAGGAATTCGGTCAAACCGATCTTGCCCTGGCACGCCGCGGAAAACGGAAAGACCAGCCGCATCGTCGGCGAGGAATGCAGAACGATATCGCCCTCAAGGCCCAGGCGCTGAACGGCGAATTCGCGGATCGTCTCGATCAACCACATGCGGTTATCCGCAACGAATGCCCCTGCGACGTCCCGGGCGGCGTCGGGCGGGACATGACGGTGGCACAGGGCCAAACCTTCCACCTCGACAGCATCAGCAACCGCGTCGCCACAACACCTTCGAATTGCATCGACGACGCCTCGTTGAAGGCGGGACAAAAGGTCGCTATGTCCATCGAACGCAGGCAATACGGTCCAGGCTTTTTCGTTCAGGACTTCACCGGCAAACCCACGATCGCTTCGGCCCATAGATTGGTATCCCTGCTGGCTCAATTGAGCGCTGACCCTAGCACAATTTTCGACATCCACCCCACAACCGAGCAACCCTCGTGCAAAAGCAATCCATGATGCATTGGGCTGTCGTCGGCGGCGGATTTCGCGGGATCGTCACCGCGATATTATTACGCCAACGCGGCTGCGCCGTGACCCTGATCGAAAAAGCGGCCCATCTCGGCGGGCTGTTATACAGCGGGGACTGGGAAGGTCTGTACATCGACCGCGGCGCCCACTTGTTCGACAACGTCGACGACCATATCACCCAAATGATGCACGATATTCTGGGTCAGGAAATCGTGCCCGTCGACGTCCGATACGCCGCCGTCATGGCCGACCGCAAAGTCGACGGTCTTGCCGTCCCCGACTTCACGTCGTTGTCCGAGGAAACCAAACGCCGCGCCCTGTTTGAACTAATGAATGCCGTCGCCGCCCCCGAAGGGCCTGCGGCGGTAACCTTGAAAGACGTATACGACCAGCGGTTCGGAAAAACCCTGTCGGATCTATTGGACGGGCCCACGCGAAAGATGCTGCGCGCCGAACCCCGGGACTTAGCGCCGGAATCCTTCATTTCCACCCCCTTCCAACGGCTGCGGTTTCTCGACGATTCCGTGACCGAAATTCTCAAGAAATCACCGGATCTGGACGACGTTATCGCCCTGCCGGTCAAGAACGACCCGCTACGCCATTACAAGAATTCGGTCAGTCTTTACCCCCACCGAAACTATTACCCGTTGAAAAAGGGCATGCGGCAATTCTGCGAACAGGCCGCTGACTATCTCCGAAAAATCGGCGTCGACCTTCGGATCGAAACCGGACTGTCCGGCATTGCCAAACACGATGGCAAACTCACCCTCGATTTCGGCGGCGAAGCTTTGGCATGCGACCGCCTGCTCTGGGCCTCCCCGGTGGGCGGCTTGGCCGGACTGCTTTGGGGCGAGAACCCCTTGATGGGATGGGCGACGCCGGTCCCGATGCTGATGTACTATTATCTAGTTCCTCAGGACCGCGTCGGGCCTTACGCCTACATGCATGATTTCTCGGAACAGCACTTGCTGTTCCGGCCAAGCGCGATCGGACGATATGGCGGCCAGATCCGCGAGGACGGCATGACATACGTGTGCCTGGAAGTCGTAACCGATCGCGACAGCGCCGAATGGAACGACCCGGATGCCTTTGCGGAACGTGTCTGGCAGGAAGCCGCGGATTTAGGCGTGGTCGAGGGTCCCTGTCCCGAAACCCGCATGGTTCACGCCATGCCGGTCACCTACGTCCCACCGAAGCCCGGCTTCACCCAGCGCCGCGACGCCTTGATGACACGACTGCAACAAGAATTCGACGGGCGTGTGCATGCCCTGGAACAACACGCCTTTTCAAAGACCGATATCCAAGAAGCGATCGAGCTATGGATGCAATGAACAACGTGACGGCAGAATGACCCAGAACCAAGACAAGACCTTGAACCCCACCGCAGCCATCGACGCCGCCCCTGATCAGGGCCAATGGATGCATGAGCTGCTTCGCCGCCTGTTTCCGATCTGCCGCAGCCTGACCGGCCCCGGCAACCGCGAAACCCTGGCGATCCTGAAGGAGCATATCGACGGCTTGAACGTCGTCGAGGTGCCGACGGGAACCGAGGTGTTCAGCTGGACCGTTCCCAACGAGTGGATTCCGAAGTCGGCCGAAATCACGGGGCCGGACGGCCAGGTCCATGCTCGGTTCGCCGACAACAATCTTCATCTCGTCAACGGCGCCCAGTCGATTGACGTCGAACTTGATCGCGACGAATTGCTGGAACGCATTTATAGCCTGCCCCAATCGCCGGACCTGATTCCCTACGTCACCAGCTACTACCACCCGCATTGGGGGTTCTGCATGCGCGACGACGAGAAGCAGGCGCTGCCGCCGGGAAAATACAGAGCGCGGATCGATGTTGAAAGCCGCCCTGGACATCTAGTTTATGGCGAGGCCGTCCTGCCCGGTGCGTCGGAACAGGAAATCCTGATCGACACCTACATCTGCCACCCTTCGATGGCCAACGACAACCTCTCCAGCGTGGTCGTCGCTACCGCTCTATACGGCTTGCTCGCGCAGCTCCCGAAACGGCGTTACACCTATCGTTTCGTGTTCGTGCCGGAAACGATCGGCTCGCTATGTTGGCTGATGAACAATGAAGACGGCGCGGTTAAGCGCATCCATGCCGGCCTTGTTCTCAGCTGTGTCGGGGACGGTGGCCCCTTCACTTTCAAAAAGTCGCGCAGCGGCAGCACGGAAATCGATCGTATCGCCGCCTGCGTACTGGGCGACAAAGGCGCGGCCGTGGATTTCTTCCCAAACTCCGGCAGCGACGAACGGCAATTTTGTTCGCCCGGATTCGACCTTCCGGTAGGCATGCTGTCGCGGACCTATCCAGGAAAGTGGCCTTACTACCATACCTCTGGCGACACGGCGGAACGGGTCACCCCGGACAACCTAGGGGGAAGCCTGGAAATGGCCATGCGTATCGTCGCCGCCTTGGAAGCCAATGCTCAAATCTATCGCCGGACCGACCCCCGGGGTGAACCGATGCTGTCGAAGTACGATCTGTACCACCGCCAGAATCTGCGCCGGAACACGGATATGGACGCCGAGCGGCAATCGCGAGGCGCGCTGATGTGGCTGCTGAATCTGGCCGACGGTCGCCATAGCCTGCTGGAGATGGCCGAGAAATCCGGTAGCGATATTCTGATGCTCTCCGATTGGGCTGAAAGATTGACCGAAATCGGCTTGCTTCAGGAAGGCGCAGCGTAGCGTGCATCCGGGGGCGACCGACCGATCTGTGAACGACAGGCAACCCGTGGTTGCCTTGCGCCCGGTCGGCGCTGATGACTGCATGCGGCTTTATGACTGGCAGCAAGACCCCGCGACCCGCCGTTTCGCCCGCAATCCGTCGATTCCCACACCGACCGAACATCGGGAATGGTTCGATCGAAAACTAGCCGATCCGACCTGTCTGTTCTTCATTGTTCAAGCTGGCAATGACGACGTGGGGTTCCTGCGCCTCGACCGGAGGCCTGACGAGGCTGAATCCGCCTATGAGGTTTCGATCGGTATCGCCCCGGCGCATCATGGCCGGGGGTATGGCCGGCGGGCCTTGGAAGAAGCTCGGAAAGCCTTACCCAAAGCCGTTTTTCACGCCTGCGTGCTATCAGGCAACGAACCGTCTCACGCCTTGTTTCGTGCGGCGGGATACATCCAATGCCAAGACGAATGGTACAGGTCCGATCCGAGATGACGACTGAACAACGCCTGGAAACGACCTTCATGTTCGGCAATCGGCCCATCGGTCCGTCGTATCCGCCGTTGATCATCGCCGAGCTTTCCGGCAATCACAACGGCGACAAAGCGCGGGCGATCGCATTGATCGACGCTATTGCCGCCGCAGGCGCGGAAGCCGTGAAGTTTCAGACCTATACGGCCGATACGATCACCATCGATCACGACGGCCCCGATTTTCTGATCGACGACGGCCCCTGGAAGGGTCGTCGCCTACATGAGCTGTACCAGGAAGCGCATACCCCCTGGGAATGGCATGCCGACCTTCTCGCCCACGCGCGCGCGAAAGGACTATTGCCGTTCAGTTCCCCGTTCGATGCCTCGGCCGTTCGTTTCCTCGAAAGCCTTGATTGCCCGGCCTATAAAATCGCGTCGTTCGAATGCATCGACACCCCCCTTATCCGCACCGCCGCCGCGACAGGGAAGCCGTTGATCATTTCAACCGGATTAGCGGACCAAGCGGAGATCGACGCAGCGGTTGCCGCCGCACGCGAGGGCGGTGCGAGCGGCGTTGCGTTGCTGCACTGCGTAAGCGCTTATCCGGCGCCCGCTGAAGAATATAATCTTCATACCATCCCGGCCCTGCGCCAGAGGCATCGCGTAGTCGTCGGCCTATCCGATCATACCCTTGGAACTGCGACTGCCGTCGCCGCCTGCGCCCTGGGGGCTTCGATCATCGAAAAGCACGTCACCCTGGCCCGCGCCGACGGTGGCCCAGACAGCGGCTTTTCGCTGGAACCCGACGAGCTGGCCCGTCTGATCGAGGACTGCAAAACCGCCTGGCAGGCCCTGGGCGGCATCCGCCAAGACCCGACCGAAGCCGAGAAAGGCAACGTGCGCTTTCGTCGCTCGTTGTATGCCGTGCGCGACATCGCCGAAGGCGAATTGTTCAGCGCTGAAAACGTCCGCTCGATCCGACCGGGATACGGCTTGCCGCCGTCCGAAATCGACACCGTCATCGGGCGCCGAGCCCAAACCGCAATCGCACGCGGCACACCGCTGAACCGCAACCTGATTGTAGGAACCGACTAAGCCCGACCGCTACGACGACGGAACCTTGAATCCCCGGGGCGTTCCCTGTATCGAACTGATGGCCCCCTGAATTTTCACCGATCCCGCCCTTTTCCGAACGTAAACATAGGACGCACCTGGTCAAATGACGAAACCGTTCTACCGCTGTTCTTCATGCCTTCTCCCGAACACCAAACCCGACCTGCATTTCGAAGGCGATACCTGCCTGGCCTGTAAGTTCCAGCGCCATCAGGATCACACCGTCGATTGGGATGCACGGCGCAAGGAGTTCGACGAACTGCTCGGTTCGCTCAAACGTTCCGACAGTGAATACGACTGCCTGGTAGCAGTCAGCGGCGGCAAGGACAGCGTCTATCAGGCCTATCTGACCACGCAGGTCGCCGGCCTGAAGCCGTTGCTGGTTTCGTTCGAGCCGTCTTATCCGACCGAAGTCGGACGCCAGAACCTCTCCGTCATGACCGATGCCTTCAATGCGGACCTGCTGCAGTTGAAGAAATCGAGCACCTACAGAAAGCTGGCCCGGGCCGGATTCGATCTGGTCGGCGATCACGAATGGCCGAACCATGTCGGGATTTTCTGCTGGCCGGTGCAGATGGCGGTGAAACTGCGGATTCCGACCATCTTCTATGGCGAGCCGGGCGGCTATATCGGATTGGGCCGGTGGGAGAAGATCGAATCGGAAAAAACGGTCACCCGCGAACACATCGAGCAATACGTCGGCATGAACGGCCTGCGGTTGAGCGACATCCTCGACATCGATCCTACAATCAGTAAGAAAGACGTCATTCCCTACGTCTACCCTTCGGAAGAGGAACTCGGCCAACATGAGATCACGGCCTACAACCTCGGCCATTTCTTCCATTGGGATACGCAGCGCAATATTCGGTTGATCAAAAAGTTCGGCTGGCAGACCGCGCCGGAACGCACCGAAATGGATTTCGGCAACTGGGAAAGCATCGATTGCGGTTTCATGCCGATGCACCAGTATTTCAAGTTCATCAAATACGGATACTCTCGCGCCACCGACCATGCGTCCTATGAACTTCGCCATGGACGCCTCAGCAAGCGCCAGGCCATCGAATACATCATGGAATACGATTGGCCCCTGCCGACCCGCTATTTCGAAGAGTTCCTTGAGTTCTTGAGCATCGACGAAGACTATTTCTTCAAAACCGTGGATCGGTTCGCCAACCCCCTGTTGTTCGAGGTCGACAATAAGAACGACTTCGTCCGAGCCTGGGACAACAACCTGGTTCTCAAAGACATCTGGTTCGAAAGCCTGAAAGCCTAAGCAGGCGCGAATGATCGGCCTCATCAATCTGGGGATCAACAACCTGTACTCTGTGGAGCGCGTGCTCCGCAGCGTCGGCGTTGCCTATGAGACCAAGCTGCGGGACGACCTGAGCGCCTATGACAAGCTGGTGTTGCCGGGGGTCGGTGCTTTTACCGCCGCCATGGACAATATCCGGGAGCAACGGCTCGATACGCGTATCAAGGATTTCGTCGACCAAGGCGGCAGCCTGTTCGGTATCTGTCTTGGAATGCAGCTGTTGTTTTCGACAAGCATCGAAGGCGGCCAGGACGTATCTGGGCTGGGCTTGATCCCGGGTCGGGTGACCCGGCTGGCGGAAACCGATGCCTGCCGACTTCCTCATATCGGCTGGAACGAAGTGATCCAAACAACGCCGTCCAAGATCTTCAATGACGTCCCGTCCGGTGGGCATTTTTATTTTCAACATTCCTTTGCCGTGCGCCCAGAAGATCCGAACGTCATCATTGCCGAAAGCGTCCATAGCGAACGCTTCCCCTGCGCCGTGCAGTCGGGAACCGTTTTCGGGGTGCAGTTCCATCCTGAGAAAAGCTACCAGAACGGCTTCAACCTGATGCAGGCCTTCCTGCGGTCGTAACCGAATGCTCACCAAACGCATCATTCCGATCGTCCAAGTCCGGAATTACCAGATCGTCAAAAGCCGCCGGTTCGGCGACTATCGGGTTTTCGGCAACTTCGAACAGACCGTCGCCGTCTATAACGGACGGCGCGTCGATGAGCTTGTCATCGTCGATATCGATGCGTCAAAAACAGAGGCAAAGCCGGACACGCGCATTCTGAAATTCCTATCGCGCGATCTGGATATTCCGCTGACCTATGGCGGCGGCGTCACCGATCTGACCGATATCGAAAACTGCCTCGCCAATGGATGCGACCGCATTGCACTCAACAACATCACATTGAGCAGCCTGGATATGGTCGCCAAGGCCGTCGCGGTCTTCGGCTCTCAATGCATCGTCGGTTCGGTCGACTACAGCTATGTCGATGGCGTCCCCATGGTGTTCAGCCATGTCGAGAACGAACCGATTGCGAAAAGCCTGGAAACCCATCTTGAAGATCTGCAGAACGTCGGCATTGGCGAGCTGCTGCTGACCAGCGTCGATCACGACGGGATGATGAACGGGTACGATAGCCGATTGAAAGATTTCGTGGGCTCCGTCACGTCGCCGATCCTGATCAACGGCGGCTGCGGCACACCGGAGCATATTGCCGAGGTGGCGCCCGACTATGCCGGATGCTGCATGAGCAGTTTGTTCCAGTACTCGCAGTATGGCTATCGGGATATCAAGGATTTCCTCCGGGATAAGGGCATCCCAGTCCGGTGAACCGGATCGTATTTATCGAAAGGTTGGACCGCATAACCCTGCTGGTTGCCTTCGTGCACCGGCTGCTCGGTCGCTCTGTGTACTATAAGGAGCTAACCCCAACCTTTAGAAAGCACGATTTCGTTGACCGGCTACGGCGATACGGGCTTTGCCCGCATAATTATCTCGGTCGACCTGGGTCATTGTATACGGACTACCTGGACGCCCATGTCGCGGCCTCTAATAGCTGTCTGCAGAATACGCTGAAGCGCCATCCTCTGTATGAACGCACCCGCGCCATGTGGCCCGAGACGTCACCTGATGTTATCGATCACGCGATGATGGCGTCGTTGTTCAACGACAACCATCTTGCCTACGGCTGTTCCAGCGTCCCCTTACTGCTTTCGCTGCCGGGTTCGAACGACGGTTCCACGCGCATCGTGGTCTACCCCTATACGGCCGCCGGATGTCTTTTGCTCGAAAGCCATTTCAGTGCGCGCGCCGAGGTTCGTGTTTCATCCTGCCATGTCTATGTCCAAGGGGCCTGGGCGATCACCAAACGGCTGTTCCAACGGCTCGCCGCCAAGCTGCGCCTGGGGCGCAAGCCAACAACTGATCAAGCATCATCGGATCAGAAGCAACGGCGCCGACCGGTCGAGGCGACCCCCCCTTTCGCCGGCAAGGAGGTTTTATTTTTCCCCCACGTCAGCCTTCGGTATTCCTCTTTCTTCAAGAAAACCTACCTATTTCAATATGAAGGTCCTGGATACGGTCGAGGTGACACTTGCGTAGTTTGGACCCAGGCCGGACGCGACCGCCTGTCCGAACGGTACATGGAACGATACGGCATAGCCTATATCGCGATCCCCGAGCGAACGTCCATCAGCCAGGCTTTGCACTTGATACGCGAAACCGTTCGCACCGGCGGCCTCCGCACCCTGGGGAACCTATTCGCGACCGTGGCCTTGGTTCGCTTTATCGTCCGCGTTTCCGTCGCGAAGCAATTCTTCGCTCAGTTCCAAGACGCTAAGGTCGCGCATGTTCATTATGACGCCCTGTTCCCGCCTCATCTGACCCTGGCCATGGAACTGAACGGCATTCATGTGGCGGCCCTTCAAGATCGCGTTTTTCAATACCGGTACTACCCGCACCTGTTCTATCGAACCTATTTCGTGGAAAATGAAACGACGGCGGCCAAAATGTGCCGTGATGCAGGTTATCTGGCGCAGAAGTTCATTCCCATCGGCGTTCCCCGAATCGATCATGTCCGTTGCGATCGCCAACATGTGCGGGATCGAATCATGCGGTTGGCGGATGGCCGCCGGGTTGTCGTTTGTTTTGGCTTGTTTCCGATATCAGACGATGACGTCGGCATTTACGGCGAAGACGGAACGTCGGCCGAGAGCAACAAGGAATTCCTGGAAACCGTTCTTGATCTTGCAGGACGCGACCCCGGGTTCTTTTACTATCTGCGCCTCAAGGATACCGATTTCATCGCCCAAGGCTTCGAGCCGGCCCTGGTGGCCCGGTTGCGCGCGACCGACAATGTGTTTCTTGACTTGAATCTCAGGGCCACAGGCTCTTATGAACTGCTTGCCCTTGCAGACATCGTATTCGGTAAGTTGAGCATGATCATCGAAGAAGCCCGCGCCGCAGGCAAACCCGCATTCTATTATGATCCGGAAGGGTATGTCCGGGGCGTGGACTTCGTCGAAGACCCGGATGCGGTGATCGCCGCTGACCGAAATAAGTTGTTCGAGATGATACAAAATCCGCAATCATATGCGGCGGCCAAGCAGCCGCAGGTGCGTGCCGGCAATGACGGATACGAAGCAGTCCGACAAACCATCATGAATTTCAAACCGGACGGCCGCGGCTTTTCCGCTGCGACGCCGACCCTATCTTCATCACATTCCGCGAAAACCGAAGGCGATACGATATGGACGAACTGAATGGCCGATCAATTCTGGTGACCGGCGGCACGGGCTCGTTTGGACGGGCTTTTGTTCAAGAAGCCTTGAAGCACAAAGAGCTCAACCGCTTGGTCGTCTATTCCCGCGACGAATTGAAGCAGTTCGAAATGGCGCAGGAGATCAAAACACCGCGTCTCCGCTATTTCATTGGCGACATCCGCGACGAAGACCGCTTGAAGCGGGCCTTGGTCGGCGTCGACACGATCGTGCATGCGGCTGCGATGAAGCAAGTGGTCGCCGCCGAATACAATCCGATCGAATGCATCAAGACCAACGTCCTGGGTGCCGAGAACATCATCAACGCCGCGATCGATTGCGGCGTGAAGAACGTGATCGCCCTATCGACGGACAAAGCGGTCAACCCCATCAATCTTTACGGCGCGACCAAGCTTTGCTCCGACAAGCTGTTTATCGCCGCCAACCATCTTGGCAGCAAGGGACCGACGCGGTTCTCTGTGGTCCGCTACGGCAACGTCATGGGATCGCGGGGAAGCGTCATCCCGTTCTTCATGAAGATGCGCGATACAGGAAAACTTCCCATCACCGACCCGCGCATGACCCGCTTCTGGATTACCTTGGAACAGGGCGTGCGGTTCGTCATTCGCTCGCTGGCGATGATGAAAGGCGGCGAAGTCTTCGTGCCGAAAATTCCGTCGACCAAGGTTACCGACTTGGCCGATGCCATTGCACCTGAGTGCGAACAAGAAGTCGTCGGCATCCGCCCGGGCGAAAAAATTCACGAGGTCCTCGTCCCCAAAGACGAAGCCCGCCACACTTGGGAGTTCGAAGATTTCTACGTCATCCGACCCAGCCATCATATGTGGGCCGAGGACGACAAGGTTCTGTACGAGGGAAGCGCCGGGACGCCGGTCGATCCCACCTTCGAGTACTCGAGCGACGGCAACGATACCGTGTTGGACATCGACGCCATCCGGTCGATGGTCTCCGTATGACGCAGCGCTTCCTCCAGTACGGATCGCAACAGATCGACGAAGCCGACTTCGCTGCGGTGCGCGAGGTATTGGAGGGAGATTTCCTAACGCAGGGCCCCGCCGTCGAACGATTTGAAGCCACGTTGACGGAAAGAACAGGAGCCCGGTTCGCCGTCGCCGTCAGCAGCGGCACTGCGGGCCTGCATATCGCCTGTCTGGCCGCCGGCTTGAAACCTGGCGACAAGGGCCTGACCTCCGCCTTGACCTTCGTCGCCTCGGCCAACGGCATTCGTTATACCGGGGCCGATGCGGCCTTGGTCGATATCGACCCGAAGACCCTGGGGTTCTCCGGCACCGGGTTGACATCCGCGTTGGCGACCCATTCCGATGCATCGGTAATCATGCCCGTGCACTTCGGCGGATTGGCTGGAGACGTCGCCTTGATCAGAAAAGCTGCGGGCGAGCGTTGCATCATCGAAGACGCCTGCCACGCCCTTGGCGGAACGTATGAAGACGGCAGCCCTGTCGGCTGCGGCAAGTTCGCGGACATGTCGGTGTTTTCGTTCCATCCGGTCAAGCCGATCACGACGGCGGAGGGCGGCGCCGTCGTGACCAACGACCCCGAATTGGCCGATCGCCTGCGGCGGCTTCGCAGCCACGGGATCGAACGGGACCGATCCAGATTCGTCGCCGCCCCCACCGGTGACGATGCCGATGCGCCCTGGTGGTACGAACAACACGAGTTGGGTTTCAACTATCGGCTCAGCGACCTGCACGCCGCGTTGGGCGCATCTCAGATGAAACGCCTGGATGCCTTCATCGCCCGCCGACGAGAGATCGCAAGCTATTACGATCAAGCCTTCGCCAACCTGAACGCCATAATCCCCGCCCAGGCCGACCCGGCGCAACGCTGCCGCTCCGCCCACCATATTTATGTGATTCAAGCCGACTGGCGGGCTATCGGGCACACCCGAAAATCGTTCATGGCGGCTCTGGCCGAACGGAGCATCGGCAGCCAGGTTCACTACATTCCTGTCTATGAGCAACCAGTCCACCACGACTTGCGTGGGCGAGGCGAGCAGGATTTTCCGGAAACCGCCCAGTATTATAAAAGCTGTCTGACTCTTCCGTTCCATCAAGGTTTGACCGATGAAGAGGTTGAGCGCGTCGTCGTCGCCGTTAAGGAATGCGCAGGTCAGTGACCATTGCCGTCATCGTTCAAGCGCGCATGGCATCCACCCGGTTGCCGGGAAAGATCCTGTTGGACGCCGGGGGACGAACGTTCCTCTCCTGGGTTTTGCAGCGGTGCCTTCTGATCCCCGGCGTTGATGTCGTGTGTTGCGCGACATCCTCCGAACCGGATTGCGACCCGATTGCCGCCGAGGCGGAACGACAGGGTGCTCATGTATTTCGCGGTTCGGAAACGGATGTTCTCAACCGATATCGCGGCGCCGCAGACGCGGTCGGCGCCGACACGGTCATGCGCGTGACCAGCGATTGTCCGTTGATCGATCCGCAAACCTGCGGAGCGGTTATTGATTTATTACGCAGCAGCGGCGCGGACTATGCCTGTAACAACATGCCCTCATCCTGGCCCCACGGCTTGGACTGCGAAGCATTTTCCGCCGACGTCTTGCGCGTTGCGGACGATACCGCAACGGCGCACGACGCCCGAGAACACGTCACGCCGTTCCTTCGAACCGGCGCCGCGTTTCGTCAGGCATCACTGCCCGGTCCTGGCGGCGCCTGGGAACAACTACGATGGACCTTGGACACGCCGGACGATCACAGGTTCCTGTCATCTTTCCTTCCGCTGCTGCCCGGGTTGTCGGCTGATTTTCCGACCGTCGGCGCCTGTCTGGCAGCGCATCCAGACCTGCTTCACTTTTGTTACCGGATTGGGCACGAAAACCGAAACGAAGCGCATGCCCCCATCCAGGGCACGATGCCGACTTTCGCCACCCAGTTGCCGAACATTGCACCCATGCTTGAAACAGGACGCTGACGAGAGCAGATCGCGGAAACGATCGTGGATCAGAAGCCCCAAACAGTCGCCTTCATATTGGAAGCCGGCCCCGGCATAGGTCTGGGCCATGTCGATCGTAGCGGGGTCCTCGCAAGAGAACTTCAACGACGCGGGCATTCAGTTTTGGCTGCCGTCCAAGGGCCCCGCGACGTCCTCCCCGACCGGGGCTGGCAAGCGCTATCGCACGCACGCCAACTACAAGCCGAAACAGGCGAGCCGACGGAAGCCAAGGTCCTGGATCTCGCCAGCGAGACAAACCCGCAATGGATCTGCATCGACGGATACGGCTTCGCCAACGACAAATTCATTCGGGCGCTGAAAGCCCGCGGCTACCGGGTTCTCGTCTTCGATGATTTGGATCCAAACCGCCTGAAGGGGCTCGCAGATATCGTGGTCAATCAGAACGGCTCCGGCGGGAACGAACAAAGCGGACTGTTGAACGACACACGATATGCCCTGGTTTCCGCAAATCTGCTTGCCGGACGCAACCGACCGGCTACTTCATGGCAGGGTCGAATTCTCGTTTCGCTCGGCGGCGCCGATCCCAAGAATCTGACGCGTCCCATTCTACGCCTGCTCGACCAGACATTGATACCGGCCTGCGACATCGACGTCATCATCGGACCTTACTTTGAAGACAAGGGGCCATTCGAATCCCCGCGTCATCGGCTTCACATCCATGACGCGCCCGAGACATTGACCCCATTCATGCTTTCCGCCGACTTGATCGTTACTGCGGCAGGCAGTTCCTGTTGGCAAGCCTGCGCGGCGGCCATACCGATGGTCGCCATCGAAACGGCGGACAATCAGCGGGTCGTCACCAGAACATTGGCCGACGCCAAAGCCGCTGTCGTTCTTCGGGGAGACGACCTCGCGCATGCGCAAACGGTTTTCAAAGACTCAATAACAAGGCTTGTATCCGACGATACGGCGCGTCATACGCTGTCTCAGGCAGCAGCCGCGCTGGTCGACGGCCAAGGCGCGCATCGCATCGCCGATGCCATGGGCCTTTAGCGCGCAAGCCGACCGGGAAACGGAAGCACCGTGAAAACATTCATCTCGACCATTCCTTTTGGCGCGATCGACCCATACCCGATCAATGCCTTGAAAGACGCCGGACTGGATTTTCGAATCAACTCCTTCGGGCGCCGCCTACATCCGGACGAGGTTGCCTCGGCAATCGGTGATAGCGAGATCGTCATCGCCGGAACCGAGCCGATCACGGCGGACGTCATGGCCCAGTGCCCGAACCTAAAAGCGATCTGCCGTGTCGGGATCGGACTGGACAGCGTCGACCTGACTGCGGCGCGGCGCCAGGGAATTGCCGTTTCTTACACACCCGACGGCCCGTCGCCGGCGGTTGCCGAGCTCGCCGTCGGCCTGATTTTGGACCTGTTGCGCGGCGCCACCAGGACAGACCGAGACATGCGCCAAGGTATCTGGAGCCGGTTCGCCGGGAAGCGCATCGCCTGTTCGACCATCGGCATTTTAGGTGTCGGACGGATCGGCAGCCGGGTCATCCGGCATTTGAGCGCCGGTTTTCCAGGCGTCAGAATTCTGGCCAATGACGTTCAACCCGATCCGGCTTTGGATGGGTTGGTTGAATGGACCGACAAACCCACGCTGTTCCGGGAAAGCGACGTCATCAGCTTGCACCTGCCCTTGACGCCGACCACCCGAAACTTGATTTCGGCGGAAACCTTCGAGGCCGTCAAAGAGAGCGCGGTGCTGATCAATACGGCTCGTGGCGGGATCGTAAACGAAGACGATCTGGCCGATGCGTTGACCGCCGGAAAGCTTCGCGCCGCGGCGGTCGATGTTTTTGAACATGAGCCTTATAACGGGCCCCTGACAAAAGTTGAGAACGTCGTCCTGACCTGTCATATGGGCTCCATGACCGAAGATTGTCGCGCCCGGATGGAGATCGAAGCAACGGATGAAGCGATCAGGTTTGCGCGCGGCGAAGCCTTTCGCTCGCCGGTGCCCGAAGAAGAATACCGGCTTGCGCTGATGTCGATGGAGGCAAAATGAAAGTTCTGGTAACCGGCGGATCGGGGTTTCTCGGCAGCCATGTCGCCGACGCGTTAACCGACGCGGGCCATGACGTGTCGATCTTCGATCTGTCGCCCTCTCCCTATATCCGGGCGGACCAAAAAATGGTCATCGGAGATATCACCGACGAGGCGGCGGTGTCTCAGGCGATCAGCGGATGCGACGTCGTCTATCACATGGCGGCATTGGCCGACATCAACGAAGCCATGGATAAGCCGTCCGACACGGTCCGCGTCAACATCCTGGGCACCCTGAACGTTCTGGAGGCGGCCCGCGCGGCTGAATTGACCCGCGTCGTTCTGGCCAGTTCGATTTATGTCTACAGCAGCCAGGGCTCGTTCTATCGAACCTCGAAGCAAGCCAGCGAACTGTTGCTTCAGGACTACAACGAACGGTTCGGCCTGCCTTATACGATCCTGCGCTTCGGCTCCCTTTACGGCCCGCGCGCGAACGACACCAATACGGTGCACAGGCTGATCTCCGAGGCGCTCACCAAGGGTCACATGGAGTATCGCGGCACGGGGGAAGAAGTTCGTGAATACATCCATGTCCTCGATGCCGCGGCCGGGTCAGCCGATATTCTGGCGCCGGAGTTCGAGGGAGAGATCATTCACCTGACCGGCCAAGAGAGAATCCGGACAGGCGAGATGCTCGAGATGATCCGTGAAATTTCCGGCGGGAAGGTGAACTTCGATACAGGCAACGGATCGGTGGCAGGGCATTACGTCCAAACCCCCTACAGCTTCGTCCCGCGGCTTGGGAAGAAGCTGTCCCGGGGAACCTATATCGATCTCGGCCTTGGTCTGCTCGAATGCATGAATACCATCAGCCAGGAACTGAACGGCGAATTTGGAGCAACGGAAGAATGATTTGCGCGATTCTCATTGGACGTGAGGGGTCCACCGGTTTTCCCGGAAAAAACGTCTATCCCATTATGGGGAAACCCCTTGTCGCCTACCCGCTGTTGGCGGCACAGGACGCACAGAGCATAGAGCGCGTCTACCTGTCGACCGATTCCCAGAAATTGAAAGAGATCGGACAGGAATACGGCGCCCGAATTATCGACCGGCCGGCCCACCTTTGCACCAAGGCCGCCCTCGGCGAACATGCTTATCAGCATGCCCACGAAGTGATCTCGGCAGAGCTCGCGGCCGAAGGCAAGACACCGGAGCTATATGTCCTGCTCATGGCGAACGCGCCGACCATTACCGCAGCCATGATCGAAGACGGCATTCAAGTGCTGCGCGACAATCCTGAATACGATTCCGCGGTCTCGGTATCCTGCTACAACATGTGGAGCCCGCTGCGCGCACGCCGCATCGGCGACGACGGCTTGCTTCATCCGTTCGTTCCGTTCGAAACCTTCGGCGACCCCAAGACTCTGAATTGCGACCGCGATTCCCAGGGCGACGTATGGTTCGCGGACATGGGCGTTTCGATCATCCGCCCGCAGAACCTGGACAACCTGGAAGACGGCCTCAAACCGCAACAATGGATGGGACAGCGGATTTATCCGCTCAAACAGGTCGGCGGCCTGGACGTCGACTATGACTATCAAATGCCGCAAGCGGAATTCTACCTGCGGCAGCAAGCCGACAAATCACCCGATTGAGACATGGCGCGTTTGACAAAACTGGGCGACTACCGGTGCGGCGTTTGCGGCGGAACGGATTTCCTGCCCATCGACTTCTCGTCCTATGTGATGCCGACGGAATCGGCCAATCCGGCCATCAACGATTTCGTCAATCACATCTGCGACGGCTGCGGTGTCATCGCGCCCTATCCTGCACCCGACATGACGGTTCTGTCGGAACATTACAATTCGGCCTATCGCAAAGACGCCTACGACATCGAAACGCCGAACGGCCTGTTGCGGCTGCCTATCCAAATTCCCTGGAGCGGCGTCAGTTTTCTGCGCTTCAAATCGTTCTTCGACGCCGTCGAACGAAACAAGGCACGCCATCCGGACATCGTTCCCCAGGCCACGGACGCCATGATCGATTTCGGCGCTTATCAAGGAATGTTCCTGCACGCCGCGGTCCAGGCTTGGGGATGCTCCGGCGTCGCCTACGACTTCAACGAGACGGGAATATCCTTTGCCAAGAACGCCCTGGGCATGACGGAATCCCAGGTCGCGAAAGACATCTACAGCGACACCTTCGCGCGCAAGGGCCGCTTCGCGGTTTTGATCCACGCATTCGAGCATCTGCAGTTCCCGGACCGCTTCTTGGCGCACCTTCATGAAAAGGTGCTGGAGCCCGGCGGCTGGCTCTACATCGAAGTCCCCAACGCCTTCGGATTTTCCTTGGCCGATCCGACGCACTATTTCACCTACACCACCGATTCGTTGCGCTTCCTATTGGAAAAAAGCGGCTTCGCCGTCGCCGATATTTGGATCGGCAACTATCCCCTGCTGGAAGACGAACCCTGGTCCAACCCTCAACAGAACATTTACGCCCTGTGCAAGGCGGACCCTGGAGCAGCAGCCAACGCCCGCCCGCCCGTCGCCTCGGCGCAGGAAATCTATAAACGCATCCGGCGGACATACCGCCGATTGTCGTTCGAATATGTCATGCGGCAGCTGCGCTTCGTCATGCACCATGCAATTCGCCTGCCGGTTCATTTCTGGCGCTTCCTGCGCAATGACCTGTTGTAACGCCGCTCAACCGGACCCACTTTACAGCTCGTGAAACGCGCCGTTTCAAACATCGCTCTGCCTGCCGGGGACCATTGCGGTCTGTTGCCCGTGCTCGCCGACCTTGGGTTTCAGGGTTTGGAAGTGGCGCCCAGCCGCGTTTGGGAAGATACGTGGCACGGCCTACGTCCGTCTCAGGTTCAGGCCTATCGGCAGGCGGTGGAAAAGGCCGGCCTGACCGTGACCGGGCTTCATTCGCTGTTCTTCGATCAACCGGAAATGACCATTTTCGGAGGCCGCGAAACACGCCGAAAGACCCTGGATTTTCTGTCTCACCTTTCCGGATTGTGCCGGGACCTGGGAGGCAAGGTTTTGATTTTCGGGTCGCCAAATGCACGGCGGCGCGGCGCAATGGAATCCTGGGACGCGCATAAAGTCGCAGCCGAATTTTTCGACGAATTCGTCGCCGCGACCCGCGATCACGGCACGGTCCTTTGCCTCGAACCCTTGGGGCCCAAGGATACCGATTTTTGCGGCCCCCTGCGGGAAATCATGCAATTTCGTGACGAGTTTCATCAGAACGGTCTTGGACTTCAGATCGATGCCCGCGCCCTGACCGCCCACGACGAAATCGACGATGCCGTGTTCAACGACGCGGCTCCCGATCTTGTCCACGTACATGCCAACGCGACGGATCTTGGCGAATTGCTGCCCGATGACCCGATCGATCACGACCGGATCGGCACCCTCCTTCGGGATATCGGGTATTCGGGATTTGTTTCGCTTGAGCAGCGGATGGTCGATCCCAACGATCCGATTGGCCCGATCACCCGCAGCGCTGCCGTCATGAACGAGAGTTACCGATGACCGAATGGACAAAGCCCGGATGGGCCCCCCAAGCGCCCGCAGGCTCACGTATTCTCATTACCGGAGCCAGCGGCGGAATAGGAAGGGCCGTCGTGGACATGTTGCAAGACGGCCCGGGTATCGTGATCGGTGCCCATGGCCGCGATTCGAGCCGCCTCTCGAGTGGGCCGGACGTGCACCAGATCATCCGAGACATTCAGAGCGAACAGGATGCGTCCTGGGTCGTCGAAGCTTTTGTAGAGGCCGCCGGCGGGATCGACGGCATTGTCGTTTTGAGCGGCGGCCTATCCGAACCAACGCATTGGCAGGACATGGGCGCCGACAGCTGGCGACAGGATATCGACGTCAACCTATCCCAGCAATTCTTCCTGGCCCGGGCCGCATTAACCCACATGGCGGACGGCGGACGGGTCATCATGAACGGAACTGAGTCTTCGCTGCACGGCGGCGGTTCGACATCGCTTGCCTATGGCGTGGCCAAACACGGCGTCGAATGCCTGGTCAAAGGGTTGGCCCGTGAAGTCGCACCGCGCGCGATCACCGTCAACGGCGTGCGGCTGGGTTACATCGACAGCGGTTTTCACGGACGCTGGCAAAATCAAAGCGAACAACAACAATCGAACCGCGTCGCGAAGATTCCGCTCCGCCGAGCGGGAACCGTGGATGAAGCCGCAGCCTTAATCGTATATCTTCTATCCGAATACGGAGCCTTCATTACCGGACAGATGATTTCCCTGGCCGGTGGCGACTGGCTGTAAGCCCCTCCGAGACAGCAAAGAACCATGGAACGCCCGAACAGAGATATCTACGTGAAATCCGACAGCTTCGAAGCCCTGGCAGGAAAAATGCCGGGTGGAACCGAAGCCTTGGAACGTCTGGCCGCACTCGGCGCTCGGCTTGATGGCATGAACCTTCCCGACGAGCGCCGCGACGTCCTTGCCAAGGCTTGTCGCGCATTGACGGGCGGCGCCCTGAACGGTGAACCCGAGTTCGCTTTGAAGCGTCATATCGTCGAGGAAGTTCGGCGCCTGAGCGACGACGAATTGCCCCGATACCTTTTCTATCGGTATCGCTATGACGTTTATCCGACGACACGCCAGCTCGACGCGTTTCCGCCTTGCGTGCAGATCGAGCCGACGTCGATCTGCAATTACCGCTGCGTTTTCTGTTACCAGACCGACCGATCCTTCACCCAAGGCCGCCAAGGCCATATGGGCATGATGGATCTCGAGATGTTCAAGAACGTGGTCGACCAGATCGAGGGCGAGGTCGAGGCCGTAACGCTGGCGTCGCGCGGCGAGCCCCTGATGTGCCGCAATATCAAGGAAATGCTTGAATACCTTCGGGGCAAGTTCCTCGGCCTGAAAATGAACACCAACGCCTGGTTCCTGACCGAAGAATTGGCCCATACGATCCTGCAGACCGGACTTAACACCCTGGTGTTTTCGGTCGATGCAGCGGAGCCGGAGCTTTATGCGCGGCTTCGCGTCAACGGGAAGCTGGAACGGGTGTTGGAAAACATCAAAATGTTCAGCGAAGTCCGGCGCAAACATTACCCTGACAGCCGATTGATCACGCGGACGTCGGGCGTACATTTTTCCGACGAGCAGGATTTCGACAAGATGCAGGAATTCTGGTCCGAATTCGTCGATCAGGTCGCCTTCGTCGACTACAACCCATGGGAAAACGCCTATGAAACGGCCCCGCGCGGGATCGAAGCACCCTGTTCCGATTTGTGGCGCCGGATGTTCATATGGTGGGACGGTCGCGCAAATCCCTGCGACGTCGACTACAAATCAGAGCTGGCCGTCGGGAATGCGGGCGAGCTCGATGTTTCCAGCCTGTGGCGGAGCGACGCTTATGAAGACCTGCGTCGACGCCATATTGCCGGAAAAAGAGGCGCCTTGACCCCTTGCGCCGGATGCGCGGTCGTCTGATCGCTCGTCCTCTATCGAGAAGAGCCGCGCGCCCTGAACGATTGCCCCTCTGGATTTGATGGATATGGACCGCGCCTGACAATCCGAGACAATAAAACCGACTTAAGATCTCATACCCCCAAGTCACCAATCAGCCCCAGTCGCCAACTAAATAAAATGATTCCATTCGTTCTGACCGCGGAGGCCGTTGCATCCGGCGCGGCGCGCCACGCCTTTGGCGATGACGCCCGTTCGGGCGACGTGCTCTACCTTGCCAACGATAGCACCTTGTTTAAGGCCGTCGCGACCCAACTCCCGTCCGCGCTTCGCCTGCAAACCGTTGGTCAGGAATTGGCCAGGACCGCGCGTCAGATTGCATCGGACATCGTCAATCTGGATGCCAGCGTTTTACCAAAAGGCTCGTTCCCTCAATGGTGGCGGGCCAGCAATCTCGGCGACCGCGGTCCCTACGCCACCCAACTTTTGCCAAGGTTGGCCAAGGCGGTTCTTGTCCTGGAAAGGTTAAAGCGGGGGCAAATTCTGGCGGTCATTGTCGATACCGACGCATTCGCCCGCGCCCTGGCAACAACGGCGCAACGAAACGGAATGCGCCTTCGTCATGTCGATCCACGGATCGGTGGAAAACGGTTTCAAGCCGGCCTTGACCGCGTAAGAAAGACAGCGTCGGTCTGCCGCGCAATTCTGTCCGAGCTCAGCCAAGGCTTGGCCCGCGTTACCGCGCTTCGGCGGTTTCGCAAGCGCCGCCCCTTTCCCCGCGATGCGATCAGGAAGGCTGATGTCATGCTCTGTAGCTGGACGGACACCGCCACCTTCGCGTCCGACCAATCGCACGATCACGAAAGATATCTCGGCGGCATCCCCGGCATTCTGTCCCGCACGGAAAAGCGCCTTGCTTATCTTGTCTTGCCGATTTCGTGGGTCGAGCCATTCGAAGAGATTCTTGAATCAACGGCCGCCTCACCCGATTGCATCGTTTTTCCGGAAGACTTCTTTTCGTATTTCGACATCTTCCAAAGCCTAGTCGTGCCGTTCAACATCGTCCGTGGACTCCAGCGCCGGTTGATGCTCAACGGCTTCGATCTAAGCGACATACTCGCCTTGGAAATCCAGGCCGAACTGACGACGATGGCCGCATCCAGCGCGGCGCGCTTTGCAAGAGTTGCCACCGGACTAGCGAAAACACAGCCGCGATTGCAAGCCGTCATGTCGCCATACGAGAATCAGCCCTGGGAAAAAGTCCTGCGCAGCGGACTGCGCGCATCATTGCCCAGCCTGCGCTGGGTTTCTTATTTTCACCCGCCATCGCGCGAAATGTATTTGAGTTTCCTGCCAAGTTCGCGTGACGTTGAGACCAATGAAATCCCCGACGAACTTGTCGTCTTAGGGAAAACGGCAGCCGCGTTCTTCACCAAAGGCGGCTTTCCGAAAGAGCGATTGTCGATCGGTGGCGCGGTCCGTTACGACAAAGTCACCGCCGCGATCAAAACGCATGAAATTTCCAACCCGCCAGACCGCGGCCCGACGGTGCTCTGTGCGACGACCATCGAACATTTCGCCAGCACGGAGCTGGTTCTGAAGACGGCCCAGGCGTTAATGCTGCTCGGCAACGGGCGGATGATCGTCAATTTTCACCCGACCGCGGACCGCAACTTCAGGGCCGCCATCAAAAGAAGTCTGAGCGCCCTTTCCTCAACGGATGTGGATATCCAATTTTCGACAGAGCGCATTTCGGCGCTCGTCGAAAAATCCGACGTGGTTGTCTACAATAACTCCGCCTCCTGTATTGAAGCATTGGCCGCTGGTCGTATGACGATCTTTGTCCATCGCGACTCGGATATCGATTTCGATTGTCTGCCAGAGAAACTCACCCATCGTTGCCGCACATCAGAAGAAATCGCGGAATGTCTTCGGGCAATGCGTGATGGACAGCTGCAACCGCTGTCGCCAGCGGATATAAAGTCTGGCTTGGCCGACCTATTGGGGCCGGTGGAGCCGGAAGTCTTCGTTCGCGCCGTCTTCGGCGGCGCAGGTTCCGACGCGCAAGGAAAAGAACTATGAAAACCGTAATCCTCTGCGGCGGCAAAGGCACCCGCATTCGCGGCGTGGCCGACGACCTGCCGAAGCCGATGATCCCGGTCGGACCCTATCCGATCCTGTGGCATATCATGCAGCGCTACGCCGCCGCCGGTCACAAGAACTTCGTGTTGTGCCTTGGCTACAAAAGCGGCGCGATCAAGGATTTCTTCCTGAACTATCGCTCCCGCGTCGCGGACTTCACCATCGATTTCGCCGCCGACCGGGCGGTCGAATTCCATGGCGCGGACGATGCCATCGATTGGCGCGTGACCATGGCCGAAACCGGCGAGGAAACATTGACCGGCTCCCGCATCAAGCGGGTCGAACAATACATCGGCGATGACGAGACCTTCATGCTGACCTACGGCGACGGCGTCGCTGATGTGGATATCGGGGCCCTGATCGATTTCCACAAATCCCACGGCAAGATCATGACCGTCAGCGGCGTGCGGCCCCCAGGCCGGTTCGGCGAACTGGAACACGCCGCGGATGGCGCGATCACCGAATTCAACGAAAAGCCTCAAGCCACGGGCGGGCGCATTTCGGGCGGCTTCTTCGTCTGTAACCGCCGCTTGTTCGACTACCTGGATGGCAGCCGCGACGATGAAACGCTGGAGACCGATCCCATGCGCCGCTTGGCCGCGGACGGCGAGATGATGATGTATAAGCACGATGGCTTCTGGCAATGCATGGACACCTTCCGCGACTATGCCTTGCTGAACGATCTGTACGACAGCGGCAAGGCCCCCTGGCTGGCCCGCTCCTGACCGCATCCGACGAACGAGATCATGACCGCACCTGATTTTTCCATCTTCAAGGACCGCCACGTTCTGGTGACCGGGTCGACCGGCTTCAAGGGCAGTTGGCTCTGCACCTGGCTGGCCGATCTCGGCGCAAAGGTTACCGGCCTGGCGCTGCCGCCGGAAGACGACGCCCCCCTGTTCGATCAGCTGCGCCTGCGCGATCGCATCGATCAGCGCTTCGTCGATGTTCGGAACTTCGAAGCGGTGCGCGAGCTGATGGCCGAACGGCGGCCCGAGGTCATCATCCATCTGGCGGCGCAGGCTTTGGTACGGCGCAGCTATGCCGACCCGCTCACAACCTTTCACACCAACGTCTCGGGCGGCATCAATCTGTTGGAAGCGGTGCGCGAAACCCCATCGGTCCGTTCACTGGTCTTCATCACCTCCGACAAATGCTACCGCAACATGGAGTGGGAACGCGGCTATCACGAGGACGACGTCCTAGGCGGGCCCGATCCCTATTCCGCGTCGAAGGGCGCGGTCGAACTGGTCTTCACCGGCTATCAGGAATCGTTCTATCGCGCCCGCGCTGGTCTGATCGCGGCGACGACTCGCGCCGGGAACGTGATCGGCGGCGGCGATATGTCGCTCGACCGGATCGTGCCTGATTGCATCCGCGCCCTGCGCGCGGGCGAACCGGTCGTCGTACGCAACCCGGTCGCGACCCGGCCGTGGCAGCACGTGCTGGAACCCTTGTCAGGATACCTGACGGTGGCGCAACGCCAGCTGGCCGGCGATGAAGCCGCCGGCGGCGCCTGGAACTTCGGCCCCGACGAAGAGAACGTTCGCCCGGTTCTGGAGCTGGCGGAAACAGCGGTCAAGGTTTGGGGCAGCGGCCGCGTCGATGTGCGCCGCGATCCGAATGCGCCGCACGAGGCGACCCTGTTGATGCTCGACAGCACCAAGGCCAAACAGGAACTGGGCTGGCATCCGCGATGGGATTTCGAGACCGGCGTGACCCGAACCATTAGCTGGTACAAAGCGGTGGACGACGGGGCCGATCCGATCGAGCTATGCCGCGCGCAGATCGCCGAATACGAAAGCGCGGCCTCTTGACCGAAGCCGCCGCCATCGACCGCGTGGTCGTCACGCCGCTCAAGATCATCGCCGACGACCGGGGCGCCGTGATGCATATGCTGCGCAGCGATGCGCCGCATTTCGCGGGCTTCGGCGAAATTTATTTCTCGGTCATCAATCCGGGCGTGGTCAAAGCCTGGAAACGTCACCGCGAAATGACCCTGAACCTATGCTGCGTCGCCGGGGCGATCCGGTTGGTCGTCGTCGATCCGATCAGCAAGGCGCTGCGCGAAATCGACCTGGGCCCCGGCTCGGCCGAGACCTATCGCTTGGTCACCGTTCCGCCCGGATTGTGGACAGGCTTTACCTGCACCGGCGATGCGCCCGCAACCCTGGCCAATTGCGCCAGCATCCAGCACGACCCGGCGGAGGCCGATAACCTTCCCGCCGACAGCGACGAGATTCCCTACACCTGGTCATGACCACCCCTCGCTCAGTCATCCTCACCGGCACGTCGAGCTTCGTCGGCGCGCATCTGGCGGCAAGTTTCGCCCACGCCGGTTGGACCGTAACCGCCACCCATGGCGGCGACCGGGCCGGGTACGACGGCATCCGGGCCGACCGTCTGCGCTTTGCCGAACAGGCGGGCGCCGCGTTGACGCAGCTTGATATCACCGACGGCCGAGCGGTGCATGAGCTGGCAGCGCGGGTCCACCCTGCTGTTTGGGTGCATCATGCCGGGTATGCCACCAACTACGCCGCGCCCGATTACGACCACGCGCTGGGCGACGCCATTAACGTCGCACCGCTGGACGCGATCTTCACCGCCATGGCCGACACCGACGGCGGCGTGATCATTACCGGATCTTCGGCGGAATACGCCGCCAGTGACCAAGCCAATCACGAGGACGAAACCGGCGAGCCAGAGATGCCCTATGGCCAATCGAAAAAGGCCGAGACGGAACGCGCCCGCGTGCTGTCCAAACAAACCGGCGTGCCTGTGCGGGTCGGGCGGCTGTACATTCCCTTCGGGCGGCTCGACCATCCGGCCAAGTTGCTGGCCCAGGTGATCGAAGGTCTGTCGGCGGGCCAGCCGATCGACCTGTCGGCCTGCACCCAGCGTCGCGATTTCATCGGCGTCGCCGATGTCTGCGATGCCTGGTTGAAGATGGCGGACGACCTGCGCCGGGGCGGGTTCGATCTGTTCAATATCTGCTCGGGCGACGCCACGGAACTTCGCTCATTGTTATTGGAGATCGCCGCCGCGATGACCGCGAACCCGGACCTGTTGCGGTTCGGGGCGCGCGGGATGCGCCCCGGCGAAGCTCCCGTGTCCTATGGCGACAACTCCAAAGCCAAGACGCAACTGGCATGGCGGCCCCGTGACCTGGCCCGCGCCTTACGCGAAGACCTGCTCGCGGTCGCGGCGGAGGCCGCCCAATGACGACGCCCAAAGTGACCGTCCTAACCTCTGTCCTGAACGGCGAGGAATTCCTGGCCGAGGCGATCGACAGCATCCTCGCGCAAAGCTTCGCCGATTTTGAATTCATCATCGTCGACAATGCCTCGACCGACCGCACGCCCGACATCATCCAGTCCTACGACGATCCGCGGGTCATCCATTTGCGCAACCCGGAGACCCTGAACCTCAGCCAGTCATTAAACAAGGGCTTGGCCGCGGCGCGGGGCGAGTATGTCGCCCGCCTGGACGCCGACGATTTCGCCATGCCGGATCGACTCGACCAACAAATTTCCTTTCTGGATAACAACCCGCACGTCGCCCTGGTCGCCAGCGCTTGGACCGATTTTGGGCATGGCTATGCCTTTCCCGGCGTTCTATCGCCAATCCCGCCGCAATCGCATTCAGAACTGATCACTGCCCTGGCTGCGGACAATATTCTGGCCCATTCGACCATCACCTTTCGGCGCAAGCCGGTTCTGGACTTGGGCGGATATCCAGAAGACTATGCGTATTGCATGGATTACGTTCTTTACCTTCGATTGGCGGAAACTCATCAGTTGGCTGCTCTTGGCGAAGCAACGGTCGCAATGCGCAACCACGACAAACAGATTACCGTCGATCCTTCGTGGCAATTGCCGCGCGCCGTAGAATTGGCCCGTGCGACCATTGAATTTGCCGCTCTACCGAATCAAGCAATCTCGACAACCCGCGCGGCACGGACGCAACAGGCAAAATCCTGCTTTCGCGCCGCTTTGTTGGCGCTCCGGGTCGGTCGGATCGGCCCTGCCTTAGGTTGGATTTGGCTTGGGCTCGCATCCGGTCCGCGCGCGCTGGTTTCGATTACACTCGCATTCGCGAAGCGCCTATTAACCGGCTCCGGCCAGCCCCGTCACTTGCCCGGCCAAGGGCCGATGCCACACTCATGACCGGATGCAATCCATGATCGTCATCGTCGATATCGGCATCGGCAACCTGGGCGCCATCCGCAACATGCTGCGCAAGGTCGGGGCCGACAGCAAGATCAGCTCGGACACAGCCGATATCCAATCGGCCGACAAGCTCATCCTGCCGGGCGTCGGTGCTTTCGACCACGGCATGCAGGCTCTGGCCGACAGCGGCCTTGCCGATCCGTTGAACGAACAGGTCCTGGAGCGGCGCAAGCCCGTCCTGGGTATCTGCCTGGGCGCGCAGATGCTGGGCCGACGAAGCGAGGAAGGAAGCCTCCCCGGTCTGGGATGGATCGACATGGATGTCATTCGCTTCCCCCGCGAGAGCGGCCTGAAGGTTCCGCATATGGGTTGGAACGTCGTCACTCCGACCAATGTCGGAAACGAGATCCATCCGTTGTTCGCGGGTAACGACAGCGAGCCCCGGTTCTATTTCGTCCATTCTTATTACATGTCCTGCGACCGGGACGGCGACATCGCGGCGACCTGCGACTACGGCCGCCCGTTCACCGCCGCCGTCGCCCGGGACAACATCTGGGGTGTGCAGTTCCACCCGGAAAAAAGCCACCGTTTCGGCGCGGCGTTGCTGCGCAATTTCGCGGAAAATGCGTGAATGATTCCACCACGCGTCATACCGGTCCTACTGCTCCGCGGACGCGGCTTGTACAAGACCGTCAAGTTCAAGGACCCGATTTACGTCGGGGACCCGTTGAACACGGTCCGCCTGTTCAACGAGAAGGAAGCCAACGAGATCGTCGTCCTGGACATCGGCGCGACCGCCGACGGCCGGGGGCCCAATTTCGAGTTCCTGGAAGACCTGGCCTCCGAGTGCTTCATGCCGTTCGCCTATGGCGGTGGGATCACCACCGTCGACGAGATCAAGAAGCTGTTTTTCCTGGGTGCTGAAAAAGCAATCGTCAACGCTTCGGCCTTCGACCGCCCCGAACTGATCAACGAGGCCGCGAAACAGTTCGGATCACAGAGCATCGTCGCCTCCATCGACGTGAAGAAAAAAATGCTCGGCGGCATGGAAGTCTACACCCACAACGGCAGCCGCGGCCGCAAACGCAAACCGGTCGAATTCGCCAAGGAAGTCGAAGACCGAGGTGCCGGCGAAATCCTGATCAACGCCATCGACCGTGACGGCACGATGCAAGGCTACGATCTGGACCTGATCGGCGAGGTCGCCGACGCGGTGTCCGTTCCCGTCGTCGCCTGCGGCGGCGCCGGCAAGCCGGAAGACTTTCGCCAGGCCATTGCCCGCGGTGCCGCCGCCGTGGCGGCGGGCGCCTATTTCGTATTTCAAGGAAAGCACCGCGCGGTGCTGATCAGCTATCCCAGCGAGGATGAGCTGAACACGATCTTCACACCGGAATAATAAATGACCGACATTGAATACCAAGTTTGCACCCGGTGCGTCATGGACACATCGGACCCGGAAATCACTTTCGATGCCCAGGGCGTGTGCAATCACTGTCATGCGTTTGACCAGATGGTCGGCACGGACTGGCTGCCCGGTCCGGCGGGAAAACCGCATCTGGATTCGCTGCTCGCCGAGATCAAGGCCTGGGGCAAGGGCCGCGAATACGATTGCACGATCGGCCTTTCGGGTGGCGCCGATTCTTCCTATCTGGCTTATCTCGCCGCCAAGGAATGGGGCCTGCGTCCGCTGGCCGTGCATGTGGACACAGGATGGAATTCGCCCTTCGCCGTCCGCAATATCGAAAACCTGGTCAAGAAACTGAACATCGATCTCTACACCTTCGTCATCGACTGGGAAGAGATGCGCGACCTGCAGGTCGCCTTTTTGAGATCCGGCGTCGCCAACCAGGATACGCCCCAGGATCATGCAATCTTCGCCAAGCTGTTCAGCTTCACCGCCGAGAACAAAATTCGCTACGTTCTGTCGGGGCACAACATCGCGACCGAGAGCGTGTTGCCCGAGTCCTGGGAGTACACGCCGCGCGACGACAAACACATCCGCGCCATCCACCGCCGCTTCGGCACGCGCCCCCTGAAGACGCTGCCGATCATGTCTGTGTTTCGAAGCTTCCTCTACGCCCGCCTTGCGCCGATCAAGTTTTTGCCGGGGATGAAGATCGTCAACCCGCTGAACTTCGTCGATTACACCAAGGACAAGGCCAAGGAAGAACTGTCCCGGGAAATCGGCTGGCAGGAATACGGCGCCAAGCACTTCGAATCCCGGTTCACGAAATTCTTCCAGGCCTACTGGCTGCCCAAGCGGTTCGGCTACGACAAGCGCCGCGCGCACCTGTCGTCGCTGGTGCTGTCCGGCCAGATCAGCCGGGATCAGGCGCTGGCCGAATTGGACAAACCCATGTACCCGCCCGAAGAGTTGGCGGAAGACATGGAGTTCGTGCGCAAGAAGCTGGAGTTGAGCGAAACCGAGTTTGAGGAAATCCTCTCCGCGCCGACGCATCACCACACGGAATATCCGTCCTATGCCCGTTTGGGTCGTGCCTGGCGACGCGTGCAAAGGGCGCTGCAATCCCTGCGGCGCAGCCTGACGTCCAAACCAAGAACCAACGCCCCCAACGGCAAGCTCGATATCTGCATTCTGGGGTCCGCCAGCGATACCCACGTCGTGACCCGCGCCCGCGCCATCGCCCGCCAAGGCCACAAGGTAACGATGATCTCGCGCGTGCCTGGATCGACGAACGAGATTCCCATCCTGGTCCCGAAGGGCTTCTCCACGCCGTTCAACTTCGTCAACAAGGCACTGGTTGTGTTGCCCTTGGCCTGGATGATCTGGCGGCAGCGCGCAGACGTGTTCTACGCGCATTACGCGGCCGAATACGAATGCTGGCTCGCGGCCCTGTTACGGCGGCGGCCCTTCGCCATTAACGCCATGGGCTCCGACGTGCTGATCGAGGCAACGGGCCGTCGCGGGCCACTGCGCGCCTGGCTGACCCGCTTCGCATTGCGGTCGGCAAAGGCCGTCACTGTGAAGTCGCCCTACCTGGCGCAAACCGTCCTTGATCTCGGGATTGAGCCCGCCCGCGTTTCCGAAGTCATCTGGGGGATCGATCCCAAGAATTACCATCGCGATGCCGAGAAGCGCCGCGAATGGCGCAAGCATTGGGACGTCGGTGAAGATGCATTGGTTATTCTCAGCCCCCGTCCGCTGGAGAAACTTTACCGGCAGCATCTGGCGATTCAGGCCCTTCCCAAGGTTCTTGAGAAATACCCCGATGCGATTCTGGCATTGTCCGAGTTCAAACAAGACATGACCTATCGGCGGGAACTGGAAGCACTGGCCCGGGAGCTCGGGATCAGCGCCCATGTCCGCTACGTCGCACCGCAGACCGAAGAAAACATGCCGGGCCTGTTGTCGGCGGCGGATGCCATCGTCAGCCTTGCCTATACCGATGGGACGCCGCAGACAGTGCTGGAAGCACAGGCCTGCGATACGCCCGTTCTGATCGCGGACATTCCCGACATCCGCCATGTTTTCACGGACCGCAAGAATTGCCTTTTCTCGACGGACGAGCCCGGCTCGATCGCCGATGGCCTGATCCAGATTGCATCGAACGAGACCTTGCGCAATGCGATCATTGCCGGTGGACAGCAGTTGGTTTCGGAAAAAGCCAACCTGCCCCGTGAACTTGAACGCGTCGAAGGCATCCTGCGCGGCGTCGTTTCCGGCACCGCCTGACCATTCACACAAGACCCGACCCAAAGCTGAAACCATGTGCGGCCTGACCGGCATTTTCGACCCGCGCGTATCGGCGCCCCTCGCCGAAACCTTGCGCGCGATGACCGACCGTCAGGCTCATCGCGGGCCGGACGGCGACGGCCATTGGTGCGACGAGGCGGCGGGCATCGCCCTGGGCCATCGGCGACTGTCGATCATCGATCTCAGCCCCGCCGGGGCGCAGCCGATGGCGTCGCCTTGCGGACGCTACGTCATCGCCTATAACGGCGAGGTCTATAACGCCGAGGACATCCGCGCCGAGCTCGCCGCCGCCGGATATACGCCCGACTATCGCGGCCATTCGGATACCGAGGTCATGCTCGCCGCGATTTCCCATTGGGGCCTGCGCCCGGCGTTGGAGCGTTTCATCGGCATGTTCGCCTTCGCCCTTTGGGACCGCGAAGAACGCCGCCTGACCTTGGCCCGCGACCGCTTGGGCATCAAGCCGCTGTATTGGGGCGAAGACGGCGACCTGTTCCTGTTCGCGTCGGAGCTGAAGTCGTTCCACGCCCATCCCGGCTTCCGGCCCCGGGTCGACCGCGGCGCGCTGGCCGCGTTCATGCGCTACAACTACGTTCCCGCCCCGGCCTCTATATATAAAGGCGTGTTCAAGCTGGAACCGGGATGCCTGCTGACCAAGCAGGCCGACGGCCCGGCACGGGTCGAGCGCTACTGGGACCTGCGCCGCATCGCCCGCGAGGGCCAGGCCGCCCCTCGCGACCTTGCCGATGCCGCCGCCATCGACGAAGCCGACCAATTGATCGGCGATGCCGTGAAGCGGCGCATGGTGTCCGACGTGCCGTTGGGCGCATTCCTGTCGGGTGGGATCGATTCATCGACCGTCGCCGCCCTGATGCAGGCCCATAGCGACCGGCCCGTCAAAACATTCTCCATCGGCTTCGACGTCGACGGCTTCGACGAAGCGCCCCATGCCGCCGCCGTGGCCAAGCATCTGGGCACCGACCACACGGAGCTTTACGTCGACCCCAAGCAAGCGTTGGACGTCATTCCCCAACTACCGGATTTTTATGACGAGCCATTCGCCGATTCATCACAGATCCCGACCTATCTGGTCTCTGCCCTGACCCGCCAACATGTCACCGTGGCATTGTCCGGCGACGGCGGCGACGAGGGCTTCGCCGGATATACGCGTTATTCCTGGGGCGACCTGCTGCGCCGTCGCACCGGGCGCATCCCCCGGCCGCTGCGCGCCGCCGCCGCGCGGATGATTTATCTGTTGGGCGAGGAAGGCTGGGACCGGGTGTTGTCGATCCTGCCCGCCTCGAAACTGCCGAGCCACCCCGGACAGAAGATGCACAAGCTGGCCGACGTCCTGGCCCAACCCGACGACATGGCCCTGTTCCGCAGGCTGATCACGGCCTGGCGCGATCCGGCGGCGCTGGTGCCCGGTGCGGTGGAAACGCCGACCGTCGCCTGGGACGACACGGCGCGCGATGACGTGCCTGCGTTCATGGAATGCATGCAGATGTTGGACACCCTTACCTATCTGCCCGACGACATCCTGACCAAGGTCGACCGCGCCTCGATGGCCGTCAGCCTGGAAGCCCGGGTGCCGCTGCTCGACCATCGGGTCGTTGAGTTCGCCTGGTCCCTGCCGCGCCGCCTGCGTGTGCGCGACGGTCAGGGCAAATGGGTGTTGCGCCGGGTGCTCGACCGATATGTCCCCCCTGCGATCACCGAGCGGCCCAAGATGGGATTCGGCATTCCCGTCGATCATTGGATCAAGGGCCCGCTGCGCGACTGGGCCGAAGACCTGTTGTCGACGGAGGCCCTGGCCGAGGGCGGGTTGCTGGACCCTGCGCCGATCCGTCATGCCTGGGGCGAGCACCTGGCCGGAACGCGCAACCGCACGACCGAGCTGTGGAGCGTCCTGATGTTCCAGGCCTGGCGCCGCCGCTGGGGAGGCGCCTGATCATGTGCGGTATCGCGGGCATCGTCGCCGGAGCGAACCGCAGCGTCGACGCGGGCGAGTTGGCGCGCCTGTCCGCCGCCATCGCCCATCGCGGCCCGGACGACCAAGGGGCCGGCGCTTGGTCCGCCGACGGCGGCATCGCCGCCGCGTCCGATTGCGCGGCCTTGGCCATGGGGGCAAAGGTCGGCTTGGCCCATCGCCGCCTGTCGATCATCGACACCGGCCCTGGCGGCCACCAGCCGATGGCGACCGAAGACGGCAAGTTCGTCCTGATCACCAACGGCGAGATCTACAATTACCTGGAACTGCGGCGCGAGTTGGAAGCCGAGGGCGCGACCTTCCGCACCCAGTCGGACACGGAAGTTCTGTTGGTCGCCCTGGCCCGCTGGGGCGTGGCGCGAACCCTGCCGCGCTTGATCGGCATGTTCGCCTTCGCCTTTGTCGATACGGCGGCGCGGACCCTGACCCTGGGGCGCGATCCGTTCGGCATCAAGCCGCTGGTCTGGTCGCTGCGCGGCGGCGACCTGGCCTTCGCGTCTGAGCCGGGGGCCTTGCTGGAACTAACCGGCCTATCCCGCGCCGTCGAACCGCAGGCGCTGTACGACTATCTGCGGTTCGGATTGACCGACCGGGGAACCGGCACCCTGTTCCGCGACATTCACCATCTGCCGCCCGCGTCCTTCGCGACCATCCACCTGGACCGCGTCGCAGCACCCGCGCCCCAGACCTATTGGCGACCGCGCACCGAGCAGACGTCGGACCTGAGCTTCGACGAGGCGGCGGCCGAATTGGGCCGTTTGTTCCGCCGCTCGGTCGGGCTGCACCTGCGGGCCGATGTGCCGGTCGGCGCGGCCCTGTCGGGCGGGATCGATTCCTCCGCCGTGGTCTGCGCCATGCGCGAGATCGAGGGCGACAATCTGGACCTGCACACCTTTTCCTTCGTCGCCCCCGGCAGCCGCCACGACGAAGAACGCTGGGCCGACATCGCCGGGCAGGCGGCGCGGGCGACCATGCACAAGACCACCTCGGACGGCGCGTCCCTCGCCGCCGGATTGGACGGCCTGATCCGCACCCAGGGCGAGCCCTTCGGATCGACCAGCATCTTCGCCCAGAACCGGGTTTACGCACTGGTCCAAAGCCAGGGCATCAAGGTCACCCTGGACGGACAGGGGGCCGATGAAATCCTGGCCGGATACGTCCCGTTCCTGGCGGCGCGCTTGGCCAGCATGCTGCGCCGGGGTGATGCCCTAAGCGCGATGCGGCTGCTCAATGCCAGCCGGGGACAGGCCGGCCCCGTCGGCATGCTGGCGCGGGCGGCGCGGTTCATCCTGCCGGGCGGGATGCAGGCGGCGGCGCGGCGGCTGATCGGTGAGGACCTGGTACCCGATTGGATGAACGGCGGCTGGCTGGAAGCACAGGGCGTTTCCGCCCAGGCCCCGCAACAACCGCGCGGCGGGCGGGTCCTGATGGGCGAGCTGGCGGAAAGTTTGTCGAGCCGCGTCCTGCCCGCGTTGCTGCGCTATCAGGATCGCAATTCGATGTCCTACGCAATCGAAAGCCGGGTGCCGTTCCTGATCCCCGAGCTGGTCGATTTCGTCTACGCGTTACCGGAAAAGTTTCTGATTTCCGATGGCGGCGAAAGTAAATGCGTGTTCCGCGCCGCCATGCGCGGGCTGGTCCCCGACCCGATCCTCGACCGGCGGGACAAGATCGGCTTCATCACCCCGCAGGACGAATGGCTGCGCGAAGCGGGCGGCTGGCTGCAATCGCTGATCGGCGGCGACGCGGCGCGCGCCGTCCCGGCCATCGACCATCCGGCCCTGAACACCCAGGTCGAACGATTGATCGCGACCGGCGGGGCCATGCCGCAACATGTTTGGCGGGCGGCCAATCTGATCCGCTGGGCCGAGATCAACCAGGTTTCCTTCGCCGGGTGACGCCATGACCGACACAGCACCCCAACCGCTGAACATCCGCGCCCTGCTCCGCGACAAGGGCACCCTGCGCCTGGATCAACAGGGCAGCGCGGAATGGCGACGCATTACCGAGGCCTCGCTGGAGGAATACCGCGACCATCATCAGGCCGGGGACTATCCGTCCGCGATCCTGGAAACGATGTCGATGTTCGAAGGCTTCGTCGCCAAATGGGCGGGAATTTGGGGCGTGCGCAGCATGATCGACCTGGGCTGCGGGATCGGAACCAACCTGCCGCCCTATGCCCGCAACATCGCGGGGACCATCGATTACGCGGGCCTGGACCCGCTGGATGAGAACCCGGACCGGGATTACGCCTTCATCTGCGGGCGTCTGGAAGATCTGGCTGAACAGCCGATGGACGAAAAATTCGGGCTGGCAACGTTTGCGACCTCGCTTGATCACTTCGAGGATGCTAGGAACGCCCTGGCCCTGGCGGCGAAGCTCACCGGCGGCGGCCATGTGATCGTCTGGAGCGGCCTGCACGATTCGCCCCTGATCGCACGTTCCGAACTGTCCACCCGGATTATCGATCTGTGCCGAACCAACCGCACCACCCTGACCCGCACCCTGGCTTTCTGGCTCTACGCCGCGCTGACCTGGCCGCGCGTCGCCTGGCATCTGGCGCGACGGGAACGCAAGCTGACGGCCGGAAAGCCGCTAGACAGCCTGCATTTTCATTATTTCACGGAAAACCGGCTGAAAGCCTTGCTGGAAAGCGTCGGCACGGTGCATGAATTCACCCAATGTCCCGGCCTGAACGCCGTGTTCGCCGCCGTGACCCTTTCGCCCGATTCCCCTGTTTCGCCCAAATCAAAGTGACCCTGGCTAAATGACCTCATCCCACACCACGACATCGCCCGCCGTCGCCGTCATCGGTTGCGGCCATTGGGGCAAGAACCATGTTCGTAACTTCCACGCCCTGGGCGCGTTGGTCGCCGTGTCGGACGCCAATGCCGATCTGGCCGGGAAGATGTCGGAAACCTACGACGTGCCGGCGCGGGAGGTGGGCGAAATTCTGGCCGATACGGCGATCGCCGGGGTGGTCATCGCGGCTCCGGCCGAGGCCCATGCCGAGCTGGCGATCCGCGCCCTGGAAGCAGGCAAGCACGTCTTCGTTGAAAAACCGCTGGCCCTGACCGTGGCCGAAGCCCAGGGCGTTCTCGCCGCCGCGCAAAAGGCCGGGCGGATCGTCATGGTCGGGCATCTGTTGCAATACCATTCGGCCTTTCTCAAGCTCAAGGACATGGTCGCCGCGGGCGAGTTGGGAAAGCTGCAATACCTTTATTCCAACCGCCTGAACCTGGGCAAAATCCGACGCGAGGAAAACGCCCTGTGGTCATTCGCGCCGCACGACATTTCCATGATCCTGGCCCTGGTCGGCGACATGCCGACGGCGGTCCGGGCCGAAGGCGGCAGCTACCTGCACGAAGTCATCGCCGACGTCACGACCACCCATCTGACGTTCCCCGGCGGGGTTCAGGCCCATGTCTTCGTGTCCTGGCTGCATCCGTTCAAGGAACAGAAGCTGGTCGTGGTCGGCGACAAGGCGATGGCCGTGTTCAACGACGGCGAGCCCTGGGACCGCAAGCTGCTGATCTATCCGCACAAGATCGATTGGCGCGACGGCGTGCCGACGCCGGAAAAAGCCGATGCCCAGGCCGTGCCCCTGGAAGAGAGCGAGCCCCTGCGCGCCGAATGCCAGCACTTCCTGGACAGCATGGCAGCAGGCACCGCACCGCGCACCGACGGCGAAGAAGGCATGCGGGTGCTGAGCGTATTGGAACAGGCGGAGGCGGATATGAGCGCGACACGCAACGCGGCGGGCAACACTTCGGGCACGGATCGTTTCCCCGGCGCCAAGGTTCATGAACTGGCGGTCGTCGATAACGACGTGACCATCGGGGCCGGGTCGAAGATCTGGCATTTCTCGCACGTCCTGCCGGGCACCACGATCGGCGACAATGTGATCATCGGCCAGAACGCCTCGATCGGGCCCGACGTGACCATCGGCGACAACTGCAAGATTCAGAACAACGTCAGCGTCTATAAGGGCGTGACCCTGGCTCAGGGCGTGTTCTGCGGGCCGAGCTGCGTGTTCACGAACGTTCTGACGCCCCGCGCCGAGGTCAACCGCCGCGACGACTTCCTGCCGACCCCGGTCGGCCGGGGGGCCACCATCGGCGCCAACGCGACCATCGTCTGCGGCCATAGCCTGGGCGAATACTGCATGATCGCGGCGGGGGCCGTGGTCACCGCCGACGTCCCCGCCCATGCCCTGATGGCCGGCGTTCCGGCGCGGCGCATCGGCTGGGTCAGCCACGCGGGCGAACGCCTGGGCGACGATCTGGTCTGCCCGCGCGAAGGCCGCAAATACCAAGTCACCCATTCCGGCACATTGGAAGAAATCACGTCATGAGCGCATCCGATCCCATCGCCTTTATCGATCTTCAGGCCCAGCGCGCCCGCATGGGCGGCAAAATCGACGACGCCATCGCCAAGGTTTTGGCCCATGGCCGGTTCATCATGGGGCCCGAGGTGCCGGAGCTGGAAAAGCGCCTGGCGGAAATGGGCGGCGCCGAACATTGCGTCAGCTGTTCCAGCGGCACGGACTCGCTGCTGCTGGTTCTGATGGCCTGGGGCATCGGCCCGGGTGACGGCGTGATCGTGCCCGCCATGACCTTCGCCTCGACCGCCGAGGTCGTGGCCCTGACCGGGGCGACGCCGGTGTTCTGCGACGTCCTGCCCGATACCTTCAACATGGACCCGGCTGATGTCGAGGCCGCGATCAAGGTCGCCAAGGACCAGGGCCTGAACCTCAAGGCGGTGATCCCGGTCGACCTGTTCGGCCAGCCCGCCGACTATCCCGCGATCCAGGCCATCGCCGACGCCCACGGGCTGAAGGTCATGGCCGATTCCGCGCAAAGCTTCGGCGGCGCGCTGGCCGGAAAGCCGGTCGGCAGCTGGGGCGACGCGACCTCGGTCAGCTTCTTCCCGGCCAAGCCGTTGGGCTGTTACGGCGACGGCGGCGCGGTGCTGACCGACGACGCCGACCTGGCCGCCAAGATGCGCAGCCTGCGCGTCCACGGCCAGGGCACCAACAAATACGACAACGTGGTGATCGGCCTGAATGCGCGGCTGGACACCCTCCAGGCGGCGATCCTTTTGTGTAAGCTGGACATCTTCGCCGACGAAATCGAAAAGCGCCAGGTCGTCGCCGCCCGCTATGCGGCGGGGTTGGCAGGCCTCGCCACGCCTCCGGCGGTGATCGACGGGGCGGTCAGCGCCTGGGCCCAATATACGATCAAGGTCGCCAATCGCGACGCCGTCGCGGCGGCGTTGAAGGATCGGGGCGTGCCGACCGCCGTTTACTATCCGGTCTCGCTGTCTGACCAACCGGCCTATGCCCACTACCCGCGCACGGCCAAGGGCGCGCCCGTTTCGGCGGCCCTGACCCACGAGGTTCTGAGCCTGCCGATGCACCCCTATATGGACGAAGCGACGCAGGACCGCATCCTGGCCGCGGTCAAGGAAGCGGTCGCGGCGTGACCCGCAGCACTCCCATAAAGATCGCCACCGTCGTCGGGGCGCGACCCCAGTTCATCAAGGCGGGGCCCGTGTCCCGCGCCTTCGCCGACGCCGGGATCGATGAAATCCTGATCCATACGGGCCAGCATTTCGACGAAGGCATGTCCGACGTGTTCTTCGAACAGTTGGGATTGAAGACGCCCGATCACCACCTGTGCATCAGCGGCGGCGGCCATGGCGACATGACCGGGCGCATGCTGATTGCGCTGGAGCCGGTGATGCAGGCTGAAAAGCCCGACGGGTTATTGATCTACGGCGATACCAATTCGACCCTGGCCGGGGCTTTGGTCGCGGCCAAGCTGGACATTCCGGTGTTCCATGTCGAGGCGGGCCTGCGGTCGTTCCGCCGGTCCCAGCCCGAGGAAATCAACCGCCGGGTCGCCGATCACATGTCGTCCCTGTTGTTCTGTCCGACGCCGTCGGCGACGCACAACCTGGCTAACGAAGGCATTACCCGCGGCGTGATGCTGGTCGGCGACGTGATGTACGACGCCGCCGTGCAGGCCGCCGAACGCCCCGACGGGGCCGACATCGTTGCGCGCCTGGGCCTGACGCCGGGCGGGTACGAGGTCGCGACCGTGCACCGGGCGGAAAACACCGACGACGACGCGACGCTGAAATCCGTGGTCGATTTCCTGAAGGCGCGACCGGGCACGGTCGTGCTGCCGCTGCACCCCCGGACCAAGGGGGCGCTGGCCCGCGCCGGGTTGACGCTCGACGGCATCACCGTGACTGAACCGCTCGGCTATCTGGAGATGACCCACTTGGTCAAAGCCAGCGCCGGGGTGCTGACCGATTCCGGCGGATTGCAGAAAGAAGCCTATTTTCACCGCGTGCCCTGCATCACCCTGCGCGACGAAACGGAATGGGTCGAAACGGTCGATGCCGGATGGAACCGCCTGTGGCAGTCGCCGGAGACGGGTGCCCCGCGCCGCGACATCGACGCCTACGGCGACGGCAACGCCGCCCTGCGCATCACCCAGGCAATCGCTGCCTATCTGGATACCGACGCGTGAGCACGTCCCGCCACCTTCTCTACCTGGCCCTGGAAGCCCCCCGCGAGGGGCAGGCATCCTATGCCCATATCCACGAGATTGTCGGCGGATTGAAGCGCCGGGGTTGGACGGTCGATCTGTTCGCGCCGTCCTATTCCAATCAATGGAAGCGTCCCGGCCTGGCCCGCCGCATGGTCGAATACCTGCGCCTGCAATGGCGGTTGATGCGGGCCTTCGAAGAGGGGCAGCAGATTTACGTGCGCTCCCACTTCCTGGCTTTTCCGGCATCGCTATGGGCGCGGGTGCGGGGTGCGCCCATCGTGCACGAAATCAACGGCCCCTATGAAGACGTCGCCATCGCCTATGCCTGGGCCAAGCCGTTGGCCGGGATCATCAAATGGATGTGGCGCAAACAGTTCCAATGGGCGGGACGGTTGATCGTCGTCACCCCGCAGCTGGCCGATTGGGTCCGCGCGCAAGGCGTGACCACCCCGGTCGACGTGGTGCCCAACGGCGCCAATACGGATTTGTTTAAGCCCGATGCCGAACGCGGCCCGGACCTGCCCGCGCGCTATGCCGTGTTCTTCGGCGGGCTGGCGCGGTGGCAGGGCATTCCCACTTTGCTGGCCGCCAAGGCCACGGCGGACTGGCCGCGGGACGTCGACCTGGTGATCGTCGGCGACGGCCCGGAACGCCCGGCGGTCGAAGCCGCCGCGCAGGCCGACCCCGCGATCCGCGACATGGGCCGCCAGCCCTATACGGTTCTTCCCGGGATCGTCGCGGGCAGCATCTGCGGCCTGGTGCCCAAGAACAACCTGGGCGACCGCACCGGCACGGGGCTGTATCCGTTGAAGGTATTCGAGACCCTGGCCTGCGGCGTGCCGGCGATCGTTTCCGACTTTCCGGGCCAGGCCGACCTGATCCGCGACAACGACGCGGGCCTGGCCGTTCCGGCCGAAGACCCCGTCGCCCTGGCCCGCGCCGTGGCCGAGCTTGCCGCCGATCCTGACCGCGCCGCCGCCATGGGAGTGCGCGGACGCGACGCCATCGTCGCCGCCCATTCCTGGGACATCCGCGCCGGCGCCACGCAGGACGTGCTCGACCGCTTGGCGGGAGCCGCCGGATAATGAACCCGGCCAAGCGGCGGCGCCCCCTTCTGGGCGATCTGCTGGTCATCGACGGCGCGAAGATTTTCGCCGTCAACGTCGCGGGCGCGGGTTTGGCCTTTGTCTCGCACGTGCTGTTCGCCCGTTGGCTCGGCCTTAGTTCCTACGGCATCTATGTCTTCGCGCTCGGCTGGATGAACATCCTGTTCATCGCCCTGCAGATGGGCATGAACCTGTCGATGGTCCGCGTCATCGCCGAATATCGGGCACAGAAAAATCCCGCGGCGATGGCCCGCGTGCTCGGTTTTTCCAACCGTATCGTGTTGGGCCTGGGCATGCTCGCCGTCGGTATCGGCATCGTCGCCGTGCACCTGACGACCCCAAGCGACGCAGCCGACCTGCGCGGCGCGTTCTACGCCATGTTACCCCTGGCCATCGTCATGGCCCTGTTCCAGCAGCGGGCCGCCGTCCTGCAAGGGTTGGAGCAGGTCTTTCGCGCCGCCGCCGCGCAAGAGATCATTCGCCCCGTTCTGCTGCTGGCCGTCGTCTTCGTCGCCATGCAAGTGTTACCCCTGGACGCGACGATGTTGATGGCCGCGAACCTGATCATTACCGCCGTCGTCCTGATCCTGTTAATGGCGCAGACACAAGCGCGCCTGAACGCCGAGCCCGCATCGGACGCAACCGACGCCCCGACCTGGCGGACGTGGCTTCGGATCAGCTTGCCTTATGTCGCAGTTACCGGGCTGACGATTTTGCTGACCCAGATGGATGTTTTGATGATCGGCCATCTGCTGGGGCCGGAACAGGCCGGGCTCTACGCGCCTGCGGCCAAGGTCGCAATCCTGGCGACGTTCCCGGTGGTCGCGATCCGATCCCGGTTCGGGCCAATGGCGGCGCGGATGTTCGCCGAGGGGCGAACGGCGGACCTGCAATCGCGGCTCAACACCGCGACGGGGTTGTCGGTCGCGGCCTGTCTTTGCGTCATCGTCGTGATCCTGCCCGGGCGTGATCTGATCCTGGGCTTGTTCGGCGATGCCTTTACCCCCGCCGGCGGCGCGGTGATGATTTTAGGCCTGGGTTATCTGGCCTACTCCCTGTTCGGCGCGGTCGAGATGTTCTTCCTGGTCGGGCCATTCGAACGGGCCAACGCCTGGCTGGCCGCACTGACCCTGGGCGTCAACCTAGTCCTGAACCTGATCCTCATCCCCCATCTAGGCATCGACGGCGCCGCTGTCGCAACCGCCGCCGCCATTGTGTTCCGCGCCGCTTCGGGCGCGATCCTGGTGTATCGGCGCACGCGCCTGATGCCCTGGGGACTTTCGAAAACCGAAGGACTGCCGTCGTGACCTTGGTTCTGTTTCTCAGTGGCGCATTGTTGGCCGTGATGGCTGTGGTCGAGTTCGCCACCTTCTTCCGCCTTCGCCGGATTACGTTTCTGACCGCTGTCCATGTGCTGATCGCCATCGGCTATTGCCTACCGCCGTTCCTGATCCAACTTCTTCCCGGCACATCATGGGAACGTGGCGTCACCACCGCCGCCGACCCCAACCCCTGGGGAGCGCGGCTGTACATCCTCGATCTCGCAGACCATCTGAATTTGCCCGCCAACACCTTCATTTCGGTGGGCATTATTCTTTTCGGGGCTTATGCGGTCATGGCGGCTGCGTACTTTGCGGTTTCCCACAAAGGCCCAAGCTCCCTGAATAGCCGTGGTCTATCGGTTCCGGCTTTAACAGGCATTGGCATTTTCCTTGGGCTTGTCTCGGTCGCAGCCATGACGCTCTATGCCTCACAGTTCGAAAGCTTCCGTCATTTCATCGGAACCGGGATGCATATTCGAAACGGGACCGCGACGGCGAAGTGGGGTTCGCTGCAGGTCTTGGCGCAACTTGCCCTGCCGTCTTATCTGATGCTTGTCGCAGCGGCCTTAGGCGCTAAAGGCAAATGGCGCGCGGTACTCGGCCTTGCCGCATGTCTCGTCTTCGCCGTTGGCTTTATCCGCATCCTCCACGTCGGCGGGCGCATCGAATTGGGCATGTACATCCTCACGCCTGTCGCCGCATTGCTGTTTTTGACGCGGTCGCGGACTGTTGCATATCTCGTGGCGGCCTGCATCATCATGGCGGTATTGATGATCTCCAATCTACCGCATGCGTTCGGACGGAACCCCCTTGCCTTCGGCTTGGAAACATTGCTCAACGGTGTCGAAAATTTCGCTCATCGCATCGTCTTCGTGGTGGCGGAATTCGCCTTTCCTCACATCGTCTCGGCGCATGCGCTGACCGCAACCCCGGACCCCATCGCGCTGCGGTATTTCATCGATATCCCGCTCGGTCTCCTCTACATGTTGCCGAACTTTACGGGCGTGGAAACGTTGCCCCCGATGGTGCTGAGCCTTCACGCCAAGATTTTGCCCTGGATACCCGTCGACCTATTTTCGTTCGGGTATTTCAGCCTTGGCACGCTCGGCGTATTGATTACCTTTGCCGCCTTCGGCGTGCTGTTGGCGCTTTTCGACGGGTGGCTTTCGGAAAGTGTCGGATGGTTCGGACAGGCGTTGCGCACGGCGTGGCTTTTCTACCTACCGTTTCGCCTGTACTACGCCGACCCCTACGCCGCCCTTCAGTCCGGGTTCGGGCTGATCACCGGCACGATCGTCGTTATCGGACTGGCGATGCTGGCGCGACGAACGGAGAAGCAGCAGGATAGGTCAGCCCCGTCCTAAGCGTGCCGCCGCCGACCTGGGCAAGGTCGAAGGTCTTTTCCTGAATGCGATCACCCGCCATGTGCACCACGCCAAGCGGCTGATACGGCGCATGCGGTTCGACGAACAGGCGGCGGGCCGGGTCGTACATCGGCGTACCGTGACCGCACAGCCAGTTGCAATAGGCGGGCAGGAACGTCGCCGGGGCCTTGTCCCGATAAACGACGTAGTTCAATGCCGTTTGCTCCGAAATTCGCCCGTACAGGTCGCGGATACCGGGGCTGAAACGCCAACGCCGCATCGCCGCCTTATGCGCCGCCTGCCACAGCTTCCAATGGGGGGCGTCGCCACGCAGGGCGAACACGCCTGAATTAAGGATCGGGTTGCGGCCCAGACGGTCGGCGATTTTCCAGCCGTATCCCCAGCGGTACATACGGTGGCTGAGACGCCGCCAATAGGGCTTGGGCCGCTTGTAATACATGGTGTAGCCACGGTCGATTTCCGGCACCACGGCCAGCTGCCCCGCCCAGGCGGCATCCAGGAACAGGGACAGCACCGAGGCATCCTGAACCCAGGCATCGGAATCGATCCACATATACAAGTCATAGCCGGGAAAATGATCCGGCAGATAGGGGCGCGAGGTCATCGCCTTGAAATAGCCAGGCGTGCGATCCCGGCCCGGGAAATCGTACTCCCAGCCCACGGTTACCACGGACACGGCGATCTCTTTCAAGGTCGCCACTTGCTCCGGCGTCAGGCCGACGTCCAAAATACACAGATCGAAACTCAACCCCGCGGCGCGATCCTTCAAGGACTGCACCGTGCCCATAAGTAGATCGAAGTAATTGGCGTCGGAAGAAACGATGATTGCGGTCTTAGGGCCGGTGGTCATGGGCAAGATCCGGTTGTTGCAAATGGTCCTCGGGCGGGCGGGCCGATCTTAGGCGCTGATGCGCCAATGCGGAACCTAGTTGTTTCAATGACGGGAAGAGGTTAAGAGCCAGAATATGAGTAAACGCAGCATATCCGTTATCGGGCTGGGATACGTCGGCCTTCCTGTTGCCGTCGCCTTCGGGCGCGCCGGTTTTTCCGTCGTGGCGTTCGATATTTCGGCCGAGCGCCTGGAAGAACTGCGCCGTGGGCATGACCGCACCAACGAGGTTGCCCCAGCGGACCTGCAGGCCGCGAATCTGACCTTCACCAACGATCCCGAGGCCTTGTCTGCCGCGGACTTCCACATCGTCACGGTGCCGACGCCGATCGACGACATGCGCCGCCCCGACCTGGGCCCGCTGACTGCGGCGACTGAAACCCTGGGCGCGGTGCTCAAGAAAGGCGACATCGTCGTCTACGAATCCACGGTCTATCCCGGCGCCACCGAGGAAGAATGCGTGCCCCTTCTGGCCGAACGATCCGGCCTGAGCTACGGAAGCGAGTTCTTTGTCGGCTATTCGCCCGAGCGCATCAATCCGGGCGACCACGAACATCGGTTCGAAACGATCAAGAAAGTGGTTTCCGGCTGCGACGCCGAGACGGCCCGGATCGTCGCCGAGACCTATGGCGCCGTCGTCACCGCCGGTGTGCATATGGCGCCGACCATCAAGACCGCCGAGGCCGCCAAGGTCATCGAGAACACCCAGCGCGACTTGAACATCGCGCTGATGAACGAACTGGCGCTGATTTTCGAACGGCTGGACATCGATACTTCGGACGTTCTGGCCGCCGCCGGGACCAAATGGAATTTCCTGCCGTTCAGCCCCGGTTTGGTCGGCGGACATTGCATCGGCGTCGACCCCTATTACCTGACCCACCGGGCCGAAAAGGCGGGCTACCGCCCCGAAGTGATCCTGGCGGGTCGCCAGATCAACGACGAGATGGGCCCGTTCATCGCCCGCGAAACGGTGCGCCGTTTGTTGAACAAGGGTCGCTCCGGCCCCCTTCGGGTGTCGATCCTGGGCCTGACGTTCAAGGAAAACGTGCCCGACGTTCGCAACACCAAGGTCATCGACATCGTTCATGAACTGGAACGTTTCGGCGTGCAGGTCCGGGTCCATGATCCCTTGGCCGACAAGGCCGAGGTTTCCCACGAATTCGGGATCGATCTGGCGGCGGAGAGCGACCTTGCCGAAGCCGATGCGGTGATCCTGGCCGTCGCCCACGAAACCTATCTCACGCGCGGCTGGGACTGGATCGCCGGATTGCTCGCCGCCGAAGACGGTCTGGTCGTCGACGTTCGCGCGCGGCTGGATCGCGACGCCCGCCCCGCCCCGGTCGATCTGTGGCGGCTGTAGCAGCCCGATGACCGACGCGGCGACAACGCCCCCGCGGCTGTTGTTCATCGTTACCGAGGATTGGGCCTTCCTGCGCCATCGCCTGCCCATGGCCCGCGCCGCGTTGGGCATGGGCCTGCGCGTCGCCGTCGCGACCCGCGTATCGGATCATGCCGAAGCGATCCGCGCCCTGGGTATCGAGGTCTTTCCGACCACGGTCGAGCGGGCTGGGTTGTCGCCAAGCAAAGACCTGGAATACCTGGCGGAACTGCGCCGTATTCTGGGCGTGTTCAAACCCGACCTGATCCACAACGTCGCCGCCAAGCCGATCCTTTACGGCACCCTGGCGGCGCGCCTGTCCGCGCCCCGCGCGGGGATCGTCAATGCCTTCACCGGGCTGGGAATTCTGTTCACCGGCGACGGTCGCGGCAGGCGGTCCCTGAAATCTCGCATCCTCGGCACCGTCCTAACAGGCGTCCTGCGCCTTCTGTGCCGGAACCGGCGCGTGCATATGCTGGTCCAGAACGCCGACGACCGGGATTTCCTGTTGAGCCGGGGGATCGGGCGACCGGCACGGATGACCCTGATCCCCGGATCGGGTGTCGATCTCGAGCAGTTCCCCGCCACGCCGGAACCGCCTGCCCCGCCCGTACGCGCGGTCCTGGTCGGACGGTTGCTGAAAACCAAGGGGGTCGAGGAATTCGCCCAGGCGGCGCAGATCCTGCGCGACCGGGGACATGAGATTCGCATGGTTCTGATCGGCGCGCCCGACGACGGCAATCCGACCTCGGTCACCCGCGATCAGCTCGAAGCCTGGGTCCGCGACGGCATCGTCGACTGGCCGGGCGAAACCAAGGATATCGCCGCTGTCTGGGCCGGAGCGCATATCGCCGTTCTGCCGTCCTACCGCGAAGGGATGCCGAAAAGCCTGCTGGAAGCCGCCGCCGCCGGACGGCCCATGATCGCGACCGACGTGCCGGGCTGCCGCGAATTGGTCAAGCCCGAGCAAACGGGCATTCTCGTTCCCGTCGGCGATGCCGCCGTTCTGGCCGACGCCATCGACCGGCTGGCCGCCGACCCGGCCATGCGCGCCCGCATGGGCGCCGCCGCGCGCCACGACGCCGAACAGATCTACGCCGCCGATAAAGTAGGCGGCCGCATCGTGGCGTTGTACAAAACGGTCTTATCGTCCTGATCGACGCAGCTGAACCATGACCGACGAAATCACCCTTTTCACGCCCATGCTTCTGGCCTTGGCCGCGACCGGCTTCGCCCTGGTCGCGCTGGCCATGGGGCCGTTGCGCCGCTACCTGATCAACCGCGACCTGTTGGCGCGACCGAACGAGCGCAGCAATCACACCGTGCCGACGCCGCAGGGAGGCGGACTCGTCGTCATCGCCGTTTTGTTGCCGCTGTGGTGGCTGGTCGCCGACCGCCCGACGCTGCACGTTCTGGTCCCGGCATTCGTTTTGGCCGCCTTGTCCTGGCTTGACGATAAACACAGTCTGTCACCGCTGGTCCGGTTTTCGTCGCATATCCTGGCGGTGGCCATCGCCCTTTGGGTCGAACCGACCCTGGCGCAGCCCCTGGCGGACATCCTACCCCGCCCCGTTGCCGTGGCGATCATCGCCGTTGGATGGGTCTGGTTCATCAACCTGTTCAATTTTATGGACGGTATCGACGGGATTACGGGGGCGGAAACGGCCGCGATCGGGCTTGGCGTCGCCGCCGTCGTGATGATGGCTGGATTGGCGCTCGACCTGGGCGCATTGGGGATTTGCGCCGTCGCCGTCGCCTGCGGCTTTCTTTTATGGAACTGGCACCCGGCCCGGATCTTCCTGGGCGACGTCGGCAGCGTACCGTTGGGCTTCCTGCTGGGCTGGTTGTTGCTGTCCTTAGCCGCGCAAGGCCCCTGGGCGGCGGCGCTGATCCTTCCGGCCTATTACCTGTCGGATGCGACGATTACCCTGTTGCGCCGGTTGGCCCGGGGTGAAAAGGTCTGGCGGGCCCACCGGGAGCATTTCTACCAACGTCCGGTGATCGCTGGGGTTCCCCATTCGCGGGTAACGCTCGAGATCGTCGCCTGCAATCTCGTATTGATCGGAATTGCCGTTTTCCAGGCCCAATTGCACCCGTTGCTGGCCTGTGCCATGGCGGCCGTTCCCGTTATTATTCTGCTGGTTTCCCTGCATCATGCCGGAACCCGGCGAAATACCGGCGGATAACATACCGTATTGGGGCCTTCGAAAGCTTGAGGTTCGCCATATTGATGGTAAAAGCAGGGGCGCCGACGCCGATGCTTTGCCCAGGCCCCGTAGCAAAACGACCATGAACCTGTTCAATTTTGCCCTGCGCCGCATACCCCCTCGGGGATGGATCGCCTATGGCCATGATATCTTCATGGCGGCGGCGTCGTTTCCGCTCGCCCTCGTCTTGCGCATGGGCGACGACATCTGGCTGCAGCCGCTTGAGGTCATGATCTCGGCGGGCCTGTTCTTCACCGTCGAAGCCGCGGCGATTTTCTATTTCATGGGACTTTACCGGGGCGTCTGGCGCTATGCCTCGATCGCCGACCTTTTGGCCATCACCAAAGCCGTGACGTTGGCGGTTCTGGTCTTCCTGATCGCCATGTTCGCCTGGGTCCGATTGGAAGACTTTCCGCGCTCGTTGTTCGCCATTCAATGGGTGATCCTGATCGGCATGCTGGGCGGGCCGCGCTTCATCCACCGCATATTGAAGGACAAACGGGCCCCGAGCTTGACCTTGGACGGCGAAGATACCCGCATTCCCGTGTTGTTGGCCGGGGCCGGCGATGAAGCCGAACTGTTCATCCGCTCCTTGGCTGCGACCGACCGCCCCGACTACCGCGTCGTCGGCATGCTGTCCGAACGGGCCAACCGGGTCGGACAATTCATTCGCGGTGTCGAAGTTTTGGGCACCGTCCGCGACCTGGGCCGCGCCGCGGCGCGCCTGGAAGGCACACCGGATCAGCCGCGCCGCGTTGTCCTGACGCGGGAAAACATGGACGGCGAGATCGTCCGCGACCTGTTGACGGAATCCGAACGCCTGGGCCTCAATCTGGCGCGCCTGCCCAAGATGACCGATTTCAAGGACGGCCTGCAGGACAAGTTGGACCTGCGGCCGGTCGCGGTCGAAGACCTGTTGGGTCGGCCGCAAACGCCGCTGGACCGCGACGCCATGGCCGCCCTGGTCAAGGGTCGGCGAGTCCTGGTGACCGGCGCCGGCGGGTCGATCGGCGCGGAATTGGCGCGGCAGGTCTGCCAGTTCGAGCCGTCCTGCCTGGTGTTGTTGGAGCTATCCGAATTTGCCCTTTATGAAATCGACCAGGAACTGGGCCGCAACTTCCCGGCCATCCCGCGCATCGCCGTGATGGCCGATGTTCGCGACCCGGAACAGATCGCCCGCGTGTTCGCCGACCATGGGCCGGAACTGGTGTTCCACGCCGCCGCCCGCAAACATGTGCCCCTGGTCGAAGCCAACAAGGCCGAAGGCCTGGAAACCAATGCCATCGGGACCTTGATCCTGGCCCGCGCGGCGCGCGACGCCGGATCGGTCGCGATGGTCATGATCTCGACCGACAAGGCCGTAAACCCAACCAGCGTCATGGGCGTCGGCAAACGGCTGGCCGAAATCGTCTGTCAGGCGATGGACGTGGAAAGCCGCAAAAACGGCGGCACCCGCTTCATCACCGTGCGTTTCGGCAACGTCCTGGGATCCACCGGATCGGTGGTGCCGTTGTTCGAACGTCAACTGGCGGCGGGCGGCCCCCTGACCGTGACCGACCCGGAAATGACCCGCTATTTCATGACCATTCGCGAGGCCGTGGAACTGGTCCTGTCCGCGTCGACGCTTGGCGTGAAAAGCGATGCCGACGGACGCATCTTCGTGCTCGACATGGGCAAGCCGGTCAAAATCGTCGATCTGGCGCGGCAAATGATCCGCCTGGCCGGGCTGACCCCCGACAAGGACGTGATGATCGAGTTCACCGGCATCCGCCCCGGCGAAAAGCTGTTCGAAGAGATCTTCCACGGCGAAGAAGCGCCGGTGCCGACCGTACAGCCGGGCGTGCTTCTGGCCACGCCGCGCCTGATCGATCTTGCCGAGGTCGAATCCGCCTTCGACGACCTTGCCAATGCCTGCCGAAAAGGCGATCTTGCCGCCGCCGCCCGGGTCGTTGACGGCCTGGTGCCCGAATTTTCCGGCGACGTTGCCGAAACCTCCCCTGCAGTTCAGGAAAAGAGAGCATAACAAGCATGAACGAGCCAATCCGCCGCGCCCTGATTTCCGTTTCCGATAAGACCGGCTTGGCCGAACTGGGTGCCTTTCTGGCCGGTAAGGGCGTCGAGATCCTGTCGACCGGCGGGTCCGCCAAATTGCTGAAAGACGCCGGCGTGCCCGTGGTCGAAGTTTCCGACTTCACCGGTTTTCCGGAAATCATGGACGGCCGGGTCAAGACCCTGCAGCCGATGATCCATGGCGGCCTGTTGGCCGTTCGCGCCAATGCCGAACACCAGAAGGCCATGGCCGATCATGGGATCAAGCCGATCGATCTGTTGATCGTGAATCTGTATCCGTTCGAAGCGACGGTCGCCAAGGGCGCCGCCTTCGACGACTGCATCGAAAACATCGACATCGGCGGCCCGGCCCTGATCCGCGCCGCCGCCAAGAACCACGGCGACGTCAGCGTGGTCGTCGATGCCGACGATTACGATGCCCTGATCGCCGAAATGACCGCGAACGGCGGCGCCACGACCCCGGAATTCCGCAAACAGCTGGCAGCCACGGCCTATGCCCGCACGGCGGCCTATGATTCGGCCATTTCCGGCTGGTTCGCTGGCCAGTTGGGCGACACCTTCCCCAAGCGCATGACCATGGCCGGCGAACGCCGTCAGGTGCTGCGCTATGGCGAAAACCCGCACCAGGAAGCCGCGTTCTATGTCGGCGGCGACGCCCGACCGGGCATCGCCACGGCGGAGCAGCTGCAGGGCAAGGAGTTGAGCTTCAACAACCTCAACGACACCGACGCCGCATTCGAACTGGCCGCCGAATTCACCGACGGCCCGGCCTGCGTCATCGTCAAGCACGCCAACCCCTGCGGCGTCGCCCGGGCGGACGACCTCTTTACCGCCTATCAGCGGGCGCTCGCCTGTGACACGGAAAGTGCCTTCGGCGGGATCATCGCCGTCAACCGAGCCCTGGACGCCAAGACCGCCGAGGCGGTGGCTGAGCTGTTCGCCGAAGTGGTGATCGCGCCCGCCATCGACGACGCGGCCAAGGCCGTGTTGGCAGCCAAGAAGAACCTGCGCGTTCTGGTTACCGGCGATATGCCGGACGCCAAAGCCACGGGCATGACCGTGCGCTCGCTTGCCGGGGGTTATCTGTTGCAGGGCCGCGACGCCGACCTGATCGGCGATCTGAAGGTCGTGACCAAGCGCGCGCCGACGGACAAGGAAATGTCCGATCTGCGCTTCGCGTTCACCGTCGCCAAGCACGTCAAATCCAACGCCATCGTCTATGCCAAGGATCAGGCCACGGTCGGTGTCGGCGCGGGCCAGATGAGCCGCGTCAACTCATCGCGCATTGCCGCGTGGAAAGCCCAGGACGCCGCGCGCGTTGCCGGTGATGCGGAAAGCTGGGCAATCGGCTCGGTCGTTGCCTCCGATGCATTCTTCCCCTTTGCCGACGGCCTGCTGGCCGCGGCCGAGGCCGGGGCCACGGCGATCATCCAGCCGGGCGGCAGCATGCGCGATGACGAAGTCATCAAGGCCGCGGACGAAGCGGGCCTGGCCATGGTCTTCACCGGAATGCGCCATTTCCGCCATTAAGCGCGGCAAAATACCGAAATGACAAAGGGCCGCGTTAGCGGCCCTTTTCTTTTGCGTAATCGGGTGTCCGTCAGGCTTGAGCATCCGCCAGGGCCCGCAATTGACGCGACGCGACGGCGACCATGGACAGATCATTGACCTCGGTCGTCCAAAGCTCGTTGAGCAGAACTTCCGTCTGATCGACCGCGGTCTGGTTCCGCGCCGCCCAATCGGCAATGGCCTTGGCCGGATCCTTGTCACCCTTGGACAGATGATCCAGGGCATTGGACGCCAGGGCCAGCTGGTGGGAATAGATTTCCTCGACCAGGGCCGCGACGGCCAGTTGCTGCCAGTGATCGTCCGACTCCAGGTTTCCGGCGGCGGCCCGCAGGCGGCCCAGGCGGAACCGCGTGCCCAGGGCGAAATAGACCTTAGCGACCTCGCGCACATCCATCTTGCGCCGGTTGGCCAGACCGACGATATCGCAGGCCGAATACAGGTTCACCAGATGGGCGATCTTATGCGCCAGGGCCGGGGGAACCCCATCATCCAAGTAAGGCTTGGCGCGGGCCTTCATATCGTCGACGTAATGCTTCGGCACGACCGAAGAAATATGATCGGCCAGCACGGCCATGCCCGCCGCAAGTTCCCCGACATGGGAGCCGATGTCCAGGCCCGCCTTGCCGCTGCGCAGGAACCACAGGGTCACCCATTCCAACAACCGGTTGAGGTCGGCCAGCATCGATGTCTGAGCCCGCGTCGGGACCTTGTTGTCCAGGGCTTCGATCTCGGCCCAGATCGACCGCGCGCGCAGAACCTCGCGGGCGATGGTATAGGCGCGGGCGATTTCCGCCGGGGCCCGGCCGGTCTTTTCCATGAACTCGGTGACGAAGGTATCGCCGACCCGGTTGACCATCGAGTTCGTAACACGGGTGGCGATGATTTCCCGCCGCAGGCGATGGGTCTTCATTTCGGCCAGGTACTTCACCCGCAGGTCCGAGGGGAAGTACTGCACGATCTCGTCCAAGAGGAAGGGATCATCCGGCAGGTCGCTTTTCAGCAATTCGTCGTACAGCCAGTTCTTGGCATAGGCGATCAGCACCGACAGCTCGGGTCGGGTCAGGCCCTTGTGCTGGGCCGCGCGCTCGGCGAGCTGCTCATCGTCGGGCAGGAATTCGACCGCCCGCTCCAGCAAGCCGCGCTTTTCCAACATCCGCATCAGGCGGATTTGGTTGTCCAACGCATGCCCGCCCTTGGCCTGGGTCGAGGTGATGGCCTGGGTCTGGCTGTAGTTGTGGCGCAGCACAAGCTCCCCGACCTCGTCCGTCATCTTGGCCAGCAGCTTGTTGCGCCGCGCCTCGGTCAAGCCGCCCTTGGCGACCACAGCACCGAGCAAAATTTTGATATTGACCTCGTGGTCCGAACAATCGACGCCCGCCGAGTTGTCGATCGAATCGGTGTTCAGACGTCCGCCCTTCATGGCGTATTCGATCCGGCCCCTTTGGGTGCAACCCAGGTTGGCACCCTCGCCCACGACCTTGGCCGCGACGTCGTGACCGTTGATGCGGATCGCGTCGTTGGCGCGGTCGCCGACGTCGGCGCTGGATTCCGTTGCCGCCTTGATATAGGTGCCGATGCCGCCGAACCACAAAAGATCGATCGGCGCTTTCAACATCGCCTGGATCAATTCGTTGGGCGAAACCTGATCCTTGGTCAGGCCGAAACAAGCCCGGGCCTCGGGCGAGAGTTTGATCGATTTGGCGCTGCGCTCGAAAATGCCGCCGCCCTTGGAAATCGTCTTGGCGTCGTAATCGGTCCAGCTGGACCGGCCCAGGTTGAACATCCGTACCCGCTCGGCATGGCTCTTGGCCGGGTCCGGATTGGGGTCGATGAAGATGTGCATGTGGTTGAAGGCGCCGACCAGCTTGATGTGCTTGGACAGCATCATCCCGTTGCCGAACACGTCGCCCGACATGTCGCCGACGCCGACCACGGTGAAGTCCTCGTTCTGAATATCGGTGCCCATTTCACGGAAGTGGCGCTTGACCGATTCCCAGGCCCCCTTGGCGGTGATGCCCATGCCTTTATGGTCGTAGCCTTGCGACCCGCCGGACGCAAAGGCGTCGCCCAGCCAATGACCGTATTCCAACGACACCCCATTGGCGATGTCCGAAAACGTCGCCGTGCCCTTGTCCGCGGCAACCACCAGATAGGGATCGTCGTCATCCCAGCGATAGACGCTTTTGGGCGGCACGACGCGGGGGCCCTTCAGGTTGTCGGTCACGTCCAACAGACCCGCGATCAAGGTTTTGTAGCAGGCGATGCCTTCGGCCATGAAGGCGTCGCGCCCGCCATCGGTGGGCGGGCGTTTGACGACGAACCCGCCCTTCGAGCCGACCGGCACGATGACCGCGTTCTTGACCTGCTGCGCTTTGACCAGGCCCAAGATCTCGGTGCGGAAATCTTCCGGCCGGTCGGACCAGCGCAAGCCCCCGCGGGCGACGAAGCCAAAGCGCAGATGCACGCCTTCGACCCGTGGGCTGTAGACGAAGATTTCCCGCAACGGACGCGGCTTCGGCAAATCGTCGATCTGCCGTGATGCGAACTTGAACGAGACATAAGGCTTGTAACCGCCGTCGGCGGCAGGCTGGAAGAAGTTGGTCCGCAGGGTCGCATCGACCAGATTGATGAAGCGCGACAGGATGCGGTCTTCGTCGGCGCTGGTCACCGCTTCCAGGGCGACGCGCATTTTCTTGTGCAGGGACGTCGACTTGCGGTCGCGGGCCTTGGCGTCGACGGCGCCCGGGTCCATCCGCGTCATGAACAGCTCGACGATCATTCCCGCCAGGCCAAGATGCTTGGCCAGGGTCTGTTCCATATAGACCTGGGAATAGGGAACACCCATCTGGCGCAGACAACGGCAATAGGCGCGCAGGACCAGAACCTCGCGCCAATCCAGACCACCCCGCGCGACCAGGGCATTGAAGCCGTCGCTTTCGATCTCGCCGCGCCAAACGCGGGCAAAGGCGTCTTCGAACTTTTCCTTGATTGCCGGGATATTGACGTCGCCGCCGTCGCGCGTTTCCAGACCGAAGTCGTGGATCATCAGCATCTTGGCGCCGTCGCCGTTGTCGCAGCTGACTTCGTGCGGGATTTCGTCGATCACCCGGAAGCCCATATGCTCGAACACCGGCAGGGCATCCGACAGCGGCACCGCCGCCTGCGGGTGGTAGACCTTGAACCGCACCCGGTTGCCCGGCTCGCCAGCAGGGCGGTACAGGTGCAGACCGATGCGGTCGGCGGTCAGGGATTCCTCGATCACGACAATGTCGTTGACCGCGTCCTCGGCACTGTAATGCGCGGTGTAGCCGGGCCCGAAGGCATGTTGGAACCGGCGCGTCAGGCGCAAGCCTTCCTTGGCCCCGAAGGCCGCCGACAGGGCTTCCGACAGATCGTCGCCCCAGGTCCGGGCGGCGCGGGTCAACCGGCTTTCCAGCCCCTTGGCGTAGAAGGCCGGAACCTGGCCCGGCTCGGTCGCGATGATCACATGGACGCGGGCCAGCGGCGCGTCGCCCAACATGGTCGAGAAGTTGGAGACACGACCGTTCAATGCCTCGCACAAGATGTCCTGCATCCGTTCGCGCAGCGCCATGGTGTAGCGGTCGCGCGGCACATAGATCATGCAGGATACGAACCGGCCGAAGTTGTCCTGGCGCATGAACAAGGCGACGCGCTGGCGGTCCTGCAGATGCAGGATGCCCATGGAGGTTTCCAACAACTGATCGACGGAAATCTGGAACAGCTCATCGCGCGGATAGGTTTCCAGAATGTTCATCATCGCCTTGCCGTCGTGGCTGCCCGGCTGCAGGCCGGCGCGCTCCAACACCAGTTGAACCCGGCGGCGCAGCAGCGGAATGTCGCGCGCGCTACGGTTATAGGCGGCGGAAGTGAACAGCCCGACGAAGATGCGCAGGCCCGTGACCCGGCCGTTCTTGTCCATCACCTTGACCCCGATCGCATCCATATGGACGCGGCGATGGACGGTCGACCGTTGGTTCGATTTGGTCACGACGATCAGGCCCGGATCAGCGATGAAGGCGCGAACCTCGGGCGGGATCTTCGACAGGTCCGGCGCATAGGTCAGCACCGACATGCTCATGTCACGCAGAATACCCAGGGCCGATTTACGATCGATCGAGACGGAGACCTTGGTCCCACTGCCGCTGACCTTGTAATCGCGGGAGCCGAGGAAGGTGAAATTGTTGTCGTGCATCCAACGCAGGAACTCACGCACCTCGTTGGCTTCTTCCTGCGCGGCGGGGCCGGAGGTGTGGCGGAACTCGTCGATGATCTGGGCCATGCGTTCGCGCATCGGACGCCAGTCCTGCACCGCCAGGCGGACGTCTTCCAAAACCTTGCGCACGCCCTTTTCGATGTCGCGCTGGCCTTCGGCGGTTTCCTCGTCGACTTCGACATGCATCCAGGATTCGACCCGGGCACCGTCTTCCGGCTCCCCCGGATCGAGAACCTGCAACAGCTTGCCCTGGCTGTCGCGCCGGACCTTGAGGATCGGATGCACCACCAGATGAACCGTCAGCCCGCGCCGGTTCATTTCCGACGAAATTGAATCGACCAGGAACGGCATGTCGTCGGTGACGATTTCAACGATGGTGGTGGACGACGACCAGCCGTCTTTCTTGGCATCGGGGCGATAGGCCCGCACCGCCGGCGTGCCGGGCTTGCGCCGTGCCGCCGTCTTCCAATGGCTTTTGGCCAGCCCCGCCAGGGTCGCCGCGTCGCGGGCGTGGATGTCCATGGGCGGCATATGGGCGAAGTACTGATCGGCGTAGCGAACGAGCGCCGCCGCCTGCGCCCCCTTGGCCCCGGTGCGCATCAGCTTCGACACCTGTTTCAACAGCGCGTCGGTCTTCAGATCCCGTTTCACAGGCATGGGTCCCTCCCAGAACACACGGCCCCTTGGTATGTGTCCAAGGGTGGCGCGGCAGCCTGCCAACACGGCCGATCCGACCGGGGCAGGCACCCGGGCGGACGGATCGGAACGTCCGATAACAGCCTATAAACAAAGGCTTGTTATGAAAAGCTAAAGTTTGGCGATAGTCAGCCACCGGAAAAATACGGTCCGCACCTTTTCGTTCGCTGCAGAATGCCCGATAAGAACTGTCGCCGAGATGCACTCAAAGGGGGAGAAACGCCGGTGGCCGGTCCATACCGAGATTTTGCCCTTCCTATATTCCTGGCCGTGGTGATCGTGGTCAAAGCCGCGTTCCTGATCGCTTTGGGCCCGGTCTATCTTCCGGACAGCAATGAATATGTCCGCTTCGCCGAGATCATCCTCCAAGGCGGCGATTGGGCAACGCATCTGGACCTCAGCGCCGAGGTCATCCCCCTTACCGCATTTCGGGGCGCGGGCTTTCCGGCTTTGATCGCCGGCGCCATGGCGCTGTTCGGCGAGGGGTGGGATTGGGCCCTGGTCATCCTTCAGGGAGGACTCTCGGTCGGGGCAACGGCGATGATCTGGCGGTTGACCCTGCGGTTGACCGACCGGATTTGGGCGGCGGCCCTGGCGGCAAGCGGACAGGCCCTCGGTCTGGCGTTCGTTCTGGATCAATGTGTCCTGAGCGACAGCCTGAACGCAACCGCCACGACCTTCCTCGCGGCCTATATGGCATCCGCCCTGTTGGACGGGCGCAAACCGCGCTTGATCGAGACCTTGGGCTTGGGCGTTATTCTGCTCGCCGCGTTTTTCGTCCGGGAAGCCGGTGCGATCATGCATCTGGCCTTGTGGCCGATCGTGATCGCCTGGGGCCTGCGGACCGGAACGGGGGTGTTGCGGACGGCGTTGACCCTGGCCGTGTTCCTGACCCCGCTGATGGCCGGGATTCAAGGCTACAAATCCTGGAACCAGATGCGCAGCGGCGAACGCTTCATCACCACCGTGGGGCAAACCGCGATGTACCATCCCGTGGTCGATCTGGCCCGGAAGGGGTATCCCGTGTTTGCCGAGGACCCATTGTTAGCCGACGCCGATCTGCTGCCGTTGCCGTCCAACCCGGGCGTTGCCTTCACGGCGATCAACGTCCACCTGATCAAGCGCCATGGCATGAACGCGGTGCAGATCGCGCGCCATGCGGACGCCCAGTTCTTTGACCATTGGCGGCGGTATCCGCTGGCCCGGGCCAAGATCTATCTGGGGCGGTTTTCGCCGCGCTACGCCCTGCTGGCGTTTATGCCGCTGACCGGGCCAGAACGGCTGAGCCGCTGGGCCGGCGGTGGTTCGCCTTTTCCCAAGCCGGGAGAATTCAAACGGAACCTATTGGAGCATGGGCGGATCGATCAGGCCGCGCTGTTGGCGGCGCGGACCTTGGCGCGCTTGATCTCGACGATCATCAGCATTGCCTGTCTGGCCGGAGTGCCGCTCGTCGTCCTGATTTCCCTGGTCAGGGCCCAGGGTCGACCGATGGCTCTGTCTTCGCGGCATTTCGCCTATGCCGGGCTATGGCTGTTCGTGATCGCCTATCCGATCGCCTATGCCCTGGTTTACCTGGAAGATCGCTACCTGGCGGCGGTCAGCCCGATCGTCGCCGTCCTGGGGATCGCCCTGCTGGCGCCCTGGGTCGACCGGGGAATCGACCGGGGCGCGACCTGGATCGTCGACATGCGCAAACGCCGTTCAGCCGCCTGATCCATCGGATCAGGACGCTTCATTTTCATCGGAATTTTGGAGAGAAAATGGAGCGGGCGATGAGATTCGAACTCACGACTTCAACCTTGGCAAGGTTGCGCTCTACCCCTGAGCTACGCCCGCGTCGCTGTTAGCGAGGGAGGGATATATACGGGAAGCGGCGGTGAATGCAAGCCCCTATGACAAAGAAGATAAAAGTTATCGCCCGATTGCCCGTTCCCCGCCGGAAATTGTATGTCTGAAGGGCCGTTCACAGCCCTGGAGTTCCGCCGATCATGGCCAAAACCCGCGACGAGCTTTTGAGTTTTCTGACCGAATTGGGGATCGACGCCCAAACCACAGACCATCCGCCCGTATTCACGGTCGAGGAAAGCAAGGCGCTGCGCGGCGATCTGCCGGGTCTGCACTGCAAGAATCTGTTTTTGAAGGACAAAAAGGGCCAGTTGTGGCTGGTCGTTGCCGCCGAGGACCGGGATATCGACATGAAAGACCTGCGCCATCGGATCGGCGCGGCCCATCTGTCGTTCGGGCGGGCCGAGGCCTTGATCGAGGTTCTGGGGGTCGAGCCGGGCTCGGTCACGCCCTTTGCCGCGATCAACGACATGGAATGCCGGGTCAACGTGGTGCTCGACCGGGCCGTCGCCGAGGCCGAGGCCGCCAACTTTCATCCTCTGGTCAATTCCGCCACGACCACCATCCGCCCGGCAGACCTGATCCGCTTTCTCGAAGCGGTCGGACACGCCCCCGCGGTTGCGGACCTTGACGGCCCCGTGCGGTCGGGGGGATAACCCCTCAACACCAAACAACGTCTCAACCCTGGGGGCCTTGCAGCCCAGGGCACAAAACGCCATCTTTGGGGCACATTCTCACACGGCGGCCCGACCCGGCCCCGAATAAACGGAACACAGGACGGAAACCGGCCATGGCATTCATTTTGAACCCCGACGGCACGACCACCCCGAAAACCGACGGAAATGGCGGCGACGGCGCCCAGCCTGCCGGACAGAAGGCCGTTCCGGCCGGCGCCGACGGCGCGCTGATCAAGGATTCCGATATCCAGAACTTCGTTCCGGACGTCATCGAAGCCTCGATGCAGGTGCCGGTCCTGGTCGATTTCTGGGCGTCCTGGTGCGGACCGTGCAAACAGCTGACCCCGCTGCTGGAAAAGCTGGTCACCCAGGCGGGCGGCATGGTCAAGCTGGTCAAGATCAACGCCGACGAAAACCAGGACCTGTGCTCGCAAATGCGGGTGCAGTCCCTGCCGACGGTCTATGCCTTCAAGGGCGGACAGCCGGTCGATGCCTTCATGGGCGCGCTGCCGGAAAGCCAGCTGAAGGCGTTTATCGAAAAATTGACCGATGGGGCCAAGGCGCCGCTCGACGCTGCCCTGGAACAAGGGCAAGCTGCTTTGGACTCGGGCGAGAACGAGCTGGCCCTGGAAATCTTCAAGGAAGTCCAGGCCCAAGATCAGGCCAACGATGCCGCCATTTCCGGCATTCTGCGCGCGCAGATCGCGCTGGGCATGCTCGAAGACGCCGAAGAGATCCTGGGTGCCTTGCCGTCCAACCTGCGGACCAAGGCTGATATCGAATCCGCGGCCTCGGCCCTGGAGCTGGCCAAGGAAGTCGGTCAGACCGGTGATCCGGCGCAGCTGCGCGCCGCCGTCGAAGCCAATCCGAAAGACAATCAGGCGCGGTTCGATCTTTCCCTGGCCCTGTTCGCGCGGGGCGATGCCGAGGGCGCGATCGACGAGTTGCTGGAGCTGGTCCGCCGCGACAAAGCCTGGAACGACGAAGCCGGGCGCAAGCAGCTGGTCAAAATCTTCGACACCCTGGGCGGGGCGCATGAACTGACGATGTCGGGCCGCCGCCGTCTGTCGTCGGTCCTGTTTTCGTAAGCGGCGCGGGGCCAGACGCCATGGCCTTCGGCGCCCGATATCCCGACACAGGTACGCTACCGGACGTTCTGCCGATCTTTCCGCTTCCCGGGGCCATGCTGCTGCCGGGCGGGCAATTGCCGCTGAATATTTTCGAGCCGCGCTATCTGAACATGACGCTGGACGCCATGGGTCAAGGCCGATTGATCGGCATGGTGCAGCCCAAGCCCGCACCGGGCGAGGACCTGCCGCGCGATCCGGACCTGCGTGAAGCCCCCGACGTCTTTAGTGTCGGCTGCATGGGCCGGATCGTCAGCTTCGCCGAAACCGGCGACGGGCGACTGATGATCACCCTGTTGGGGCAAAGCCGGTTCCGCATTGCCGAGGAAATATCGTTGGAAAACGGCTATCGCCGGGTACGCCCGGATTTTTCAGCCTTCGCCGCCGACGAAGACGCCGATGGACCGGTCGTTATGGATCGCCCGCGCCTGTTGCAGGCGGCGTCGCGGTTTTTCGATGCGCAAGGCATGAAAGCCGATTGGCAATCAATCGAAGACGCACCCGACGGTCTGTTGGTGACGTCGCTGTCGATGGTCTGTCCGTTCGATCTGCGCGAGAAGCAGGCCCTGTTGGAAAGCGAATCGCAGGAAACGCGGGCAAGCTTGCTGACCGAACTGTTGGAAATGGCCGCGCTGGGCCCGACGGACACGCCCGGCGGCACCGCGCACTGATGACTTCTTATTTATGGAGACGGCACGCATGAGCGGCACCGGAAAGGTCGACCCGAAGCTGTTGGAGATCCTGGTCTGCCCCGTGACCAAGGGGCCGCTGGACTATGATGCCGCCAAGGGCGAGCTCATCAGCCGCCGCGCGGGCCTGGCTTATCCGATCCGCGATGGCATTCCGATCATGCTGCCGGACGAAGCCCGGCAGATCAAAGCCGACAACGAAGGGGCCGGACGATGAGCGGCAATCACGGCAGCCGCCATACGCCGACGGAACTGCGCATCAAAAAAGACGACAAGGTGCTGGAGATCGATTTCGACGACGGCGCTTCGTTCCGTATCCCGGCGGAGCTGCTGCGGGTCGAAAGCCCCTCGGCCGAAGTCCAGGGGCACGGCCCCGGGCAGAAGACGACCATCGCCGGTCGCCGCCACGTCAACATCATCGGTGCGGAACCCGTGGGCAACTACGCCGTGCGGCTGAAGTTCGACGACCTGCACGACACCGGTATTTTTTCGTGGGAATACCTGTATGACGTCGGCACGCGGCAGGATGAAATCTGGGCCGGCTATTTGGAAGCCCTGGAGGCCAAGGGCCTAAGCCGCGACCCCTGATCAGCTGCCGCAGCGAATAACCGAATCAAGGCCCGACGACCGAACGTACCAAGACGGGCTGATGTGCAGGCCGAGCTGACCCGTCGGGTTCAGATACGATTTGATCTTGAAGGTCGTGCTTTGATCGGGCCGAAGCTGGACACGCCGCGTCCGCACCGTCCGCTTTTCCGCACCGCCGATCTGATAGACGGTGATCGAACCGGGATCGGGAAATTCCGGGCCTTTGTTGACGATGCGAAAAATCGTCGTATCGCCCTCGCAAGAGGCCGAAACCTCAATGTCCAAGGGGCTGCCGACCGCATTTCGCAATTCCACATGGACCCGTTCAGGCTGGGACGGGGCTTTCGGTGCTTGAGCAAGTTGGGTCTCGGCAATCTGGGTGGGGCGTTTCTTGGGCATGACCGTCACGGGCGTGCCGCCGGCCGCCGTGGCGAAATCGTTCAAATCCGCGGCGCTGGCCTGAACCGCGCTGCTTTGCTTGTCCGCCAGACAGCGCAGAACACCGATGCGGCCTTCCGTCACGGCGATATAGCGTTCCAGATCCGCGCCGGAAATTTCGACCTTCGCGCCGTTGTGGGTCACCGGCAGAGCCTTGCCATCGGCGCCCAGGGCCTTCAGGCGGCGCAAGCGATCCTGTTGATGGGCGATATAACCCTGCCAATCTCCACCCAAGCGGCCCTCGATATACTTGATCACTTGGCCATGGCTGACGTCGCCCGCATAGGGTCCGCTGGGAAACGCCGGGCAGCGGTCCTGGGCAGCGGCGGGCGCGGCCATCAGCAATATCGAGGCCGCGGCGAAGCAGACGGTCTTATCCGCGTTTTTCAGAATAGAGAGAGTCATTGGCTTGGCAGTTCGGTTTGGTATCCTTGGGAGATCATCCCATTACTGACACCTCAACCTGATCCAAGCCTTACAGGTCCAACATTTAACCCAAAATTTGTCGGTTAGGTTGGCACCCGGTCTCCGGCGGCGGTCAGCAGCTCTTTCACGACCCCGCCTTTCAGATCGATCCCGACGCCGCATTTACAGCCGGCGCAACCGACGCAGGCATCAAGGCCCAAGTCGATTGCCGCATCCAACGCCGCGGCACGCCCTTCTTCGGTCACGCAGGGGTCGAGCCGCTGGCGTTGCAGTTTCAACAACGAAAACGGATTGCCCCAGCGATAGCCGTGGACCGGATCCATCGGCGGCGCGTCGTCTTCGAAATTCCGCGCATGCATGGGACAGCCGTCCAGGCAGGCATAACATTCGATACAGGCCGTCAGATCGTGAAATTCCTTAGGTGCTTCGACGTTCAGGTCGTTGGTCCGCTGACCCGCCGACAGGCGACCGCGCAGTTGGCGGGCGATGCCGTCGCGGCGCACGACCAGATCGCTCAGAACCGGCAGGGTCGCCATCGGCTCGATGCTGTCGCCGTCGCGCACCCGGGCGCGGCAGGCAATGCGCGGGCGTCCGTTGACGTCGATGGTGCAGACCCCGCAATTGCGCGCCCGGCAACCGTAACGAAACGCCAAATCCGGCATGGCCGTTGCCTGGGCCTGGAGCAACACGTCCAGGGCCATGGGCCGTTCCTTGTCGTGGCGGGGCTGGTATTCGTAGGAAACGGTCTCGCGGACGCCGTTCCGGCTGGTAACGATATCGACTTTCATGGGGGGCGGTTCTTCTACGGTCGGTAGGGGAGGGCGCGGTCGGTTGATCTATTCGGCGGGCGCATCCGGCAGCGGCCCAACGATGTTGCGGTATCGCTTTTCCAAAACGGAATCGAGCACGCCCTGCGGCAACAGGCGCAACGCCTTGTTCGCATACTGCCGCCAAGTCTCCTTCAGATGGATCGCCATCAGGCGCGGCAAGGGCGTGCGCGGCCGGGCGACCCGACGGGACCGATAGGCAAATGCCCGATCCGCACCGGGATCGCGGGCGACCACGGTCGAATAGGGGGCCGACAGGAACGACGCGGTCGGTCGGTCCAGGCGAACATGGCCACCCACGCTGACGTCTCGTTCACGGGCGGCCACGGTCACGGCGCGGGCCACGTCCAGCAAATTGCGCAGCTCGGCATATTCGATGAAGGCCTGATTCCACAGGCCATATGCCGGGATCGCCGCCGCATCGGCGCGGGCGGTCAGGTCATCGATCAGCCCATCCATCAAATCCAGGGTGTCTGCGGTGCGGGCCGGGCCGATATTGGTCCAGGCCGCTTCCTGCAATTCCAGTTTCAACGCGGCCGGGGCCTGTGCGCCCGTCTGACCGAAACGCGCTTGCGTCTCCGCGATCAAGGGGGCGAAGGCCGCATCACGGTCCGGTCCGGGTTTGTCTGCGCGGGCCAAATCGGCGGCGGCCCGCCCGGCGCGAAGGCCGAACACGACGTTTTCAGTCAGCGCGGTCGAACCCAAACGGTTGGCGCCGAACACGCCGCCCATGGATTGGCCCGCCGCGAACAAACCAGTCACACCCAGCTTTTGCGTACCGGCCCCGTCGCCGCCGACGGACGCCCCGTCGGTATCGGCGCGGATGCCGCCCATCATATAGTGGGCGGCGGGACGAACCTCCCAGGGTTCGGCGCATTGGATTTGCGGTTTGCCCAGGGCTTGGCGCGCCGTGCGGTAGGCCGACGGCATGCCCGTTTCCAAATAGCGCATGAAATACCGGCCCGAGCGGGGCGGTCGCGCATTGCCGGTCAGGTCCAGATAAGCCCCGCCGTTTTCCGATCCGCGCCCATCGGCGACGGCGCGCATGATCGCGGCGGAACATTCGGCGCGGGTCCGCATGTAGACACCGTCCAAAATGACCTTGCCGTTGCGGTCGCGCAGCACGCCCAGGAAGCTGGCCGTCGACGGCTCGCCGATCAGCAGTCCTTCGTACGACGGCGGCGAGGTCAGGCAGAACGGCAGGAATTGCACCTGTTCCATATCGACCAGGTCGGCCCCGGCGCGGGCGGCGGCGGCGTAGCCGTCACCGGTGTTGCCGCGCATGGTGTCGGTCTTGGGGAAGAACAGGGTCGACAGGCCACCGGCAGCGACAATCACGGACGGGGCGCGCACGGCGATCAGCACGCCGTCCGCCGCGTGGTAGATCAGGGCCCCGGCGATCCGGCGCTGACCGTCGGCAGCTTCTTCCGTCGCCAGGTCCAGGAACCAAGCGTCTTCCAAATAGTCGATCCGCGTACCTTCGACCACGGCGTCCCAACCGGCATGGCTGAAGGCCACGCCCGCGTTGGCATGGCCGACCGAACGCGCGACCCAATGGCCGCCCTTGGCCAGGGGCCGGGCATAGGGGCCTTGGCGTTCGGCATTGATCTTGGGCCGCAGTCCATGGGCGCGGTACCAGTCGTAGGCTTCGCGGTTGTCGCGGGCATAGGTTTCGGTGATCGACGGGTCCTGCAGGTCCGCGCCGGAAAAGCGCAGGTTGTCGGACAGTTCCTCGACCGTGTCGGCATCGCTGGACGAGCCGCGAACCGTTGCGTTTCCTTCGGAAATTTTGGTGTCGGAGCAGCCGATGGGGTCTTTCGAGACCACCAGAACGCGCGCGCCTTTTTCGGCAGCCGCGTCGGCGGCGGCACTACCGGCCCCGCCGGATCCGATCACGACGACATCGTAATCGCGCCATTGTACTTCAATCGCCACGGGGCCTGCCTCCCAGTCAGTCGCCGTTTCTTGTTGCCCGAATCAAGGCGTCGGCGGCGGGGAAAGGCAAGGAAAATCGTGGGCGGGGGCTAAATCCGGCCCGGATCGGCGACTTAAACCGGCTGATCCGGATAGGCCAATTCATGGGTCGCGCGCCAAGCGTCGCCCACGTAATTGACGATCAGGGTCTGGCGTACGCCGGTGATCGGCTTGTGCCGAAAACCGTGCCAGGTGTCGGAGCCGGGCACGAACACAAGGGCGCGGTTGCTCTGGTGCGGGGTCGGTCCGAAATAGTCTTCTTCCTTGGGCCCGGCATAAATGTCGGTGCCCCAATCTTCGCCCTCGGGCGCGTCGGACAGATAAACCAGCAGGCTTAGTTTCTTGACCGAAATGTCCTTGTGCGGATGCAGCCAGAAACCGTCGCGGTCCTGGGCATATTCCAAACGCAGGTAGCTGCCCGACAGGTCGATGCCGCACATGTCTTCGATCCGCTTGACCGTTTCCGGGTTCTGGAAACCGTCGGAAATTTCCTGGCACACGGCGAATTCGGCGCGGCGGCCCGGGTCGAAATAGCTGCGGGTGTCGTTATTGGCGGCGCGGCGGCCGTCATTGTATTCGACGCGCGGCGCGTCGAACGGCAGGGCGCGGATGGCATCGACCACGTCGTCGGTAAAGACGTCGTCCAAAATCCAATGGGAAAACGGCTCGCTGCGGGTTTCGCAATTATCCAGGCTGGCCTGAAGCCGTGCCGTGTTGGCCGAAGGTGTGGTCATGGCGCCATCCATCATCGCATCTCTTCAACCCCGGACGGGGCCGTGCCTTCCTGTTAAATCCTTGATCCGAACGCGTCAAACATTCCGTCCAACGCGCGCCAAGGCGAAACCTAGGTTAGTTCGAGGTCAAGCGCGGTGATTTGGATCAATCCCAGGCGGTTTTAAGTTGGCTACAGCCGCTCGCCCCGCATCAGGCGCGGCAGTTCTCCGACCTCGCCCATGGCGTGGCGCATGAACAACTTGCGCAGACCCGGCAGGGCGTTGACCGCGCCCAGGCCCAAGTCGCGCGCCACCCGCAGCGGCGCGATATCGTTGGAGAACAGGCGGTTCAGGGCATCGGTCATACCCAGCATCAGGGAATTGTCGAAGCGGCGGCCCCGCTCGTAATCCTCAAGCACCGACGGCGCACCCGGGTCCAGGCCCAACCGGCGCGCGTCGGCCAGAATCTCGGCCAAAACCGCGACGTCGCGAAGGCCCATGTTCAGGCCCTGACCGGCGATCGGATGCATGCCGTGCAAGGCATCGCCCGCCAACACGAAGCGCCGCGCCGCGGCCTTGTTCGCCAAGTTGAGGGTCAGCGGGTAGCTCCAGCGGGGGCCAACCAGGGCGAGCGAGCCCAGAAAATCACCGAACCGCAGCGCCATCTCGGCCAAGAACGCATCGTCGTCGAGCGCCATCAGGGCGGGGGCCAGATCCTCGCGTTCGGTCCAGACCAGGGAGGATTGATGCTGTTCCCGGCCCGCCGCACCCCGGATCGGCAGGATCGCGAACGGCCCGGCCGGCAGGAAATGTTCGTGCGCGACATAACCGTGCGGTCGTTCGTGATCGACGGTGCAGACGATCCCGGTCTGACCGTATGACCAACCGCTCGATCGGATCCCGGCTAGGGTCCGGGTCTGCGAGGCGCGGCCATCCGCGCCGACGATCAACGATGCCGCCAGGCTCCGGCCATCCTTCAATGTGACCGACGCCAAGCCACCTTCCAGGTCCATGCCCTCAATCTCGGCCGGGGCGACGACGGTCAGGTTCGGTGCGTCCTGCTGCGCTTTATATAAAGCGCGGCGCAGGTTGCGGTTTTCGATCATGTAGCCGAACGGGTCGTCGCCGACGTCGCTGTGGTCGTAATGCAGGAACAACATCGATTTGCCGTCGGCGACACGGATATCCTCGATCGGCGAGGCACCGGGGCCCAGGATGTCCCACAATCCGGCGGCGACCAGAACCCGATGGGTCGCAAGCGCGATGGCCGACGCCCGGCCGTCGAACCCGGCATCCAGGCCCGCCGCCGGGTCGATCCGGTCGACCAGCGTGACCCGCAGGCCCGCATTGGCCAGCAGCACAGCCAGCGTTCCGCCGACCAGCCCGCCCCCGACAATCAGGACATCCGACACCGTTTCGTGCTCAGCCGCGCGATCCGTCATTGGCTTACTCTCTATGACTATGACCTGTCTGCTCTGGTTGCATTGTTTTACAGGTTTACCGGGTTTTCCAGGTTTACCGGAACCTGCGCAGAATCGCGCCATAAAAGATCAATGTCCAGGCAGTCTGGGTGGTCAAATAATGAGCAAAATGTCATTTTTGAACAAACATTGTGCACAATTTCGCAGCGCCAGACGACACCTGTATCTGCGTAATGCATTGAAAATAAAGGCGTAAACCAACTTGTATGGATTCCGGCACGGTTCTTGAAGTTGTGCGCAGCGAATTCGGGCCATAGGGCCCGGCATTATCAGCGACGGGCGCCGGCGTTGTCGGTGTTTGCCCGTCCGGGACGTGGCCAAAAAGCGGAAAGGATTAACGAAATGAAGCTGATCATGGCCGTTATCAAGCCGTTCAAGTTGGAGGAGGTTCGAGAGGCCCTCACGCCACTGGGCGTTGAAGGTATGACCGTCAGTGAGGTCAAAGGCTTTGGACGCCAGAAGGGGCAGGCGGAAATCTACCGCGGCGCCGAATACATGGTGAACTTCCTGCCGAAGGTGAAGCTCGAGATCGCCGTTAAGGACGACCTCGTTGCCTCCATCGTCGAAACCATTCAGAAAACCGCCCAAACCGGCAAAATCGGTGACGGAAAGGTTTTCGTCTACTCGCTCGAGCAGGCCGTGCGTATCCGCACGGGCGAATCCGGCGCGGATGCCCTTTAGGAGGTTTTCCAAATGAATATCGACAACATGAAACACATGTTTTCCAAGGGCGCGGCCCGCGTGGCTGGTATGATGGGGGCGGTTGCGCTGCTGCTGACCCTGTCGGCTCCGGCTCATGCCGATGTCGCGGCTGAAACGCAGTTCGTTTTCAACACTTTCTCGTTCCTGGTGCATGGCTTCCTGGTCATGTGGATGGCCGCCGGCTTCGCCATGCTCGAAGCTGGTCTGGTTCGCTCCAAGAACACCTCGATGCAGTGCCTGAAGAACGTTGCGCTGTTCGCGGTTGCCTCGGTCACCTTCTACCTCGTCGGCTACAACCTGATGTACGACGGCGTTGACGGTGGCTTCATGGGCTCGTTCTCCCTGTGGGGCCAGGACGATAGCGCCGCTGCTGCCGGCAAGTTCGTCGGTGACGGCGCCGTGGGTTACGCGGCCGGTTCCGACTTCTTCTTCCAGCTGGTGTTCGTCGCGACCGCCGGTTCGATCGTGTCGGGCACGGTTGCCGAGCGTATCAAGCTCTGGGCCTTCCTGGCGTTCTCGGTCGTGCTGACCGCGATCATCTACCCGATCCAGGGTTCCTGGCAGTGGGGCGGCGGTTGGCTGTCCGAAATGGGCTTCGCCGATTTCGCCGGTTCCACCCTGGTTCACTCCTGTGGCGGCTGGGCCGCTCTGACCGGCGCCATCATCCTCGGCGCTCGTAAGGGCAAATACGGTCCGGACGGCGCGGTTAAGCCGATGCCGGGTTCCAACCTGCCGCTGGCGACCATCGGTACCTTCATCCTGTGGCTCGGCTGGTTCGGCTTCAACGGCGGTTCGCAGTTGGCCATGGGTTCGGCTGCTGACGCCATCGCGATCTCGAACATCTACATCAACACCAACATCGCGGCTGCCGGTGGTGTTCTGGCCTGTGTCATCCTGACCCAGATCATCTACAAAAAGGTCGACCTGACCATGGCCCTGAACGGTGCCCTGGCCGGCCTGGTGTCGATCACCGCTGGTCCGGACACGCCCTCGCTGGGCCTGGCCTTGATCATCGGCGCGATCGGTGGTGCGTTGGTCGTGATCTTCGTCCCGCTGCTGGACAAACTGAAAATCGACGACGTGGTCGGCGCCATTCCGGTGCACCTCGTCTGCGGTATCTGGGGTACCATGGCGGTTCCCCTGTCCAACGGTGACACCTCCTTCTACGCCCAGTTCATCGGTGTGATCAGCATCGGTGCCTTCGTGGTCGTCTCCAGCGCCATCGTCTGGTTCGTCCTGAAGATGGTCATGGGTATCCGGGTGTCGGAAGAAGAAGAAGAAGCCGGGCTCGACAAGACCGAATGCGGTCTGGAAGCCTATCCCGAGTTCCGGGGTTCGCAGACGCTTTAAACTCCTCCACTCAACTCACCTACCTGAGGGCCGGAAGATTTTCTTCCGGCCCTTTTTTTGTGCGAATCGATTCGCCGGAAATCGTCCGGCCGCCGATCCGAACCGCCTGAAAAGGCCTCCCCTCCACCGAAACGGACAGGCCGCTGCCCCGGGTTTCGAAGGGGGCCGTTCAAACATTCATCAAGCGATGAGCAAATCAGGCTTAGAGATTGAAATTAAATACGTTCCAGTGATCCACCGGTGGAAGATCCGCCGCCCCGGATGGCAGTGTCCTGAATCGCCAGGTCGAGTTTGTCGCCGCAACGCGGACCCTTGCCGGAACAAGTCTAGAGACGGTCTTAAGACGAGTTGTTAAGCTCTTGTAAACCTTAATAACCTAGAAGGCGCTTATGGCTGCGTCACAACAAACCTCCGGTCTGGTTAACCTGTTCCCGCAAGGGACGGGTGCCTTCATGCGCCGTCGCCTCGCCGAGCTGACCGGGATCGCCCTGATCCTGATCGCAGGCCTTGCCGGCACGGCTTTGGTCACCTTCCATGCCGGCGATCCGTCGCTGAACACGGCATCCGGAGACGCGGTTCAAAACCTGTTGGGTTTGCCCGGCGCGATCACCGCCGACCTGGGTCTACAGGTCTTCGGCGCGGTCGCCGCCTTGATCCCGGTCGTGGTGTTGGCCTGGGGCTGGACCTTGCTTCGCCGCCGCGCCTTGAACGCCTTGGCCCTACGCCTTCTGTTCCTGTTGATCGCCATGACTGCCTTGACCGTTGCCATGTCGCCCCTGGACCGGCCCGAAACCTGGCCCCTCGCGACCGGATTGGGCGGTGTCACCGGCGAATTGATTCTGGACGCTCTTGATCGTCTGTTCCGTCAGTTCAATCTGCCGGCCCCGCATGGCTGGCTGGCCAGCGCCGCCGCCTTGATCGGCACCGTCGCCTATATTTGCGCCCTCGGGTTTTCGCGGCGCGACTGGATTACCGGTGCGCGCGCCCTGGTCGGCGGCACGGTCGGCCTATTCGTTGGCACACGGGCGGCAACGCGCTGGACGATCGACCTTGCCCGCCGCATGAAGAATACGGACCTGTTGGACTTGGACGGACGGCTGGACGCCGACCCCTTGGACGACGACGTCCCGTTCGAAGAAGACCTGCCGCCCGCCCCTGTCGCCGCCGCCCGCACCAACGCAACGGAAGAACCGGCCAAGAAGGGCCTGGTCGCCCGGGCCCGCGACCGCAAGGCCGCCAAACCGGCCAAGGCATTGATCGAGCCGCCGGCCGCCCGGCCCAAGGAATCGAAAAAAGCCGCCCGCCAACGGACCCTGGATCTGGGTGGCGACGGCAATTATCACCGCCCGACCCTGGATCTGCTGAGCGGCCCCGACGTTATTCAAGGCCCGGCCCACGATCCGGACAAGTTGGCCCAAAACGCACAGTACCTGGCGTCGGTCCTGGACGATTTCGGGATCAAGGGCGAGATCGTCAAAGTTCGCCCCGGCCCGGTCGTCACCCTGTACGAGCTGGAACCCGCGCCCGGCACCAAGACCTCGCGCGTGGTCGGCCTGGCCGACGATATCGCGCGGTCCATGTCCGCGATCAGCGTGCGTATCGCCGTCGTCCCGGGCCGCAGCGTGATCGGGATCGAGCTGCCGAACGGCGACCGTGAAGCGGTGCATCTGCGCGAATTGCTGGCCTCGCAGGCGTTCGAGAAAACGAAATCCAAGCTGCCGCTGACCCTGGGCAAGGACATCGGCGGCTCGCCGGTGATCGCGGACCTGGCGACCATGCCGCACCTGTTGATCGCCGGGACCACCGGTTCCGGTAAATCCGTCGGCATGAACGCCATGGTGCTGTCGCTGTTGTATCGCCTCAGCCCCGAGCAATGCCGTTTCATCATGATCGACCCCAAGATGCTGGAACTGTCGGTCTACGAAGGCATCCCCCATCTGCTGACCCCGGTCGTTACGGACCCGAAAAAGGCTGTCGTGGCCCTGAAGTGGACGGTCCGCGAGATGGAAGAACGCTATCGCGCCATGTCGCAGTTGGGCGTGCGTAACATCGACGGCTACAACGCCCGCATCGCCGAGGCCCAGAAAAAAGGCGAGGTTCTGTCCCGCCGGGTCCAAACCGGTTTCGACGCCGAAGGCCGCCCCGTGTTCGAGGATCAACCCCTCGGCACCGATCCCCTGCCCTATATCGTCGTCGTGGTCGACGAAATGGCCGACCTGATGCTGGTCGCCGGGAAAGACGTGGAAGCCGCCATTCAGCGCCTGGCCCAAATGGCCCGCGCCGCCGGGATTCACATCATGATGGCGACGCAGCGCCCGTCGGTCGACGTTATCACCGGCACGATCAAGGCCAACTTCCCGACCCGTATTTCGTTCCAGGTCACGTCGAAGATCGACAGCCGCACCATCCTGGGCGAGCAAGGCGCCGAACAACTGCTGGGCCGGGGCGACATGCTCTACATGGCCGGCGGCGGTCGGATCACCCGCGTCCACGGCCCATTCGTTTCCGACGAAGAGGTCGAACAGGTCGTCAGCCACCTGAAGTCCCAGGGCACCCCCGAGTACATCGAGGAAGTGACCCGCGACGAAGAAGCCGATGGGCTGAGCCTGGACGGCGGCAACGATTCCGGCGATGCCCTGTACGATCAGGCCGTCGCCCTGGTCGCCCGCGAGGGCAAGGCCTCGACCAGCTTCGTGCAGCGGCATCTGCAGATCGGCTATAACCGCGCCGCGCGGTTGATCGAAAAGATGGAACAGCAGGGCGTCGTCAGCCCCGCCGACCGCGTCGGTCGCCGCGAGGTCCTGGTCGGGAACCATTGATCCGCGCCTGGGCACAAGACGATAAATCATCGCCTGCCTTTACCCCAACCCGCGACCGGCCTACATATCAGCCATGACCCATCGCTTTTCCCGACGGCGCGTTCTGTCTTCCCTGGTCCTGGCCTCGCTGGCCGTGGTCGGTCTTGGCCCGTTCGGCGCCGAAGCCTCGGCGCAGGATTCATCCCGCGGACTTACCTTGTCCGCCGAGCAGAAGTCGATCGTGAAGCGGGTCGAAGCCTATATGAACGGCATCACGACGCTGCAATCGACCTTCTTTCAACAGTCGTCGACCAACGAATTCGCCGAAGGCGAGATTTACCTTTCGCGGCCGGGACAGATGCGGATCGAATACAAGCCGCCGAACCCGACGCTGATCATCGCCAAGGGAAAATACCTCAGCTACATCGATAAAGAGCTGAAGAACGTGACCTACATTCCGGTCGAGGACACCCCAGCGGCCTTTCTGTTGAACGGCAAGATCAGCTTCGACCCGAAGCGCGTGGCATTTCATGAAGTTTCCCAGGAAAACGGCGCGATTTTCCTGTCCGTAGGTGAGAAAAGCGACCCCTTCTCCGGTCGGTTGACGTTGATCTTCCGCACCGACCCCCTGTCCCTTCGCAAATGGTCCGTGGTCGATGCCCAGGGCACCACGACCGATATCGTCCTGACCGACCCCTTCTTCGGCGGCAAGATCGATCCCAAAATGTTTGAATTTGTCGAATTTGAACGGGAGCGGTCCGGGGACTGATACCGTGCTGAAAAGCAATGCTTTTCAGCTTGTCATGCGTTTTGTGCATGGCTGATGGCGCATTTTTCTCCTGGTACACCGGTTCGATCGGACCAATATGACATCACATAGCGCGGCACAAAACGCTGCGCCGTCGGGAGGCGCGCCCCCCTCGCCATCCCGACCGCTCCTAGATGGAGATGAAACGCCCGGCTCCCCCCCTGCCGGGCGTTTCTTTTTTCTCGGGCTGGAGTTCCCGGCATTCCTGCGCTTGAGCCCATTCGCGATCCCGGCTAACAGGGACCATGCCTTTCACTGTCGCCACCTGGAACGTCAATTCCGTGCGCAAGCGCCTGGACCATGTTGCCCGGTTCGCCGCCGCCACGACCGTCGATGTGCTGTGCCTTCAGGAAACCAAGGTCGTCAACGACCTGTTCCCCAGTGAAGCCTTTACCGAAATGGGGTTCCCCTACCAAGCCATCGCCGGGATGAAGGGCTACAACGGTGTCGCCATCTTGTCACGGCGGCCCCTGTCCGATGTCCGCGTCGAACGCTGGTTGGACCGCGACGATTGCCGGCATATCCACGCCCGCGTCGAAACGGGCACCGGCCCGGTCGAGGTTCATAGCCTCTACGTTCCAGCCGGTGGGGATGACCCGGACCCCGACGCCAATCCGAAGTTCGCCTATAAACTGGCGTTTCTCGATGCCTTGGCGCCGTTCCTGGCCGAACGCGCGACCGGCGATTTACCCGTGGTCTTAACCGGCGATCTGAACGTCGCGCCGCTTGAAACGGACGTGTGGTCGCATGAACGGCTGAAGCGCGTGATTACCCATACGCCGATCGAACGGGACCGCCTGAAATCCCTGCAAGGCGATGGCGACACGGACCAAGCGCCCGCGTGGATCGATGCCTTGCGCCGGTTCGTTCCGGCGCAGGAAAAAGTCTTCACCTGGTGGAGCTACCGGGCCGCCGACTGGCGCGCCGCGAACAAGGGACGGCGGCTCGATCACATCTGGGTCAATGGCGCCCTCGCCCGCAGCCTGAGCCACGCCGCCGTGCACGACGAAACCCGCGATTGGCCGGAACCTTCCGACCACGCGCCGGTTCGCGCGGTGTTCGAGATCCCCTGACGGCGCGTCGGGCTTGCTTTCTCCACAAGATTTTAATTATTTAATGCGAGGATAATCCTGGCCTTCGGCGAAATGCGGGGGGCAGGTCAACCGGCTCGCACCGGCGCGACACGGAGTCCGACGTTTTCCAGAAAGGGAGGCGACTCTGCTAACCCCCATTCGCGTCACGTTGATCTACATCGTGTTCGGCACGTTGTGGATCTTGTTTTCGGACGCTGCCTTGCACAGTTTGGTCGACGACCCTCTGTTGGAAAACCAACTCCAGACGGTCAAAGGCTGGTTCTATGTCCTGGTGACCGGCGCCTTGGTGTTCTGGTTGACCCGGGTCATGGCGCATACGCTTGCGACCGAAATCGACGAGCGCCAACGCGCCCAGAACGAACTGCAAATCGCACTCCAGGACGCCGAACGCGCCAACCAGGCAAAGTCCGAATTCCTGGCAACGATGAGCCATGAATTCCGTACCCCGTTGAATGCGATCCTGGGATTTTCCGACATCCTACGCGCCCAGTATTTCGGCCCGTTGGGAACGCCCAAATACAATGAGTACGTGGACGACATCCATCAAAGCGGCGCGGTCATGCTCGCCCTGGTCAACGACATCCTGGATATCGCCGAGATCGAGGCCGGAAAACGGCCCATTCAGAAATCGGACCACGAACTCTTCCCGTTGCTCGACATTTGCCGGAAGTCGTTCCTGACGCAGGCCGAAAGCAAGAAGATCGATCTACAGCTGGATATCCCGGAAACGGATCTGAAGATTTTCGGCGACCATGTCAGCATCATTCAGATCGTCACCAACCTGGTGGCCAACGCCATCAAATATACCCCCGCGGGCGGACACGTGCGGATGTCGGCGGAAGAAACGGATGATCACATCACCGTTCACGTGCGCGACAACGGTATCGGCATTCCGCCGGACAAATTGCCGACCATCGCGGAGCCCTTCGCCCAGGTCCGAAACGACCCGCACCTGACCCGCGACGGCAAGGGCCTGGGCCTGGCGATCGTCAAATCGTTGATCGACGCTCATAACGGCAAATTGACAATCGACAGCATCCCCGGCGACGGCACGACCATGACCGTGCACTTCCCCAAAGGCAAAACCTGAATAGGCTGAGGTTTCCTTCGTGACGCTATTCGTTGCTTTTACGGAACGAGCTTGTAGCCGCCCGGTTCGGTAATCAGCAATCGGGCGTTGGAGGGATCGGCCTCGATCTTCTGACGCAGGCGATAGACGTGGGTTTCCAGGGTATGGGTGGTGACCCCGGCGTTGTATCCCCAGACTTCGCCCAACAGCACATCCCGGCTGACGACCTTGTCCCCGGACCGGTAAAGATACTTCAGGATCGCCGTTTCCTTGTCGGTCAGGCGAACCTTTTTCTCCGTCGCCTGTTCGACCAACAATTTGTTCGCCGGTTGAAACGAATACGGCCCAATCACGAAAACCGCATCGTCCGACCGTTCGTGCTGACGGATATGGGCCCGCAGCCGCGCCAACAAAACGCCCAGGCGGAACGGCTTGGTCACGTAATCGTTGGCCCCGGCGTCCAGGCCCAGGATCGTATCCGCGTCGGTATCCGCGCCGGTCAGCATGATAATCGGCGAGGTCACCCCATTCCGCCGCATCAGACGGCAGACTTCGCGGCCGTCCATATCCGGCAGGCCGACGTCCAGAATGATCACGTCGAAGCGGTCTTCCTTCGCGGTTTGCAGGGCTTCCGCCCCGCTGCCGCAGGCGACGCTGCGGAATTCCTCGTGCAGATGCAGTTGCTCGCACAGGGTCTCCACGAAGTCGATATCGTCATCGACGATCAGAATTTGTTTGCCGTTGGTCATTCTCGTCTGCCATATCCCTTGAAATCCGGCAATTTGCGGTGATTTTCCGTATTTAAGGCAGGCGGTCAATGACAACTGACGTTAAATTCACCATATTGGCCCCATAAGATTGATCGTGCCGCCCGGAATGGGCCCTGAATGGGAATTGAGCGCGGCAAAAGTAAGGCGAAGAACAAAACCCCATGACCGATTCCGCGTCCCGCCCGAACCTGGACCTGAGCCGCCGCGACGCGCCCGCGACCCGCGAGCCGCGCGCGCAGAAGGCTGTGGACCGGGCGGCGGGGGAACTGCGGCGCGGTCGCCCGGTGGTCACCGCCGACGGCAGCGGCCAGGGTTTGGTCTTGCTCGGCGCCGAACATGCGGACGCCCGCCACTTGGCCGATCTTCGCACCTTGACCGGCAGCATTCCCGAACTGGCCGTAACCGCACGGCGGGCCGCCGTGTTGGGCCTGCCGGCGCCGCAAAGCAATGTCGTCATTCTGTCCCAACCCGATGGGCTTGCCCCTGAATTGGTGACCCGACTGGCCGATCCCTTGTTCGAAGCGGAACAAGGCGACGATCTGCCGGAACTGGCGCAACGCGCCGCCCGCCCGTTCGATGCCTGGTCGGCGGCGGTCGCCCTGACCAAGGTCGCGCGCCTGCTGCCCGCCGCCCTGACCGGGACCATTCAATACGACGGCGATCTGGAAAACTGGGCCAAGCGCCACGATCTGATGTTCGTCGATGCCGGCGACGTGTTTCGTCAGCGCCTGGACGAAGCCCGGACCCTGACCGAGGTCGGCGCGGCACGGATCCCCCTGGCCGCCGCCCAGGAAAAAGGCGTCGGCGCCAAGGTTCATGCGTTCCGCCCCGCGGACGGCGCGCTTGAACATCTGGCAATCGTGATCGGCGATCCGCAACCGGGCGCGCCGGTCCTCAGCCGTGTCCATTCCGAATGCTTCACCGGCGACCTGCTGGGCAGCCTGCGGTGCGATTGCGGCGACCAGCTGAAGGGCGCGATTTCCGAAATTTCCGCCGCCGGCGGCGGGATCTTGCTCTACCTGGCGCAAGAAGGCCGGGGCATCGGCCTGGTCAACAAGCTGCGTGCTTACGAACTGCAGGATCGCGGCTTCGACACCATCGACGCCAATGAACAGTTGGGCTTCGACCCGGATGAGCGGGTTTACCTGCCCGCCGCGCAGATGCTGCGCCTGTTGGGGTTTGATGCGGTCCGTCTGCTGACCAATAATCCGGAGAAAGTATCCGCCCTGGAGCGCTGCGGGATTACCGTGGCGGAGCGGGTCCCCCATGCCTTTCCGTCGAACGAGCACAACGAAAGCTATCTTCGGACCAAGGCCAGCCGCGCCGGGCATCTTTTCTAATCGCCGTTAACCATTGAAACCGAAGCATGGCCGAGTCCGACAGGACCCGGCAGGTTTTGCCGCGAGGGGCACAATATGCCCAGATATGCGGCCCTATTTTCCAATTAAAACAACGGGTTAATTCTGGCCCGAGTCTTGCGTCTTCTGTTCCATAAAATTAACGCCCGAAAACAGGGCGCGAACGGAACGGGAAAAATACGATGACACTGCCCTCTGAAGGGATCAATCCCTGGCGCGCGGCCCCTGCCCAAACCGGGCCGGCCGCCCTACCCCCCGCGAAGCTGTCGAAAGACGAAGCCCTGTCCTCTACGGACGAGGCCAGCGACGGCGGCAAGGAATTCAAAGCTTTCGGCGAAGACGGCCTGACCTTTCTGGACTTGGTCGATATCGTCAATCCGCTGCAACACATCCCGGTCATTTCGACCGTGTATCGGGAAATCACCGACGATACGCTCGACCCCGCCCCGCGCGTCATGGGCGATACGCTCTACATGGGGCCGATCGGCTTGGCCGCTTCGGTGGTCAACGTTTTGATCGAGCACAATACGGGCAAGGATGTGGGCGGCCATGTCGTCGCCATGTTCCGCGACGACGCCGAACCCCTGAACACCAAGACGGCCTCGACCACCGCGCCCGCCGCTGCCGGTACCGACGGCAGCGACCCGGTTACCCAATGGGCCGCGCAGCAAACCGCCTTTTATCGTGGCGACAACGCGGGTGCCGGGGTCGATGATCCGGTAACGCGCTGGGCCCGCGAGCAACAGGCTTTCTACCAAGGCAATAACGGCGCAAATACCACGGTCGCCGAGACGGATTCCGTCACCTCCTGGGCGCAGGCGCAAACCGCCTATTACCAGGCGGGCACCCAGGCCACCGAACTTGCCGCCGCCGGTACGGACGGCCTGGACGTCTCGGCCTGGGCCGCGGAGCAGAATGCCTATTACCGCGCCGGTCAATCCGCGGTTGCGACGAACACCGCGACCGCCAATGACACGGTCAGCGATTGGGCCCGCAGCCAGGTCGCATATTATCAAGGCGGCGCCGAGACGGCTGCCGCCAGCGCCCAGCGCCGTGAACCCACGCAAACCGCCGCCAATGCGGGATCCGACATGGACGTCACGACCTGGGCCCGGGATCAACTGGCCTGGGTGATGGGTGACCGGGCCCGCGAAGTCGCCGCCCTGCCGACCGCCGCCCCGAAAGCCGAGCCGAACGCCGGCCAGGACAAATCGGAACACGGTAGCGGCGCGATCGACCGGGGTGACGGGTGGTTCCGCGACAACATGGTTCAGGGTTGGTCCCGGTATCAGGCCGCGCAACGCCTGGCCGAACCCGGCTATCGCCCGGATTTGAACATGGCCGACAACGGACGGTGAGGGTTTCGCCCCTCCCGTCCGACCAGCAAGTGATTTAAGCTTCGGCCATGGAAATCATCGTTACGCCGACCAAGGACGCCCAACGCGGCATGTTGACCTGGGGCCGCAAATCCGTTCCCTGCGCCCTGGGCCGCACGGGCATCCGGGTCACCAAAAAAGAAGGCGACGGGGCAACACCAACCGGCACGTTTCCCCTGCGCCGGTTATTCTTTCGCCCCGACCGGCGGGCTCGGCCCGCGACATCCCTGCCTGCCACCGCGATTACATCGGCCTTGGGATGGTGCGACGACCCGCAAAGCCCCCTCTATAATCGTTTGGTTCGGCTACCCTATCCGTTGAGCCACGAGACATTGGCCCGCGAAGATCATCTTTATGATCTTATGGTCGTTTTAGGCCATAACGATGCCCCGCCGATCCCGGGCGCGGGCAGCGCGATTTTCCTGCACCTGGCGAAAGACGGCTATGCGCCGACCGAAGGCTGCGTCGCCCTGGCCCCGGACGACATGGTCGATCTCCTGGCCGTCGTCGGCCAAAGCGACGTCCTGACGATCAGGCGGAAATAGGTTTCGTGCGAATGCCGAAGATTGCCGAGCCAACGCGAACGTGGGTGGCGCCGAATTCGATGGCGGTTTCGTAATCGGCGCTCATCCCCATGCTGAGGCCCGAGATTCCGTTGCGGGCGGCGATATCGGCCAGCAGCTGAAAATGCAGGGACGGTTCTTCGTCCACCGGCGGGATACACATCAGCCCCTTGACCGGCAAGCCCAACTCATCGCGGCATTGGGCGATGAAGGCATCGGCGTCTTCCGGCAGAACGCCCGCTTTCTGGTCCTCGGCCCCCGTGTTGACCTGAATATAACAATCCGGGCGAAGGCCCGTTTCATCCATGATTCGGGCCAGGGCCACCGCCAGTTTCGGGCGGTCGACCGTTTCGATGACATCGAATATTTCTACCGCCTTGCGGACTTTGTTCGACTGCAGCGGCCCGATCAGATGCAAACACAAGTCAGGGAACTGTTGGCGCAGGGCGGGCCACTTTTCTTCCGCCTCCTGGACGCGATTTTCGCCAAACGCTCGTTGCCCGGCATTCAGGACCGGCAACATTCGCTCCGCCGGGAACGTCTTTCCGACCGCAACCAGGGTCACTTCGGCGGGGTCGCGACCGGCGTCGCGGGCCGCATCGGCAACATGACCCTGGACCTCGGCGTAATTTACCGCGATATCAAGGTCGACGTTATGAGAAGCGGTGTCGGTTTGGCTCATGGTCGGTCGGCTTCGGATCTGGGGATGGGATGAACAAAAGGTTCGCGAACCTATCACGGGGTGATGGCGGGAAAAAGCCACAGGGCGACCGGCGGCCATTGTTGGCGTTCATGACCGATGAGGCCCGCACGCCCGACCCCGCAGCGATCCTGCGCCAGTTGCCGCCGGGGACCTTAGTCATTTTCCGGCACTACGACGCCGCCGATCGTTTGGCGCTCGGTCGTCGCTTGGCCGGACTGGCCCGACGGCGACGCTTGCCGTTTTTGGTCGCCGGGGACCGGCGGCTCGCCAAGGCCCTACGGGCCGACGGCCTGCACCTGCCGGAAGGAATGGTGGCCCGGCGCTATCGCTTTGCCCCGACGACCGACACCTGGCTGATTACCGCGGCGGCGCATGACGGCGCCGGGGCCTGGCGGGCGGCCCGCAACGGGGTCGATATCGTATTGCTATCGCCGATCCTGCCGACGGCCAGCCACCCCGGAAACCGGGCCCTTGGAATCCATCGGTTGGCGAGCGTCATCCGCAAGTTCGAGCGCCCCATCCTAGCCCTTGGCGGGATAGGCCCACTTACCGCGCGGCGGGTGCTTAATACCGGGGTAATCGGGATTGCAGGGATCGGCGGCCTGCCCCATCTTTGTCGAGATCCCTATGGGATACGAAGATAGAAGTCTGGACCCTTGGCGGTCGGCGGCAATTTAGTTTAAGAAGGTGCGTCTTTCACCGCGAACGGCGACAGGAAGGAAACGGCGGCAATGGCCTTGCGGACCGGAAAAAGAATATTTGCAGTACTTGGCGCGGCAGCGTTGATCGCGGGGACCGCGGCCTGCGCGGATTTCTCCGGCGCCGATGTCGAAGCCACGACCCACGACCAAACGGATGACGGCAGCAAACGCGAGACCATCTGGGGTATCGGCGGCGTCAGCCTTTGGGGCGATAGCGATCAACAAGGCGGCGGCGGAAACGGCCTGGGCGTGAACAGCTTCCTTTGGCGCGCGACCCTGGACACCATCGCCTTCATGCCGGTTTCGACGGCGGATCCGTTCGGCGGGGGGATCCTGACCGATTGGCATTCGATGGAAGAAGCGCCGAACGAACGCTTCAAGTTGAACATCTACATCCTGGGCCGGACGCTTCGGGCGGATGGCGTTCGCGTCGCCGTCTTCAGCCAGAAGAAAGACAGCGCCGGTCAATGGCGTGACACGACCGTTCCCGATACGACCAACACGAAAATCGAAGACGAGATTTTGACCCGGGCCCGGCAGCTCCGCCGCCAGACGATCAATAATAAATAATCGGCAATCCGCCGGACCAAGTATCGACCGCCGCCGGACCGGGACCGGCGCCGCGGTCAGCATTCGACCTATATCGGCCCGGGCTCTCCAATGGGCGGGAAAACCCGCCCAAACTTCTTGGGAAATTTCATGGCGCGCTACAATTTCAAGGAAAATGAACGGAAGTGGCAGGAGATCTGGGAAGATCGCGGCTGCTTCCAGGTCAGCGAAGACAAGGATCGCCCCAAGTATTACGTGCTCGAGATGTTTCCCTATCCGTCGGGGCGCATCCATATGGGTCACGTGCGCAATTACACCTTGGGCGATGTCGTCGCCCGTTTCAAAAAGGCCATGGGATTTAACGTTCTGCACCCCATGGGCTGGGACGCTTTTGGTCTTCCGGCCGAGAACGCCGCGATCGAAAACAAGGTTCCGCCGGCCGAATGGACGCGGGAAAACATCGCGACCATGCGCCGCCAGCTCAAGACCATGGGCCTGTCCTATGATTGGACCCGCGAACTGGCGACCTGTGAGCCGGGATACTATCGCCACGAACAGAAGATGTTCCTGGATTTCCTGAAAAACGACCTGGTCTACCGCAAGGAATCCTGGGTCAACTGGGATCCGGTCGAGAACACGGTGCTCGCCAACGAACAGGTCATCGACGGGCGCGGCTGGCGTTCCGGCGCCTTGGTCGAGAAGCGCCAGCTTAGCCAATGGTTCCTGAAGATCACCGATTATGCCCAGGAGCTTCTGGAAGGCATTGATCAGCTTGGCCGTTGGCCCGATCGCGTGCGTTTGATGCAGGAAAACTGGATTGGGCGGTCGGAAGGCGCGCATGTCCATTTCACCTTGGACGGTCGCGACGACAAGCTCGAAATCTATACCACCCGCCCAGACACCCTGTTCGGCGCGTCGTTCTGCGCCGTCGCCGCCAACCACCCGCTGGCCCAGGAACTGGCTGCCGGCAATTCGGCTCTGACCGACTTCATCGCCGAGTGCAACCGCATGGGCACCAGCGAAGCCGCCATCGAAACCGCCGAAAAGAAAGGCTTCGATACCGGGCTGCGCGCCGTTCATCCGTTTATCGACGGGCGGACCCTGCCCGTCTACGTCGCGAATTTCGTGCTGATGGATTACGGCTCAGGCGCGATTTTCGGCTGTCCCGCCCATGATCAGCGCGATTTGGATTTCGCCCGCAAATACGATCTGCCGGTTCTGCCGGTGGTCGCGCCCAAAGGCGCCGATGCGGCCTCTGTCATGATCGAGGACGAGGCCTTTACCGATGACGGGCTGCTAATCAATTCCGATTTCCTGGACGGGCTGGGCGTGGCCGAGGCCAAAAGCCGTGTCATCGACCGGCTGGAAGACATGGGCATCGGCACCCGCGCCGTGAATTACCGCCTGCGTGATTGGGGCGTGTCGCGGCAACGCTATTGGGGCTGCCCCATTCCGATCATCCATTGCGGCGATTGCGGCATTGTTCCCGTACCGGAACAGGATTTGCCGGTCGAACTTCCGGCCGAGGTCGATTTCTCCGGCGCCGGCAACCCGCTCGATAAGCATCCTACCTGGAAGCATGTCGATTGCCCGAAATGCGGCAAGCCGGCGACCCGTGAGACGGATACCTTCGATACCTTTTTTGAATCGTCCTGGTATTTCGCCCGGTTCTGCGCACCGCAGTCCGAACAGCCGCTCGATCGCGCGGCGGTCGACTACTGGCTGCCGGTCGATCAATACATCGGCGGGATCGAACATGCTGTTCTTCACTTGCTGTACAGCCGCTTCTTTACCCGGGCGCTCAAGAAATGCGGCTATCTGTCTGTGGAAGAACCGTTTGCTGGGCTTCTGACCCAAGGAATGGTCTGCCATCAGACCTTCAAGGACGCTGATGGCAAGTGGCTGTTCCCGTCACAGGTCGCGCTTGATGGAAACGATGCCAAGCATGTCGAAACCGGCGCGCCTGTGGTTGCCGGTCGTTCGGAAAAGATGAGCAAATCCAAGAAGAACGTGGTCGATCCTGAAGCGATCATTGATGCCTATGGGGCCGATACCGCACGCTTGTTCATGTTGTCCGACAGCCCGCCGGACCGGGATTTGGAATGGACGGATGCCGGGGTCGACGGCGCGTGGCGGTATTTGAACCGTTTGTGGCGCCTCGTCACTGAAAATACCGCCCCGATCGCCGCGGTCGATATGGCCAAACCCGATACCATCGGTAGCGCCGCCGAGGATGTGTTGAAAGCCGTGCATAAGACGATCGACGGCGTTTCCCAGGATTTGGAGAAATTCCACTTCAACAAAGCGGTTGCCCGTATTCGTGAACTGACCAATGCGGTCGAAGGCCTGAAAGAAACCGGCCCGGATGCGGAATGGGTTCGCAGACAAGGGCTTGAAGCCCTGACCCTGATGGTTGCGCCGATGACCCCTCACCTAGCCGAAGCCCTGTGGCATGAGCTTGGGCATGACGGCAGCCTGGTCGCCGATACGGCATGGCCGACGGCCGATGCCGCCTATTTGGTTGACGACACTGTCACCGTCGCTGTTCAAGTGAATGGAAAATTGCGCGGAACTGTGGACCTGCCAAAGGATTGCCCGCAGGATGTCGCAAAGGATGCGGCGCTGGCTTTGGATAAGGTACAGTTGGTCTTGGAAGGCAAGGAGCCGCGGAAGGTCATCGTTGTGCCGAACAGGATCGTCAATGTGGTCGCGTAGAAATATTCTCACTGGTCTCGCCGGTTATGCCGCCTTGAGTGGCCTGGGCGGATGCGGTTTCCGGCCGCTTTATGGCAAAGCCAATGGCATCGATCTAAGCGATACCCTTGCCAGTGTTGAGATCGGCCCAATCAAGGACCGTGTCGGACAGCAGATCCGAAACGCGCTACTCGATGGCTTATCGCCGCGTGGCGCCATGGCGGTGCAACGCTACAGGCTCAATGTCGAGGCTTCCGAGGGTGTTGCTTCGCTGGCCGTGCAGAAAAGCGCGGACGCGACCCGTGCCGACCTGTCGCTTAGCGCCTCTTACAATCTGTATGACCTTGAAACTGGGTTAAACCTTTACAACGGGACCAGCCGCGCCATTTCCAGCTTCAATATTCTCAATTCCGAATTCGCGACGCTGATGGCAGAAAAAGGTGCGCGGGACCGGGCGGTCAAACAGCTCAGCGATGATATTCGTTTGAAGGTCGCTATTTTCCTCAAGAATTATCAAGGCAAAGGCTAAGCCTTTAGCCCGCAGGTGCGTTCATGAAGATTACCGCCCGCCAGATTGACGGCTTTCTCGACAATCCGGGTGAGCAGACGGCGGTGGTGCTGATCTACGGGCCCGACCAAGGCTTGGTGCGCGAACGCGCGGATCGGGTCATGCGGGCCGTCGCCGGTTCGACCGATGACCCCTTTCGGACCACCAATATCGAAGAATCCGAACTCAGCGACGATGCCGAACGGTTGGCAGCGGAGCGCGCAGCCATGGCGTTCGGCGGCGGTCGGCGCGCCATTCGCGTTGATGGCGGCGACCGGGTTGCAACGGCCGTCGAACGCGCATTGGACGCAAGCGGCGACGGCGTCGTAATCGTGGTCGCCGGAGATCTATCCCCACGCTCCAAACTGCGCAAACTCTGCGAAGCAGCCAAAAACGCCGGGGCGATCGCCTGTTATGCCGATGACGCCCGGACGGTTGAACAAGTCATCCGGGAGACGCTTTCCGAGGCAGGCCTGACCATTGGACGTGAAGCGCAGGGCTATCTCGCCGCCAACCTTGGCAATGATCGCCTGGTTTCACGGCGCGAGTTGGAAAAATTAGTTCTCTACATGGCAAGCGGTGGCCCTGAAGTGACCCTGGCCGATGCGCAGGCCTGCGTTGGCGATAACGCCGGACGCGGCGCCGATGCCGTGACCCAAGCCCTCGCCGGCGGGGATCTCCGCGCTTTGATGGATGCCTATACCAGCGCATTGGATTTGGGCGAAGCACCCATCGGCATGCTGCGCATGGCTCAGCGGCTGTTTCAACGTCTTCACCTAGCCTCGGAAGCCGTTGCCCGCGGCTCGCGCCCGGAGCAAGCGGTTGAAAACCTGCGGCCGCCAGTGTTTTTCAAAGAAAAACCATTATATATCAAGGCATTATCATCATTTTCTCAAGCTCGGCTGGGAATGGCGCTAGAGATTCTAACGGAGGCCGAGCGCGGCTGTAAAAGCAGCCAGGGGCCGGACCTGGTCATTTGCGAACGCGCCTTCATTCGTTTGGCGCGGCTTGGCCGATAGACCGGACAGCCAAAGAAAAACGCCTTTAGAAGCGCAAAAACAAAGGGTGTTGAATTTTGGATCAGAGTTCTGATCCAAAAAGGGCCGCGCTTACTCCGCCCCGGCCTGGCCACTCAGTTTCTGCAACAATCCATCAAGCTGATCGAGGGATTTGTAATACAGAGTGACGGACCCTGCCCGTCCCTTCGGCGTGATAGCCACGCGCAGACCCAGCATATCGGACAAGTCCGTCTCCAGGGCACGGGTATCCGCATCCTTTTCTTTCGGGGTCTTGGCGACCGCATTGGGCTTGGCATCGGCGGCCGCGCGTTGCGCCAGTTGTTCGGTCTGACGGACGCTAAGGCCCTTTTCAACCACTTCGCGGGCCAATACTTCCGGTGCGGCGGCAGTCAGCAGCGCCCGGGCGTGCCCGGCGCTGAGCATGCCTTCATCCAGCATCTTCTTAACAAGATCCGGCAAACCCAGAAGCCGAAGCATATTCGCGACATGCGACCGGCTTTTGCCGACGGCTTTGGCCAAGGCTTCCTGGGTATGGCCGAACTCGTCGATCAGGCGCTGCAGGCCGATGGCTTCCTCGAGCGGCGACAAATCTTCGCGCTGGAGGTTCTCGACCAGGGCGACTTCCAGGGTTTCCTGGTTCGACAGAACCTTGATCAACACCGGGACTTCGTGCAGCTGCGCCAATTGCGCGGCGCGCCAACGACGTTCGCCGGCGATGATTTCGTAATCGCCCGCATGGTCGGGATGTTCACGGACCAGGATCGGCTGCAACACGCCCAATTCACGGATCGACTGCGCCAGATCCTTCAGCTCTTCCTCGGCCATGGTTCGACGCGGCTGATATTTGCCGGGATGCAGCTTGGCCACGGAAATCTGTTGCGCGCCGCCGGCGCGCTCCGCGGTCGCCGTCGTCGTATCCTCGCCCAACAGGGCCGACAGGCCCCGCCCCAAGCTGCGGCGCTTTTCCGCCATCATGCAACTCCCATCGGTTCGCCGCCGGTACGCTGCGCCAAAGCGCGACGTTCGCGGTTGATGACTTCGCTGGCCAGGCTCAAATAGGCCTTCGACCCGGCACAAGCCGTGTCGTAGATCAGAACCGGGCGGCCGTGGGACGGCGCCTCGGATACCCTGACGTTTCGGGGAATGACGGTTTCATAAACCTTGTCCCCGAAGTGATCACGCACATCCGTCTCGACCATGCCGGAAAGGTTATTGCGCTGATCGAACATGGTCAGAACGATGCCCTGAATTTCCAGGGTCGGATTGAACGAGGCGCGAACACGCTCGATCGTCTGCATCAGCTGGCTGACGCCCTCAAGGGCGAAGAATTCGCATTGCAGCGGCACCAGAACCGCCTGGGCCGCAACCAGGGAATTGACGGTCAGCAGGCCCAAGGCTGGCGGGCAGTCGATCAAAACATAATCGTACTGCTGTCCATCTGCGGAAACGGCGGCCTCCAGGCTGCGCTTCAGAAAGGATTCCCGCCCTTCTTCATCGACCAGTTCGACCTCGACCCCCGACAAGTCGATACCCGAGGGGACGATGTCCAGCCCAGGGATCTCCGTCGCCTGAACGGCTGCTTCCAACGGTTCGGCGTGGATCAGCAGATGATAGGAATTGATTTTGCGGTTTGCGCGGTCAATGCCCAGACCGGTCGAGGCATTGCCCTGAGAATCCAGGTCGATGATCAACACCCGGTTGCCGACGGCAGCCAGCGCCGTGCCCAGGTTGATTGCCGTCGTGGTCTTGCCGACGCCGCCTTTTTGGTTGGCGACGGCGATAACACGCGGCCCGGCAGCGTTTTCGCGGCCACTGGATGGATAATCAGCCATGGCGTCGGTCCAGATCCTTGATCATGAGAATGACTCCGTCGGGATCACTCGCGCTCGGCGTCTTCGTGATGGTCATCTTCCATGCTTTCTCAGACTCGGTCAATTCCGCATCCGAGGCTTTTCCTTTTAAAAACAAAAGTTTTCCACCGGTTTTCAACAGGTTTTCCGACATCTCCAGCAACTTGGGCAAGGGAGCCAGGGCGCGGGCGGTGATCACGTCGTAGCGGGGCGACCCACTGTCGGCCAAAGCCGTCGCATGGTCTTCGATCCGCTTGGTCACCACCTGGGCATTTGTCCCCATCAGGCGGTTTGCCTCGCGCAAGAATGCCGACTTGCGGGAGTCGCTCTCGACCAGGTCGAGGCAACCGCCCTCCTCCTCCCCGAGACCCATGGCCGCCAAAACCAAACCCGGCAATCCCGCGCCGCTGCCCAAATCGCAGAACCGCCGTGCTTCGGCTGGAACCAGGCGCGCGACCTGACCGCAATCGAGGATATGGCGATGCCAAATATCGGGGACCGTCCCGGGGCCGATCAAATTGATCTTCTGCTGCCATTTCCCCAGGGTGGCGACATAGATTTCCAGCCGATGACGAGCCGCCGCCCCTTCCGGGCCGGACAAGTCCAACGTCGCGGCGACGTCGTCCGGCATGATTTGGGGCGGTTCGGCGGAAGAATGTTTCACGTGAAACAATTGGTCATTGCGGCGGTCGATCAGGCGCTCAGCCGCGCATCGCGCCGCTTCACATTGGCCAACAGGATCGTCAACGCCGCCGGGGTCACGCCGGGGATGCGAGACGCAGCACCCAGGGTCGCCGGCTTCGCTTGTTTCAGCTTTTCTCGGACTTCATTAGACAACCCAATCACGGCGTCGTAGTCCAAAGCCATCGGCAGCGTCAGGCCCTCGTCCCGACGGAAGGCCCGAATATCCGCCTCCTGCCGCGACATGTATTGGCTATATCCGGCCTCGATGGTCAGTTGCGCCATAACCTCAGGCTTGATCTCATCCATTTCCGGCCATTGCGCCTTCAGCGCATCGATCGTCACACCGGGATAAGAAAGCATCGTCCAGGCATTACGCTTCGCCCCGTCCTGATTCACGGAAAACCCGGCTTTGGCCAGCGTATTCGGGCTGGCCTCCAAGCGCTCAAGTAACCGGCGACCGAGGGTCAGCGCCGTTTGCTTGCGGGCAAACGCTCGGCCTCGTTCAGCACTGATACAGCCGATCCCCATTCCCAGCGGCGTCAATCGCTGGTCCGCGTTATCAGCCCGCAGCTTCAGCCGATATTCCGCGCGCGAGGTAAACATCCGATAGGGCTCCCGCGTGCCCAGGGTGACCAGGTCGTCGATCATCACCCCGATATAAGCATCGGCGCGATCCAGGGTAAATTCCTTGGCGGGCCCGGCCGCACCGGCCGCGCCCGCGACCATCGCCGCGTTGATACCGGCGATCAAGCCCTGGGCCCCCGCCTCTTCATATCCCGTAGTGCCGTTGATCTGCCCGGCCAGGAACAGGCCCGGCACGCGTTGTGTCTCCAAGGTCGGGGATAGCTGCCGCGGATCGACAAAATCATATTCGATGGCATAGCCCGGGCGGAGCATCACCGTTTTCTCCAGCCCCGGAATGGTCTTGAGGATTGCAAGCTGCACTTCCTTCGGCAGCGAGGTCGAAATCCCGTTCGGATAAACCGTGGGATCGTCCAGCCCCTCGGGCTCCAGGAAGATCTGATGTCGGTCGCGGTCGGCGAAGCGAACGACTTTGTCCTCGATCGACGGACAATAGCGCGGCCCTGTACTTTCGATCTGGCCGGAATACATCGGCGCGCGGTGGATATTGGCCCGGATCAAGTCATGGGTCGCCGGCGTGGTTTCCGTGATCCCACAAGCGATTTGCGGGGTCATAATCTCCTGCGTCAGATAAGAAAACGGGACCGGCGGGTTATCACCATCCTGCTTACCTAACGAATCCCAATCAATGGTCCGCCCGTCCAAGCGCGCAGGCGTGCCCGTTTTCAGACGTCCCAATTCAAAGCCGAGACGGCGGAAAGTGTAGCTTAGGCCAATCGCCGGTTTGTCCCCGACCCGGCCGGCCGGAATGCGGGTTTCGCCGATATGGATCAGGCCGCGCAGGAAAGTCCCAGTCGTGATCACAACCGCGCGACAAGCGAACTCCCGCCCATCCAGGCAGCGCACGCCCGCCAACCGCCCGTCCGGGCCAAACAGCAGATCGTCCGCCCCGCCCTCTTCGATCGATAGATTCTCAGTTTCGGTAAGGAGATCTTGAACCGCCTGGCGATAGAGTTTGCGGTCCGCTTGCGCCCGAGGGCCCCAAACGGCCGGTCCCTTGGATCGATTGAGCATACGGAATTGGATCCCGCCCCGGTCGATGGCCCGGCCCATGATCCCGTCCAATGCGTCGATCTCGCGGACCAACTGCCCCTTGGCCAAGCCGCCAATTGCCGGATTGCAGGACATTTCGCCAATGGTCGCGCGCTTATGGGTCAGCAACAGGGTCCGCGCACCCTGGCGCGCCGCCGCCGCTGCCGCTTCGGTTCCCGCATGGCCACCGCCCACAACGATAACGTCGAACGCTCGGTCCATGGACCGTCTACCCCATCAAATCCGTGTTTCGGTATCGCCCTCGTCGGGCCGGTTCCCCAATATGGCCGCCGCCTCTCACGGCGACCTGCCCGCGCCACCGCAGGCGCCGGGTAATGCCGGAATGTAGAAACCCCCGCCTTTTCTGTCAAATACGTTTATTTCCGCCGCTTTCGGCCTCGTGACAACAGTAATTTCCACCGATTGAAAACCGCCCAGAGAGGAATGTTTCACGTGAAACATTCTGTCGTCATTTTCAGGAAATCGACCAAACTACATTCGCAGGAGGACCTGGTGCGTTCGAATACCGTTAGCGGAAATATCTAATTAAGTCCGCTAGGGGGTCAAAAAGACCTATGTCCACAAAATGTAGTAGGTCATTTAATTAATGATATCAAAATCACTTGCCGATGCAGAAGTCCGAGAAGATCACATCCAACAAATCTTCTACATCGACCCGCCCCGTAATTCGCCCAATCGCCCGTGCGGCCATCCGCAAATCCTCGGCGGTCAATTCGGGGCCCCGTGAATTCCACCCATCAAGCGCAACGGTCAGCGTCTCCCGCGCCTCTTCCAACGCCAAGCGATGCCTGGCACGAGTCGGTGCCGGTGCGGCACCCGCTCCGGCCAGCGCCAAACCGCGCACCTCATCCGTTAAGCGACGAATGAACGCCTCCACCCCCTGGCCGGTCTTCGCCGACAAGAACAGGACGGTGGATCCATTTGCCTCGACCTCGACCGGAGCCAAATCCACTTTGTTGACCAGGGTCAGGGCCCGGCCCTCACCGGCCATGGCGCGCAAATCAGCCGGCACATTGGGCCAATCCGCTCGATCCAACACGATCAAGCGGATATCCGCCCAATCGGCCCGCGCCTCGGCCCGGCGCACGCCTTCTTGTTCGATTTCGTCAGCACTTTCCCGCAGACCCGCCGTATCGGCAACGATCACCGGCACCCCGCCCAAGTCCAGATGCACCTCGATCACGTCCCGCGTCGTGCCAGCCGTCTCGGATACGATCGCCGCGTCACGGCCAGCCAGCAGGTTCAAAAGCGTCGATTTTCCGGCATTGGGGCGGCCCAACAGGGCGAGATGCACCCCCTGGCGCAACCGTTCCCCCCGACGCCCATCATTCAAATGGGCCGAAATTTCGTCGCGAAGGCCCGCCAGCGCATCCCACGCCGCAGCGTCTATATCTTCCGGCAGGTCTTCGTCCGAGAAATCGATCCCAGCCTCGACATGCGCCACGGCGGCAATCAGCCTTCTGCGCCAATCTTCGTAAAGTTTCCCAAGTGATCCCGCCGCCTGTTCCAGAGCCTGGCGCCGTTGTTCCGACGTCTCCGCCGCGACCAGATCACCGATGGCTTCCGCCTGCGTCAGGTCCATGCGGCCATTGATGAAGGCGCGCCGGGTAAACTCCCCCGCCTCGGCCGGACGCAGGCCGTCGATCCGCCCCAAAGCCGCTAAAACGCCTTCAACCACTGCCGGGCCCCCATGGACATGCAGCTCGCAGACATCCTCGCCGGTAAAGCTTCCGGGGCCGGAAAACAGCAAAGCCAGGGCGTGGTCCAAAACTTCGCCGCTTTGCGGATCGACCAGCTTTCGCACGCTGGCGACCCGCGCTTGGGGCAAGTCAACGCCCGGCGTCAGCGCTGCCAACGCCTGCACTGCCGCCGGGCCCGACACCCGAACAACCGCCACGCCTGCGCGCGCGCCGCCACTTGCCAGGGCGAAGATCGTCTCGTCCGTCACCGACATGTCGTCCCTAATCGCAGCCGAACCGCTGGATCGGCGGCCTGCCTAGCTATTTCTTCTTTTCCGGATCGTCACCGGGGCGCAGCATCAGGTCGGAGACCCGGCCACCGTCCCGGACATGGGTCTCGAGCACCCGGTCAATGTCTTCCCGGCTGTCGCAGTGATACCAAACACCTTCCGGGTAAATGACCAAAGTCGGGCCCAACTCACAGCGATCCAGACAACCGGCGGAATTGATCCGCACGTTCTTCAGGCCCAATTCCTTGGCCCGGGCCTTCATGTAATCGCGCAGTTTGACCGACCCCTTGGTCGTGCAGCAGCCGCGCGGATGCCCGCAGGGGCGTTCATTGGTGCAAACGAATACATGCCGCTCGAAAAACAGCGGAGGGTCGTTTTCTGTCTGTTCAGGATTGACGGCGTTGTCTTGGCCCGTGGTCACTTGGTCTCGTCCTTCTTGGTCGTTGCGGCCTGGCTGTCATCGCCCGCCATGGCCGACATCTGGTTCCAGAACATCTTCTGCAGTTGCTCGAACCCTTGGACACCCGCCGGAAACCACGTGTTGAACATGGTTTCGGGGTCGAGCGCCGCCAGGTTGGCCCGCATCCGTTCCTCCAGATCCTTCATCAAGGCGTCCTGCATGGGTTTCACATCCGGCAAGCCCAGAAACTTCCGCGCCTCTTCCGGCGTGCAATCGACATCCACCGTAATCTTCATATCAGGCACCTTTCCTATCGCGGCCGCCGGGCGGATCATCCCCGCCATTCTTTGCATCGGCAATTAACTGCTTGTATGCAGGACCAGAAACCCCAACGTAGCCAGGACAGGTGGTCGTGGCAATCGGCCATGAACCAGGACCGGGTGGAGAGACAATGACAGCCAACCTCCTTTCCAAGGAAACCAGCCCCTATCTGCTCCAGCACAAGGATAATCCCGTGCATTGGCGGCCCTGGGGTCCCGAGGCCTTGGCTGAAGCCCGCGCCACCAACAAACCGATCCTTCTGTCCGTCGGATACGCCGCTTGTCACTGGTGCCATGTGATGGCCCATGAAAGCTTCGAACATCCCGAGATTGCGGGCCTGATGAATGCTCATTTCGTCAATATCAAGGTCGACCGCGAGGAACGCCCCGACATCGACAACATCTATCAAACCGCGCTGGCGATGATGGGTGAGCACGGCGGCTGGCCCCTAACCATGTTCCTGACCCCCGATCTGGAACCATTCTGGGGCGGCACCTACTTCCCCCCCGCCCCCCGCTATGGACGGCCCAGCTTCCCCCAGGTTCTGCACAGCCTGGCCCAGACCTATGAGAACGAGCCGGAAAAGATCGCCGAAAACGCCAAGCGGATGCGCGACGCCCTTTCGAACTTGGCCACGCCCAAGGGCGGCGGAACGGTCACCGAACAAGGGCTGGATGCCGCCGCCACCCAAATGCTGCGATTCGTCGACCCTGTCCATGGCGGCACCCAAGGTGCGCCCAAGTTCCCCCAACCCAATTTCTTCCAGGCCCTATGGCGCGCCCATATCCGCACCGGAAACAGCCAGTACCGCGACGCCGTCACCGGCACCTTGGCCAATATCTGCCAGGGCGGGATTTATGACCACCTGGGTGGGGGTTTCGCCCGCTATTCGGTCGATGACCACTGGCTGGTGCCCCATTTCGAAAAAATGCTTTACGACAACGCCCTGTTGATCGAGCTGATGACCGAAGTCTGGCCCCGCCTGCCGGACGGCCCCCGCGCCGATCTGTTCCGCCAACGCACGGCCGAAACCGTCGCCTGGATGATGGCCGATATGCGCTCGTCCGACGACCACGCCGCCCCCTTTGCCTTCGTTTCCGCCTATGACGCGGATTCCGAGGGTGTCGAAGGCAAGTATTACGTTTGGTCCGCAGAGGAAATCGATACCTTGTTGGGCGAAGACGCCCCGGTCTTCAAACTGGCCTATGACGTCGCTCCCGGCGGAAACTGGGAGGGTCATACGATCCTCAACCGGTCCGCCGATCCCGATTTCGGCGACCCCGCCCGCGAGGCCGTATTGGAAAACTGCCGCGACATCCTGCTGCCACATCGGGCCAAACGCATCCCGCCCATGCGCGACGACAAGGTCCTGGCCGATTGGAACGGCATGGCGATCGCCGCCCTGGCCAAGGCCGCAGCCGTGTTCGAACAACCCGAATGGATGGCGACCGCTGCCGAGGTCTTTGATTTCGTGCTTGGCAACCTGACCGACGGTGATCGCCTGCACCACACTTGGTGCGCTGGCCGGGCCGCCCACCCCGGTGTGTTGGAGGATTACGCCAACCTGTCCCGCGCCGCCTTGGCCCTGCATCAGGCGACCGACGACGAAGCATACCTCAGCCGGGCCAAATCCCTGGTCGACGTCCTGAACCAGCATTTCTGGGACGACGCCAACGGCGGGTATTTCATGGCCGCCGACGACACGCCGGACCTGCTGACCCGCTCCAAACCAGTCCATGACAACGCCGTTCCCGGCGGCAATGGGACAATGGTCGAAGTTTTGGCCCGGCTGTTCCACGTTACCGGCGAAACGACCTACCGCGACCGCGCCGACGCCTTGCTCAAAGCCTTGGCCCCGGAAGACGATGTCTACCTCGCCCATCAGCCGACCTTCATGACCGGTTTCGAAATCCTGGAAAACGCCGTCCAGGTCACCATCGCCGGATCCGACGCTACCGCCGCCGACCTGGCCGCCGCCGCTTTGGCCAGCGGTCATCCCCGTCTTGTTCTGATCCGCACGGCGGATGGCGCGGACCTGCCTCCCGCCCATCCTGCGTCCGGCAAAGGCGTGGTCGATGGCAAAGCCGCTGCCTATGTCTGCGTCGGACAAACCTGCTCCCTGCCCCTGACCGATCCCGCGACCTTGAAGGCGACACTGACCGAGCACGCATGACGAGCGATTTCTATACCTCCATGAACTCTCCTGTCGGGCCGTTGACCCTGTTTGCCGATGCGGAAAACCTGATCGTCCTGGAATGGGGCCGCGCACCATCGTCAAATTCGTCGCCTTTGCTAAACGAAGCGACCCGCCAATTGACCGCCTATTTCGATGGTCACCTGACCGAATTCGATCTGCCTTTGAAACCGGCCGGCAGCGACTTCCAACACCGTGTTTGGCTAGGAATGCAGGCCATTCCCTATGGCGTCACGGAAACCTATGGCGAACTGGCGGCACGGATCGGGGCGGACCCGAGAACATCCGCCCGCGCGGTCGGTCGCGCCTGCGGCGCCAATCCCCTACCGATTCTCATTCCCTGCCACCGGGTGACCGGAGCAAACGGTAGACTGACCGGTTATTCCGCGGGCGAAGGTATAGAAACCAAACAAGCCTTGCTGCAGCTGGAAGGTGCGGCCCTGATTTAAAGGGCCACGTTCAACAAGCTTGCCGGACCGCCTTTCGGTGACCAAGATACCCTCACCCAACCGATAACAACCGGCCTGTCAAAAAAGTGCCGGTCCCATCCAACAGGAGGATATTTCATGGCCAAGGCCATCCGTATCTATGAAAACGGCGGACCTGAGGTTCTAACCTACGAAGACGTCGACGTCGGCGATCCCGCAGCTGGTGAGATCAAAATTCGCCAGACCGCCTGCGGTCTGAACTTCATCGACATCTATGTCCGCACCGGCCTGTATCCCAGCGAAAGCATGCCCGACATCATCGGCATGGAAGCCGCCGGGGTCGTCGAAGCCGTCGGCGACGGCGTGACCGACAAAAAGGTCGGCGACCGGGTCGCTTATCCGATGCTCAAGGGCGCCTATACCCAGGCCCGCTGCATCCCGGCGTGGAAAGCGGTGAAACTGCCCGATGCGATCGACGACCAGACCGCCGCCGGCATGATGCTCAAGGGCATGACCGCCCATTACCTGCTGCATCGGACCTATCCGGTAAAGCCGGGCGATGCGGTCCTGGTTTATGCCGCCGCCGGTGGCGTCGGCCAGATCCTGTGCCAATGGGGCAAAGCCCTGGGTGCGACCGTGATCGGCTGCGTCGGTTCCGAGGAAAAGGCGGAAATCGCCAAGATCGCCGGGGCCGCCCATACCATCAACTACTCCAAGGAAGACATCGCCAAGATGGCCCGTGAATACACGGGCGGCGAGGGCGTCGCCGCGGCTTACGACAGCATCGGCAAGGCGACCTTCATGGCGTCCCTGGATTCCCTGCGCCCGTTCGGCGTGCTGGCGACCTATGGCAATGCGTCCGGCCCGGTCGATCCGTTCAGCCCGGCCATCCTAGGGCCGAAGGGATCGGTCTATGTCACCCGCCCGACCCTGGCGACCCATACCCGGAACCCGGAAATCCTAGCCGAAGGGGCCAATGCCCTGATCGACGCCGTGGTCTCCGGCAAGGTCAAGATCAACATCAACCAGACCTATCCCCTGTCCGATGTGGCGCGTGCCCACGAGGACCTGGAATCCCGGAAAACAACCGGCTCGACGGTTCTTATTCCGTAAAGCGTCTTTACGATTTAATCGCAAAGAAAAGCCCCGGTGGAGTGATCCACCGGGGTTTCTTTTGTCGAATATCGATCGTCCGAAGAAACTTAGCTGTTCATGGATTCGAAGAAATCGTTGTTGGTCTTCGAATGCTTCAGCTTGTCCAACAGGAACTCCATGGCGTCGGTCACGCCCATCGGCATCAGGATCCGGCGCAGCACCCACATCTTGGACAAGGTGCCCGGATCGACCAGCAGTTCTTCCTTGCGGGTGCCGGACTTCGTGATGTCGATCGCCGGCCAGGTCCGCTTGTCGGACAGCTTGCGGTCGAGGATGATTTCCGAGTTACCGGTGCCCTTGAATTCTTCGAAGATGACTTCGTCCATGCGCGATCCGGTATCGATCAGCGCCGTGGCGATAATGGTCAGCGAGCCGCCTTCTTCGATGTTACGCGCCGCACCGAAGAACCGCTTCGGGCGCTGCAGGGCGTTAGCATCGACACCACCGGTCAGAACCTTGCCCGACGACGGCACCACGGTGTTATAGGCGCGGGCCAGACGGGTGATGGAATCCAGCAGGATGACCACGTCCTTTTTGTGCTCGACCAGGCGCTTGGCCTTTTCGATCACCATTTCGGTGACCTGGACGTGACGGGTCGCCGGTTCGTCAAAGGTCGAGGAAATGACCTCGCCCTTAACCGAGCGGTCCATGTCGGTCACTTCTTCCGGCCGTTCGTCGATCAGCAGGACGATCAGATAGCATTCAGGGTGATTTTCCGCGATCGAATGCGCGATGTTCTGCAGCATCACCGTCTTACCGGTGCGCGGCGGGGCGACGATCAGGGCGCGCTGACCCTTACCGATCGGGCAGATCAGATCGACCACCCGGGACGTCGGGTCCTTATGGGTCGGGTCGGAGATTTCCATCATCAGCCGCTCGTTGGGATACAGCGGCGTCAGGTTGTCGAAGTTGATGCGATGGCGAACCGCCTGCGGGTCGCCGAAATTGATCTGGTTGACCTTCAACAGGGCGAAATAGCGCTCGCCTTCCTTGGGTGCTCGAATTTCGCCTTCGACCGTATCACCGGTGCGCAGGCCGAAGCGGCGGACCTGCGACGGCGAGACGTAGATATCGTCCGGGCCCGGCAGATAGTTCGCTTCCGGCGAGCGCAGAAAGCCGAAGCCGTCCTGCAGCACTTCCAAGACGCCGTCCCCATAGATCGCGACGTCGTTGTCAGCCAGCGTCTTGAGGATCGCGAACATCATGTCCTGCTTGCGCAGAGAACTCGCGTTCTCGATCTCCAGCTCCTCGGCATAGGCCAACAGGTCAGCGGGGGATTTTTCTTTCAGTTCCTTAAGGTTCATTTTGGGCCTGATCGGTCAATGAAATGGAGGGGAATTAAGGGGAAACTTGATTGCCGTTCGAACGGTACGTTCTGATTACGGCTTTCGTCGGGCCTGCTTGGCGTCGGCTCGATACCGTTGGCATAAACCGCGGGGAACCGGTGCAAGACATCGGGCTGCTGATTTTCGGACAGGCCAGGACCGGCTTCGTCTATCGAATTCTGATTGGGCTGGGCCTTTTGTAACCGGACCCGAAGGTTGGCGGGATGCCGTCCGTATCGGCACAACGCGATGATTAACGAAACCGGAAAATCAAGTCAATTGAACTTTTTGTTCCAAATCGTTCATGCGTGAGATGACAGGATATTCGAGATCCTACGGCTTCACCACCACCATGATCACGATCACGATCATCAGCACCGTCGGAACCTCGTTCATGAACCGATAAAACCGCGCCGGCCGCTTGTTCCGGTCCTCGGCGAATTCGCGACGCCACCGGGCCAGAAACATATGTTGGATGATCATCCCAACGATCGACGCGACCTTGATCGGAAACCAGATCGTATCCCAGATCGCCGGCCCGGCCGCTTGCATCAGCAGCAGCCCAAAGATGATCGACGAGACCATCGCCGGATTCATGATCGCGCGCAGCAACCGCCGCTCCATGATTTTGAAGGTCTCGGACTTGTCCGACCCCTGCAAGGCATCGGCGTGATAAACGTACAGCCGCGGCAAGTAGAGCATCCCCGCCATCCAGGCGATCACGCTGATAATGTGCAATGCCTTCACCCAGGCATAGGCTTCCGCCGAAAACTCCATCCCCTCGCCTCCTTAGCCTTGGGCAACGCAGGGACAACCGCGCCATTCCGCTGGACAAATCCGACCACCGGACGGATGACAAGTCCGCGCCACCTTTTCGCCGGTCGTCTCGACGATCTCGGCCAGGGCCTCGATAAAGCCCGGCGCGTTACTGACCGTCGGAACCCGATGATACAACGGCACGCCCGCGTGATCCGCGACCTCGCGGTATTCGATATCCAATTCGACCAGGGTTTCCGAATGTTCCGACACGAACGCGATCGGCACCACGACCAACGGGACCTTATCGGCCCCGGCGCGGGCAATTTCATCCTCGGTCGCGGGACCGATCCATTCCAGCGGGCCAACCTGGCTTTGATAGCAAACCACCGGATCGAAACCGGAGATACCCCGCTTCGTCAGCTCGTCGACCACCGCCGCCGCCGTCTGCTCGACCTGCCACTGATACGGATCGCCCTTGGCGATTACCTTCTTCGGCAAGCCATGGGCCGAGAACAGGACCCGAGGCTCCCCCGCCGTTCTGGCCGTCTCGATCCCCTTGGCGACCAAATCGGCGGCAGCCCCGATGAATCCCGGCGCCGTCGGATAACAACAGGCTGCCTTCGACGATGCTTTGATCCCCGCGGCTGCAGCTGCCCGCCGCCAATCCTTCAAAGACGACGCCGAAGTCGTGGTCGAAAATTGGGGATACAACGGCAATTCGATGATCTGATCTGGGCCGAACGCGGCGACAGCCTTTGCCGTCTCGGCGCTCATCGGATGCCAATAGCGCATACAAATGAACACCCGCGTTTCCGGTTTTCCGGGGCCGTTCAACAAAGCTTCCAAGGCATCGGCCTGCGCCTGCGTTTCTTCCAGCAAAGGCGATTTTCCACCGATATGGCCATAAATCTCGCGCGCGATCGGCGCGCGCCGCTTGCTGATCGTCTTGGCCAGGAACCAGCGAAACGGATTGGGCAGCGAAATAATCGCCGGGTCGTTGAACAGATTGAACAGAAACGGCTGAACGGCATCCGGTCCGTCCGGCCCGCCCAGGTTGAACAAAATTACCGCGCGCTTGGTCATCGTCCTATCCCTCGTCGGTTTGCGCTATTTCCCCCCACGCAGGATATGCAAAACCCGGTCCACGTGTTCGGGCGGCGTCTGCGGCACGATCCCATGACCCAGGTTGAAGATAAACGGCCGTCCGGCCATATCGGCCATGATCCGCCGAACCGCCGCGTCCATTTCCTCGCCGCCGGTCACCAGCAGCTGATTGTCCAGATTGCCTTGCAAAACGAAATCAGCGGCCACGTTCTCCTTGGCCCAGGACAAGGGAACCTGACTGTCCACCGACATGCCGTTCACACCCGTCTCCCGGGCGTATTTCGCCCCCATCGGCCCGGCGCCGCGCGGAAACCCAATGATCGGCACGTTCGGATGGCGTTCCTTGACCCGCGCCACGATCCGCGCGGTCGGCTCGATAATCCAACGCTGAAACAGCGTTTCGTCGGCAATGCCCGACCAACTATCGAACAACTGCAGAACTTCCGCACCGGCTTCGATCTGACGGCATAGGTAAACAACCAAGGCTTCTTCCAACACCCCGATCAGGGCTGCGAAGTCGTCCGGCGCGCCATAGGCCATCCTCTTAAGCTTACTGCCGTCGACGCCCCCCCGCCCTTCGACCATGTAGAACGCCAAGGTCCAAGGCGACCCGGCGAACCCGATCAAGGCTGTTTCGTCCGGCAGTTCACGACGCAACCGGGTCAGAGTTTCGAACACCGGGGCCAGATGGTCCAACACCCTGTCCGCATTCAAGGCATCGATCCCGGCACGATCCGTTACCGGATCCAAGACCGGCCCAACGCCTTCCTCGAACCGTACGTTCTGGCCCAGCGCGTCCGGGATCACCAGAATATCGGAAAACAGGATCGCCGCGTCGAAGCCGTAACGCCGGATCGGCTGCAACGTCGCCTCGACCGTCATATCCGGGGTGTAGCAGAAATTCAGGAAGTCACGCGCCTGCTTGCGCAGTTCTCGATATTCAGGAAGGTACCGTCCGGCCTGGCGCATCATCCAGACAGGCGGGCGGGCCGTGGGCTTACCGTGAAAGGGTTCCAGAAAAAAACGCAAGGGAAGGGCTCTCCGACAGGTCGTTCGTTCGGCCTCAAGACCGGGTCGGGGCACAATAGACGGGCGGTCCAACTATTAAAATAAACATATCTTTAGATAGAAAATTGATGTGGTAGTTGGGCAGGGGAGAGTCGGGGATTAAATGCATCAACAGGTTATCCAGAATCTCGGAAAGGCATCTGCGCCAAGGTCTGGAAACCTGTGCATAGACTCGCTAACAACAATTCTAATCGTTTGATTCGTCTATCTTCCCGACTTGCTCTGGAGAGCGGGAAAAACAGGGATGAACAAGAGTGGTTCCAACAGTTGTCACCGCTTCGAAAAGGGATGAATTGTGTTGTACACCGGCTGTCTGCCTGTGTATCCATGAACGGTCATCGGGCGGAAAACCCATAGCCTGTGAATGACCCCGTGGTTATCCACAATCCATCCCGATTTCATACAGCGTTTGTGCCGGAGTTATCCCACCCGAGCCGGAGTTTCCCCGCCCGTGAAAGAATTCCATCTTCATCTGATTTCGGACAGCACGGGTGAAACCGTGACCATGGTCGCCCGTGCCTGCTTGGCGCAGTTCGATGGCGTCAATGCCAAGGAACATATGTGGAGCATGGTTCGCAGTACCGACCAGATCGATCAAATCCTGTCGATCGTCCATGATCAGCCTGGCATGGTCCTTTACACCCTGGTTCATGAAGATTTGCGCCAGCATTTGGAAGACGGTTGCCGCCGCCTGTTGGTTCCGCATACGCCGGTGCTCGATCCGGTTTTGGGTGCGATGGGTGCTTATTTCAATGCCAAGGTCCGGGCCCGACCGGGTCGCCAGCACGTGATGGATGCGGAATACTTCGATCGGATCGAAGCCATGCATTTCGCCCTGAGCCACGATGACGGCCAATCCACTTGGGACTTGGATAATGCGGATGTGGTTCTGGTCGGCGTATCGCGCACGTCCAAGACACCGACCAGCGTTTACCTTGCGAACCGGGGGCTGAAAACGGCGAACGTGCCGTTCGTACCCGGCGTGCCCCTGCCCGACGATCTGTTCAAGTTGACCAATCCGTTGGTCGTCGGTTTGACCAAGGACCCCCGCCGTTTGGTCGAAATCCGCCGCCAGCGGTTGCGCTTGTTGGATCAGGATGAAAACACCGATTATGTCGACCTGGACATGGTGTCGAAGGAAATCACGGAAGCCCGCCGCGTTTTTTCCAAATACGAATGGCCGGTCATCAACGTGACTCGAAAGTCCATCGAGGAAACGGCGGCCAATGTGATTCAACTTTATAATCAGCGGCACGGTGCGGCCCTGACGCAGTCTTCATGATCGAGACAGCCGCCGCGCCGTCTTTGATCCTGGCATCGGGCAGCCGTGTTCGCGCCGATATCCTTGAAGGTGCGGGGTTGGCGTTCGAGATCGATCCGGCGGATGTGAATGAGCCGAAGATCGAGGCCGATTGCCGCGTCGCCGGTATGGAAACGCCGGAGGTTGCCGAAGCCTTGGCCTTGGCCAAGGCGACCCTTGTTTCCGCGCGCCATCCGGGGAAATGGGTGATCGGCGCGGATCAAATGCTCGATCTTGATGGTATGTCATTGCGCAAACCCGTGGATCGGGCGGCGGCGGCGCAAACCCTGCGCCAGCTATCGGGCCGGGACCATCGCCTGTTCGGGGCGGTGGTGATCGTTCGTGACGGCGCGGAGCTTTGGCGTCACGTTTCGACCGCGCATCTGATCATGCGCCCCCTGACCGAAGATGCGATTGCCGATTATTTGGATCGTGCCGGCGATGCGGTTCTGACGTCCGTCGGGGCGTACCAGCTAGAGGGTCTGGGTTCTCAGTTGTTTGCCGATATCGATGGCGATTATTTCTCGATCTTGGGTTTGCCGTTGCTGTCCCTGCTGGATACGCTGCGGCGGTTGCATATTCCCGCGCCGGGCCTGTTGGCCTGACCACCCGGCGCTTGGCGAACGACGGACGAAGACGATGAGCATAACCGGAAAAGCGAAACTGGCAGGCGTGATGGGATGGCCGGTGGCCCATTCCTTGTCGCCGGTGTTGCATGGCCATTGGCTGGAAACGTTGGGGATCGACGGCGCTTATGTCCCCCTGCCCGTGGCGCCCGAGGATTTTGCCCAGGTTGTCGCCGCCCTGCCGAAAATGGGATTTCGCGGCGCCAATGTGACCGTGCCCCATAAAGAGGCGGCCCTAGCCGCCGTCGACGAGGCCGATGCCCTGGCCCGCCGGATCGGTGCGGTCAATACCATCATCGTCGGAGAAGACGGGCGGTTGTTCGGCACAAATACGGACGGCTTCGGTTTTCTGGAAAATCTGAAAGACGGCGCGCCCGGATGGAACCCCCCCGCCGGACCGGCGGTCGTGCTTGGGGCCGGCGGTGCGGCGCGGGCGGTAATCGTCGCCTTGATCGACGCCGGGGTGCCGGAGATCCGCTTGCTCAACCGAACCCGCGAACGGGCTGAACGCCTGGCCGCCGAGTTGGGCGGCCCGATTGCCGTCGATGATTGGGATGATCGGGCGGCGCGACTGAACGGGGCCAATCTGTTGGTCAACACCACGACCCAGGGCATGACCGGCAAAGGCGTGCTTGAGATCGATTTATCGGCCTTGCCGGTGACGGCGCTGGTTAATGATATCGTCTACGTGCCGTTGGAAACGGATTTGCTGGCGGCTGCGCGGGCGCGCGGCAATCCCGTCGTCGACGGTTTGGGCATGTTGCTGCATCAGGCCCGGCCCGGGTTCGAAGCTTGGTTCGGCCAGGCCCCACAAGTCACGGGCGATTTGCGGGCGCGGATCCTCTCCCGCCTCGACGGCGGCTGACCGGGGCGTCGGGCGATGTTCATCCTTGGCCTGACCGGCTCTATCGGCATGGGAAAATCGACCGCGGCGGCGCAACTCCGCCAACTGGGTTTACCGGTGCACGATGCGGATGCCGCCGTACATCGCTTGACCGGGCGGGGCGGGGCCGCGGTCTCGGCGGTCGAAGCTGCTTTTCCCGGCGCGGTCAAGGATGGGGCGGTCGATCGCCAGGCCTTGGGCGCGCGGGTGTTGAACGACGATGCCGCGTTGAAGCGGCTGGAAGCGATCCTTCACCCCCTGGTTCGCCGGGCCGAATATCGATTTCTTGCCGCCTGCGCGCGGCGTCATGCGCCGGTCGTGGTGTTGGACATCCCCTTATTGTTCGAAACCGGTGGCGATGCGCGTTGCGACGCGGTGTTGGTCGTTCATTGCCGCGACGCGATTCAACGCCGCCGTGTTCTGGCCCGACCCGGCATGACGCCTGAAAAATTCCAAGCCATACTTGACCGTCAGGTTCCGGCGCGGGAAAAGGTCTGGCTTGCCGATTTCGCGGTCAATACCGGGATCGGACGGGCACCGGCCTTGCGGCAATTGAAGGCGATCGTCAAACTGATCGCCGGAAACGAGACCAATCGTAAAGGACGGGTCTGGGGCCCCTCGCGTAACTGGTGATCGGCTGATCGCCCTAATTTATCTGGGCAGGAACAGGAGAAACGCCATGCGGGAAGTGGTGCTGGATACGGAAACGACCGGGCTTGATCCCCTAAGCGGGCATCGCATCGTCGAAATCGGCTGTATCGAATTGGTCAATCATCTGGCCACCGGCGAGTCCTATCACCAGTACATCAACCCGGAACGGGACATGCCGATCGAGGCGTTCAACGTCCACGGTCTGTCGGAACAATTCCTGTCGGATTACCCGGTATTCGCCGACATCGCCGATGCCTTCGTCGATTTCGTCGGCGATGCGCCGTTGATCATCCATAACGCCACGTTCGACATGGGTTTCATCAATGCGGAACTGGCGCGGCTCAAACGCCCGTCGATCCCGTTGGCGCAGGCGGTCGATACCGTCCCGATGGCGCGCAAACGTTTCCCCGGCGCGGGCGCCAGCCTGGATGCATTGTGTAAACGGTTCCAGATCGACATTTCCCACCGCGAACTGCACGGCGCGTTGAAGGATGCGCAGCTTCTGGCCGAGGTCTATCTGGAACTGATCGGCGGCCGTCAGCCCGATTTGGAACTGGCCGCGGAAGCGCAGGTCGATGCGGTGACGGTCGAGCGGGTCGTCCGCCCGCCACGCGCGCATGCGCCCCTCCCCGAAGAGGAGGCGGCGCATCAAGCGTTCATGGAAAAATTGTCGGACCCGGTCTGGGCCCGATAAAAAGCGGGGAAGGCGGCCTTAGGCCGTGCCGCCCCGGGCCTGCGTCTGCAGCTTGCCGACGTTTTCCTGATACAAAGCCGCGAAATCGATCGGGCCAAGGATCAACGGCTGGAAACCGCCGTCGCGGGTCACGTCCGACAGGATCGCACGGGCGAACGGGAACATCAGGCGCGGGCATTCGACGAACAGCATCGGCGCGCGATGCTGTTCCGGCACACGCAGCGTGAACAGGCCGGCGTATTTCAGCTCGACGATATAAGCGACCTGGCCGTTGACCTTGCTCTCGGCCTTGATGTCCAGGACGGTTTCGAACACGTCTTCCGCCAGACCTTCGACCTGAACGTCCAGGTTCAGGTTCATTTCCGGCTGGCCTTTCGGCGCTTCCAGGAAGACTTGCGGCGCGCCCGGCACCTCGAAGGACAAATCCTTGATGTATTGACCGTGGATGACCAGGGGAACCTGATCGCCTTCTTTGACTTCGTCCGTGCCGCCGATGATTTCGTCGCTCATGAGTATCTCCCTGTAAAAGGCGGATTGCTGGCTACCATGTATCGGATTGTGGAACAACCGCCAAGGGTTTCGCCGACTATTGGTCGCCGCGCCTGTTCTGATCCGGTTTGCCGGAAATCGCGGGGGCCTCGGGGTCGATTTCTTCGAAATCGCCGTCGATAACGGTTCCGCCGTTGGCTCTGTTGCCGGGCCCGTAATGTTGTTCGGTGCGATAGGCATAATCCCCATCGGGGCCCGATCCCATGCCGGCGGTCGAAACGTGAACCTGACCGCGGCTCAGGACATATTGCCCGATGGCCCGGGCGGCGGCGGCGCGAAACGGCGGGATGAACAACAGGAACCCGAAGGCGTCGGTCATGAATCCGGGCGTCAACAACAGCGCCCCCGCCATCAACAGGCACAGACCGTCGAACATTTCCTGCACCGGAATGCGGTTCTGGGCCAGGTTTTCCTGAACCCGGCGCAAAGTCCCCAAACCCTGTTGGCGTAACAGGGCCGTGCCCAGGAATGCGGTCAAAATGACCACGGCCAGGGTCGGCCAAAGGCCGATCAGCCCCCCGACCTGAACGAACAAGCCGATTTCGATGATCGGTACGGCGATAAACAGCAACAGAATGATCAAGGCCACGGGTTGTACTTCTTCCCTCATACGATTATGTCAGGACCCAAATGCGTTAACCGGCGTTGCGCCGGGTTTTGGGCTTTGCTGGACCTGGAACCGGGGAGCAGCTAACCTTGCGCCGCAAAGGGACGCGTTGAAAGTTAAACCACGGGTGCCGATGGCGGGTCCAGCCGCTGCGGCGTTCCGAACCCGACCGCACTGTCGCGGGATGGGTTTGAACAAAAGGTCCGGGAATAAATATGGGCGGCGGTTTCCAGTTTATCGACATTATTTTGATCGCCATGGTCGCGGCGTTCTTCGTGCTGCGCCTGCGCAGCGTGTTGGGGCGGCGCGACGGCCATGACGGCAGCGGGCATCGTGACCCGTTCAAACCGGTGTCGCCGGATGCCGCCAACAACGATGGCGAGGACAACGTGATCTCCCTGCCCGACCGCCAGGCCGACGACGCCGAGGCGGCCAAGGCCGACCCCAATGCCTTCGCCACCGAAGGCACGGTCGAAAACGGCCTGGTGCAGATCCGCGTCGCCGATCCCGATTTCGATCCCACCGAATTCCTGGCGGGCGCGCGTGTCGCGTTCGAAATGATCCTCGACGCTTATGCCGCCGGCGACCGCAAGACCCTGCAGTCCCTGTTGGACGATGGTGTCTACGCCGGGTTCGAAGCCGCGATCCGCGATCGCGAAGAACACGGCATGACGGTCGAAGATACGCTGGTCGGCATCAAGGCCTCGGACATCGTCGAAGCCTACATGGAAGGCCGCGTCGCCAACATCACGGTCAAGTTCGTGACCGAACAGGTGAACGTGACACGCGATGCCGAAGGCATGGTCGCCGAAGGCAACCCGAACGAAGTCATCACCATCACCGATTTCTGGACCTTTGCCCGCGATACCAAGGCCCGCGACCCCAACTGGCTGTTGGTCGCGACCCATAGCGCCGATTAGGGACGCATGACGGGGGCGAATTCCTATCACCGTTTGGCCCGCGTCGGGGCGTTTGCCCTGGCGATCGTGGCGTCGGGCCTGTTGGCCGGTTGCGGCGCCATCGACCGCGCCTTGCCCGCCGGTGATTACCAGCCGCCGGAAAAAGCCACGCCGCAGCTGACCCTGGAACCTGCCGAATTCAAGACTTTGCCCGGCTGGCGCGCCGATGTGCTTTCCGACGGCATTGCGGCGTTTTTGGCATCTTGCCCGGTTATCGCCAAGAAGCCCGCCGATCAAATGCTCGGCTACCTGCCGGAACACGGCACCATGGGTGACCTGCAGCGCATCTGCACCGAGGCGGCTGGCCTGAACACAAAAAGCGCCGTGCAGCTTCAATTCTTTATCGAACGGAATTTCCGGCCCTACCGCGCCCGCGACGGGCAGCAGGAAACCGGCAAGTTTACCGGCTATTACGAACCCTTGTTGCGCGGCAGCTGGCAGCCGGACGGGCGATATCGTTATCCGGTTTATTCCCGCCCGCGCGACATCGTGGTGGTCGAGCTTGAAAAGTTCGATCCGGATAAACGCGGCGAACAACTGGCCGGGCGTTTGGTCGGTGATCGTCTGGTCCCCTATTTCGACCGGCGCGAAATCAACGACGGGGCGCTGCGCGGCCGCCAGCTTGAAATCCTTTGGGTTAACAGCGCCGTCGATTTGTTCTTCTTGCATGTTCAGGGTTCGGGCCGGGTGTTGATGCCCGACGGCAGCTATGTGCGCTTGGCCTTTTCCGGTCGCAACGGGCACCGTTATTCGTCGATTGGGCGCGAATTGGTCGCCCAGGGCGTGATGAAATTACAGGACGTCAACCTGCCCAGCCTGCGCGCCTGGATGATGGCCAATCCGCTGGCCGCCGAACAGCTGATGCAGAAGAACAAGTCCTACATCTTTTTCCGGGTCGAACCGGAAGACGCGGTCAAGGGCGCGATGGGCGTGGCCCTGACGGCGGGGCGGTCCCTGGCGGTCGACCCCAAATTCATCCCGCTGGGTCTGCCGTTGTGGCTGACGACCACCGACCCGCTGGATCCCAAAAATCAAAAGCCGCTGACCCGGATGATGGTCGCGCAGGATACGGGCTCCGCCATCAAGGGCGTGATCCGGGGCGATGTGTTCTGGGGCTTCGGGCCCGAGGCCGAGGCCCGCGCCGGGATGATGAACGAAACCGGTACCTACTACCTGTTGTTGCCGCGCACGTCGCAGCCCTGATTTCAATTAAATCGGCCTGGGTAACAGGCTTTCGTTGCGTCTTGTCATTCCGGGCGCGAACCCGCATTCTTGCCCCCCATGACCGAGGAAACGCCCCCCCCTGCCGGACCTGCGGAAAAACCGTGCGTCGGCCTGTTCGCCACCTGTCTGGTCGATTTGATGCGGCCCAGCGTCGGCTTCGCCACCGTCCAATTGTTGGAGGCGGCGGGCTGCGACGTGTCCGTGCCGATGGCCCAGACCTGCTGCGGCCAACCGGCTTATAATTCCGGTGATTCCGCCGATGCCCGCGACATCGCCCGCAACGTGATCCAGGAATTCGAAGGCTTCGATTATGTCGTCGCGCCCTCGGGCAGTTGCGCCGGGATGATCGCTCACCACTATCCGCGCCTGTTCGAAAACGACGCGGCCTGGCGGGCGCGGGCCGAAGCCCTGGCCGCCAAGACGCATGAGCTGATGTCGTTCCTGGTCGACGTGATGAAGGCTGACCTCTCGCCGCCGGACCTGAACGCGATGGTCACCTATCACGACAGCTGTTCGGGTCTGCGCGAACTGGGCGTCAAACAGCAGCCCCGCGATCTGCTGGCCAAGGTCGGCGGCCTGACCCTGGTCGAGGGCGAGATCCCCGAAACCTGCTGCGGCTTCGGCGGGCTGTTTTGCGTCAAATACCCGGACATTTCCGAAAAGATGGTCGACACCAAATCGGACGACATCGAAAAGACCGGGGCCGATATGGTCCTGGCCGGTGATCTGGGTTGTTTGATGAACATGGCCGGGCGGCTCAAGCGCCGGGGCGCCAATGTTCAGGCCCGCCACGTCGCCGAGGTTCTGGCCGGGATGACCGACACCCCCGCCATCGGTGAAGGTGAAGAGGAGACGGCGTGATGGAAGCTCAAACCCGTCGCTTCAAAACCAACGCCCGCGAGGCCATGGCCGACGGCCAATTGGCCGAAGCCCTGACCCGCCTGGGACAGGGCTTTCCCCTGCGCCGGGCCGAAGCGGTCGAACGCCTGCCGGAATTCGATGCCCTGCGCGACGCGGCCAAGGCGATCAAGGATCACACTCTGGCCCATCTGGATTTGTATCTGGAACAATACGAAGCCCGCGTGACCGAAGCGGGCGGTCATGTCCATTGGTGCCGCACGGCCCAGGACGCGCGCGAAAAGATCCTGGAAATCTGCCGCAGCGTGAATGCCCGCACGGTGACCAAATCGAAATCGATGATCGGCGAGGAAATCGCCATCAACGATTTTCTGGAAGAAAACGGCGTTGCCCCGGTCGAAACCGATTTGGGCGAATACATCATCCAGCTGCGCAAGGAGCCGCCGTCGCACATCATCGCCCCGGCGGTGCATCTGAACAAAGGCCAGGTCGAGGAAACCTTCCGCGAGGCCCATCGCGAATTGGACCCGGCCCGCGATCTGGAAGACCCCCGCTCCTTGTTGGAAGAAGCGCGGGTCGAGCTGCGCGAAAAATTCCTGACCGCCGACGTAGGCCTGACCGGGGCCAATTTCCTGATCGCCGAAACGGGGACCAACGTTTTGGTCACCAACGAAGGCAACGCGGACCTGACTTATTCCCTGCCGCGCATCCATATCGTGATCGCCAGTCTGGAAAAGGTCATCCCCACCCTGGAGGACACGGCGACGGTGCTGCGCGTGCTGGCCCGGTCCGGCACGGGGCAGGACATCACCGTCTACACCACCTTCTGCACCGGGCCGAAACGCCCAGACGATTTGGAGGGGCCCGAGGAATACCACGTCGTCCTGTTGGACAACGGGCGCACAGACCTGGTCGGCACCGAGTTTCAGGAAATGCTCCGCTGTATCCGTTGCGGCTCCTGTCTCAACCATTGCCCGGTCTATCAATCGATCGGCGGCCATGCCTATGGCTGGGTTTATTCGGGGCCGATGGGCGCGGTGCTGATTCCCGGCCTGATCGGGATTCACGAAGCGGGCGACCTGCCCAATGCCTCGACCCTGTGCGGAAAGTGCGAGACGGTCTGCCCGATGCGCATTCCCCTGCCCCGTATGCTGCGGGCTTGGCGCGAACGGCAATTCCAGCGCAAGGGCAATTCGACGGCGGCGCGCTGGGGCCTTGGTCTTTGGGCTTGGCTGGCCAAGCGGCCCCGATTGTACCGCGCCGTGACCGGCCCGATGATGACGGCGCTGGCGATCTTGGGTCGGCGCAAGGGGCGGTTCCGGCGCATGCCCCTGGCGGGCGGATGGACCGGTCCGCGCGACCTGCCCGCCCCCCAGGGCGACAGCTTTATTTCGCAATATCACAAGGGACCTGTCGGGGCCGTGGTTCGGGGCGGCAAATCATGAGCGGCCGCGCGCAAATCATGGGCGACCTGAAGGCTGCGCTGTCTGGCGGCGCGGACGATGCCG